>Ga0307376_10001956_pt1 | contig 20948 bp, 26 predicted proteins | sample TR2MG_FD_202536 | JGI IMG/M metagenome (GOLD analysis project Ga0307376, IMG submission 202536) | Soil microbial communities from Risofladan, Vaasa, Finland - TR-2 | ecosystem: Environmental > Terrestrial > Soil > Coastal area > Acid sulfate soil | place: Finland: Risofladan, Vaasa | collected...
ATTCCACAGATTTAAACGAAACCCCAATCGGGCTTCCGTTATTTCCATTATTATCAATAACGGTATTTTTACCCGAGTTAAATGATCCTCCTAAAACCAATTTTAACTTATAAGATTTGGGCATTTAAACTATTCTCGTTATTTACTCGAGGACATATTATAAGGCTTCATGTTCTAATAAAAATCCACTCTAAAAAATATTACTCTATTTAATTTCAAATAAATTCCCATAAAAATCTTTTAAAAATAAGTAGAAGCCATCACTATCTTTTCTAGGTACTTGAATCACTTCAAAATTTAATTTTTTCGCTCTCTCAATTAATTTAATTCGATCTTCAATGATTAAGCAAGTATGAGTAAATCTATCAAGTGCTTGATTTTTATCGTCTGTTATAAAAACTTCAATGCTCACTTCATCATTTCCATACCTAACTATTCTTTGTTCTTTCCTAACTCCAAAAAATTCTTCCATAAGGTCATCTGGTACAGCAAAATCCCTCAATTTTTTCAGTTCTAAAAGATTAATAAAAAATTCATCAGCCTTTTCTTCACTATTTGAGCCCACTGCAATATGCTCTATTTTCATACTTTGTATCAATTTTATTTTTGAGTTTTTCTGAAATTTATTAATGTATTACTTATCTTAAATGAAACTTTAATAATTTTTAGTGTTTAATATTTATTAATTTTAAATTGTAGTAGCTAGAAAGTTAAGGGATTCTTGGATGACTAATGTAACTTCAGAAGAGTTTTTAAACAAATTATTTGTTGTTGTGTATAAACTTTTTACTATTGCAAAAACACAATCCTATCGTTTCAAAAAGGAATGGGATGAAAATTTCGCATCGTTAACTGAACAACCTCATTTAGTTCGCTTCATTCGAGCAGAAAAGGAAAAATTTCTAACTGATATAGATTATAGAATTAAAGTTCTTAACACTATAAAACTATCATTTGAGGATGGGTTTTATTCTATTAAATCTATTCTATCAACTCTTTTTCATTCGTACTTTAAGGATTCAGAAATCTTTACACAGAATTTTATTAGAGAAGATCAAACTAAACTCAAATATTTAGTAGCTAAAGAAATTTTGGGAAATTTAATTCAGTATAATCAACTCGATCATGAAACTGTACCATTAAAATATAATATACTAGCAAGAAATTACTTACTAATTAAATTTAAAAAACAGAGCGCCAAAGATATTAACGAGAACTTAAAAAAAATCAAAATAGAACTTAAACTCCCAGAATTAAAAAAAAAATTGGACGAGATAATTGCTGATGGTTTTCTTAAAAAAAAAAAGGCAGGCAAAATTATGTATTACAGCTTACATCAGGAATTAGAATTGACGGAAAAAGGTAAAGCAACTTACAATCAAACTATACGACCATTAGTAGATTGGCCAACTTTGTTTTATCGTAGCTATTATAATATAAGAGAATTAAATGTTACAGTGGATGGCGATTGTAAACACCCAGAATTCTTAAATAAAGTATTGCTTAAAGCAGCTACACAAGGGTATACTGCTTGCCACTTTGTCTTTAAAAATCTAGTCAAGTATTACGAGAAATTAAAAGAAGAGTAGTATTTTTCCGCTGTGAATATTAATCCTGCTTAAATTGTTGAAAAACTCCTTGTTTTCCTAACTGGCATGTCAAACTTTTCAAATAAAGGAATCAAGTGTTTTTTGTCTTCAGAATTAGTACCCTTCCAATCTACTATGAAGTAATCAATTTCTTCTAATGTGTTGTTGATCATCATTTTAATTAGGTTCTCGTTCAATTCTTGGATGTAATACTTTGGACAGATAAATGAAAGTGCGATGTCATTATTAGTGATTAACCTATTTAAATTAGGAGCATAGTGAGTACCACCAAATCCTAAACCAACTTTTTGATTTTTCTCCTTTTTAAAAATCAGATATTTAAAAACAGAATTAACAATAGCATTCGCTACGAGTTGACCTGCTTCTTTAATTACCCATTCTTGTTTACTACTACCTAATTCTATAAAGATCAAAGGTATTTCTAAATTCGTTGGTCCATGATGAGTTACTTCAATATCTAAGGAGAAACCGGTAAAATTTTCTATTACTATTTGTTCTCTTAAAGATTCAAAGTTGGCTTTATGAATTAAAGCACTCGTTTTTGATAACATTTGAGGTATTCCTCCAAAATCATTATTTCTACCCCAGTTCCCGGTTGTGTGAACCAAAAATGCGGGTCGCGCTGTTTTTGATGTATGCCTGCTTGCAAATAATAGGAGATCCGGTTTGATTTTAGATTTATCAAAATTTAAATTTTCCAAGAAAATCAATGGTTTTTCTGTTAAACCTAAATAAATTTGGTTGGTATTAAGAAGATTATTCAGATTACTCTGAGATATTACTTTTTTTAAATAAAATACCGGATTCTCATCCCATCTTGCATTAGCCTCTCTAAAGGAATAGGAGTTAGAATTTAACAAATTTTCTCTTATATTCATGGAAGCCTTGTCTTCTTTTGAAGTGACAATGAAGAATTGAATTAGGACTCACCTCTGAAAGAATTCGTAGTAATTATTAACATTATCCTTATAAAATTCAAGTAAAAATACCTTAAATATTTATGATCTTAATTCTTTGATTCGTTCAGAATGTATTATTAACCCAGATTTAATACTAAAAACCTTTTAAATAAAAATCGTATTAAAAAATTTAATGTCAATTAGTTTTACTTTAATAACTGTCGTTTCATTAATATTTGGTGCTCTTTTTTTCATAATCGATTTTTATCAACGTACACATCCTAAAATCAATATTTCCTTAATTGCAGGTATCTCTATCTCTTATTTCTTCTTAGTTCTCCTTCCAGAAATAGCTGAAAATATACCCGTATTCCCATTTGAACTCACAATTTTTGAGTATCTATTTGTGCTAATTGGTTTTGTATTTGTACACATTTCTGAAAAATTAATTTTACAAAAGGTAGAGTCTAAATCGCAAGTGAGAATGCGTAAATTAATCGAAAAAGAAAAAATTTTGGAAAGTGTTGAAGAAAATATCGAAAATATATTAACTAAAGAATTAGAAAAAGAGGATTTAGACGATATAGCTCTTAAGGATTTAGCCCAAACAATTGCAGATTTAAAAAAAAAAGGTGGAGAGTTCAAAGAGAAAATAAACCGCTATAAGGCTAAGATTCAAACACACATCAACGAAGATTTAAGCAATCTTCGTTTTTTCACTAATTTTTCATATCATCTTCTCGTAGGGATTATTGTAGTAGGGTTATTAACTATTGATTTAATTGGAGGGATATTATTTTTCCTTTTCGCCTGGTTTAGAGCAGTTATAACAAACAGATCAGAAAGCCATATCGTATTTACTGAACTGGAAATCTATGAAACATACGATATTGAAGATAATTTGACCAGAAAATATGTTCTAGCTCTTTCAAATTTTTTAGGAGTTTTATTTGGATTATTTTTAGATTTAATAAGTTTTGAATACACTGAGTTATTCTATATTTTTTATTCTTTTATATCGGGAGTTATTCTGTATACTATTGTAAGGGAAGTTCTACCCGAAAAAGAAAAAGGAAATCCATTATATTTTCTCATTGGATTCGTTGGATTTACACTTGTAATCTTTATTATAAATATCTTCACAAGTATAATTTAATAAGAAAAAAACCTCATGCAAATCCATCTTATTAAAAATATATAGAACGGAACCCGTTTTTTATATTTAAAAAATAAATTGGATTTGTTTCTTATTTTTTGTAATTATAACATTATAAAATTTTAAAACTATTAAATATAAATTTATATTATCATTTAGTTATGAACTATTTGGTAATGTGCATATAAAAATAATAATAAAAAAGATTAAATTTTAGGCGCGAAATGATGATTAAAAAAACCTTTAAGGAAATTTTAGGCATTGATGATGACGATTATAAGATCATTGAGATGTTAGAAAAAAATCCATCCGTAACCCACAGTGACATAGCTAGAGAAATCGAGAAGTCTCAACCGGCAGTAGGGGCAAGAATCATTAAATTAGAAAGAAAACATTTACTCACAAAACAGGTTGGGTTTAATGTAAAAAAAGTTGATATTAAAGTTGCGATTGTTTTCGTGTCAACTAAAGATGTAGAAGAAGTAGTTAGAAAAATAGAAAAGTGTCCTTTCATTAACCACGCATTCAAGATTTCTGGGGAATTTAATCTTTTGTGCTTTGTTGCTGCTTCAGATCTTCAAACAATTGAGAAATTAGTAGATTTATGTTTTAGAAAAGATCCGAATGTAATTAATGTAAAGACTAATATTCTAATAGACTCTGTTCATGATTTTGTAATTCCTATCGATTTTCAAATAGAAAAATTTGATTTTCTTTCAAATGTTTGTGGTCCTGATTGTAGTTTGAACGTAAATCTACCTAAGTATAAATTTGAATCTGCTCAAGAAGAGGAAGAAGAATAGAAAAAGGAAGTTTTTACTCTAATTTATGAGTTAATCCTTTAAGTTCAGCCATTTTGTATCTACATTTCTCCCCACAGCCTTCTTCTAAAGTAGGATTATGTTCTTCGCTTTTGAAATCTATGGGTAATATAAAGTCTTTTGCGATTTCAGTCACCATGTTCATCGAGACTGAAGTAACTTCAGGATCACTTCTAAAGTGGTAATTTACTATGTTATCCAGTTTGTCAATTTTAGAACTCGCGAGCAAAATGCAAATATTATGGGCCCCACTTAATCTAAATGCGTTCAACATGAATGGACAAAACCTCGCCATATCAAGAATCTCATTTGGGTGTTTTGTGTTCATTTCCACAGTCGCTAAAAATAAATCTACCTTCTTAAAATTAATACCTGGTTGGAATTGTAGTATTCCTTCTTTTTCAAGCTTCTTTATTCTCATCCCAACAGTTGGCTGAGATCTATTAATTTTTTCCGCAATTTGAGTATGAGTTAGGTTCGGATCGTCTTGTACTAATGTAATGATACGGCGATCGATATCATCGAGCTTTAGTTTATCTGAAATCATATCCATTAATCAATTAAAATTTTAGTTCTTTTATCTAGATAATGACTTTTCACATTAAAAATATACTTATATTTTATAAATTTTGAAAAAATTGTACAAGATTAAAATGCGTATTAGATTAATGGGCTAAGATGTATTTAGACAAGAACTTACCTACTTAATCTCAATCAATGGTTAAAGCCCTCAACTTGCACGCAGTTGTACAAATATGACATTTTACGCAATGATCTTCTCGATCTTCTACAACAATGCACCTAGGTTCAGATTCTTTATTTATAACTTTATAAATTCCTCTGAAACACGCATCTTCACAAAAAAAGCCTTCACATATCTTGCATTTATTTACATCGATATGGTGAAACTTGTAATTAACGATATTGGTTTGTTCGGGTGCATCGCTCATTATTTTAGTTAAAAACTCAACTCCTTTTATCTCTATAGTTTATATTATATAATGGAATTTATTTAAATCAAATTAAAATAGCTTTAATTAAATATATCCCATTTTGAGTAGTTTTGGAATGCATAACAACAAAATACCTCTTTTTGAAATCCCAAATCTCAAAAAAGGAGTTTTTTTAACTCGTCCTAATCGATTTGTAAGTGAAATTAAATATAATCATAAAGTAAAATCCGCTCATATTCATGATCCTGGACGGTTAAAAGAGTTGCTAACTAAGGGAAGTGAAGTTTTATTCACTGATTCTCGTGGAAAACTAGATTATTATGTTAAAGCTGTAAAAAAAGGAGGGGAATGGATTGTAATTGATACGGCAATTCATTCTGAAATCGCTTTGAGAGTTTTTCCATATCTACATAAAATTGCAAAAGCATCAGAAATAAGAAAAGAAGTTCAGATTGGTAAAAGTAGGATAGATTTTGTGTTAGATGGCGTTCCTTTAGAAGTAAAAGGAGTTACTCTCGTAAAAGAGGATATAGCTTTATTTCCCGACGCACCTACTGAGCGTGGAACGAGACACGTACAGGAAATTATTGACAACAATGGTATGATTCTATTTCTGGTATTTCGTAAAGCCTCTAGATTTAAACCGAATTTTGAAACTGATCCTAAATTTTCAAAGAGATTATCTGAGGCGAGAAAGAAAAACATAAAAATCTATGTAGTACAACTCAGTTTTGATGGGAAAACGATATATTACAATGGTAATATTCCATTAGCAGACTTTTAAGTAAGGTTAAATTTTAATGGAAAGAGAAGTTCATTTACTCTTTTTCTTTTTCTTTTTTCGTTTCTTGCCATGAACATCCGGTTCTGGAGTGATGTCTACATCAACTTCCGCGATAATAAACGCCAGTAGAATAGGTCCTGCGTTAGAATAGCGGGGATCAGAAAACGCACTAAATTTAATATCTTTTACTTTAAAATTCTTATCGCTTTGTTTTAAGATCATTAGGTTTTTATTAACCTTTTGAGTAAATTCTGATGGATCTTCGAACGTCCCTCCGACAGCAAAAACTTGATCCATTCTTATAATTTGAGGAATTGGAGTTTCTTCTTCCATATTTTTTTTACCAATAATTTGCTTCTTTTAATAAAATTTAAAATTCTTTATTTTATATTTATTAGCCTTTTTTCACATTATTTTAAAAACTATCAATTAAATGAATCCTGACTAAGTTAATATTCAATATTCATTTCTTTAATAAAATCGAAGGCTGAATATGCCGCTATAACGCCTTCTGATACTCCTGTAATCGCCTGCTTAAATGGTGCGTCTGCGACATCGCCAGCTGCGAATACACCCGCTATATTTGTTTCCGACTTTCTATTGATAATAATTTCGTCCTTTTCATTCGTTCTTATGCCTAAATGTTTTGCAAGATCTGAGTTAGGTGTAGACCCTACTTCGATAAAAACACCATCTATTTCAAATTCTTTGCCATTATCGAAAATCACTGATTTAACAGTATTATCTCCTTTAATTTCTGTGACATTGGTTTTATATATGATTTCAATTTTTTGATTTTCCTCTACTCTTTTCTTATTTATGGGTTCGGCACGTATTTCCTCTCCCCGATATATTATATAAACCTTTTTTACATTTTGAGATAAGAATAAAGCTTCTTTTGTAGCAGAATCACTTCCGCCAATTACGCATACTGTTTTATCTTTGTAAAATGGACCGTCACATGTGGCGCAATAAGAAACACCCCTTCCAGCAAATTCCAGTTCACCCGGGATTCCTAACTTCTTCCTTTCAGATCCGGTAGCGATTACCACACTTTTTGCTTTAAATTTTTGAAAAAATGAGTACAGAATAAAGTGGTCACTTGCTTGTTCTATGCTCCTAATTTCGTCTGTTATGTAAGGAATACGTAAGGAATTCATGTGTTCTTTAAACATTTCCATTAAACCTTGACCGCTTGTAGAGGTGATTGCTGGATAATTTTCTACAAGATGAGTTGTGGCAATCAAACCTCCGAAAATTTTCCCTATGACTAATACATCCAATGCAAATCGAGCGGCATAGATTGCGCAACCTATCGCAGTTGGTCCACCGCCTAAAACAATAAGATCGTACCTCTTTTCTGGATCAATGTCTTCCATATCAATATTAAACATTCTTAAATCCTCCTTTTATGTAATATTTAATAATTAATTGTAAGGTATTGATTTCTAAATGTAATTTAAATTAGTATTGTAATTTTATGTTTCCTCCGATAAGCGCTCGTAGTATTTCGTTCGCCCCAACCATACCAACTAAAGTTTTCTTATCGTTTATAATAGTATAAGGCACTCCCGAAGCATCGTAATATTGTCCAATATCAGGATTCGCCATAATATCAACGATTACGGTTCTAATCTTCCCTTCAGATGCAAGTGCAAACTGAGAGACCGTAGATACAACACTAGGACAATATGGACACGTCTCTGTTATCATTACTTTGATAGTTGATGGTTGAATTCGCTCAAGATTTTGTTTTATTGTTGCTTTGTAATAATTCGGCGCTCCCGCAAATGTAAACAATGATTGGACAAATGGTTGGATTTCACCACCTCGTGGAGCTGCTAAATAGCGTATTAATTCTCTTCCGTCGTCATTAATAAATAAAATGGTTGGTACCCGCTGAATGTCATAACGCTTTACGAATTCGGGATTATTATCTATTGATAGTTCTTCTATCGTTAACATACCATTCGAGTTTTCTTCATAGATCCTTAAAAGTGCCATAAATTGTCCACAATCCATGCAAGCTTTTATTTTACCGCCATCTGCTTCTGTTCTTTGCGATGTGAAAACCTTTAGTCTTACAGGTTTAGTGAGTTTTGCCATCTCTTTTCTAATAATTTCCTTATATTTATCATCTTGAGACATATTTAAAACACCTCTTAGTATTTAGATTATGCATACATTCCTCCAAAATCTCTTTGACCTTTTGTTAATTTATCTAACAAATCTTGTGGAGTAAACATCCCAACAATTCTTTCACTCTCGTTTACAACAGTGAGTGGAACACCTTGAACGTCATACTTTGTTGCGATGTCAGGATTTAAACTAACATCGATAACTTCTGCTGTAATCTTCCCTTTAGAAACTATAGCAAATAATGTTAAAACTGGAACGGTCGCAGGACAATAAGGACAAGTTGGGGTTATGAAAATCTTCATCTCTGATTTATCGATTTTTTTGAGATGAGTAAGGATTTGATCAGCATAATAAGGTCTTATGCCCGAAAAATATTGAATTGAATTTAGAAAGGGTACAAATTCAGAACCGGTGGGGTGTGCTGAGTATCGGATAATTTCCTTACCGTCATCATTAACAAATAAAATCGCCGGAATTCGGGTAACATTGTATTTTTTTGCTTCTTCTGGATTTTCTTCAATAGATATCTCTTCGACACCCAACTTCCCGTTTGATAGTTCCTCAAGCGTTTTTAATAAATTATAAGCACCCTCACATGCCATACACGCCCTAATTCTTGAGCCGTCTTCTTGAGTTTTAAAATCGGTAAACAATTTCAACACCACTTTATCTTTTAATTTATTCATTTCTCTCTTAACATTATCAAGTTCATTTTGGGAAAATAACATTATATCACCATTTAAATTTCATTCTATTGTGAATATTTTTATATTTAAAGAATTAAGTATTTTTTGTTAATAGTTCTTCTCTTCTACGACGGTAATACACAATGGGATTATCACCCTGAATAAGTTTTTCACCCATTTTTAATTGAGTTTTAATTGGTTGTTGTGTTAAAACAACACATCTATCCTGATGGAGGATAATGACATTAAATTTATTGGCTAGCCAATTAACAAATGATTTTAAAATGGGGATTCTTAGAAATTTTTGATAGAATCTCATGTAAAACTTTGTATGTGTCTCATCTATCGGAACGAAAGCTATAAATATCCGAACATTATTCCCAAGGTAATTCTGCCATATATGTGGAAATTTAAACTGAAGATGGAAAATTTTCATTTCATCAGTAAATTCTTCAGGTTTTAAAGGTCTGGTCTTTCCATCATCCTTTTGGTTATAAACCCAAATTATAAACTCATTTCCGTCTTCGGAAGGCTCAACCAATGGTCCATAAACAAGCGTTTGATAACCTCGACCAATTGTATTATGATGGACATAAGGTAAATGAATTACATCCAGTTGATTTTCTATTGCCCGAGAATAATGAACTGGCCATACTTCTGTATGAGTTTTATATGAGAATTTTTTATCAATATCTTGGAAAAATGGTACTGGAGGATATTTCGGTTGATGTTCTCCCCACCATATCCATATAAAATCATGTTTTTCTTTAGTAGGATAAGCTATAACTTTAAAGCGCTCTGGCACCGGAGTGTTTTTGCCATTTGCAGGTATTATAGTACATTTTCCTGTCTCATCATACCTTAAACCATGGAATGGACATTCTACCTTTTCTCCATTATCGCATATTTTTCCTATACTAAGCGCCGCACCTCGATGAGCACATTTATCTTTTAAACATATAACATCTCCATTTTTCTTACGCCAGAAAACTAACTTTTCTCCAAGCCTTGTAACTCCAATTAGTTTGCCTTTTGGAACCTCTTTAGATTCTAGTACAGCATACCATTGATTCCTAATCATATTTAATCGATAGTAAAAATTTAACTGAATTTAAGATTTTGCGTTTAATAATTTATAAATTGATTCATTTAAATCCTCGATCTATTAAATTAGTAAACACATCTTTTACGAGATTGGAGCATTAACTAAACTAACCTTATTAGACTGATTTATTTAATCTTAAATAATTCAAATATAATTAAAAAAAAGCAATTGAAATAAAAAGTTATTACTTTATTCTTTTTTTAATTTAACGCCTGTTCTCTGAATTCCTACTTCTTTGTTTGTAGGAATGGGACTACCACATTGGTCTTTTTTCGCCTCGTTAAACTTAAAAGCTTTCTCTAATTCTTCTTCTATCTCTTCATCTGTTAATTCTTTATTTGGCATATAATATTATGAGAATTCGGAATATTTAAGGCTTTTATTTATAAAAAATTGATTTGTAAAACAAGAAAAATAGGATTTAATGCTGATAAAGAAGATTAAGTCTAAACTAATTATAAGTGTTTGTTAAAGTAATCCAAAACTGCGTTCTCCTTTTCTATAGGTCGTCTTTCAGGAATATTAACAAGTTCTGCTTTATTTGTTTCATAAAAATCTAATCGTAAGTACAAATTGCAATAACAGGCTCCAAATTCCTTCACATCATCGGAAGCATAATCACAAGGACAAATTAAATCTCTATCTAAATCTCTTTTTCCTGAAGCAAGACGACACGGACAGGATTGATATCCGTACGATTTTTTATTATCTACTAACCCATTAATTAAATCATTAAATGTACTTTCGTCTTTGTTAAGAATCCAACTGTTTTTCTTGCTAACCATTCCTACATACTCTTTCATTCCTTCGGTTGTCTCCATGTCCATATTAATTTCCTCCTTGATTTATTAATTTTTCGTATTTAGTTGGATCGTAACCAACAATAAACTTGTCATCGCATACAACAAATGGATAAGATATTCTTTCTGGCTTGTAGTTTTCTCTCAAATATGCTAGCACTTTTGATTTTTCACTTGCATCAATTTTATCTACATCTACATAACGATATTTAATATTTTTGTCGTTCAAATATTGTTTACACTTCTTACACCACATGCATGTAGATAGAGTAAAAATCGTCCATTCCTGGGAGTCATTTTCACCAACAACACTTTGAGTTAATTTCTCAATAAATTCTGGGAACATATCTTTCACTTTTTAATTTGATAATTATTAGTTTAAGACTATTATTATTAGATTTTACTATTTCCTGTGAGATTTTCTTTCCAGTTGGGATCTATACATTCTAAAGCCTCTTCTGTAAAATTTTTAATATCACCCTCACAGAATTCCAATAGTAGGCCTAAATGTTCTAACGCTCTCTTATCTCCAATCTTCATTAAGCTTTCAACAATCAAAAATAGTAGCCTCTTATCTTGCTCGAAATCTTGTTTATCAAGCTCTTTTTTTAATATTTCCACGATCGCCATAGTTGCTTTTGCATCTTTAATTTCGCCCATAGCTTCAATTATTCGATTTATAACAATGGAATCTTCTTCAGACTTTAAAGCTCTTATTAATAAGTTTGAAGCTCTGCTATCCTTTAAATGCCCGATTTGTCTTGCAGCAGAAGCTCGGTCCAATATCTCTCCATTAAATAAATTTTTCATGGCGAGATTGTATTCCATATCTCGAGAATTAGAATTCATTATGTTAGTAAAATAGGACAAACTTTAAAACTTGTTTTTTATAAATTATTAAATTTAAGCCTAATATTGGTAAATTTATTTGAAATCTAAATTAAAAAACATTTGATATAAAACTTATAATGTCTTAAATATATTTTAGGTAAAAATATTTATCATCGAGTGCTAACATGGCTAATGAAGTCATCCTCTGTTTAAGTTATTTCGATACAATTCTCGGACCTAACAGCTTATATTGCAGTTCCCCTTTGGTTCCTGAAGAACATCCAGATTTAGGAAGAATTTTGGAATTCACAGAGGAAGAAGGTAATTTTATCTTTACATTTCGGAAATACCAAACGATTAATCACATTTTTTACATCGAGTCAGAGTATGCTCGTGGTGGTAAAGAACTCTTAATGATAACCTATATGATCAAAGCTGCCTATTTTAAGGAAGAAATAACTGATGTCTACGAATTTTTATTATCTAAAACACCTGATCTTGAATCTTACGCTTTAGAACTAAAAGAACTTCAGGAAATTACTGAAGTACTTCACACTCATAAAAATCGTACAAATCAAAAAAAAATTCTTAATATAGCTTCTAAAGAATTTAAAGAAAAATTCCTTACCCTATTCCAAAAATATTTAGAAAAAATGATGCCCCGAATAGACATTAATGCACCCTTACTAGATAAGGGAAATCTGAAGAAGATTTATGTTTTTGGACCAAAAAACGCAGGAAAAACCACGCTAGTGCAAAATTTAGAGGTAATTCAATTTCTCCAATATAAGAACGATGAAATGAAACGAGATTTGGCAAGTAAGATATATGATTTTATAATTGATAATATCGAAGTATTAACTTTTGAGTGTATTGATGAAAATATAAATAATGAAAAAATTAAGATCTATGAAGAATGTATCGATAATGCTCAAGGCTTTATTTTAATCTTAAACGCATCAAATAAAGATTCTATGAAAGAGACGATCGAGATGTTCCAACTAATCTTAGAACGGTGCTTAGATCAAGGAGAACATATGCCGATTCTAATTATTGGCAATAAATTTCAGAAAAAAGAGGAAATCACTTCAGATATGATTTTTAAGAATTTTGACATGGAAGAAATAAATAAATGCGGATTACACGTCCGCTATTTCGCGATAAATATCCTTAATGAAGATGATAAAATTATCAATGCATTGCGCTGGTTATTAACACAAGTAATATAAATTTATTTCACTAAAGTTAAATGCTATAAAAGACCTATAAGTAATCGGAAATCTAATTAAAATTCTAATTGTAGGGAGATTTCCACTTTCTGAAGTAAAGATTGTATTTCTTTAATAAATCCTTAGGATCCAATTGCCGTTCTTCTTGGATTGCTTTTAGTGCTTCAAGTACGATTTCAGTTTGCAAAAGCTGAAATTCTTGGCTCTTTAAATCGCTGGTAGTAAGATAACGATTCCCTATTTCATTTGCTTTTAGGCTATCCATAGTGTTTATATTATAAATATCCATGAAATAACCAATTACAAATGCTCCAAGCAATAGTACCGGAAATATAAGTATTAACATCCAAATGCTTATCTCAAAAGCTAAAGATATTAACGATATAGCGCTAACGGTAGATACCGCAATTCCATAATAGGATTGGCCCAACTTAAGCCGGGACAACTGCCTTCCAATAAAATGCGCGCTCTTCACTCTTTTTACTATATTTGATTTTTTCAGTCTTAACATTTTATCACATCGAATATATTAAATTGATTTTTTACACTTTTTAAATTTGAAAAATACTGGATTATTTATAAAAAAACTTCAGAAAATTACATTTTGTTATTATATAATGAATTCTTCGTTTTATCAATTAGAAGCTAAAGCTTTTTATTGATTATTGCTATTTTTTAATTACTATGAGCAAAATGCAAGTACCTATCATTATCACAAAAACTGACTGCCACCGCTGTCATGAACTTAAGGAGTGGCTTGATGAACGAGAAGTTAATTATATAGAGAAAGACATTGAAGATGAAGAATTAGTTCATAAGCTATTGCACGACGATAACTTTCTAAAAAATTTCTGTGACGCAGACGGATGTGTTGTAAATACGCCAGTTGTAATAATGGACGGAAAATATTGGTTTAAAGAGCTCTGGGGCATCTCAGGACTCAGAGAAAAAGCAGCTCAGAAATTATTTGGCGTTAAATAAAATTTATTTAGTGAATATTTTATTTTATTATTCATTTTTTAAATTCTGCAAGCCTTTTGATCACTTTTCTAATCGTTCTTAACCCTTCTTCATCGTTTCGAACCCCTTCCTTACCTTTATCACCACTCCATAAGGAAGCACCTAAATTAGCCCCAAACGCTCCACCTGAGACGGGAATAATGTGATTTTGTTGGTAGAAATCTAAAATACTTCTTATTGCAATTTCTTGACCACCATTTCTATCTCCTCCTACCGCAAGAGCTATTCCATATTTATCTTTAAATACATTAGGATTTTTAGCAACTAATCCACGACAGCGATCCAGTAATGTTTTAAGCTGCCCTGACATATTTCCTTGAAAAACGGGAGTTCCTAAAAGTAAAAATTTCGATTCTTCTAATTTAGGATAAAGTTCTGAAACATCGTCGTCGTTAATGCATCCTTTTTTCTCTCTGATACAATAGTCGCAGTGAGTACAAAACTCTATTTTTTTGCCTTTTACTGTCCAGTATTCAATTTCAAAGTTAAATTTCTTGTTTGCGTAATTTAAAGCGTATTGCACAGCAAAATCAGTTCCTTGTATTCTGGGGCTTCCACACATACCTAATAGTAAATTCTTGTTTTCCACCATAATAATATTAGTACATAATTCTATCTTTAATTATTACTATTCATTTTTAATCTAAAAAATGTTTTAAATTCTTTATTACTACAAATTACGATGGAATCAACCAAATCGAGTTTAGCAAGAATTAAGATAAAATTTCCAGACCAGCTGTGGATTTCGGAAATCTTTAAGAAGTTTCATGATGTGCGAATGGAAATTGAGTATTTTCTTCCCTACGATTTTGAAAACTCGATAGGTAATTCTATAATTGAAATTTTTCACTACAATATCGATTTAATAATAGAGGAAGTTAAAAATCATAAATCTGTTATTGAATTCAGTATTCTAGAAAAGGATGAAAATCGAGTTAAATTCAATGTCAAAACTAAGGATCCCTTTCTTTTGTACGCGATAATTAAATTTGGGGTTTTAATAAATTTCCCAGTGCGAGTTAGAGATGGATATGCGTTTTGGAGGTTAGTTTCAAGTAGGGAGAGTATAGACAAACTTTTAACGCTATTTGATCAGAAAGGTTTCGATTATTCACTTCTCAGAATTGGAACTTCTCCCTATAACATTGACGACGATAAGAATAAATTAACATTAGATGAATCTACAATATTGAATAAGTCAATATCTTTAGGTTTTTTTGAAATTCCAAGAAAAATTTCTTTAGAAGAATTGGCTAATGTGTTAGGAAAATCAAAATCTTCATTATCTGTTACTCTAAGAAAAATAATAAAAAAAAAAGTAATGTTCGAGATGTAGCTACCTGTAAAATTGAATATAGGACGGTGATTTATATTCCTTTAAATTTTAAATTTTAATAATGGTCTCGAATTTGCTCTGCTAAAAAAGCTGCAACTTTGGAAATATTGAAAGGCCATACATAGGAGAACTGGATATTAGGGAATTTTTTTCTTGTTCTTTCAATAGCTTCAGGTATATCTTTTTCTGAGTGTTCGCCACCGCGAGTCATCATAGGAGTAATTACAATAATTTTTTCAGAACCATCTTTACTGGCTGCAACGAAAGCTTCATCTAAAGAAGGAGAACAAAATTCGTTAAAACCAACTATCACTTTATAACCAGTCTGTTTTGATATTCCTTCAGCCAATTCATTTGATGCGTGATAATATGAGTCATTTTCTTGAGTTCGTGGCCAATTCCGCATCTTTTTGTCCAATTCTTCGTATTGTTGCTGCATAACCGAAGGTGGTGGTCCTGGCATATTTTCTATACGCGAATGGAGCATAAAATAATCGAGAGTTTCTTTTTGAGGAAAATCATTGGGTGGCATTCCATGCATCGCAAGAATTATAACAATTTTCATGATACTATTATAAATTTTAAATTAAAGTTAAAACTTTTGAATTAGACGATAATAAATGTGAAAGACTTCGAAAATAATATTATTACATCTCAATCTGGGTTAAAATCCGCTCATAAAATAAAAATAAGTAAAAAAAATTTAAAGCCATTCTTCCTTTAAAATATCTCCTTTCACGCCAATAACAACGTACTTTATTGGAACTTTTCTGTTTGCCCTCTTTGCTCCTTCTTGTGCTAGGGATAATAATCCAGAACAGCATGGGACTTCCATGATAGCAACCGTGAGTGTATTAATCTTGGCTTCGTCTATTAAGGTTTTTATTTTTTCAATATAAACTTCTTTCCCTTGATCTAGTTTAGGACAAGCAATAGCAATGGATTTTGAATTTAAGAAATCTCTATGAAAATCGCCATAAGAATAACCAACACAGTCAGCGGAAATTAAGACATCTGCACCTTGGTAGTAAGGAGCATTAGGATTGATGAGATGCATTTGAACTGGCCATTGTCGTAAAGTGGAGGAAATCTTTCCTGTGGCCTCATTTTGAACCGTCGGTTCATCAAAAACCATCGTTTGAGAGGATTGACAACCACATTGGTGTGAATGCTCAGCGACGATCTGCTTCACTTGCTTTAATTCTGCTTCTTCTGTACTTTTTAAAGTTTCTAATCGTTTTTCAACAGCTTCCTCGTTAAATTCTGTAGCTTCTCTTTCAATAATTTCAAGCGCACCTACAGGACATCCTTGGATGCAAGCACCTAAACCATCACAGAAAAGATCATTGACAACTTTAGCTTTTCCATCGATAATTTCAAGAGCAGCTTCAGCACAATCTACGATACAGTTACCGCAACCTGTACAAAGTTCTTCGTCAATTTGAATTATTTTTCTTATAACTTTATTTTGGTGTTCTATTTCAGTCATATTTAGATCAAATGGAGATGATTATATAATTTTAATTTCGAACATGTTCTTTTCGGCTCAAGTCGCTATAATTTTCAGAATATAATAATAAGCTTAAAATAAGAAAAAATAAGTATAAAAATTATGAAAGTTGTAATCGTAGGGAATAATGTAGCTGGAACATTTAGTGCGAACAACATTTACCTTCTTCGAAAAGATGTAGATATTGAAATTTACACTCAAGAAAAGTATCCCTATTACACTAGAGTCTATTTACCAGAGCTAATCTCTGAAAAAGTTCAAATTGATGATTTAATCGTTTTTAAAGATGATTGGTATAAGGATAAAAATATTAAACTAAACCTACACAATAAGGTTACCAAAATTGAACCAGAACAAAAAATTCTCTTTATTGAGAGCAAAAAAGACCCTGTTTCTTTCGATAAATTAATATTAGCTTTAGGTAGTGTACCCAATATACCTCCCATTAAAAACGCACGGGAATTAGTTGGAAAAGGCGTATTTACTTTAAGAACAATAGAAGATGCTCTAAATATTAAAAACTATATTGAAAAATCTAAAGCTAAAAAGGCAATTGTTATTGGAGGGGGGTTACTTGGGTTAGAATTAGCTAACCAAATAAAAGAAAGTAAGCTAGACACAACAATAGTCGAATTTTTTCCAAGGTTACTTCCAAGACAGTTGGATGACGAATGTAGCGCCATGCTTAAGGAGGAAATTGAAAAGAAAGGCATAAAAATTGTTTTAAATGCTACAACAGAAGAAATCTTGGGAAACGGGGTTGTTAAAGGAATAAGATTAAAAGATGGGCAGACATTCGATACAGATATTATTTTAATCCAAGCAGGTATTAAAGCTACAATAGGTATTGCTCAAAATTCCGGAATAGAAACAAATCATGGTATCGTTGTTGATGAATTTTTAGAAACTAGTGAAAAAGATATCTACGCCGTAGGTGATTGCGTTGAATACAAGAATCAAACATGGGGAATAATTCCTGCTTGTATGGAACAGTCTAAAATAGTTGCTGCGTCTGCGTTGGGTTTAAAAAAGATTGAATACAAAGGAACGACCCCTAAAAATACCTTAAAAATCGTTGGGTTAGAATTAACTTCAATCGGAATTTTTGATCCTCCACAGGAATTAGGAGGTGGTTGGGATATTCTTAAAAAAGCAGACAAGAAGGATTGCTGTTACCAAAAGCTAGTTTTAAAAGATAACACATTGAAAGGCGCCATCCTTTTTGGAGACAATAAAGCGATGTCGTTTGTATACAAGAAAATGGAACAAAATGTTAACAGGAAAGAATTAATGGAAATCCTTGAACTGTATCTCTATAAATGCTCCAATTGTGGTGCGGAATATGATGAGACGAAAACGGTAATTCTTTTCGAAAACTTACCAGATGATTGGAAATGTCCAAATTGTAAACATTTAAAAGAAGGTTTTAAAAAAATATAAACAATAGAGTGAAGTTTATGACCATACACCGATGCAAAAGATGTAATTATATATATATAGACGAAGAACAAAAAGTTCCTTTTGAAAAGGTTGGCGAAGACTACAAATGCCCAAGGTGTCGTACTTCTAAGAAATTCTTCGTAAAGAAACAATCGCCAAACGATATTAAAAACTAACTATACTTACAGATAAGATTTGTTTTTTTTAATAGACTTGAATTTTTTTGGATCAAACTTATTGCAAATGGACTATTTTAGAAAAAAAAAGAAATCTTATTGATTAATTCTAAATTAATTTACTCAAATTACTTTTAGGTGTATTCAACGATGGATTATGACATAGTTATTAAGAATGGAAGAATAATTGATGGAGCAGGAAATCCGTGGTATTCGGGAGAAATCGGAATTAAGGACGAAAAAATAGCTAAAATAAGTCCAAAGATAAAAAATGACGCTAAAAAAGTTGTAGATGCCAGTGGGTTGATGGTAAGTCCTGGGTTCATAGATATCCACTCACATACTGATTATATTTTACCGGGTAGCAGAGGTCAAGAATCTACATTATACCAGGGAGTAACAACAGCAGTGGTCGGAATGTGTGGGGAAGGTATGGCCCCCATTCCTGAGGGAAAAGAAGAAGAATTTCTAAAGTTGATAATTACTATAAACCCGGTACTTGCTCAATTTGAATATCCTTACCACACTTATGCAGAATATCTGGATTATAATGAAAAGAAACGAAATTCTGCGAACCTGGCATTTTTTATAGGTTATGGCAATTTACAGTGGGCTGGTGGACAGAGTGGTGAAAATCGTTCTGCTAATCCAACAGAACTTCAAAAAATGAAGGAATATTTACGAGAAGCAATGGAAGCTGGAGCATTTGGTATGAGTACGGGTTTAATCTATGCTCCTCAAGTGTATGCGAAAACAGAAGAAATAATTGAATTAGCCAAAGTAGTTGCTGAATATAATGGATTATATTTTTCTCACATACGTGGTGAGGGAGAATCAGTTTTAAAAGCCGTAGGTGAAGTCATTGAAATTGTGGAGAAATCTGGTTGCGCTGGAGGGCAAATAGCTCATCATAAAATATCTGGTAAACCGTACTGGGGTACCAGCAAGGAGACTATAAGCTTGATTGAAGATGCTAACAAGCGGGGTCTAAGTATAACATGTGATCAATATCCTTATAATCGTGGTATGGCTGGACTTATGACGGCTCTACCTCCATGGGTACGTGAGGGAGAAAATGAAGATATATTAAATCGCATAAAGAAACTAGAAATTCAAGAGCGTATTAGAAAAGACGTTGAAGAAGGTATTGAAGGATGGGAAAATTGGATTCGCGATGAAGGTTTTCATAACTTATTTATCTCAACTGTTACTCACGATAATTGGAAAGATATAATATCAAAGAATATCACAGAAATCACAAAAATTAAAGGATTTTTAGATGATTTCGATACTTTTTTTAGTCTATTAATTGACAACGAACTAAGTGTAATGACTACAATACAAAGTATGGGTGAAGAAGATATTCGCAGAATCATGACAAGCCATTATCAAATGGTTGGGACGGACGGTTCTGGAGTTCCCGCTTCTTTTAGTGCTGGAGCATTTCACCCAAGGTTTTTTGGAACGTATCCTCGAATTCTGGGTAAATATGTCAGAGAAGAAAAAATCTTGACCTTAGAGCAAGCAATCCGCAAAATGACATCGTTTCCAGCCCAACGACTTGGACTCCAAGACAGAGGACTTGCTAGAGAAGGAAATTGGGCTGATTTAGTTATCTTTGATCCCGATAAGGTTATTGATAAAGCAACCTATGAACAACCCTATCAGCTTCCTGAAGGTATTCCATATGTAATTGTTAATGGCGTTATCGTCGTTGAAAGAGGAAAAAAAAATAGAAAATCTCCGGGAAGAGTGATACGTCGCCCTACTTAAACTCAATACATATAAATTCAAGAATTATTAATTTTTTCATCTATTTTTAAGATGCTTTAACATTTACAATCTTCATATTTCAAGTATAAAGGCTAAAGCTTAATTAGATTAATTTATAAAATATTAAATTAATATTTTTAATATACATTCAATTAACAAATCCATAAATACAAATTTATTAAAATACAAGAAAGGTAGTTTATTGTGGCTAAATGGGAATGTGGCGCTTGCGGTTATGTTTACGACGAAGAGAAAGAAGGTACTAAATTTGAAGATCTTCCTGATGATTGGGTATGCCCTGTCTGCGGTGTTGATAAGAGTTTCTTTACGCAAATCTAAAAATCACCTTAATTAATTTTAATTTTATTTTTTTCTTCCTTTTTGCGTGAAATTTTAAGAATTGACTAATTGTAGACTCGATTAGTTATATAAAATTTATAAGATAAAAAAATTAGATTTATTAGATATAAAAAGAAGACTAGCAATAATTAAACCTAAAATTGGTATTAAAAAAATATGACTCATTTAGAATTATTGAAAAAATGTTGGTTTGTTGGATATGTGGATTTTGAAGTCCGAAACTTCCACGGATACTCCACTCATCGAGGATCTTCCTATAACGCATATATAGTTAAATCAGAAGATAAAACGGTATTAATAGACACAGTTAAACGTCCATA
>Ga0307376_10001958_pt1 | contig 20942 bp, 15 predicted proteins | sample TR2MG_FD_202536 | JGI IMG/M metagenome (GOLD analysis project Ga0307376, IMG submission 202536) | Soil microbial communities from Risofladan, Vaasa, Finland - TR-2 | ecosystem: Environmental > Terrestrial > Soil > Coastal area > Acid sulfate soil | place: Finland: Risofladan, Vaasa | collected...
CACTTCAATGCGTCCGGGGATGATCGTCCGCCCACGCTTGCGAGCGCATACTGGGGTCTGCTGAAGCGTGAGTTCGGCTGTGTCCCGAACGTAGCCGTCGGTCACGATTCCCACCGCTCCCGCCACGGTCATCGCCATGCTGTTAGCAGAACCCCAGAACCCGACTTCTCTCGCGCCTCCCGTGTCGGTGACGACGACATGCCCCGGCTTCACCAACTCACCGACATTCAGATGTCCGACCTCGCTGAACCAGATGCCGTGCGCGTTCACGATCTCCTCAGTCGTGTTCAGCTGCCACATCGGGCGGTTCGCCGGAACGCACCGCACCGTCAATGCCACACCCCAGAACTTCATCCCCATCCACAGCGGTCGTATCTGCGGCGACATGAGAGTGAGATCGAAATACCCGATCCCGTCCAGCGCGTCACACACATCCACCACGCGCAGAAACTTGTACAGCTCTCGGACCTGGAGACTATCTTCTGTACTCCCTGAACCAACACTCGCCATGCCTCTGCCTCCTGATCGGATCTACCGCCCACTCTTCGACACCCCCCCGCCCTTCCCCCGCCTCTCCCCTACTCGCGGCCTACGCCTTCACTCTCCGATGCCTCCGCAGTTGACACCGCCCACCAGCCCACCGTACAATGCCGGTGCCGGCGCGCGCAGCGCGTGACCGATGGTAACTCGACCGGACCTGCAAGGAGGAATGCCCCTATGCTCAAGCCGCTCGCTGACCGAGTCCTCGTGCGTCCCGCAGAAGGAGAAGAACAGACTGCCAGCGGAATCGTGCTTCCGGACAACGCTCGCAAGAAGCGCACAGAGGGCGAGGTGCTCGCACTGGGCGGCGGGCGGGTCCTGGGTAACGGCAGACGTGTTCCCATCTCGTTGAAGGAGGGCGACACCGTTATCTACTCGAAGTACGCTGGAAGCGAAGTAACCATCGAAGGGCAAGAGCTGGTGCTTGTCGACGAGGATTCGATTCTCGCAGTCCGCGAGTAGAAGCAGTTTCAATACTCAGGAGCCGGATTGCACATGAGCTGTTCGGACTCCTGATCCCGGCCCGGGGGAGCTATTTCGCGGTGACTGAAACTGCTCTTGGGACCGGCTTCCACTGCGATCGTTTCGCGCGCGCCTCCGCCAGGGAGTTTCGAAATGGCTTCTCGGGACTCTCGCCCTATCGCCTGCCGGTGACGGGAGGCGAAGGCGCGCGTTCAATACACGTGTTGTGCATTTGCCGCCGCCTCTCTCGTCCAGAAGTGTCGCGCGCGGTCGGCCGTGAATCCCGCACAATGAGATAACAGCACCCGATGACCCTCGCATATCGCGAGGGTCATGTCTGTTCGTCGCCTATCATCGCGCAAGTGTGCGCGATTTTTTTTCCTGCGTACTCGTACGAATTCCATGCGGTAGTGTGGCATATCGCCATGGAGTATGGCGCGCGTATGCGCGCCAGTGGCCAGAGAGGCGGTTCGGCCACTCACTAACGTGCCGTGCCGAAAGGGCCTCGACCCGGGTGTAGGCGATGCGCATGAGCGCATCCGCGGCGCGCAGGAAAGGGGGGTACGAGAGTTGCCTGCTAAGAAGAAGGCGGCGAAGAAGAAGACCGCAAAGAAGAAGGTCGCAAAGAAGAAGGTCGCAAAGAAGAAGACGGCGAAGAAGAAGGTCGCAAAGAAGAAGAAGGCAGCAAAGAAGAAGAGATAAGCTGCCGGCAGAAGATTGATCGAACGAATCGGTCAAAGCAAGCGGGCGAGGGTTTCATCCCTCGCCCGATTGCTTTTCGCCGTCCTCCTGGAAGCTGGGTAGGTCCGTCCAGAAGAACGGATCGACCGCCTCGTGATGCGCATACACCGCGAAGTGCAAGTGCGGCCCCGTTGCCACCCCCGTGCATCCCACTCGTCCGATGACCTCCCCCTGCCGAACGGACTGGCCTGTCTCCACGCCTGTCTGCGACATGTGGATGTACAGGCTCGACACCCCCTGGCCGTGATCCACAATCACCGTCTTCCCATGGAGCACGAAGGAATCATCCGCTAGAGACACCACCCCATCCGCCGCCGCCTTCACCGCCGTCCCCTCCGGGCAGGCGATATCGACCCCTCGGTGCCGATAGCTGAACCTCCCATTCACATACCGCTCCAGCCCGAACTCCGTGCTGATTCGCCCCTCCACCGGCCTCACGAAGCTCCCCTGCCAGTGCCGCTCGGGGCTCACACGGTCCAGCGCTGCCCCTATCAGCTCCCGCTCCCGCTCGGTTTCCGGCGCCGAGTACGTCCTCTCCTGGCTGCGGGAAAGCTTCAGGTGTTGCACCCCAAACCGTCTGCGCCCGACCTCGATCTGGATGACCTCCTTTCCCATACCGCCATCGACATACTTCCAGTACACCACCGCGTGGTGCCCGCCGGGCTTCGTCTTCAACGACACCGGCAGCACGACTTCGTATCCCTCCGCGTTCGCCAACAGGGGATACGACTTCCCTCCCCACGAGCAGGCCGCCCTCAGCACGGCCGCCTCCGGCTGCATCCGCAGGAACATCACGTCGCCCACCCGCGGACTCTCCGGGACCACCGCGATTTCCGGCGCGGCCACGGCCGCGCCTGCGGACAAGACCAGTATCCCCAGGAGGGCGCGCGCGCGACGCAGACACTTCACCGAAGAGCCACCGTGAACTTCTCCACCATGTGATCCGGGTAGTACCACTCCTTCGCCTTGCGCAGTCCGGATACACCCATGTCTTGCTCTCGATTGACGTATCGAACCCCTGACCATTGCTTCTCCAAGAACTGCTGGTTGATGACCTGATACAAGCCGTGGAAGGCGGCATTCGCCTTCTCGATATGGATGACCACGGTCTCCGAGTTCAGCAGCTCTCCCAAGGTGAACGCCTCGATCCTTCCGTCTACTTCGATGCACCCACCCGTAACTCCCAGTACCTCGACGTTTTCCAGCACCTCCTTCACCGCCCGCCCCTCCGCCCGCAGCGTCGCCACGAGATCGCAGTGCTTCTCATCACACCAGCGATCCTGAAGCTCCAGACACGCGGGCACCAGCTCCCGTGTCAGCGGACGATACGTGAACTCATGCCGGCCCGTGAACTGCTCGATGTGGTTCCGCTTCCGATGATACCGGTTGCCGCTCAACTGCACCAGGTCCTCTACCCGATACACGTAATCCCAGCTATCCCGATCGGGCTCGACCTGAAACTCCTCTTCGCCCAGGCCGAGCCGCGCGAGATCCTCCTTCGTCACGCGCGCCATCACCGCTCGATGTCCGCTCTCGGCCATGTGGCTGAGACAGCGACGCACCGCCTCTACGTTCGCGCCCGCTCCCAGCGGCGGAAACAAGAACGAGTCCTCGGGGTCCGCCCGCCACGAGAAGATCGCTACCGCCTCTCCCACTCGCGACAGCCGCAGCCCATACGCCTCCCGCCAGATGAACAGGTTCGTGAACGTCAGCTCCGACTGCTCGGGGCCCAGGTCCGCCAGCATTCCGCGCAGCGCCGAGCCGTCATCCAGCTCGATCGGCCGCATCTCAGGAAAGCTCGGAATCGCGGTCACCTTCTCCTCGCCTCCGGTCAACAAATGTGCAGAAACCCTCTTGACAGTATTATCATATATGGTATATGATAACCAATGATCAATGATAATAGCTGTTCCCGCACCGCAAGGGAAGGAGCACTGCCATGCCCGCAAAGTCCGTCCCCGCACCTCGGGAAGCCGACATCATCTGGCTTTGCCGTCGGCTCGCCTCCGCCCTGCACGGCGGAACCTCCATCCTCTCTGCCCTCGACACGCTCAAGGCGGAGGCCCCAGGTTCCCTCCACTCCCACCTGTCCGCCATGCGCCGGCGCGCCGCCTCCGGCGACTGCATGGGCCGCGGTCTGGCCGAGCTCGGCGTCCCCGCCTTTGTCTGGGGCGCCATTCTGGGCGGCGAGGTGACCGGCACCCTCGCATCAGCGCTGCCCCATCTCGCCGATCGACTGGAGCTGGAGCAAGACCTGATGGCTCTTCCCCACACGCGGCTTCACGCCTACGCGCTCGCCTTCGGCCGCTTGGGCCTCATGATCGGCCTCCACGTCCCCATGCTGACCGCCCTCGAATCCGCCGCCGACTCCCTCCCCGATCCACGCGCCAAGCGCGACCTCTTCGCCGCGCTCCGCGACGTGCGCACAGGAGCCGACCTGAGTGACGCCCTCCGACGCCGCTGTCCGTCTCTCCCCGACCTCACGATTGACATGATTCGCGATGCCGAGCGCGAGCGCCGCTTGCCTGACGCGCTTCCCATCATCGCCGACTATCTGCTCGACGCCGCCGGTGAGGCGAAGCCCCACCGGAAGAAGCAGGAGGTGTAAGATGGCTCGCAAGAAGCAGGCGAAGAGTTCCCGCAAGTCCGGTCCCGCACCCGAGGGGCGCGGCGACGTCCTCGACCTCAAAGCCGCCGCCGACTTCCTCAAGGTGAGCAAGCCCACCTTCTATCGCTGGCTGGCCCAGGGCAAGATCAAGGGCTTCAAGGCCGGCACCCAGTGGCGCTTCTACCGCCATGACCTGGAGAACTTCCTCCACGCCGAGGAACCCTCGGCACTCCAGGTGGATGCCGACGCTCTCCGTGCCGCGGTCACGAAGGCTCGCAAGTCCCGCGGCCTCCCGCCTATCGAATGGCCTGAGGCCGAAACTCCGGAAGAGAGCACTGTCATCGGCACCGTCTTCACGCTCATCATCGGCGCCATCGAGGCCCGCGCCAGTGACATCCACCTCGACAACAACGCGGATGAAACGCTCATCCGCTACCGCATCGACGGCGTCCTGAACGAGGCCATGACTCTCCCCCGTGACGCCTCCAATTCCCTCGTCGCCCGCCTCAAGCTCATGGGCGACATGAACATCTCCGAGCGGCGCCTCCCACAGAACGGCCGGATCGCCATCAAGTACCAGGAACGAGACTACGACGTGCGGGTGACCACCGTTCCCGCCATCTTCGGCGAGAGCGCCATCTGCCGGATTCTCGATCAGAACATCGCCTTGATCACCCTCGACAAACTCGGCTTCTCGAAGCCAATGCAGCAGGCATTCGAGGGAGTCCTTCGCATCCCCAGCGGCCTGATCGTCGTCACTGGCCCGGCCGGAAGCGGCCGCACCACTACCCTCTATTCGTCTCTGAATCTGGTCAACGCTCCCGAGCGGAAGATATGCACCATCGAAGACCCGGTGGAGTACCGCCTCCGCAATGTCATGCAGGTTCACGTCAACCGCAAGGCTGGGCTCATGACGGCCGCCGCCCTGCGGACCTTCATGCGCTGCGACCCCGACATCATCATGGTCGGCGACCTGCGCGACCTGGAAACGGCCGAGGCCTGTGTGAATGCCGCCATGACCGGCCACCTTGTCCTCACCGCCATGCTGCCTGCCGACGCGCCCTCCGTTGTCGCGCGGCTCATCGACATGGGCCTCGAGCCATTCCTCGCGGGCGCCTCGTTGAACGCGGTCCTGGCCCAGCGCCTCGTACGCCGCGTCTGTCCGCACTGCAAGGCCGACGACAAGCCTAACCCCGACCTCCTCCAGCGCCTCCAGACCCAGACCGGCCTCGACCTCTCCAATGCCAAGTTCCAGCGCGGCAAGGGCTGCGGAGAGTGCCGCGGCTACGGCTACCGCGGCCGGACCGGCCTCTTCGAGCTGATGGAAATCGACGATAGATTGCGCGAGCTGATCGCCCGGCCCACCACGACGGATCAACTCCGCACCGCCGCCATCGACGCCGGCATGACGACCATGCTGAAAGATGGCGGCGAGAAGGCCAGGCAGGGGATCACAACGATCGAGGAGGTCATGCGCGTCCTGACCCCCCCGCCGAAGGAGGACGCAAACGATCAGAAATAGCCGCTGCCGACGCAACCTTTTGCTGCCTTCTCGCGTCTATGTAAGTGATTGACAAGTGATCGACATGCCGCTATACTCCAGCCTCCACACACGCCTGAAAAGGCAGAAAGGAGGTGGCGGCAATGACACATCTTGGAGCGCCGTGTAGGGACAATCTGCGCCACCTTGCCTTCCTGCCTGAGAGGCGTATGCCTACCTGACCGTTTCTCTCACCCCTTGCCCCATGCGCCACAGGCAGCCACAGCCTGTGGCGTTCCTTATTCCCGGTCTAGTGGATGATCGTGGCTCTCCGCCCGCAAGGCTCCCGGAGCGGCATTGTGCAAACATCTGTTTTATAGTATGCTGGGGCCTGCCGGGCGAGGGCGCATCCCACCAGACACGCCAGTTGGGAGGAATCGGATACCATGTCCCATACGAGAATAGGAGTTGCTGGGCTCCTGGTCGCGAGCTGCGTTGGAGCGCTGATAGCCGGAACTCCCGGCCGGCTCTGCGCGGCCGACGAAGGAAGCGATGCGGAGACCGGCCCCCTGTCGGTTCAGGCTGTGGCAATAGCCGAACCGCCCGTCATTGACGGCCTCCTCGACGATGCCTGCTGGGAGGAGGTGAGCCACATCGAGGACTTCTGGCGCGAGCGCGAGAACGAAGCTCCGATAGAGCAGACCGAGGCTTGGCTCTGCTACGACAGCCATGCCATCTACGTCGCCTTCCGGTGTCACGACAGCAAGCCATCCGAGATTCGCCGCGCCCAGAAGAAGCGCCAGGGACGCATCTGGGACGACGACCGCCTGGTGGTGGGCATCGACGTCGCCAACACCGGCAGCAACTGGTACTCCTTCCAGGTTACGCCCGCGGGCACGCAGTACGATGGCGTCCCCGGCGGCACCTCCGAGAAGATCGAATGGAAGGGCGACTGGCGCGCCGCCGCGCTCGTCGACGAGTCGGGCTGGACCGCCGAAATCGAGATCCCCTTCTCGATCTTACGCTATCCCGATGGTCAGGACGCCTTCCGCATCTACCTCTCTCGCGTACTCGCGCGCAAAGGCCACGACTGGTGCACCTGGCCGCGGGCCTTCGCCAGAGTGTGGGATGTGGAGAACTGCGCTCGGTGGACGGGAATCAGCACCCCGCCGGTTCCCTTCCGCTGTGTCTTCATGCCCTATTCGCTGTCCGTGACGTCTGAAGACGAGGAGGATCGCGAGCCGCTGACCGCGGGCTTCAACGCCAAGGGGACGTTCCCCAACGGGATTGTCGGCCTCGCTACCTACAATCCGGACTTCCGGAACCTCGAGGATGTTGTCGAGACCATCGACTTCACCTATGTCGAGCGCCATCTGGAAGAGTACCGTCCCTTCTTCCGCGAAGGCGAGTGGTACTTCCCGGGAGATATCTTCTACAGTCGACGGATCGAGGACTTCGATCTGGGAGCCAAGGCCTTCGGCACGCTCGGCCGCCACCGGCTTGGCCTGCTCGACGCTTACCGCCGCGGAGGCGAGAACCATCTCGCCTGGCAGTATGGACATCGTGTTAGCAGCAACCTTTCCTTCTCCATGGGGGGCGCCGACCGGCGTCTGCCCGATGAGCCACACAACCAGGCCTATCGAGTCGGAGGCAATTGGAATCGCCCCTTCGAGGGGGGCAACCAGGACTATTACTTCAACCATGCCTGGACGCATACCGATGGAGAAGGCGGAGAAGACTCGCGGGTCAGTGTCGGCGCCGGCACGTGGCGCCCTCAGGGATTCGGCTGGAGTGCCAACTACTATGCCATCGGTCCCGACTTCCAGGCTGACGACGGATACGTCCCCGAGACGGGAGTTAGGAACTCCTCCGTCGGTCTCAGCTACAACCGGAACTACGACGAGGGGGCGGTCAAGCACTTCGACTGGAGCACAAGATTCAGCAGCGGAGAGTCTGAGAAGGGGGAGCGGCGCAGCGCCTACGTCGGCCACTACCGGGAGTGGCAGAGCGGCTGGGATATGTGGGTCGGAGGCTCCACCGGGGAGCGCGACGGATTCGACCAGTGGGACGGCTACGCCGGCTTCGGGTGGAACAATGACGATATGTACCGAGGCGGCGGCCTCGACTTCAGCGTGGGCGAGCGCTACGCCTACCCCTATCGATACATGTCGATCAGCCAGGCCTTCCACCCGAGTGAGAAATGGTCGGGCCAGCTTCGCTGGGAGCGGGCCTACGCCGCCGACCTCGACGATGACGACAATGTCGTACCGGCCGAGGTCGCCCGCCAGGTCGTCCTCACAGCGACGTACGACATCACGGACGAGCGCAGCGTGAGCGCCCGCCTGGTCCAGAGCAGCGGCAACACCAACGCCTACGCCGCCTACCGCCAGAGGGTGCGGAAAGGGATGGATCTGCTCGTCGTCGTGGGCGACCCCAACGCCGACGAATGGGTCTCTCGGCTCGCCGTCAAGGCCATCTGGTGCTACTGAAAGGCAGAGGGGCGACCGGCAACCGGTCGCCCCCCATGCTCTCTTCCTGGCCCGCCGGCGCGCGCTAGCCCAATCCGCCCCGCCCTTCAATCCGCCCCACTGCTCCCTCCATGCCGAACGTCCGATAGTACTTCGACATCACGTCGGCGATTCTCCGCAACACCCGTTCCTCGCCCCTCTCTACGGTCGCGTACAACCGCTTCCGCGCCGCCACCACCTTCGGCTCCGCCCAGATATACCGGCATCCCGTCCGCACCAGCCACCCCTGCCGCTCCGGCGACAACTCCTCGAAACCCTTGCCCTCTTCCTCCGGCTGCCGCCACTTCTCCCATCTCCCGCTCGTCACCACCGCCGACTTCAGCGCCTCCATCATCCCCGACTTCTCCGCCACCTTCTCCGCGGCGGCTAGCTCCTTCTCCCGCGCGACCAGCTCCTCCAGACCCTCATACTCCGCCTCCGTGAACTCCGGCCCGACGTTCGCGCCCCCCATCCCCGCCGCGGGATAGGCCTCCGGGTTCGACACCGAGTCAGAGTAGTGCCCCTTGATCACCGACCCGTACTCGGCCGCAACTGCCACCAACTCTCGCGCCACCTCCGGATCAAACTCCGTGGTGTGCAGGTCCGTCCCCACCTTGCCCACCACAAAGCACGGCCACACATCCGACAGCCCCGCCTCCTTCAGCCCGCTCTTGAGCCCCTCCAGGAACTGCCGGAACACACTGATATCGGCCAGTCCGCCGTGGACCTCCTCCGTGCCCACCTCGTAGCTGACGGGGGGCAGGCCTTTCGAGCGCCGGTGACACTCGGCGAACTCGATGAGCTCCAGCGTCCGCTCGATCACCATCTCGATCGGCATCGGCTGCCCCTTCGGGAGCGTCCGGTCCACGGTCGGGTCCACGTGCAGCAGGTCATACCCCGCCTCCAGGCACGCCGCCAGCGATTCCTTCACCCCCGCCATCGCCCGCTCCAGCGGCCACCCCTCCCGCGTCTGCACATCCTTCAGCCACGGCCCGCCATGGTCGAGCCCCACCACGATCGGCCCCTCATACTCATACTCCGCCGCCAGCTCCCGCGCCAGTCGCACGAAATCCCGCTGCGTCCACCCGGTATACCCTCCATCTAGATCTACCTGGTTCAGCGTCGCCGCGAAAAAAAGCGGCGCCCCCGCCTCCTTCGCCGCCACCATCGAGGCCTTCACCACCGCCTCCGAGTTCGGGCAGATCGCCAGCACCGTCGGGGCCTGGCCGGACTCCCCAAAGAAGCTCCGCAGAACCGCGAGAATGGCGTCAGCCAGCGGTTTCCTGTCCTGCGCAGCCTTCGCGCGCAGCATGCTGTGGTCTGCGTGTCGCATCCATCTGTCCTCGCCGGCGTGCGGCTTCATCTGAACGGAGGGGGAGGGCCGCCGCTACAAGGCCCATGGCGGCAAACCGGGTTGCGGCTCCCGGCGGCCGCCGGGCGAAGCCACCTCGCTTCATCTGACCTGCTGGGACCGGTAGGCGGCCGGGCTGCACCCGAAATGGTCCCGGAATGCCCGGTGGAGATGGCTCGAGTCGGTGAAACCCGCCTCGCCGGCCACGGCCTCCACCGTGTGGTCGGTGTAGAGCAGGCGATGGGCAGCGTACGCTAGCCGAGCGCTGAGCCGGAACCTGCCGAAGCTGATCCCCATCGCTCGCTTGAACGTGTCTCTGAAAGTCGACTCGCTGACCCCGCATCTGGTGGCGGCCTCCGCCGCGGTGATCCTGGCCCATGGGGTGTCACGGATGAGCTTGATCGCGGGCATGATCTGGGGCAGCTTGCATCGGTCTCGTGGTGCGCCAGTCTCGATGCCTCCCGGAGCTTCCGCTCCCCCCGCTCGCAGATGCTCCCCCAGGAGGCGGAGCAGGTCCAGCCGTACCATGGACTGCCAGTGCGCCTTCTGCCCTCTCAGCTCCCGAGCTATCGCCCTACCGATCTCCGCCAGCTCCTGCCGCATCTCTGGGTCCTGCACCAGGGGCCTGCGCTCCGCCGGCAGCGCGAAAAGGTCGAAATACGGGGGGGCATCGACGGGCTGCTCCGCCAGCAACTCGGGAAGGAACACCAGCGCGATGCTCCTCGTTCCGGGCTCCCGGATCTCCCAGGCGTGCGGCTCCCACATCCCACAGAGCCAGGCCTGTCCCGCGCCGCACGCGACCTCCGCTCTCTCGAATGTCATATCGATCCGTCCCCTCAGAACCAGCCCCACCTCCAGCCCCGGATGGACATGCCCCTCCCGCACCTTCGCTCCCGGCTGATCCCAGTCGAATGAGAACACGAGCGGCCTCGCCTGGCCGCGCCAGTCCTGGGCGACACCTCGATCGGAGAGCTCCCTTTCGACGAGAGAGTCCACCTGTACGGGCACCGGGCCGTCCATGCCCCGATTCTACCGGAATCGCAACCCCGTGTACAGTGACGCCGCTCCGGGCGCGCGCTACCCTTGGGTTGCCGGAAAGCGCCCCGTCCCGCGGGCGTCATACAGTGGGCATGACGCGATCGGGCTGCTCGCCGCCGTGCGGCGCAACCGTCTTCTCGCCGCGCGCCGACGTAGGTCCGAGATGTCGAAGTGGAGGAGGCGAACGCACACTGCACGGGTCCCGCGCGCGGGTCCCGTGCAGTGTGCCGACAGCCCGGCCGATTCTCCGTTGACCTCCCTCCGACAGCGCGCCTGGAGTACGCGCGAGGGCGTGCTGGACCGCGGCCCCTCGCCAGCCAGGAAATGCTCACACACCGGACGGGAGACGAGCGCGCGGCGGGCATGGAGAGAGCGGACTTCGGTCAGGGCATGAGCAGGTGATGATCGCAGCGTGAGCAGGTTGCGATCGCGGAGCGATCAGAACAAGGTCACGGCGGCATCGGGGGGCGGGCAGGCTGTGAGCAGGTGCTGGTCCCGGCACGCACCGCTGCGTGCCTCTTGCGCTGACGGCGGGGAACGGATACGATTGTGCCTTGGAGGTCCGACGTAGTGCAACGGCGTGTCTGGCGCGGCTTTGCCGTTGGCATCGTCTTGCTGCCGTTCAACGCCCTCTGGGTGCTCTACATGGAGCACATCGCCGCCTACGGCCCCATCTCCTCCACCATCTCTCTCTTCTTCAACGTCGTCTTTCTCCTCTTCTTCCTCACACTCGCCAACCGCGCCCTGCGCCGCCTCCGACCCGGCCTCGCCCTGAACCAGGCCGAACTCATCATCGTCTACGTCATCCTCACCACCGGCACCTCACTCGCCGGCCTCGACGGCATGCAGGTCCTTCTCCCCGTTATGACGCACGGCTCATGGTTCGCCACCCCCGAGAATCAGTGGGACCGCATGCTCTCCGCGGCCCCGCCCTGGCTCATCGTCTCCGACCGGCAAATCCTCTACGGCTATTACAACGGCTCCGCCACCCTCTACCAGGGCGCTGTCATCCGCGCCTGGCTCACTCCCGTCCTCGCCTGGACCGGCTTCATCGCCGTCCTTATCTTCGTCATGATCTGCATCTCCACTCTCGTCCGCTCCCAGTGGGCCGACCGAGAGCGCCTGGCCTTCCCCATCATCCAGCTCCCCCTCGCCATCACCGAGCCCGGTACCACCCTCTGGCGCAATCCCCTCCTCTGGCTCGCCTTCGCCGTCGCAGGCAGCATCGATCTCATCAACGGCCTCCACTACCTCTACCCAACAATCCCATACCTCTCCATCGCCCCCACGCTGGATAACTACGGCGCCAACGACCTCATGCGCTTCATCCCTGATATGCCCTGGGCCGCCATCGGCTGGCTCCCTGTCACCTTCTACCCCGCCGTCATCGGCCTCGCCTTCCTCGTTCCCACCGACCTCCTCTTCGCCTGCGTTTTCTTCTTCTTCTGGTGGAAGGCCATGTTCGTCCTCGCTGCCGCCCTCGGCCTCAGCCAGGGCTTCACCGAAGAAATGTCACGAAGCGTCTTCCCCTTCCACAACGAGCAGATGTTCGGCGGCTACCTCGCCATCGCCATCATCCCTCTCATCATTGGCAAGGCTTACTACCGCGAGGTCTGGAAGCGCATCCTCGGCCGCCCCTCCGAGGTGGACGACTCCCAGGAAGGCCTGAGCTATCGCGCCGCCGCCATCGGCATCCTTCTCGGCCTCGCCGGTCTCGTCGCCTTCAGCACCCACGCCGGCCTCTCGCTGAACCTCGCCATCCTCTTCTTTCTCATCTTCTGCATCATCTCTATCGCCGTCGCCCGCGTCCGCGCCGAGTTCGGCTCCCCCGTCCACGACTTCCACTGGGCCGGCCCCGGCCAGACCATCACGTATGTCGGCGGCACCGCTAACATCGGCAACCGGGACTTGACCATCCTCAGCCTCCTCTGGTGGTTCAACCGCGCCTATCGCTCCCACCCCATCGGCAACAGCATCGAAGGCCTCCAGATGGCCGCCCGGACGCGCTCCCCCGCCCGTCCCATCGTCACTGCCATCGTCCTCGCCTCCGTGTTTGGCGCGCTCGCCGTCTTCTGGGGCTGGCTCCACTACGCCTACGGCCTCGGCGTCGCCTCCAAGTGGAACGGCGGAGACTCGCGCGGCGTCGAAATGTGCTCCAACCTCCAGTCTTGGATCGAGAACCCTACCCAGGCCAACTTCGGCTCCCTCTTCGCCGTCGGCGCCGGCTTCGCCATCACCATGCTGCTCGCCGCCGCCCGCACCGCTTACGTCGGCTGGCCTTTCCACCCCGTCGCCTACGCCATCTCCGCCAGTTGGTCCATCCACCTCGTCTGGATGCCCATGCTCATCGCCTGGATCGCGAAGACCACCATCCTCCACTACGGCGGCCTCCAGGCCTACCGCCGCGCCCTCCCCCTCTTCTTCGGCCTCATCCTCGGCGAGTCCGTCGTCGGTTGCGCCTGGCCCCTCATCGGCCTCATCTTCGACGTCCCAACCTACAGCTTCTGGGGGCTCTGACTCCGTCCCTCATCCCCCGATTCGCAGGCGAACTCCGACCGGCTCCCACCGCCCTTTCAGTCCTTCCATCTCCTCGTGCGTCGGCCTCACCTCGTGTCACCGATCCCAGCACGCCCCACGATTACCGCCTCTCCAGATAGACGCAGGGCAGGAGTCTCCCTCCTGCCCCTCTGCATCGCTATCCAAACCGGCCCCGGCCGCGCTCATCCTTCCTTGCGTGCCTCCTCCAACGCCTCCTCCAACGCCTCCTTCACCCGATCCCGCACCAGGTAGAGCGCCTTATGCATGATCGTGTCCCCCGTCGTCGGATCGAGCACCATCGAACTCAGACACGGATACGCGTGGTGCAGCTCGCCCGCCTTCTCCGGCAGGGAATCATCTGCCGGCAGCCCCACGAGCTTCTCCGCCACGAAGTCCGTCGACCCGCACGCCGCTCCACTGAGCACCTCAACCGCGGCCACCTTGCCATCCTCGAGCTCGAAACGAAACGTCGGAACGCCCACGCCGAACTCCTCGCAGAACTGCTTGATGGTTGGAGTGCTCGGCACCAGCGAGCAGAACGGCTTCGGGAAGGCCGACTCCATGTCGTTCGCGGCGCACGCCTGCGTCACCTGACGCTGAAGCCCGGGCTTGATCCAGTTCGGGTCCTCGATGGGCGCGATCAACGCCTTTACGCTCCCCCCTCCCACCATGTTCGGGATCTCCAGCAGTAGCTCCGGGTGGATGTTGATCGCAATGATCACATCCCCCGCCCCAAGCTCTCCCGGCAGGTATTCCGCCGCGTCGTCCAGCACCGGCGGCAGCGACCGCGGCAGCTGGTATGCGTCCACATTGCCCGGCGACATCCTCGACAACTGTGCCAGCACACGCTCGAAATACCGCCCTCCTTCATGGACGATCTCCACGCGCACGCTTCTTGCCTCCTAACGCTCCAGTGTAATCTACTACGCTCGATACGCCTTCACAAAGTCATCGGCGTATACAGCCCGGTTCAGCAGCACTTCAGACGCGATCATCGCCTCCATCAGCTCCGTATCCAGCACGTCCACTATCGCCGCGTCCAACCCGGCCGCGAGCGCCATCACGAGATACGTTCGGTTCAGCAGCTCCCGCAGTTGGGTGCTTTGCGACACGTTGCTCAGGCCCAGCACCGTCTTCGGCGGTGGGTCCGAGAGCACTTTCACGTTGCGGATCGTCTCCAACACATGCCCCGGCGTCGGCTGCGTCACGTTCACCGGCAGGATCACCGCGTCGATCATCAGCCGCTGCGGCTCCAGCCCCTGCTCCATCGCCGCCGCCACGACCCGCAGCGCAATCTCGGCCCGCCCGTTCGCGTCTCGGGGAACTCCGTTCGCATCGATCGTCAGCGCAATCAGCGTCGCATCATACTCCACAGCCAACGGCACGAAGATGTCGAGCTGGTCCTGCTGCCCCTTGGTCGAGTTGATGACCGACCCCGGCCCCGCCAGCTCCAGCCCCTTCCTCATCACATCCGGCTTCGTCGTGTCGATCGCCAGCGGCGCATCCGTCACCTCCCGGATCGCCTTCACCAGCCACCCCATCGCCTCCAATGGATCGGCCGCCGCCGGCCCCACGTTCACATCGAGGCAGTTCGCGCCGGCCGCCAGTTGCTTCTTCGCCAGCGCGTGAATCGCCTCGGGGTTCTTCGTCTGAATCGCCTCCTTGACCGACTTGAACATCCCGTTGATACGCTCGCCGATGGCATACATCTCTCAAGCCTCCTCGCCCATCAAAGAATCGATCGTCTTCCGCAACAGCGCCACCGCCTGCGGATGCCACATCACGAGCACGTGCGTGCCGCCATGCAGGAAACACGTTGCCGTCGTCGTCTCCCAGCTCACCCCCCGCTCCATCGCCGCGCCCCATTCCGGCGCCGTCTCGGCATCGGTCCGCGCCTCCTTCGCCTTCCACGCCTCCGACCCGACCACCGCCAGCATCGGCATCGACAGCATCCGGTCACCCGACAGCGCCGCCAACCTCGTCCGCTCCATAATCGAGTAGGCGTACTCCATCCCGTACCCGAGCCCGCCCGTCGCCTGGAACATCACGATCCGAGACAGGTCGAGTCCCATCTCCGACACCAGGATGTTCACTTGCTTCTGAATGTTGATGTCGATCGGGGCCTCTGTAATCAGCTTGTGCCCGTCCGCCATGCAGGCCACCGTGATCGTCTTGTAGTTCTCCTGCGTCGCCGTCCCGAGCAGGCAATTCTCCCCCGCCGCCACCTCGCTGCACCGGGGTATGATTTCGTTGTCCTTCTCCGCCTGGCCGCAGCCCCAGATGATCAGCGGCACACCCACCGCACCCAGCACCGACTTCACCGCCTGCGCGCATTCCTCCGCCGACTTGTCTCCCTGGTCCGGATGCGCCCCCGCCAGCCGCAGACATACCATGTCCGCCCCGAACTCGTCCACGCATTTCTTCGCCCAGGCGGCCGGGTCGCCAGCTGCGTTCCCCAGCGCCTGCTCCAGCGGCGCCGCCCAGTTCTCAGGCTTGCCGTCCAGCACCTCCATCGCGATCGCGGGGCGGTTCGGTGTCTTCCCCTCAAAGTGCAGAAACGGCAGGCTCGTGTCTCCACCGATCTTCACGACCGACGTCCGCGTCCCGCCCTCCGCCGAGGTGGCCCCGATGCTCACCTCGTTCACGGCTGCCGCCCATTTCTCCGCTGGCATCTCAAACGCCATCGCTACACTCTCCTATACAGATCAATTGGCTAGGCCTGAGACGCAGGGCTCAATCCGGCGATAGCACGAATGCGATCTAAGTCAACGTGCTTCTGGAAGAGCGCCCGCGCCCGTTCCACCTTCACGCTCTCCCGCACCCTGAGTCGCCCCGTTATGTGCTCTATTCGCTCCACCGTGGTCAGCGTATCGTGCGGTGCCAGCAGCAGCGGCACTCCGAGCTGCTGCGCCCGATTCACGATCGGCCCGCTTGGATAGATGTTTCCGGTCAGCACCAGCGCCCGCGTTGCCGTCTGCAGCGCCGCCAGTTGAATGTCCGCCCGGTCTCCTCCGGTGATCACGGCCTTGTCCGAAAGCTGCCTGAAGTACTTCGCCGCGCTCGCCACTCCCATAGCGCCGATCACGAAATGCACGATGAGTCGCTCCAGCGCCTTCTCGCAGCACAGCAGCTTCGCCGGCAAGTGTTCCACCAGCTCCCTCACCGTGATCGCCCTCAGCAAGTCGTCCGGCGGCAGAACCCCCAACACTGGAATCCCCCGGCCATCCAGATGCCGGCCGAGCGCTCCCTTCAGGGCCTCCTCTTCATCCGGCCCCACAAAGTTGAAGATCACGCCCCCGAACCGCTCTCCCAGCAGCCGGCGCCCCAGCAGCGCCTCCTCCACCATCGCCTCCGCCGTCAGCTTCGCCAGCAGGATCACCCGCGCATCCAGCAGGTCGGCCACAGCCGGCGCCGACAGCCCCAACAGCGACCCTCTCGACAGATCGCCCACCCCCCCGACCAGCATGACGTCCCGCCCCTCCGACACCCGCTCGTAGGCCTCCCGAATCCGATCCGGCAGGCCCCCCACCTCTCCCTCCAACGCCCGCTGAACCAGATCCGAACTCAGCAGGATCGGGCAGATCGCCTCCGTCGGCGCCTCCGGGTTCAGCCGCGTGCTGATGAAATGCGCATCCTCGTCCGTCGTCACCCCATCCACGTCGCGCGGCAGCGTCCCCAATGGCTTGAAGTACCCCACCCGGTACCCCGCCTCCCTCAGCTCCAAGCCGAGCGCCAGCGCGGTCAGCGACTTCCCCGAGAAGCTATCCACAGACGCAATGTACAGGGGTTGCCTCATGCGCTCAGCTCCAGCCTCCCTGCAACCGATGGGAAGCGCCGCAGGTCAGTATGCGGCAGAAATAGCCCCGCCACGTACCGATCCATGTATCCCGGCACGACGCTCAGCTCGAAGTTGGTCATGCGGCCCGCCGACTCCGTCATGCTCTCCCGAGCCCTTCTCCCCAGCAGCGCCAGCCGAGCTCCCGCAACCGCCGTGTTCCCCACAAACCGAATCCGCTCCAGCGGCACATCCGGCAGCAGCCCGATCGTCACCGCGCTCTCTGCATCCAGGTAGTTCCCGAAGGCGCCCGCCACCAGAATCTGCTCCACCTGCCCCGCCTCCAGCCCGAGAGACGCCAGCAGCGTCTCCGCCCCCGCATACACTGCCGATTTCGACCGGATCAGATTCTGAATCCCATCCTCCCCCAGCGAAATATCGTCCGACCGCCCTACCTCCTCACCCCAGACGAACACGAACTCGGGCCTCTCGTTCCTCACCCTCACCCGCCTGCTCGGAAAGCCCAGGTTGATCCGACCCGCCCGGTCGATCGCGCCCGCCCGCAGCAGCGTCGCCAGCGCATCCACCAGCCCCGACCCGCAGATGCCCCGCGGCTTCGCCTCCCCGATCGTCATGTACTCCACACCATCGCTCTCCCGCTCGTACGACAGCCGCTCTATCGCCCCCACCGTCGCGTACATCCCGTACTCCACCCCCGAGCCCTCGAACGCCGGCCCCGCCGAGCAGGAGCAGCACATCATCCAATCCTGATTCCCCACCACCATCTCCCCGTTCGTCCCCATATCGATGAACAGCGTCAGCCGCGGCGACTCCCCCAGCGCCGTCGCCACCACCCCTGCCGTGATGTCCCCGCCCACATAGCTGCTCACACACGGCGCCAGGTAGACCGGCGCCCCGGGGTGGATGTCGAGCCCCACCTCCTCCGCCCGCAGCGTCGGCGCCGTCCGCAGCGCGGGCACGTACGGCTCCCGACGTATCGCCGCCGGATCGATCCCCAGCAGCAGATGCGTCATCACCGTATTGCCCACGCAGGCCGCCCCCACGATCTCGTCCCGCGTCACCCCGTGATGCTCCATGACCTCCCGCACACACCGGTTGATGGTGGCCCGAACCGCCCGCCGCAGCTCAACCAGCCCCCCATCGTGCTCCTGCGCGTGGATGATGCGAGAGATCACATCCTCCCCATACACGATCTGATCGTTCAGCGAAGCGCAGGCCTCCACAAACCCCTGTGTCGAAAGATCGATCAGATGCACGACCACGGTCGTCGTGCCGATGTCCACCGCCAGCCCGTACGCCGCGCCATCGCGGGCCGGCTCAACCCCGAACACCCGCCCCCGGCCGTCGAAATCCCCCACCAGCGCATCGACCTTCCACCCGCTCCCGCGCGCCGCCTCCGGCAGCGCGCGGAGTGCCGGCAGATCGATCCCAATCTCGGAGAAGCTCTCCCCCGTCGCCTCCCTCACCCCGGCCAGAAGGCGCTCGTCATCGCTCGCCTCCGTCTCCTCTTCCGGGGAAACCAATGCCAGAGGAACCCGCGCCGCCAGGAGCGTATCGGCCTCGCCCACCGCCTCCGCCGGCTCCGCCCGCCCCATCAGGATCTGCAGCTCCCCTCGCTGCGACTCCAGCGGCACCTCCACCACCAAGTCGTCCACCACCGTCGCCTGGCAGGCCAGCGCGACCCCCGCTTCCACTTCCTCCTTGGAAAGCAGGTCGCCTCGCTTCCCACCCGGACGACCAAGCGACACGATGACTTTGCACTTCCCGCAGGCCCCCTGCCCCCCGCAGGAGGAGTCGATCGGCACGCCCGCCGCGTTCGCCACCTCCAGGATCGTCCGGCCGGACTCGACCTCCAGGCAGGCGCCATCTGGTAGGAACACAACTATGTGGCTGCTCATCGCACAGTGCCGCTCTCAGCCGCCGGCGCGCACACCCCCCTGTCCTTCCACCAGCAGTCTCATCTCAGGGCTGCCAGGACGTCCGCAGGAAAGTCGGGATCCCCGATGACTCCCGGGGCCCGACGACCACCTTCCACTCCTGGCTCAGTTCGTCCTCCAGCTTGCCGCTCAGCACCGCCACATGCCCCGGCAGCACGAGCTTCCGGTGCTTCACCTTGCTCCCCACGTCGAAGGCCTTCACCTTCTCCGCAATGATCTCGGCCGTGAACTTCTCCGCCGCCCACGCCGTCAACACCGACGTTCCCTCCGTGTCCACGACCACGATCCACGCCGGCACCCGGCTCGCCTCCACATCCCCCTCCACCGTGAAGTACGTCAGCGAGAAGTTCGTCGTAACCAGCACCGGCGAGTTCTCGTCCGGCGTGCCGACCTGGTACAATCCCTCCTCCATCTGGATCGGCTTCTGCGGGTCCGTGTAGACATTCTGCCGCACCGTCACGAGCGTCAGCAGCTCCCACGGATCCATATTCTTGATGACGACGATCCCCGCGTACTTCGCAATATAGGTCGCCCCCTGCTGCGTCTCATCCAACGGGTCCTCTGCCGTCGCAAACGCAATCGTGGGGAAACCCAGCGGGCGGAATCGCTTCCGCAGCGCCGCCCGGCGAATCGCCGTCTCGCTCGCCAGCACCTCCGCCGGCTTCCGCGCCCCCGAGTCCAATATCAGATCGGTCGCGCCCGCCGCCTGCGCCTTCTCAGATACCTCCGCCAGAGAGGCAACATCGGTTCCCCGAACCGCCAGTGGACACCCATGTTCCTTCGCCAGCGCGGCCATTGCCTCTACGTTCTCCGCCGTCGCCGCGTAGATCAAAGGCTTCTTTCCCGCGCACGCCTTCAGCGCCTCCCCCATCACCGCCGGGTCCTCGTTCATCAGTATCAGCGGCACACCCGACTGTTCCGCCGCCAGCGTCGCAGCCTTCACGAACGCCTCCCCCTCTCCCGTCAGCGCCACCGCGTCCAACTGCAGCGTCTGCCCAACCCGCTCGAACGAGACATCGCCGATCGCCTTGATTCGCGCCGCCAGCTCCGCCTCCGGCAGCCCCGCATCCACCATCACCGCGATCCCCGTCGGATGGTAGAACGTCTCGTCGTGCCGGAACAGCACCGTCTCGTTCCCCGCCTCCAGCTTCCGGTCGCCGTCGCCTATCGTCACCAGCTTGATCGGCGGCGCCGACGCGCCCGACAGCGCCTGCTTCGCCTCCTCCGACACGTGCGGACACTGATCCAAGGAAGCCTGCTTCTGCGCCAGCTTCATAGCGAACGCAAGGCAGGTCGGTACACCGCAGTCGCCGCAGTTCGTCTTCGGCAGTTGCTTGAAGATATCGAGGCCCGTGAGACCCACGTCTCTACCTCCCAATCCTTCTCTTGTAAGGCTGGCCTGCCGGAGTTCGCCCTGGGCGAAGTCGAAGTGCCAGCCTCTCGTTCCTCCCTACATCAACGACGGCATCTTCAATGCCGGATGGCCCTGCGCCTCCAGCCACGGCATCAGCTCTTCCATCGTCGTCGTCACCGTCTCGTCCGCGATCTTCTCGTAGAAGTCCTCCAGCCCCAGCTCCTCCGCCCGCGCCTTGATCTGATCGCCCAACGCCTCCTTCAGCTCCTTCGGCATCCACAGCACCCGCGGCAGCCCGCCTTCAGCCGAGATGAACTTCTTGCTCACCACGTACAGCCGCCCGATCCCCAGAAAGCCCGGTGTCTGCAGGCCGCCCCCCACCGTCCCCGCCAGCGTCGTGAACGGCATCCCGCACGGCGTCATCCCCGGGTGCTCCCGGTTCACGATCATCACCCCGTGCAACTCCCCCGTCTGCTCCGGCAGAATCGCCATGATGCACTCGAAGCACCCGCACGACGTCATCGGGTCCTCCATCAGCGAGTAGGCGTTGAACCGCTCCACCGTCTTATTGGAGGTCTGGTAGACGAACT
>Ga0307376_10001960_pt1 | contig 20925 bp, 31 predicted proteins | sample TR2MG_FD_202536 | JGI IMG/M metagenome (GOLD analysis project Ga0307376, IMG submission 202536) | Soil microbial communities from Risofladan, Vaasa, Finland - TR-2 | ecosystem: Environmental > Terrestrial > Soil > Coastal area > Acid sulfate soil | place: Finland: Risofladan, Vaasa | collected...
TGCCCTCGAGTGTCCCCTTGGCGTAGATATTCAGGTCCCCGCCGCTGGATCCTAGCCGTGCCCAGAAGGAGAGGACGTAGGCTGTGGAGGCCGCGAGGGTGACGGTCTGGTAGAACCCACGACCACTTGTGACCCAGTTAATGCGGTCTGCATCGACCTGAACTCTTGGTGAGAGAGCAGCAGCAGAAAGGAGAGCGGCATGAGTTGCGTCGATTGTCCAAGACCCTTTGGATAGGTCTGAAGACGCGTCGAGCAGGTTCATAGTGACGCCAGTACCGAACCAGGGGGTGATGTTCCCAGACCCCATGGCCCCTTCCTGGTAGAGGATGGGACCGTACCCCTCGTCATCCCGGTTGAACAACGGGGTGATGTAGCTGAACGGACTTGTTCCGTATCTCTGTACCCAGAAATCTCCGTAGTTGGTGAGCCCGGCCGGAGCACTCGAGCTCTGCAACGTCGAGATACCTGCCTCTCCAGCACGCACGTACATCTGGCCGGTATTCACATAGAGGCCTACGTCGTTGCCACTGATCCCGCCAATCGTCCACCCAATGTAGGTTGCGCCCTTGCTGATGATCGAGAACCGCTTGTCGGTTGGGTGGGTCGCATTCGCCAGGTACAACGAGATTCGATCTTCACCCTGGATTGCCAGTCGGGCACTGGGGGTACCATAGCCCTCGTCGAAGATCCTGTTGTTCAGTGCTCCAAAGACGGCGAGACCCCCAGCCGCCAGGTACAGATCGGACCATGCGAGAGATGTAGTGCCAAGTGCCGACCCGTCATTCGTAGTAGGAACGACAGGACCATTTGCGAACTTGTACCCACTCGATGCCCCAGAGAAGGACAAGGTGTTTAGCGAGTGGGTGATCTGGACATCACTGTTGAAATTGATGACGCCGCCGCTCGCCAGAAACAGGTCAGCCCATTGGAGTGCTGTTGTGCCCAGAGCGGCGTTGTCGTTCGAGGCGGGAACTACCGGGCCACCACCAAATCGGTATCCATTGGAGCCACCGACCCAGTTCAGTTGGTGGTCGGAATGCTGGAGGTAGACATTGCCAGCGTTGAAGGAGATGATCCCGCCAGTGGCCAGGATGAGGTCGGACCACGCGTACGTGTTGTTCCCGAGGGCTCCACCGTCGTTCTGTTCTGGTCGAAGAGTTCCCACATCTTCGAGGATGATGTTGTTTCCTGCAGCTCCACCTTTAAGGAGCTTGCCGGTGCCCAGGTCGAAGCGAGGAATGGCGTTGTTGATGGAGGAGGCAGGACCCTTCACATCTCCCACTTGTGCTGCTACAACCACGTTCGCCGTTCCAGTGACGGTTCCTGGCGATCCAGTGACCTCGTTGACGAACATGTTGAGGACGCCAGCGATGTTCCCCACGGAATAGGAAGTGGGTGTGCCGAGATACAGGACACTGATATCCATGGTGCCTGCGGAGCCGTAAAGCACTCCAGTACTGCCGGCTACCCCGAGAATTCGGCCCACGAATAGTCTGGCATTGGCACTCGCGGCGCTGCCTACCGCGATTGCGCTAGTCGCACCGCCGACGTAGATCTGACCGATGTTTCCGTAGACAGTACCGTCCAGCACGACCACGGGAGACCCGACCCCAGTGCTGGCGATGTAGCCGATGTCCACGTTCACGACAGCAGTGACGTGGTTGATGTAGAGGCCTGCCCCCGTAGAGGACTGGATGTAGTCGACCTCGATCCATCGCTCTCCCGTGGTGGAGATGGGGAAGACCGAGACGGTAGTGCCGATGACGGAGTGGAGCTTGATCCGGCAATCGGCCCCGATGCTCGTGAACCACCCGGTGAGTTTGGCCTCCGGCCCATTGATGCTTACATAGGCGGGGAGCGCGGGGTATTCGGTCCAGGTGCCCCCACCCTCGATGCGGATTTCAACATGGTTGGCCGAGGAGGGGGAGAGGGAAGAAGCCGCCGTGATGGCCGAGCCGAGAGTGAGCTTCGGCAGATTGATGTTGAAGCCCGAGTTGGCGTCGCTGCCTGCCTTGGAGACGTAGACCTGCCAGGTCTGAATCACTGGCAACGGGTTCGTGATCTCGAACGACAGGCTGGTCGTCCCCAGGATGATGATTCCGGTGGTGACGAGAACAAATGTCTTCTTCGCGTAGGTGTCTCCCTCTTGCACGAAGACCTTCAGACCGGCAGTGACACGGTCTTCGTTGGTCTCGTTCATGTCTCGAGCACGAGACCAAGCCCCCGAGGCGGCAATGTAGATGCCGTTCTGGGAGCCTGTGCTCTGTGCTCCTGCGAGGATGCGGTCACCGGCTGCCGGCGTAACCCCGTCGATGTCCGACAGGCCAGTCAGGCCGTGGTTGGCCGTCGTCGCCAGCCGGACCGGGTTTTTGTACGCAATCCGAAGCTGGTCGCCGGTGACCGTCATCTAGAACCTCATGCTTCGGGGACTTCCGCCCCCTTCTTGCCCTTCCGGCCCTTGCGCCCCGGACCCTTGCGGGGCTTCGAGACCCCGTTGTCGCCTTCCGGAGCAGCCTTCGGCGGCTCGGGGGGAGTCGGCGGTGCAGCGGAGGTCGGCGGGGGTTCGGGCTGGACGGTGGAGTAGTAGTGAATGTCTTCGGGACGAAGACTGAGCTGCATGAGCCGAATGGGCTTGCCCCCGTTCGGCAGGACGAGGTCGAACCCTGCAATCAGGATGCGCCCCTCGCAGATGGGGTCTTTCCCCAGCTGCTCGCAGAGAAGGTGATGGACCTGTCCTTCGATATTCGCCTTGACTAGAATCATGGTGCCTCCTTGCTGGTTGCCCGGCCCCGACAGTCTATCGGAGCCGGGCCAGCAAGGCTACCAGTCAGACCTACGCGGCCTTGTACTCGTAGACGATCACGAGTTCGTCGCCGGCGGGCAGGGCCGCACCGAGGTTGATCTGACCGACACTGCCGGCGCCGGTGTTGTCGGCGACGTACTCGGTGAGATCAGCCGACGGGGTGGCGGCCACGTACTTCAGGCGGACACCGTTGCGGTAGACCTGCACCTGCTTGAAGTCGCGGAAGGCATAGGTCATGTCCCAGGTGGCGACGGCGTTGGTCTTGACCTCCTGCTCGTAGGCGTACTCACCTGCGAGGTAGAGGGCCAGGTTGGCCGCCGTGATCTTCTTCGGCTTGTTGGTGTCGGTGATGTCGGCGAACGCGAGGAAGTCACCATCGGCGATGGCCGTAGCGACCAAGCTGTTGATGTCGAGGCTGAGGACACCGGCGGTGTCTGTGAGGCCCGTTGTGGACGCAACACCGGCGATGGCGCCGACGAAGTTCGCGATGCTGACCTTGTCGGAGCTGTTGTCGGAGGCGTCAACCCAGGGCACGAAGTCCGCAGAGACATCGGGGGTCGAGGTCGGGAGGTCGTTCAGGTCGAGAGCGAAGGTCCGGGCGAGAGCTCCGTCGAACGTGCCCGCAGCACTGATACCGGTACCGGCGGTCAGGGCAGCGGGAGTCTTCGCAACAGCGATGGTTCCCGTCGTGTGCGTGATCGTGGAGTTGTCGACCTTGACGCCAGCACCGCTGGCACTGAGCCCCAGCGGAGCGACGGTCGCGCCGGTGGTGGAGTCGGCCTTGATGCCCCAATCATTGACTGCCGGGTTGCCATCGTAGGATGTGCCCTGCAGACCGAGGGTGGCACTCACCGAGTGTGAAGCCAAGCTCAGGTTTGAGCCCAGGTAGGAGAGGAAATTCGCGATGGTGATCTTGTTGGCAGTGCCGCTCGCCTCAGAGATGTCGTTGAAGACGAGTTCGTCGCCGGTTGCCAGCGAATCGGCCGTCAGGCTACCGATGTCGAGGTCGAGGGTTCCGCTGCCACTTGCCGCGATACCGACGCCATCGATGTCGTCGACGTCGAGACCGACACCGTTCACGCTGACGTCGACCGGAACGACGTTGCCGCCGGTGGTGACATCCTGAACGACCGCGAGGACACCGGACGTGGCGCTCAGGCCGTTGCCGTTCATGAAGTCGACGAGGTTCGCGAGCGTGATCTTCTTGTCGACGCTGTCCGGGTCGGTCGAGACGTCGTTGAAGGCCAGCTCATCACCGGCGGCAATGGTGCCTGCGCTCATGCTCGCGATGTTCAGCCGGAAGTCACTTCCGATCAGAACGACGCCCTCGGACCCCGTGTAGGCGGAACCACCCGCGAACACGACCCAGACACCCGCACCTTCGGCACCCTGGTACACGAAGGCGTTGTTCTCGAGGTAGCCGGTACCGGTGAGGCTGCCCTTGTTGAGGAGGGCCGAACCATCGACATCCTGACCGGCGACCTCGGTACCCGTCAGGCTGCTCCCGCTGAAGGCGTAGACAGCGCCGGGATCGGCGGCTGCGTACGGAGCAACGAGAGTAGTGGACTGGTTGAGAACCGCACGGACGCCGCTGGCCACAAAGCCACCAGAGCCGGCGATGATCAGGTTCCAGGCCGCTCCGTCGTACTCCCAGAGGTCACCGATGGCGGCGGTGGTGAGGGCGCCTGCGCCGTTGGCAGTGGTGACGACATAGGCATCTCCGGCCGTCGGGGTCAGTCCCTCGATGTCGAGAGCCGCGAGGTTGCCGACGAGCCCCATGGTGCTGACGGGGGCGAACCACTGGAGGCCCAGAGCCAGGTTGTCCACATAGGTCTTGTTGACCGCGTGGGCTCCAGCAGTGGGCTGTGTGGAGATCTGGAGGTTGCTGGCTGGGAAGGTCCAGGTGGCGCCAGCGAAGGTGACCGTCGAACCGGTGTCGATGAGGACGTTGTCTCCGGTGATGACGAGGCCAGTGCTGACGTTGACGTCGAGTTCTCCGCCTACTGCTTGGGAGAGGCCCAGACCGGCGATGTCGGCGTCGATCTTCGTCTTGTCCACCGCGTCGGCGGCGAGCTGGGCGGTGTCGATGGACAGGCCCTTGATTCCGATTTCACGGGTATTGATTCCCTGCGCCTCGAAGAAGGTCGCAAGGAACGCGATCTGATTGAACTGAATGAGGGGCTGAGCCATGGTGCTGTGCTCTCCTGGTGGTGTTTACACGGGATACTGAAGGTAGAAGCCGTCTCCGGAGCCTGTCACGTCCCCGAAGATCTCGAGGGTGGTGCCGTTGAGCCTCCACTCTCCGGCCGCAGCAGGCGTGACAGCCACCATACTAGTTTCTAGCACGCCATTTCTCCAGAGCTTCCGTAGCTTGAGAAGTCCGGCATCCAGGGACGGTGCTGGAGAGATTGTGACGGTAGAAAGCCCAGTACCCCCAGAATAGACAAAGGCTGAACCCAGGATATTGGCGTCATCAATGGTGACGCTTGTGCCCCCACCGCTGGGGACCTCAATCCAGTCCAGGTTCGTGAGACCCGGTCCCAGGCGGTAGGTCTTGTTCAGAGAGATGACGTAGACGAACATCCCCTCTTTACGGTTGAGGGCGTAGATGCTGTCGCGGTCGGTGTTGTCCGCTCGGACTTGGAACCCACCTTCGAGGTGGACGTCTTCCACCATGGGGTACTCGCCGAGTCCCCCTCCGCTGGTCTTCGGAACGATCTTGGCGATGAGTTCTACGGGCATCAGCTCACCTCCACCGTCGTCGTACCAAGCGCGATGTTGTCAGACCGATAGACGTAGTAGGTCTCAAGCACACCGAAGGCGTTGGTGATTGGGATGGTAGCTACCAACGTGAACCCCCCGGTGAACCCCCCGACTGTGAACGTCGCGGGCCCGTAGGCCGAACGGTAGCAGTACCAGATGTAGTCGAGGGCGCCAGCTGTCTCAGTGAACGTCCGAGTCTTGGTGTCGGCCAACGGGTTGTTGGACAGGCCCTCGACGAAGGTCTCGTTGATGGCCCCAGGCAAGGCAGCGACTCCGTAGTACAGGCGCTGCACCCACTTCGCTATGGCGGCGGAGACGTCTGCTTGCGATGCGTCGTTCGCGTTCATGGACCAGGTCACCGTGTTGCCGTAGGTCGTCTTGGTGTAGACCCCGGCGTAGATGAAGGCCGTTGGGGTGCTAGACACGTCGAGCGAGGCCCCGCCTTGGTCATCTTGAACCGAGACCACCGTAGGGGGTAGCGAGTAGCTGGCCGTGAAGCTCGGGTTGGTCAGTGTGTCGCCGAGCTCGATGAAGCTGCCCCCCACAAGGCTGAACCCAGAGATGTAGAAGTCAGGGCAGATCCAGGATTGGCGTAGACACTGGAATACTGGGACTCCGGCTGGGTCCTCCATCAGCACTGAGTACTGCTGCCCGGACACCGGGGGGAGCCCGGCGGCGGCCTGAGTCTCGTAGATGATCCAGACCTGCACTCCCCTCGAGAACAGGTCGGCGTCATCACTCTCGACCTCTACCTCAAGGATGTCTCCGACAGAGAGTTCGAGGAAGGCAGGGTCGACGGTGGTGAGGGTGAGGCTGTGGAAGGTGCCACCGGCGTAGCCCTTCAGGTTCTCTGGGGAGGTGTTGAGTAGGTCGTTCCCGTTCCCCCTCACCTTGAGATCGTAGATGCCTGCCGAAGTTGGGGTCGTCGGCACGTACAGGAGGATGGCCACGACATCGAGATCGACTTGAGCGTACTGGAGCTCGAGCACTGCCTTGGAGTGGACCGGAGCGAACTTGAAGACGAACTGGTCTGTGTCAACACTCCCCGTTGGGCCACCCCCAGTACCACCTGCGACCCATATCCATCGGCCAGGTCCGACATCGGGCTTGATGATCGTCGAGCCGTTGTCCGGGTCCGACCTCTCGTAGTCGAAGCGGTAGATGGACCCCTCGTCCTCGACCACGATGATCGCCTTGTCCACCACGTCGGTGGTAGGAATCAGGCGCAGCTGTGGGATCGTCGCAACGGGGTTCTGAATCCGCTCTTGGACGCTGTTGCCCCTACGAACGCCTAGAACCCTGTGGCTCATACGGGCACCACCAGCGCGAGCCATGCGTCAAGGGTCCAGGGGCCTATGCCTGTCCCCGTCACTCCGAGCACCTCGAGGTAGACCCGGTCGAGGCCTTGGACCTCGATGGTGACCAGGTCGTGGTTGTTGACGGTGAGCGCCTCACCCCGGTGCCACTCACCGCTGATGTAGCTGTACCACCAGATCTGAAGGCTGAAGACGGGATCGACCCCGTCCACCCGGAAGAGAAAGTGGATGAACTCGTTGCGGTTGAGGAGCTCTCCGTCCTCAACGGCTGTCGGTTCTGGAGTCGTCGCATCAACCCCATCCAGCATCTTCCGTTGTTCAGGGGTACCGCCGGGAACTCCGGTGCGAGTGATGACTTTCTTGGGCATCGGCCGTCTCCCATGGAGAGGTCAGAGGATAGCGCGAGGGGCGTCTAAAGCACATCATAGCTAAAGGAGTGGGTGCCCCCCGTTCTTACTCCGCGACTGCGGAGATGCCCACCTCCTCTGGTTCCTCCTCTTCTACCTTTCCTTGTAGCTTGTCCATCAGATCTTCGATCTCGGTGGGCCGGAGCGGAAGTCCGTTCCTGTGCAAGAAGATTCGGGCTGAGCGAGTGGTGAGCCGGTAGCCGGTCCCCTTCCACTCGTTGAGGGCCGCGAGGATTGTATCGAACTCTCGGCCTGAAATCTCGGTATTCATGGGTACCCTACGATGAGATGCGGACTTTGGTAGAATCCCTGTCTCCTGCGTGATGCAGGCTGGAGGAATGATGAGAATTACCCTGACCCTTCTTTCCTGCGTTCTCCTCGCTGGCTGCCCCCTCATGGACGCCGAAGAGTGTCCCCCCTGCCCGTGTGGCGAGGAGGTCGAGGAGCCCGCTGTCCCGGAGAAGGAGACTCCTGCTGCGACTGAAGAAGCCCCCGTGGAAGACGTGGAGAGTGAGCCGGAAGGCGAGTAACTCCAGCGTACCTCTGAGGATGCCCGGGGCTCAATGGCTTCGGGCATTCCTTGGTCCTCGACCCGGAAGCAACCGGAAGCTATGTGTTCCGCTCGGAACCGAAACCTTCCTACTTCTGCGGCCACGCGCCATCTCCGACAGAGTGATAAGTACCGGGGGTCCCCCGCATTTTTACCAGCTACCCCCACAAAACAGGTAGGATTGGGCTGAGGAGGTCTTGTGGTCGAAGACATCGCCTTGTGGGTTGGGGTCATCGGAATCGTGGTCGCTCTCGTGGCCGGGTATGCCTTCCCAGTCACCCGCCCCTACGTGAAGAAGTACTGGTGGCTCGGCGTTATCGCTGCTGTCACGTTGCTCGGCTTCGCTCTCTTCAGACGGCGTCCTGGCAATGAGATCGGCAGCGCTATCGATGAGGGTCGAGTCATCGCCGACAAGAACACTGCTGCCCTTGACGTCGTCATTGACGGTGCCAAGGAGCAAATGGCCAGGGCCGACGCGGACCTTGCTCGCGCTCGTCTGAGGGATGAGTCTGCGCGCAAGGCCTTCGATGGCCAGATCGAGGCTGTCGCCCTCATCGACGACAGCCTCGAGCGCCGCAAAGCTCTCATCCGTTTAGTCCAAGGAACAAAGACATGAACAACAACCCAATTATCGAAGGCATCAAAGCCCACGTCCCGCCGGAGAGGCTGATCGACCACGGAGACGGCCAGCTCGTCGTCAAGATCTACAAGCGGCCCAACCCGATGCTCCAGGAAGCCTACGACCGCCTGGAGCAGGGGGAGAACTCCAAGCCCCACCGCGTCCGCTTCCCCAAGGTCTCCGAGGACGAGCGAGGACTGCGCTTCACCGACGACGAGGTCGGCTGGGTGTTCAAGCAGACCGAAGAGTTCGTGGCGATGACCACGCCGGAGAGGCATCGCCTCGTCGAACTCATTCGGAACTCCAAGGACTACGAGGACGGTCGGCAGAAGGAGGAGTGGGACGATCTCATCGACCGCGTCCTCTTCCCATCCCTCGTGAGTCTGAAGCCGTGATCCTTCTCCTCGCCAGTCTGGTCTTTGCCCAAGAGCCACAGGTCTTTGACCCCATCCCCGCCGATGTGGGAGATCTGTCGGGCATCCTCGTGGACGAAGAGACCTTCAGCGAGCTCGGAGAGCTCCGCGTCGCTGTCGCCACGAAGGACGCCGAGATCATGTCCTTCGAGGCGTGGCAGCGGAGCCACGAGACGCTCTTCCTCACCACCATGGAGGAGATGCAGACCACCTGCGAAGAGGGGCAGGACCGCCTCACCGCTCACTACGAGGGTGCCCTCGAGCACGAGCGGAAGAAGGACTTCGTCCAGCGGCACGGTTTCCCCTTGGGGGTCGCCATCGGCGTCGTTGGGGCTACCGTGGTCTACCTCGGCGCCGTGCATCTCTACGGCGAGGTCCTGACCGTCAACCTGTAGTCACTCACGCTTCAGCTATTCTCCCCAGCCAGAAGCCAAAGAGAGTCTGGACGTGCTTCAGCCGAGCATAGGCTCGGTCGATAGCCTCCATGTCAGCGGCGGCCGATGCCCTCTGCATCTGGCCGATGGCCGCCCTCAGCGCGGGGAAGGCCCAGTGGGACTCTACCGCCGCGACGTAGCTCTCCTGGCCATCGACGTAGCCGTCGCGGCGGAGTTGTGTTTCGGGGGCTGTAGAGCGGAGTGCCATATGAGTAGTTTACCTAATTGGAGGCCTACCACCAGGTGATGAACCACCTCATGTCTGTCTTTTTGCGCCGCTTGATGGCGACCTTGTTCGAGACGTTGCCTTCGATGGCGTAGAAGTACTCCTCGTCCTCTGGGTCGTCCCCGAGCGCCATGAGGATGTGGCCTGCGCCGGCGACGTTGGTGGGGTCGGAGTCGCTGATGCCCCTTCCCATGGTGACGAGAGTTCCGGGGACGACCTTGCCCACGTTGGTGGGGAGGTAGCGACGCTCCTGCTCCTGTCCCCACACCTCTACCGGCTGCGGCCCCCCGAGGAAGTACTTGAAGGGGTGGCCGACGAGCTCGGTGCGGTAGCCCTGCAGGTTCCAGTAGGGCAGCCCGTAGCCCTCACGGATGCAGTTCATGACGAAGTAGCCACACCATGCCTGGGGATCTGCCGCCTCCTCGGGGAGGACGTATCCACGCTCCTTCACGACGTTGACGTCGACGCCGGCCTTCAGCACCCACCAGTACTGGTTGGGCCCACGAACGAGGTGCTGGATCTCAGCACCGGCGTTGGACCCATTCGGGATCTCTTTCAGCCCGAGCTGGTCGATGGCGTAGTCGAGGGTCTTGGCGATGACCGCCTTCTTCTTTGCGGGGAGAGCAGTCTTGGTCAGCGCCTTCGTGTAGAGCTCTTGAGCCCGCGCTTTCTCTTCCCGCAAGACATCCTTCGGAGGAGTCGCGGGCTCCCCAGCCTCGAGGAGGGCCAGGGTCTTGTCACCGACCTTGCCGTCGACAGTGAGTCCGTGGGCGGCTTGGAACTGGAAGACAGCCTGCTCGGTCTCGCCACCGAAGTCACTGTCTGCTCCATACTTGGGGAGCGCGTAGCCCTTCCCCATGAGGAGGTTCTGGACGTACTTGACCTTCTCACCCTTGTCGCCACGCTGGATAAACATACGGCCTCCGGTACGGCTCCCAGCCGTCCTCGTTGTAGACGTAGATCATACCTGCGGACTGGACGAAGCACCCAGCCCCAGCGGGCGGATTGGGAGGTAGCTGCGACAAGCACAGTACCGGTGTCAGTGGAATCAGAATGTTCATGGCTAATTGAGTGGGTTTCCCCACTCTCTATCAAGCATCGACGTTGTCGACACTCGGTGCTTCTGTTTCGATCATGTGACGGCGAGACTCTACGTCCTTGCCCATCAACTGGGTGATCATCTCTTCGGTGGCCAGGAACTGGTCCTCCGGGATGGTGATCTTCAGGAGCTGGCGTCTCTTCGGGTCCATGGTGGTCTCGAAGAGTGTCTTTGGGGGCATCTCCCCAAGGCCCTTGAAGCGGGTGATCTCAGCGGAACCCTGCTGGTTCTTGGGAAGAGAACGCAGAAAGCGAATCTTCTGCTTCTCATTGAGCGCCCAGAAGTCCTTCTTGTTCGCTCGGATGCGGAACAGAGGGGGCTGGGCGACGTAGATGTGCCCGGTGTGGATGAGCTGTGGCAGATACCGCAAGAAGAACACCAGCACCAGGGCCGTGATGTGGTGCCCATCAGCATCGGCATCCATCAGCAGGATGACCTTGTCGTAGCGGAGCTTCGAGAGGTCGAAGTCCCGACCCACCCCGCAGCCCAGGGCCTCGATGACGATCTTCAGCTCTTCGTTCGAGGTCACCTTCTTCGTGGTCACGGCCTCGGTGTTGAGAACCTTCCCACGGAGAGGAAGGATGGCCTGGACTCTACGGTCACGACCCTGCTTGGCTGAGCCGCCCGCGCTGTCACCCTCGACGAGGAACAGCTCGCACTCGGCGGGGTCTGAAGAGCTGCAGTCTGCCAGCTTCCCGGGCAACACAGTCACCCGCTGGGTCACGGACTTGCGAGACACCGTTGCGGCATTGCGAGCAGCCTTGCGGGCCCGGGCAGCAGCAACGATGTGATCGACGAGCTGCTTCCCCTGATCGGAGTTCTGGATGAGCCAGTCGAGCGTTGCCGCCCGGACCGAACTCTCCACTACGCTCTTCACTTCGGGGTTGTTGAGCTGGTTCTTCGTCTGACCACGGAACTGCGGATCCGGAACCAAGACGGAGACGATGGCGACAAGACCCTCGCGGATGTCGCTGGCCTCGGTCTTCATCCTCTTGGGCCCATAGCCCTTCCAGAACTCACGCAAGGCCTTGAGCACCCCTTGCTTGACTCCATCAGCGTGCGTGCCTCCCTCGGTGGGGATGCCGTTGGCGAAGGACAGCACTCTCTCATCGAGGCTGTCAGTCCACGTCAACGCCACGTCGACGGTGATGTTCCCGTCCTCCTTCTTGACGAGCATGGGGAAGGGGGTGACCAAGCCCAAGTTCTCTGGGCTCGTCAAGTCCGCCAGGTAGTCGAGGAGGCCGCCGGTGAACTGGTAGTCCTTCATTGGCCCATGCTTCATGTTCACGGAGAACAGCACGCCCGGGTTCAGGTACGCCTTCATCTTCAGTCGCTCGGCGACCTTGTCGAAGTCGAACTCCTGGTGCCCGAAGATCTCCTCGTCCGGGGTGAACGACACCTTCGTACCCTTCTGGCCTCGGGTGGCCTGGGTCGTCTTGACCTTGCCCACAGGCTTTCCCCGCTCGTAGGAGCGGTAGGTGGTCTTCTTGTCCCTGGTGCTCCACACCGTGAGCTCGCTGCTCAAGGCGTTGACGACAGCAGAGCCGACGCCATGTAGGCCACCGGCGGTCTTGTACGCACCGTCGCCGAACTTGCCACCGGCGTGGAGCATCGTGAACACCACGTCGAGGGTGTTCTTCTTCAGCTTCGGGTGCATCCCGCTGGGGATCCCTCGTCCGTTGTCCATGACCACGGCGTGGGTCGGCCAGAGGTCGAGCACGACCTTCGTGGCGTAGCCGGCCATGGCCTCGTCGACAGCATTGTCCACGATCTCGAACAACAGGTGATGGAACCCCGTGTTCCCGGTGTCCCCGCAGTACATGGCCGGCCTTTTGCGGACTCCTTCGAGGCCCTCAAGGGCGACGATGTCCTTCTCGTCGTAGCTCATCCGTAGTACCTCTGTCCGGTGAGATAGACGGGTAACCCCGCCTTCAATGCTCTTTTGACCATGTCTTTCGTGCCTTTCGACTGTGGCAGGTCGGGGTGGAAGGCCCAGACCTCGTCGGGCTCCCCCTCGTCCAGCATCCTCTGGTTGCGGATAGGCCCAGCGGCTCGGCCGTACAGGGCCCACTCCGCAGCGAAGAGGAGGACCTCCAATCCATATCGATCCCCGACCAGCCAAGCGATGCGGTCGGCGCCCTTGGCCCCGCCCTGGATGATCACGTCGCCGGGCTCCAGCCGGGTGAAGACCTCGTACTCAATGGCGCAGTAGTCGTCCCAGTGCCGGTCTCCGCAGATGAGGACCCTCATCCACCCAGCTCCCCCCGTCTCCGGAGGACGTGTCGGCGCACGGTGATGCGCCCGAAGGTGTGGAGCTCGACGTCGGCGGAGATGAGCTTCCACATCTTCCGCCAGGTCTCATCGTCGATCATCTAGTAGCCGCCCTTGGTCATTCCGTACTCGATGTGCTCCCACACCGCCTTGCGGTAGGCGCCCAAGCTGTAGTCCAGAGGCAGTGGGATGCAGTGCACTCTGATGTACGCCTCGAGCTGCTCCCGAGTCATCTTCTCGACGGTCTTCTTCGCCCGGTCGAGGTCGGTCTCGACGTCCTCTACCTCGGGCTCCGGATCTTTCCCGCTCCCTCCCACCATGGCTTTCGGCTGCCGGCCGTACCAAATCTCTCTGGCATTGACGGCGTGGTCGAAGGCCTTCAGGCAGTCGGTGAGGTACTGGGCCAGGATGAAGTCCGGGGTGTCCGAACCGTTCTCGGCGGAGAACCGGTTGAGAAGCTCCGCGATCTGCGGGCGCAGCTCGATCTCCCTGAACTTCTCCTCGAGTGCTCTGGTCTCGGGGGTGTCGTAGTCGATGTGGTTGTCTTTTGACTCGTTCATGGGTGCTCCTTCATGAAGAGATGCCGGTCCCAGAGGCGGTCGGCATACTCCTTCACCTCTTCTTTTGACGGTTCTCGGGGGAGTTCTGCTTGAAGCTCCGTGCGGGCAACCCACTCGAAGTCCTTGTACTTGGGCTCGCAGTCGACATCGTCGCTCGGGGCCTTCTCGGTGTGAGCCGCGTACTCAGTGGGGTCTTCTCCGTCTATCCACGCCTGGAGGAGTTTTGACGGACCGATCCTGGAGTTCGTGCTGGGGTGGACAGGAGTTCCCCAGGCGCACGCTGCGTGTATCCACTCCTTCCAGGTCATTCCTTCGCGGTTGGTATTCACGGCGCCTCTCATGTCTTTCTCCGATCCTTTAGGTGTTCCCGTACTTCATGTTCAAGCCCGCACTTGCGGCAGGTCGGTCACAGGCTGCACAGCCTGCCGAGGCGGGTGCCTTTGAGCTTCTCCTCGATGGAGGCATTGAGGCAGGGCTCGAAGAGGTCCTCGCACTGGCAGTCCCACAGATGAGGGATGAGTTTCGTGCCGGCAGGCACGCGCTTCTCCTTCCTCACGATCCGCACGGCCGCCAGCCTGCTCGTGGCGTACACCTTGTGGGTGTGTTTCCAGTCTGGACAGGCCACCTCCCACATACGGTCTCGGCTCATTTGATCTCCAGGGTTCCGTGGGCCTTCCAGTCCTCGATGAAGGCCTCCTCGGTGTCCGTGAGTTCCTCCTCGGCCTCGATGGCCAGCGGGACGTCACTGCAAGCGAAGCCGTTGCCGTCGTGGCAGCCGAAGGTGCCTGCGCAGAGGTAGATCCACGACAGCCAGAAGGCCACACCGATCCAGGTGTAGGTCCAGCCCTTGAAGTAGGCCGACCATGCGGCCAGGAGTCCGCCGAAGATCCAGATCATGGACCCGCAGCCGATGCCTCCACCGCCTCCGCTCGAACCCTTCGGCCCGCGTTCTCCTCTCTCGCCCTTGAGCCCTCGTGGGCCTCTTTCGTTGTTCATTTCTCCTCCCTGCATCGGTACATGGTCTTTCCGCACTTCGGGCACGGTGGTGGCCGGGCGACGTTGATCTTGACTGGCAATCGGTGAGCAGAGCACTCGACGCTCATGCACTGCCAGACCAGGGCGAACCCCGTCCTGTTCTTTCGGTCAACGAGTCGCTTCATAGCTTCCTCGCGTCGTAGGCACTGTTCTTCCCACACTCTGGGCACTTCCGGATCTCCCAGCCCTCCTTGAACGGGTGCCACCGGACGAAGAGCGTCGTGGGAGTGGGCTTCTGGCATTTGTGCATACAAGGCGTCGGCCGAGTGGCCGAGCGCCTGTACAGCAGTGGCTTCTTGGTGCTCACAGTTTCCCCCATGGACCGAGGATCTCCCCGGTCGCACAGTCTTTCTCAGCGGCGTAGAGGGCCTCGGCCGTGCCCTCCGGGTCATTCGTCCACCAGCTGTACCTGTACTCGATGTCGTCGATCTTCACGAAGCCGACGATGTTCTGGTTGGAAGGGTCTCTGAGGTCGAAGAGTGGAGCAGCTATCCTCCGGAAGTAGAGGCCATGCGGGTTCTCTTCCTTCGCCTTGCGGAGCCTCTCCATCTCGATGTCGTGAAGTTCCTGGGCGGTGTAGTCGTCCGTCGGCTCCCAGACCTGCTGTCGGACAGGAGGGACCTTCGACAGAGCATCGAGGATGGCTTCCTTGCATCCTGCGCAGAAGTCCTTGTCGTTGAGTCGGTCCATACAAGGAGGTCCGGACGGGTAGTAGGTGTAGATGTCGGCGCAGTGCCTACACCTGCTTCGGCGCATCGTGGTCATCGCTCCGCCGCACAATCACAGACCACCTGCTCTATGCAGCGGGTCTTGATCTTCTCGAGGTCGAGTCGGCACTCGTCCCTGCTCTCCGCAGCTTGGGACACCGCGATGCCGTAGATGCCAGACCCCGCGACTACGATGGCCACAATGGCTGCGCCGAGGGTCAGGAAACCACTGAAGAAGTTCGTGAGCTTGCCCTGCCTCACGGCGGAGTCGTAGCCGTTCTGGTAGTCGGACTTCCGCTCGTTCACGAGCCACGCCTCAACGTACTCGCGGTCCCCCTCCTGGAGCAGAGCGAGCACGCGCTTGGCCTCTCGCTCTACCAGCTTGTTCGCGTCAGCCATGTCAGTCCCCCGTTTCTCGGTAGAGAAGGCCGGTCCATCCCCCCTCGATCCATCGCTCTGGGTCGAAGGGCTTGTCGTAGCAGCCCTCTTGGTAGCGCAGAGAGGCGGGTCTCCACCCATCCTCTCCGAGCTCGTCCAGCTCCTTGATGGAGGCACGCTCCACGGTTGTGTACTCGTACTTGGGCATCAGTACCCCACGTCGTAGATGGTTTTCGTGTTGTTCACGAGGCACCCGCACTCCATGCGCATGCGCCCATGTCGGAGACACCAGCCGCACTGCATGTGGCCGAATTCTCCGACCTTGTCGCAGTTCAGGCGGTGCAGGTCGTCCTGGACAGGCGGTCGACCAACCAGCTCCTCGAACTCTTCCTCCGTCGCCGGGTACAGCGCGAAGTTCCGAGCGAGGTAGAAGTTGACCTGGCCGATTCTATCCGGAGCCTCTTCCACCTCGTAGACGAAGAACCGGAACGGCTTCCCACCCTCCGCCTCCATCTGCCGCAGGGTGAAGGCGATGGTGCTGCGGATGTTCTCGAGGGAAGCCTCGGAGATCAGGGTGCGGCCGATGAACTTCTTGAGGCTCTCAACCAAGCGCTGTCGGAGATCGTTCTCGTCGAAGACCATGTCGAAGGTCACGTCCTTCGGCCACTCGTTGCCGAGTTCAGTCTTTGTCAGCTCCAGCTTCTTGATGGACTCGATGTTGCCGTAGCCGATACCGATCTCCATGCCGGGGAACTGCGGTGGCCATTCCTGTGGCACCACCGAGATCAGTCTCGGCTCGTCGTCTTCCTCATACCAGGTGTAGGCGACGATGTGCTCGCTGATGAGGTAGGGCAGCACACCAACGAGGAACATCGCGATCTCGTTGGTGTAGTTCTTCAGGCTGCAGCGGACGTGCCACACGTCGCCGCCGTCGATGTCGTGGCGTTGGTTGTTCCAGTCCGGATCGTCCGTCGGGACGTAGGACAGCGCCCCGAACGGGATGAAGTTCTTGCGACCCACCTTGAGCCACTCGAGGGCAGGTTCGGGCAGCATGTCCGCGACCATGCCCCAGCGGCCGTGGGCGTTGTCGGTGTAGTTCTCGTGATCGATGAGCTTCTCTACGATGGCCCTGCCCTTCTCGGACAGCGGTGCATCGAAGAGAAGCGTGGTGTACATGCCCATCAGTAGATGATCCCCCAGAGGATCTTCGGCTCGAACCCGCGCTGGACGACGTCCTTGAACAGGTCGATCTCCGAAGCCTCGACGGAGTTCACGTAGTGGCAGAGGTCCGGGCTGTCGGACAGACCACCCTCGTAGTTGTTGTACTGATCTTCGGTCAGCTCATAGACGAGCCCGAACTCGTCGTTGCCGGCCACGAGGATGGCCAAGTAGATGTAGTTGCTCATTTGATCTCCTTTCAGGGAGCTTATGCCGCAACAGCGACAGGCCTTGCGGCAGGACGGTGGGTGAACTGAGCTTTCACGATGGCCTTCACCACCGGAGGGCAGACCGAGTTCCCGATCTTGGCGATCTGGTTCGTCTTGGTACCGGTCAGCTCGTAGGCCTCATCGAAGCCCTGGGCTCTTGCGAGCTCGCGCGGTCCGAGCATCCGCATCCCGATGTCGTAGACGATGTAGGGATCCCCACCGATCTCCACGGTGATCAACCCAAACCTCGCCTTCGAGACGATGGTGTGCATCGGCTGCGAGAGGTGCTGCAGCTGTCCGCCGGTGCCGTAGTACTTCATCAGGAAGGCGTACACGAGACCGATGTGCCGCTGGGCGGTGACGGTCGACATCGGGTCCGTGAGGCTGCTCCCGATGGAGTTGCCGTAGAACTTCGTCAGGTGGGCGGAGACGAGGCTGTGATGGTCCTTCGAGGTGACAGTCCCAAGAGGGCGCTGCATTCCGTGACCAATCATCCCGCCGTAGTGCTTGGCGATGAAGGCGGTGACCAGTGCGTGCTTCGCGCCGCCGGCGACGACGGTGCCCAGCGGGGCCTGGATGTTCAGAGCTCGGGGGAGCTGCCCCTTGCGCTCGCCGTAGCCCGTCTGGACCAGGGTGCGGGGTAGTCCTCCGACGATGTAGGGGTCGTCCGCCTCGAAGACGTAGCGGCGCACACCCTCGGCGATGCGGGCCATCGTCTTGTCAGCGAGCGGGCGCTTGATGTTGCCCCACGTCTGCTTGCCGACTCTCGCCTCCTCCCTGGTGAGGAAGATGCTCGGGCAGGGGATGTCCCAGTCGATGCACTCGGCGGCTGCCCGGTGCTCGTACAGCCTGCCAGGTCCGTGGGTCTTCTTCGGCCACCGAATGGGCAGCCCGTCGCAACGAGCGATGAGGAACAGGCGCTTGCGAGTGGTCGGGGCGCCGTAGTCGCAGGCGACCAGGTTCCGCCACTCCACTTCGTACCCCATGCCCTCGAGCTGGCAGACGAAGTCGTCGAACGTCTCGCCAGCGCGGGCCTTGATGGGCTTGTCGTTGATGTCGAGTGGTCCCCAGGTGGTGAACTCCTCGACGTTCTCGAGGCAGATGACGCGCGGCCGGACCTCTTCAGCCCACCAGATGGCGATGGTAGCCAGGCCTCGAATGTCCTTGCTCACCGGCTTGCCCCCCTTGGCCTTGCTGAAGTGCTTGCAGTCGGGGGACAGCCAGAGCAGGTCGATGCCCTTGCCGTGTGGACGGAAGGGCTCTACGTCGAAGACGCTCTCGCACAGGTGCATCGTCCCTGGATGGTTCCGGGCGTGCATGAGGATGGCGTCGTTGTCGTGGTTGATAGCTACGAGGGGAGCACGCCCGGTCGCCATGCGGATACCCTCCGAGGCGCCACCGCCGCCTGCGAACAGGTCGACGGAGCGCACCTCGATGGCTCGCCGGCTCATGCCGGGCCCTTCTTGTTGGTCTGCACGGTCTTGACGAGGACTTTCTTGTTGGCCAGCCTCTTCTCGAGGAGATCACGAGTGATTCCGATGAGACGGGAACTCTGGGCAACGTCTCGGTCCTGCACTTCCACAAAACCGCCACGATGGTCATCTCGTATCAGGAGGGCCATCGATGTCTTCCCCGACTTCGTACGTCCGGAGATGGTGATGACCAGGTCGTACTGCTCTTCGTCGAAGTCCTTGCAGACTCCGCTGAATCCACACTCGGTGCAGCCACATGCTGAGTCGGGCCCCCAGTCCATGCCGTCACTGACTTTGCAGTCTTCGGAGCCGTCGTCGCTCATCGTCACCATCGTGACGACCTCGATATTGAAGGGGCCTTCAGAGCCGCATTCGGAGTTCGGGCAGCGCATTCCGCGCAGGCAATTCTCATTCATCTTCGTCTCCCTCGCTCTTCGGCCCGTTGGCCATGTTGGGTTTGTCGGTCGGGTATCTGCCGGTGACGGTGCCAACCTGTCGGAAGTCCACGGTCTTGGCAGCCCTACGCAGGCTCCTCTTGTACGACTCCCAGCCCTCGCACTCCGGGTTGCCACAGAGCCAGTTGTTCTCCCGATGTGGGTCTTCCTGTAGTGACTTCTGGCCACAGGCCGGGCACTTCTCGAGCTCGAAGGGCATCCCGAGCACACTGTTGTAGAAGTCCGGCAGGCCCGGGATCTTCTTGATGTGGTCGACCATGTCCTGTGGGTCTTCGGGCGGCTTGAAGAACCTCTCGGGGATGCCGGAGGTCTTGATCGCCGCGTCCTTCATCTCACTGCAAACTCGACCCATCTCCTCCCAGGAGGCCTTCGTCTTCGGGTCTGTCGGGATGTCGATGTAGTCGACGATTGGCGGCGGGAAGAGTTCGTCGAACTCTCTCATCCACGCCTTGATGTCCTCTTCCTTCCCATCGACGGTGATGGAGTCGTAGACCTGGGTGATGGTCACGTTGTGTTTGGCCACCAGCTTCCTCATGATCTTCGACCGGGTGCCGAATCCCCTCTCCATCTTCTCGGCGGCAGCGGCCTGCCGGAAGTAGTTGCCCATCGGGTGCTTCTTGATGAGTTCCATCTCGATCTCGCTCATGTCGGCCCCGATGAAGGTGGGCGTCGACTTCATGAACGCGTCCCGGATCCTCTTCCCCTCGGGGGTTCGGATGGGGATGTTCTGAGGGTTCGGCTTGTTGCACGTCATCCTGCCGGTGATTGGCTTCTTGTCGTCCTTACTCATCGTTCCTCCCTGGATACTCGAGTACGTCTCCGTTGCGGATGTCTTCCAACACCTTCTCGCGCCGGATGTCTTCTGGGGTTCGTCCCCAGAGCTTGCTGCTCAGCCACACGGACCCGCCGGACATCATCACGGTGATGAAGCCACAGAGAGCAGTCACTTCGCCGTGGCAGTTGGAAAGGTGCTCCAGCATCACAGCACCTCGATCTCGAAGCCCAGGTCGATGGCCAGGTCGTTGAGGTTTTCGACGAGGGACTCTTTGTCCTTCTTGTAGACCTTCACCTGAAGGAGGCAGAACTCGCTCGCACCACTATGGAGTTCCCACTTGGTGAAGAACTCCAACATCGAGCAGGTCGCGTCGAGGTCGTTGCCGTAGACGTCCCCACACTCGGCGAGGTCGACTTCTCCGTCCAAGACCCAGTCACCACTGTCGTCGTAGAAGACGAATTCGCTGTCCTCCATGTAGTGGTACTCCCACCAGCCGCTGTCGTCGTAGAACTTTCGGAAGTACTCGGAATCGATCACTCGGCCCATGACTATCTCCTATAGTGGGCGTTTCATTGAGATTATGACGGGTTTTCGGAGCTAATACCTATCCAACGTCGAGAGCCGAAGCACCCCGAATCGGGATGCCTCGGCTCAATGACGTGGAGATGGAGTTCCTCGAGGAACTATGCTGACTCTTCCTTGGGGTCTGGAGGGTACAGCACGACTCGAGTGGGCTTGTCCTCCGGTTCGCTCGAGTGGATGGTCCACCCGAGCTCCACCATCTTCTCGATCTCAACCTCGAACTTGCGGTAGTTCTTGCCCCACCAGTCCGTCTTCACGAAGTCGAGGACCTTCGCGTTGTCGGATTTGATGTTGACCTTGTTCTTCTCTTTCTTCCAGTCTTTGTCCCTCATTCGTCCCATCCTCTGAAGGCTTTGAAGCATTCGGCGGTGTACTTGATGTCGAGGGTGTACTTGATGATGTCCTTCTCCTGCCGCACATCGCGGATGGTGAAGTTGTCGGTCACCTTCATGGCGATGAGGACGTGCTGGAGAAGCCGCTCGAGCCTCTCCAGCTCCTCCTTGTAGACGTTCCGGCCCTTGAAGCGCAGGTGTCGGAGCTCTTCCTCAACGGTAGCATCGAGGTACTGCTTGACCTTCACCACCGTCAGATCGAAGTTCACCCCTCCCAACCTGGAGGAGCGGGCACGATGAC
>Ga0307376_10001961_pt1 | contig 20911 bp, 19 predicted proteins | sample TR2MG_FD_202536 | JGI IMG/M metagenome (GOLD analysis project Ga0307376, IMG submission 202536) | Soil microbial communities from Risofladan, Vaasa, Finland - TR-2 | ecosystem: Environmental > Terrestrial > Soil > Coastal area > Acid sulfate soil | place: Finland: Risofladan, Vaasa | collected...
TGCAGGGCGACACCGGACTTCAAGGCCCGGGTGGGATCGGGACGCCGTGGTTTTTCCATGATGACCTCTCGGACATTGCCGGGTATGAGCGGATGCTTAGGTACCCTGGTACTGGTGCCGACGATGCAGATCAAATAACCGTTAACTCGTCTGATGGAACGGATGGGACATCGTTTGGGGGCTACATCACTGATGCCAATGACCCCGGAATACCGGAGATACCTACAGGCATCGTGGATTTCAGACTCTATGCTAATGCCAATACCGTGGGTGGGGGTCGTGTCCCAAGGGTATATGTCAAGGTTTATAAACGGGACACAACTGGGACTGAGACGTTGCTCTTCCGTTCTGTAAACTCAGAACCCCTCACTACAGTTCCTACTCAGTACAGCATAGTCAGCTCCATTCCCACGCCCATTCCATTGGACGTGACTGACAGAATTCTGACGACAGTTCATGGCTTCGAGCCCAATTCTGGCATCGACACGGTAATCACGTTCCATTATGACGGGAGTGCATATCCAAGTTACGTCATTACTCCCATAGGTAAAGGAATTCAAGGCGATACCGGAGTGTCTGGAGAAACAGGTGTCCAAGGCGTTCAAGGTGAAACCGGTATCCAAGGCGTTCAGGGTCAGACAGGTGTCCAAGGTGAGACTGGCATTCAAGGTGTCCAAGGTGAGACAGGTGTTGATGGACAGACCGGTATCCAAGGTGAGACCGGGATTCAAGGCGATACCGGAATAGCAGGCGAAACGGGTGTTCAAGGTATTGCAGGAGAGACTGGGATTCAAGGATCGACCGGTATCCAAGGCGATACCGGAGTAGCAGGCGAAACAGGTGTTCAAGGCGTTGCAGGAGAGACTGGGATTCAAGGATCGACCGGTGTCCAAGGATCGACAGGTGTCCAAGGATCGACAGGTGTCCAAGGTGAAACAGGTGTCCAAGGTGAGACTGGTGTCCAAGGTGAGACAGGTGTCCAAGGTGAGACAGGTGTCCAAGGTGAGACAGGTGTCCAAGGAACCACAGGTTTACAAGGGGTACAGGGAGATACAGGATTACAGGGGACCACTGGGATTCAAGGCGAAACCGGGATTCAAGGTGAGACAGGTATCCAAGGTCACACAGGCGTGTCTGGGGAAACCGGCATTCAAGGTGTTCAAGGCGAAACTGGTATTCAAGGTGAGACAGGTATTCAAGGTCACACAGGCGTGTCTGGGGAAACCGGCATTCAAGGTATTCAAGGCGAAACCGGTATTCAAGGCGAAACCGGTATTCAAGGCGAAACCGGTGTCCAAGGCGAAACCGGTATTCAAGGTGAGACCGGTGCTCAAGGTCACACAGGCGTGTCTGGGGAAACCGGAGCTCAAGGTGTCCAAGGTGAGACAGGTGTCCAAGGCATTCAGGGCCAGACGGGCATTCAAGGTCAAACAGGAGTAGCGGGTCAGACCGGGGTACAAGGAATTACAGGTCTCCGAGGAGTTACTGGTGTACAAGGAATTACAGGTCTCCGAGGAGTTACTGGTGTACAAGGAATTACAGGTCTCCGAGGAGTTACTGGTGTACAAGGAATTACAGGTCTCCGAGGAGTTACTGGTGTACAGGGAATTACAGGTATCGGCGTAGGAATTTTTTCAAGAGGAGGCGTTTTATCTAACCCATATGGTGTAGAAACTATTAATCTAATTGTGTGGTATGCTCCATTTGCTTGTACCGTAACAAATGTCAGAGGTTACAGAGTCGGTGGAACGGGAGCAACTATCAATGCTAGAAAAAATGGCACCGATAATCATTTGTCTTCAGCATTGTCGCTATCAAGTGCAGATACATGGACAGACGGAGGCACTGTTCAAAATACGGCATATTCAGCCGGAAATAAAATGGAAATAATGGTTGTTTCTGTAACGGGAACAGCAACACAAATAGGCATACAGGTTGATTTCACAAGACCCTAAACAAGGATAATTAAAATGGCTTTAGCAGATCGAATTAAGCACAGAGTAGATGGTGTATCTTATGGAGATATTCCTATTCATGAATGGACTGCTGCGATGACTTTGCTGGCTTTAGGTGAAATAACTCGACAGGATGTAGTTGATACATTTTCATTAACTGCAGCTGATGAGACAGGGCTTGATGCTCTTATTGCCACATACACAGCTCTATCTACAAAGGCGGACAAAGTTGAATGGCTAAATAAGCTTGAATGTGCCGGTATTTTTTATCAAAATGGTGTTATCACTGAAACTAAATATAAGAACATATTGGGACTTTAAATGAGCTCTAAAGTAGTTAGCACTACTTTCCTGTTGAATTCTGGAACAGGCACGCAGGACATCACCACTTCTGATTTAGGTGGACTGACCCCCAAAGCCGCCAAGTTTATGATGTTGGCGAATACTGTTTTGGGCACTACCGCACCAAATGAAGATTACATGGTAGGTGCTACTGATGGTACAAATCAATGGGCCTGTGCTATTTGGGGGGCAGACGATGTAGCCACATCAGATTGCGATAGGTATGCTACAACCAACGCATGCATATGCGTTTTAGATGCTGCCGGAGTTGATTGTCAAGCATCTTTTAGCGCTTTTATTACTAATGGCATAAGAATTAATATTACAGATGCACCTGCTGCACAATATTATGGTTTAGTTCAATTTTTTGCCGGAACTGATGTAAGTGTTGATGTTGGTACCTTTCATCCAGCTAATAACGTAAATGATAGTGTGTCAGTCACTACCGGATTTGCTCCAGATCTCGTTTATCTAGCAGGTATTGATTATTCTTTTACAGAGAGTAGACAACAAGATGCTTCTTTGTCAATTGGTGCCGGAATTCCAGGCGGAGCACAGTGCTGTAAGACTCACTATAGTGAAGGGGGTGAAGCTAACGGAAAAACTTACGCCAGGCAATTAAATGAATATGCTTATAATAATCCTTTAAATGCAGGACTTTTTGGCCAATACAAAATTGAGATAACTTCATCGACTTCCACAACTTTTGTTGCCACTACCAGAGAAAATTCAGCAACTACTTCGGACGATATTGGGTATTTAGCTGTTGCTATTAATGGAGCCCTTTTTCATATATCGCAGATCAGTGCCCCCACTGCTACTGGTAATAAATCTTATACTGGAGTAGGATTTAGACCCCAAAGTGTTGAAATGATTTGTGGAATCTCCCCTAGCTATAATGAAACAACCTCAAACAGTGATAGGGGTTCTATAGTTATAGCCATATTTGATGGAAACGTTTCGAATAGTTTTGCAATGTACAATGAAGGAGGGGCTGCCACAATAAATTGTGGGGGCCGATTCGAAACTGGGTATTTTCAATACTGGCATACTGGGACAACACTTTATGACGCTACTTTTGTGTCCTTTGATTCTGATGGATGGACGCTTAATTTCACAACTGCAGATAGTGGTACTTATGTGTGGTCATCAATAGAAATCCACCTTCCTGAAGATTACACAAACGTTGATTTAGTTCAGGGTTTACTCTGACCTGAAGTATTGACGAGGCTGGCTACCATCAATATACAGAGACCACAAAAATTATCTCTTGATTTTTTTAAGGGTGCTGAAATTTTAACAGTAGTTCCTGGTTAATACCAGAGAAAAGGAAAAAGATATGACTCCTATCAGCATGCTCCTCAGAATGGTGGTGGCTCGAGTGTGCCTGTCAGCAGGTTCCGAGGCCAAAGGTTTCGTTACGGACATCGAAAAGGACACCAAATCCAATATCAATTTCCGGAAAGTGCTCTATACTGGAAAGCACAGCCAGCTGGTGCTCATGGCACTCAAGCCCGAGGAAGACATTGGTGAGGAAGTCCACAATGTGGATCAATTTTTCCGTATTGATGACGGTTCTGGAACCGTGGTCATAAATGATAAAGCAACGGCCATCAAGGACGGGTCAGCCTTTATTGTGCCGGCCGGGGCTAAGCATAATGTCATTGCCGGCTCAGACGGACTGAAGCTGTATTCCGTATATTCACCGCCCCACCATCAGGATGGGACAATACACAAAACCAAGGACGAAGCAGAGAAGGATAAGGAGCATTTTGAAGGCAAAACCACAGAAAAGCTTAAAAAGTAAGGCCTTATGTATGATTATGCTGTACATACGTTTAATAATCTATCAATAATCTTTTCATAACTATGTAGACGAAATCGACATAATATCACAGATTTTCGATGGGAGACAGTAATGAACCAGATGGAGTATCAGAGAGAGTTATGTGCCTTTGACGAAAAGATTCAATTGGCAGAACTTGAAGTAAAAAAGGCTGAAGAAAGGGTAGCAGAACTTTCTTATCAGAAAGCCCGGTTCAACCTTGACTTCATGGTGGCTGTATGTAAACAGCCCGTGCCAGAACCTGAAAACAAGGGATAAAAAAGACCAATGCCAGGTGATTTGAGGGATCCGACACAATCCGTTCCCTATCACTATGACCCGAAGTATGACCGCGGGGCGAATCCGTTTGAGCCCGGGGCAACCAATTTGGAGAATTATCTCCAGACTGTGGTTTTGGAAAGGGGTGTCAAACTGTCCCCAGAGCGTATGGGAGACCTTGTTCATCATATGATCGCCAAAGGATTCCTTCATAGGAATCCAGGCGACGAATCTTTTAGAAATGAAATATTCAAATATCTGGATAACATCAAGAAGGCAAAAAAAATCGCATCCATGTGGGTGCGTGGATTGAACCAAAATGGCAGATCTTAACCGATTGAAACAGAATGTTCTGAAAGAAAGTTCAGAACTCAATGACCGACTGAAGCGCCTTTATACCAATTATGAACAGCTGTATCAGGAGAGCTTTAAAGAATTATCCTCTTCCCGAATGGCTTCGGGAGGCTCCATGGAAGGATTGGAAACCTTCTATATAGCTGTTCAGACCGTACGGCGTAACCGAGATGTAGTTACATCCCTGATGAAAGGCCTGAAAAGTTTGAGGCCCATGGACAAATTCCAGTTCATTGAAGAAGATATTGAGCCTGATCTCAAGAAAACTCAGAAAACTAAGACAAAACCGACGATGGATATCAGCGAAATAAGAATCGAAGAAGAACCTGAGACCGAGGAAACGATAAATGGCTAAACGTGTTCGTGTGGTATCAGCTGGAACACCTCCTGTTACGGCTCCAACTGCTGTTTTACCCAGGCAAAATAGACGTGCCGTAGTAGTGTCGAATACAAATCCCAATGTGAACCTTACCATAGGTCTCACAGAAAAAGAGAGGCGTGTCCGTCTGAATCAGCGAAGGGCTACAGCCACCACCATGGGGATGATGCGCTCAGCGGATGTTCTCGACAGCGGTACAAGTCAGTTCTACTCACCCCAGTTGTCGACAGACTTTCTTGAGAAGCCACAGAATCTTCGTGAACGCAGAGCATTCTATCGATTCTTCTATAACACCAATGAAATTGTTCGCCGGGCACTCGATATTCATTCGACAATGCCTTTATCCAAGCTTCGGCTCGTTCCGCCCAAAGGCAAGAACAAGCATCAGAACGATTATGTCTTCAAGTTCTACGAGAAGATGTGCGAGGAAATGAAGCTTTTCAAGACACTCATTGAGATTACTCATGAGTATAATCTTTTTGGGAATTGCACCCCAGCGTCATCCTTAATAAGGACGAATACTGGCTTTAGGTTGGCAGGTAATATCGCAGTAGGAGATAAAGTTCTGACCCATATTGGAAGATACAGGAAAGTCTTGGCTGTAGCCCGTAGATTTTCGGACAGCATATTAAGAATAAAGTGTCTCAGTTCTTACTTGCCCCTCCCCGTGACTGGAGAACACCCTGTAGAGATATACAGGAAGGGCATATTTAATTTCGTTCCCGCAAACGAAATAATCAAAGGGGATTTTATAAGAATTACATGGCCTGTGGAAACTGTTGATATAGACAGGGTGGATTTTCCTGACTATGCCCATTTTAATAAACTATCCAATGGCTATGAAAGAGATTTGGAATTTACAAGGCGTAGGGCGAAGCCTGAGATGGTGGTGGCTAAAAAGAGGTTTACAGACTGGCTTGCCTCATTGAAGGCTCCTGTTATAAAAACCCGGTCTGAATTGGCGACATTGTGCGGGACAGACATCAAAGGTATAGATAAAATTGTAATGAGCCTTAACAAAGAAATAGGCTATTCCTCTTTCCATGAAAGAAAGGGACCACTAGGGTTTAAAAAGGGGTCCCAAGTTATGTGGAAACCCTTTATTTATGAGGGTAATTCTGCTTCTTATAGAATGACTCGAAAGATTTTTTATAATGGGATAAAAGGTATTAGTATCAACGATGATTTTGCCTATATGGTTGGATATTGGATGGGTGATGGTACTTTGGGGAAGGACTCAGCCAGAGAATATAAAGGCCGCGGTTTGTGGCAAATATGTGGTGCGGACAAATCAAAATCAAGCATGGATAGAATCCATGCAATCCTAATAAATTTTTTTGGGGATAAAAATGTAAAAAAATGGGTATCCAATGGTATAACCTACCTTAAGGTTAATGGTAACCCAATCTTTATCGAATGGTGGAAAGAAAATTTTGGGGAATCCTATAAACAGACAAATAAAGGCATACCTGAATGGTTTATGAAGTTGCCTGTCAGTAAACTAAAATCTTTTCTGGCGGGAGTCATAGATTCAGACGGGTGCTCATCTTTAACAGGCCACGGGAAAGCCATAGTTCAAGTGACTATGACATCGCCCACGCTAATACAGAATATTCGTGAAGTAGCTCTGAAGTGTGGTGCGGTTTTCAGTATGAGTCATAGAGTGATTCCGAGCACGCGTCTTCCAAGAGGAAAAATCTCATCTAACACAATGATATACAATTTGATGGCGCTTGATGAGATATCCTGTCGAATTCTGACCGAAAAATCAGAGAAAAAGTTGAAATCCTGCAAGTTCTCTAAATCCAACCACTTTTTGCGTTTAGAGAGTGGAGATATTGCCTTTAAAGTTGTAGATGTCGAGGTTACTCCCGGGGAAGAGGTTGTTAATTTTGAGGTGGATGAAGATCATACCTACCAGATCAATGGGTACAGCACTCACAATTGCTTCCTCTATGCTGAGGATGATTACTCTTTTGATGATATGGCTCCTGATGAAAGATCACGGAAAAAAGAGGAATCTCGGCAAAAAGCGGAATACCTCAATGAGAAATACCAGATTAAAGATAAAGACCCAGCCTATAAAGGCTGGAGGAAGGTTATTGTTCTGCCCCCGGATCAAGTTCGTGTCCGGAAACTACCTCTCACCGATGAGGTGGCGGTAGATTATGTCCCGGATCCTGAAACCAAAAGATTCTTGACTTCTGAGGTTCCGATTCCAGACATGGATCGTCGGGATATCAGCTACAGTATTCCCAAAGAACTTCAGGATAAAGTCAGGCAAAGCGGAATCATCCCCCTAGATACCGATCCATATACCGGATCCCATGTCTTCCATCTTGCCCGGAAAAAGTCTCAATATGAACCTCTGGGTGTATCCATCATCGAGAGTTGCGTTAACACCCTTGTGCTACTCGATAAGCTTCGCCAGGCACAAACATCTATTGCCAGCCGGCATATGACTCCTATGAGGATTGTCTGGGCTGAAGACCTGAATCCGGATGATGTTGACAATCTCCGGGAACAGGTTGACTTGGCCTTGGTGGACCCAGATTTTTCCATCATTGCCAACTATGAAATTCATTGGGAGGAAATGGGGTCACAAGGCCGTTTACTTGATATCACGGGCGAATATGAAGGCGCCATGACCCGACTTCTGGCAGGTCTTGAGGTAAGCCGGGAAATTTTGACTGGAGAAGGTACATGGTCTGGGAACCGAATTACGCTTGAAATCATGAATACCCAGTATCTGCTTTATCGAGAGCTGATACAGGATTATGTGGAGAATTTCTTGTTCAAGCCTGTGGCCAAGAAAAAGGGCTTTGTGGAATATGATGAGTACGGCAATGAAATACTGCTGTACCCCCGTTTGAGCTTTACCAGGCTGGCTATCAGGGATAATGAACAGTTCTTTGATGCGGCTTTCCAGCTGTATCAAAAGGGCTCTATCAGCATTGATCTCATCCTTGATATCCTGAACATAGACCCAGAATCGACTCGGGAGAAGATCGAGCGTGACTTGTTCACGGTCAATGACCCTGCGTTTGTTGAAGTGATGAGGAATCTCTATACCACTGCTGCGGGCTCCCTCGTAGAAAAGACCAATGCAACGGAGAGAATTGCGAGTTACCTGAAGTTGAATATGATAGAACCAGAGGCTCCGGCCGAGGGAGCCTCTCGTTTTAGCTCAGAGGATCTTGCTGAGAGGAAGAAGAAAATTGCCAAGGTTATGAAATATCTCATGGAAAATCCTGAAGCTTTGGATAGGATATTCAGCAAGAAAGACACCACATGATAACCGTGTATAAAAATGGTGGGATTGAACTCAGTCTGAGCCGGGGAGACCTCATGTCCGCATCAACCAGTGTCCGTTTATTCCACATAATCAGGGCTCTCCGGGTATTAGCGGGCGACTTCATGGGTGAAACCGATGGGGACGTTAAAACCAAATATCGCCCCCAGCCAAAGAAAAAACCTCCACGCAGGAAATCCCCGGTAAAGAACAAGAGCAACCGTTCAGACTACTCCACAAAGTATATGAGGGAATATCGGGAAAAGGGCGAAGACTATCAGAAAAAGCCCGAGAACATAAAAAGGATACGTCGAGAACAGCAAAAAAGGCTCCAATCCCTCTAATATGGGCCGAGGATGACGTCGTACCCGCACGGGTGCGTGGACTGAAACTAATAATCTATCAATAGGCTTTCCATTGCTCCCTCTCTCCCCCTTTGAAGGAGCTGGCCAATGCCACGTAAAAAAGACCAAGACAAAATAGACGAGATATTCTCCACTCTGCAGAGGTCCCTTAAGACTTTCACTGAGGAAATCAAAGGTCCATTGACCTCTTGGACTAAGCGTGAGAACATGGACTCTGAGGAAATCCTGAAAATCCTGAGAGATGCTCGGAGCAAGGCCTCTGAACTTCGTTTCGTGGTGGAAAGCCTGGAAGATGCCTTGAAAGATGGCAAGTCCTTGAAAAATAGCAGGTTCGCCAGTAAGGTCGTTGAAAAGTTCCTCGAACGAGATCTCTCATAATAATCTATCAATACCCTATTTTTTGATACAAAGTTTTGTATTCAAAGTACTTATAGGTACAAATAGCACCCGTGTGAGTGTGCATGGATTGAAATCATGAAACTAATGATCCTTATTCCCAAGGTGATCCAGAGTTACAGGAATAGATTTCCTGAAACTAGGAATAACGCCTATCGCTATTTCAATTACGATCGGCGTGTAGTTCAGGAGAGTGTTCCGAGGGGGGATATAGTCAGTCAATACAAGACCCCCGACGACCTTACTGATGCTGATTATGATGCTTTGGTAACCTATGCCAAGGGCATAATAAATCCAATCCTCATGAAATACAGTGCCCGGGTGGCGTGTGAAGATGCCCTCAGTTCGGCCATCAGGTCATTTGCCAACGGCATGTTTGACAGCAAAGTGAATGCCGGCAGGTTTGCGGTTCTCTTGGATTCAATGATGGGGAAAAATGAGGTCATTTGCCCATGCCTCAATACTCCGCCATACAAGTTCTCGAAAAAGGCTCCGAAGAAAGCTCCGAAGAAAGAGGAAGATGTTGGTCTTGAGCTGAAGACACCCCTGCTCAGACAGCTGAAACTGCAGGACAGAAAGAAAAAGAAGGGCATTCCTGTCAAAGAACGTGCCCGGTTGAGGAAAGGTCCGCAGATTTTCAAAGAAAAGGGCAAGATAATTCTCAAGACCGCGGACGGTTCCGAGCCTAATCAGTACTTGATGGACTTTCTTAATATGATCACCGAGTTGCCCACGAAGGACATGGACGTGGTACGCAAGCTCGTTGGTCGTTGGAGCCAAGCGAAGGGTCTCATAAAAGAATTTCTGTCCAACTGCATTAAGGAATGTGATATGGACAGAGGATACGTTCAGCAGGTCTCTGAAGAAGTTAAGAAGGCCGTGAGCCTTCTTGACAGGCTCGAGGATGTTTACCAGAAGGTAAATGAATTCGACATGGATGAAATCAAGACCCGAATGGAACCTCTCTTGGAACTCATAGATAGGGTAAAACAGGGGGATACCGGGAAAGAAACCCCTCCGGAAGAGGGAACTCCGGAAGCCCCCCCTGAGGAGGAATCAGTCACTGAAACAGAAGAAATGGACATATCGCCAGAAAAGGAGAAGGCTATGTTGAAAAATGCCAAGGAGTACGCAGAGAGACTCGACAAGATCGCGGAAGAGATCGAACAAGTCAGTCCGGAAGCTGCCCTTCAGATCGACCTGATTTCGGATGTAATTGAAGGTCGTCGGGAAGCTTCAACCCTGAAGTTCGATCCCGATGAAGCTCGGTACATGAGGGATCGGTTCAATTTCGATGTTCGCAAACGCGAAGCCGATGAGCCGTACATGGACGAGTTCAACAAAAGCGACTTCGAACAAGTCGAGGGTGTCAAGAAGAATCCTGAACCCATCAAGAAGAACGCCAGCCTTCCCTATCAGAAAGTTGAAGGTTAAGGAAGCCCCTTCTCAGCCCTTATAAGGGGAGAGCATTTCTCCCCCTGTTTTCCTTTTCCTTTTAACATCTGTAAGGAGATTGTTGGATGCCAGCACTCTTTCCTTCAATGGTTGCTCCTGAATCCTTCCGGGTGGGGGATGCTGTCCGTAAATTCATAAATGACCGGAATGTCACCCCCTTTCTCGGGACAGTGACTCAGGTTGTACCATCTACGTACAAAGTATGGGTTCAATGGCCTACTGCCAACACGCAGGAAAGTCCTGAAGACCTTATTAAGGTCAATCCAGCTTTTTGTGGCATGCCTACTGCAATTCAGGATGCCGGATATGATTCTTATGAGAAGTCTCTATCTGAAAGATTCCGGGGAGCTCTTCCTCAGAGAACCGACATAGCTTTAAAGCCCTCCATAATATCGCCGGCCATGTCAATGGGATTAATCCCTCAAAGGATGTTGGCTGCGGATAAGATGGCTCTGAGAGTGGCACATACATTCGCTACAACGGTGGTCGACAAATTGGTGGATTCCATTGTTGAAGCCAAAGAAGAAAATCTGTCTGATCTTCAGACTTACAATCGCATTTATCCAAAATTCTCATCCATCTGTTCTGATCATATTATCCGCTCTTCTATACAGCGGATATATGCCCAGTGAGGGAGCTAAAATGTTTATTCATAAATACACTGTCGGGGATGATGTTCTCTACATGATCAAGGGAAAAGCTGCCCGGCCCCCAAAGATTCCCAACCTTACTTGGCGTGGTCGTTCCACGGGGTCAAAAGTTGAAAACGCGGTGAATTTCCTGAATGATCTTGCATTCTCTCAGGATGTTCCGGAAGAGAAACCCGAAGTGGTCGAAGAAGTTGAGGAAGAGACTCCGGAAAAGAAAGAAACGAAAAAGAAGGCTGTACAAGATCTGGACACCATCGCAGAAGAGCTCCAGAAAGAAGTCCCGGTCTTCGCTTATCTCATTGACCGGGTTTCAGACCAACTCGAAGGCAAGTAATCTTATATGGCAATGATCCGTTACAGTACTGCTACGGTCGTAGAACCGGTCATAGCCTCCGATAAATGGGCTAATGATATCTATGAGCAGGCGTGTTCCGGAGACCGTTGCCGGATAAAAACGGCCAAAACGGTTCTTGCCAAATTCGATCCTCGCCGATATGTCTTGAGTCACAGCACCATCATAGCAGCGGTTCAAACAGATCTTGCAGATTCAGGCAATCCCAATAGTGACTACTACATTCATCCGATGTATTCGAAGTTTGTGAACAATAATGGTGATGCCTGGTCGAAACCGTTGATCAAAGCCTGCTATCGAACATTCATCGGATGTAACAATTATTGTTTCCCTGCTGGTACACGGGTGCTGATGGCTGATGGGACATATCGCCCAATAGAATTTATTAAGGAAGGCGATAAGGTCATAAATAGAAAAGGTGAGATAGGGTCGGTTACGCAGACCTTTGTGCGCTCTTCTGATAGGCTGATCGAGCTATCTGGGCGGGGCATTCTTTCTCGAAAATTAATGGTTACTCCGGAACATCCTTTTTGGTTACATAGCGCAAGAAAAACATGTCCCAAAACAGGCAGGCCAAACTTTTTTGATAAAGATAAAGATTTTCACAAGCTGTCTTCATGGATAGGTTTTTCTGTTGGGGTTCATAAAGCAGAAAATGAAACATATCCTGTCGGTGTAACTCCTGATTGGGTGGAAGCCCAGGAGGTGGATCCTGAACGTGACTTTTTCAGCCATCCGATTTCTTCGACAGAAATTGAAAATTCAGAGATTAATGCCAACAGAGCAGAACTTATAGGTTGGTTTCTCGCTGAAGGTAGCTATCAAACGCTTAATAAATTCACTCTTGGAGAAGAATCCGGAGTGGTATTTAATTTGGGCAATGATGAATTAGACGTGGCTGAAAGATTAGCGGGAATTCTCACAGCAGAATTTGGCAAGCATTTCAGGATAGATTGTGAACCCAGGGTATATGAAACCGAATCCGGTTCTTATTGTCTGTCTGTAAGCAATAAGGTGGTTGCTGATTTTTTTAAGAAATGGTGCGGAAAATACGCTTGGGCCAAAAGACTTCCCGAAGAAGCTATGCTCCTTCCAAAGAATCTTCAAGCCATAATTCTGAAGAACTGCATTAATGGGGATGGTTCTGGTGCCGTAGCCTCTCGTGGCTATTCGTTGGAGATGAAATCCAAAGATCTGATACAGCAATTACTGTTCATGTCATGGAGATTAAGACTTCTTCCTACATATAGAGAAACAGGGGTTCTTGGAAGATATTCCGTCCTGAATATGGTTGACGGATTTGAAGTCTATGTTGATCCCAATACAGGGAAAAAGTCACGTCCTGGATATCTGCTGAGATTTAGTACCAGAGATTCCAAAAGTTTAAATAGATATCTCAATGTTCTGGATGAAAAGATTGCCTCTCGGGAATCCAACAGAGTTACTAATATTTTGGGGAATGAATCAGGCCAATGGCTCTTGTCAAAGATAAATAGTAAGCGTTCTGTAGATGTTTCGTGCGAAGTGTATAACATTGAAGTAGATAATGACAATTCTTACATTGCAGAAGGCGTGGCTGTCCATAACTGCGAACATGTCCAGATTCCGGAACTGAGTAAGGGTAAGGTTATTGATGCCGTCCTCCGGGAAATCCCCATAGGAAAAAGCGCGTCTGGTGAAGAGCTTACCACATACTATGTGGATATTTTGGTAGCTACTGACAGGAAACACAAAGACCTTGTACGCAAAATAGAAGCAGGTGAACTTGACAAAATGTCAATGGGCTGCACAATTTCATTTTCTCTGTGCACCCGTTGTGGGAACAAGGCTGTTGATGAGACCCAAGCTTGTCAACACGTTAAATATGAGAAGAACAATATGTTCTTCGACGAAAATGGCGTACAGAGGAAAACTGCAGAACTTTGCGGGCATCATTCTGAGCCGAATAGTGTCAAGTTTTGTGACGCCTCTTGGGTAGCCAATCCTGCTTTTATCGGGGCTGTGAAGCGAAATAACATCTATCCGTCGGCCGATGTCATGTCAAAACTTGAGGTCGCTTTCAAGAAGAAGGGCTATCAGTTTAAAGAAGGCGATTTTCTCAAAGCTGCCATGCTCCTTTTGGCGGCTGATGAGCCTGTAGCTCCGTCGAAAAAGAAGAAAGAAGAGGATGCGGATACACCTGTAGAACCGGATACAGATGTTCCTGATGAGACCCCTCAGGAGGGTGATATGCCTTCTGATGTCCCTGAGGGTGAGGGTGATGCTCCTCCACCCCCTGATCCGGGTGCACAACCGGAGCCACCCGAGGAATCTGGAAGTGATATCAAAAAATTCAAAACCATGATAAAGCAGAAGCTCTTGAAGCAACTCGGGGATGAGATTGCCGACGAGTTTTCTAAAGAGGAAGAAGATAGCACACCGAATGAGCTTGAGACCCTTGATGAATCTATTATAAAGCCTGCCTCTGTACAGAACCAGAAGGTCTGGTCTTTGAAAGAGGATGAAAGAAGGGCATATCACAAAATAGGGTCACATCTTGCCAAGCTTCTCAATACCGGAAGGATTACCAAAAACGAATTCAGCCGGCTGAGGTACGGAACGTACATGATTCTAGCCAGCAAGGACTTGCCCATGCTGGCGGATTATGGGTATAAGAAACGGGATTTCTTGGCTTTATTGTCTTATCTGGATGGTCGGACGGGAAATCCTCTTCCGATCTGTATTAAAAGAGCCATAGCCGATATGGGTGGTTCAAAGGGCAAGAAACCTTCGGAGATACTCATGAATGTAGTGTCTTCGATAGGGAGAAAAGTGACCCGGAGTGAGGGGAAACGGGCGCTCATGTGGATCAAACTCATGGACGAATATGACTCATAACCACAATGTTTTGAGGCTTTTGTAATAATCTACTAATACAGGCAGAAAACGTAGAAAAAGGAGGTAACGGATGGCAAGACAGAGACTCAGCTGGAAAAAGGATGCCGATACAAGCAAAACGGCGGATCCTTATACCATGAATCAAAATCGCAAAAACCCTCCGATTGAAAAATATCGGACAGGGGACCCTTCCTCATGGGCTGAGGATCCTGACATGAAGACTCCGTGGGAAAGCGAGGGTCGTACAGAGACAGGTCATCCAGCTCCTGCACGTGAAGCGGTGAAAGCAGCGCGAAAACTTGAGGACAGAGCTATCAAATGCATCACCATTGCCCAGAGAATGCTTCCGGGCGCATCGGATGATGTCATTGAAGAGCAGGCTACTGATCTCATGTACCTTCCCGATAATTCCATTCTTTCCACTCTTCAACGTCAGGCATCACTCGCCGAAACTCTGACCGCCAAAGACTGTGATGAAGATGACGATGAAGATGAGAAGTCTGTCGAGGCCAAGGAAAAAGAAGAGAAAGTCGAAGAAGATGAAGAAGAGAAGCCTGTAGAGGCCAAGGAAAAGAAAGAAGAGAAGGAAGAGAAGGCCGAAGAAGATGAAGAGAAGCCCGTAGAGGCTAAGGAAAAGAAAGAAGAGAAGGAAGAGAAGGTCGAAGAAGAGGAAGAGAAGCCCGTAGAGGCCAAGGAAAAGAAAGAAAAGAAGGAAGAGGAAGAAGAGGAGAAGAAGCCAGAGGAAGTTCCTGAGGAGGCTGTTTCTGCCTCTGAGACCGATCTTCTCGACAAGATTTTCGCCACCGAAGAGCCTGCACAGGAGAAATCCGGTGCGAAGAAACTCAGTGGTATTGTGAAAAAAGCATCGAGTGGGAATCTACTCGACAATCTGTGGGATTCTCCCCCGGACGTGTCGAAGGTTTTCAGTAGCAAATAATAATTAATTGGCCGGTGGGAATTTCCCCCGGTCATGGTTTTAACTCCAAACTACCTGTAAAGGGAGGTGAAGTTCAATGGGTTCTTCTAATCCAGTACCTGACCAACATGTGGATGTTCTTCAGAGGCAGGCGTTCAATAGCATTGGTGCTTTGGCGACCGGTTCACTGACCCAGGACAACCGTGTTGGGAATGCCCAGAAGGTAGCCAACACGAGGCTCACAGCGAGTACCCCGAAGGGGCTTCTCGCAGGAAGCATCGTCGCGGTAGCTGGAAACGGACTTATTGGGGCTTGCGCCGGGGATAGCACAACAGCTGACAAGGCTGTTGGTATTGCTATCAATAACGCGGTGGGGAATCCCTTCGAGTCCAGTTCCGGTGTCGGTTCTGGGAAGTGCGTCTATGCTCACGGAACGGGGACGGTTCTTCGAACGGACATTTATGAGACGTTCAAGAAAGACGGATCTACGCCAGTTGCCTATACGGCGGGTGACTTGCTGTATTCGTCTCAGAATGGTCTGCTGATCAATATCCTTGACAGCACCAACAACGCCCCGTACGCAACCATCATCGGTATTTGCCTGTCGGCTCCGACGGCTACCGATTCATACCTGTCCGTTCAAATGAGAATCTAAGGAGGTGAGTTTTTCATGGATCCAGTAACCAATGAGGTCAAGCAACAAATCATTGCTGACTATCTGAAGACCGCGTCTGGACGTGCGAAGCTCGCCGCTTCCATGGTTCAGCCACTCCGTCTGAGACGCGATTACACGTCGGTCGGTCGTAAGACCTTCCTCGTGGAACAGCTCCCGGACGGTGCTCTCCCGATCTACGACAAGGATCCGAATGTCACAGCATACGTGATTGGTGAAGAGGGTCAGAATATTCTGGCTATCACCAAGCCACGTCGTGTCATTTTCCCCTTGTTTGAGATTGCCTCGAACCCTGAAATCCCGTTGACCCAGATCAAGGAGCGTCGTTTCGATCTTATCGAGCGTGCCCAGGATTTGGCGAAGGCGCAGATTCAGGCCGAAGAAGACACCCGTGTCTTCGAAGTTCTGGACGCCGTTGCAGCGGCCGGTTTCGATAACATAGGTGCCACCAACGCTGATATTCCAGCTGTTGCTCCTCTCACTCCGGCTAACTTGGCTGATGCTTTTGCATCAATCGAGCGCCACGACCTTCGGGTCGCTCGCGTGTTCTGTAATGCCCTTGATTACAGTGACATTCGTAAGTGGGGCCGTGATGTTCTGGATATCGAGACCCAGGCTACATTGCTGAAGACCGGTCTGATGGCCACCGTTTGGGGTGCCCAGATCATAGTCAGCAGGCGTGTGCCGGCAGGCGTAATTTACGTCTGTGCAGAACCCGAGTTCTTTGGACGTATTCCCGTGAGAACCGAGTTAAGCGTCCTGTCGGCTGACGACCCAAAGAACCGTACCATTGGTTTCTCTTGCTTTGAGAACCTTGGTATTGGTTGCCATAACCCACTTGGGCTGTGCCGGGTTGTTATTGCTCGTGGTTAATAGTCCGTAAGGTCTGTTGATACAAGGTCGTTGGCGAAATCCAACGACCTTTTTTATTGACTTTCTCGGTCTATTAGCGTATAATATAGTCATGGATATTAAAACCAAAAGAAAATCACTCACTAATGACGTGTTGATGTCTTTGCATTCAAGTGGGTTGTCTGATGTCAAGATAGGGTTGATGTTTGGACTGACTGGGGAGGGGGTGGCTTATCGAAGAAAGAAAATAGGTCTTCCACGTCAGGAATATTCTAACTGCAAGAAACGATTCTCCGCTTTAAAGGAGGTGCCCGTAGAGACTTTAAGGGATGACTATTATAATCTGACCACAGGTGGGTTCTCTTCTAAATATGATCTTTCAAAGACTGTCTGGCTTCCATATCTCAGGTCGTTGGGGATAATCAGTAAGAGTGAGAACAGGATAAAAAGTTTTCCTCCACTAACTCTGGATCAGAAGAGGCTCATAGTGGCTGGAATGCTCGGGGATGGCGGGATTACCGAGGAGGGGTGCTATTATGAGTTCCATTCGGAGAAGCAGGTGGAATATCTGCGCTTTAAAGAGAGGCTGTTGAAACCATACAGCAAACCAGTTCATCAGGTAACGGATGGGTTTGAGTTCGAGACGGTAACTCATCCGGCATTCAAAGAATTTCGTGAAAAATTTTATAGGGGAGACATGGGTGGGAAATTAATTCCATTGAATGTTTTAGAGTCATTATGGGATGATTGTATTCTTGCATACTGGTTTTTCGATGATGGCCATTTTAATGATGAAGATGGGACAGCCACGCTCGCTAATTTTTGCCCTATTAGAGAACAGTTGGTTGAACTATCCTCTTTTCTCAATGTTAAATATCAACCTTGGCATTTTACTTTTTCTGGTAATAAATTTTTTCTACCCAAAGGGCATATAACTGATTTTGGCAAACTTTTAATTAGATTTGCTACCCCTGACTTGTATTATAAAATCCCTGAACAATGCCTGACTCCGGAAATGGTGCTAAGAGTAGATATGGGGAGAATATCTTCGTTCAAGCCTAAATTCTACAGGGTTACCAAAGATGAAGATCTGAAGAAAAGAATGGAAGATGGCGTCTTTGAGTATTATCGAGCGAAGGGGTTCCCATACATGAGATTGACTGAAGATCGTTTTAATTATTTGGCCGATTATTTTGTTAAGATTGAGCCAAAATGTGAAAATGGCTTTATTTCCCATAATCCAGCAGGCCAGAATTTATGTGAAAATTTCTTTCCAAATATTTATGAATGTTCGAGAAAAGGGCATAGGCCCCCCTTGACCTCTTGGGGGGAAGATGATTATTTGAAAAAGTTAATTAAAAATAGATTCCACTATGCAGATAAAATGAATGACTCAGCCCTTCGGATTGGAATTAAACTGACCAAGGCCTGCGTTTCTAATTTCAAGCCGGCCGTGGCGAAGTACCTTTATTCGCAGTACGGCTTTAATGGGAAAATTCTTGATTATTCCTGCGGGTTCGGGTCTCGGATGCTAGCGGCTATGTCCTTGGGCATGGAGTATTGCGGGTTTGAGCCGGCCACTAAGACCTTTGATAATCTGATTCGCTTTGGTGAATTTCTGAAGAGGAGAATAGGGGGCTCTTTCGAGATAAGGAAGGTCGGGAGCGAGATTGCTCCTTTCAGGGAGAACTATTTCGGATTTGCATTTTCATCCCCGCCCTATTTTGACTTTGAGAAATATTCTGATGATCCGGGCCAGAGCCTTATAAAGTTTCCGAAGTTTGAGGATTGGGTTGAGGGTTATTGGAAGAAGACCATGGAGAATTGTTATAAAGCGCTCATTCCTGAAGGTTTTTTTGGCATATGTTTGAGTAGCTCTACTTTAGGGAACCTTTTTGATAGAACCTTTTCTTTTGCGAAGGAGATTGGGTTTCATTTTTATAAGGATTATGTGGTACCCTTCAAACATGTCCTGTCCGGGGGAGATAAAACGGAAACTGTTCTCATATTCTCGAAGCAGCCCTGCTCTTCCGAGCCCATGTTCTATGGCAAAAACACTCCTCAAAGGAAGTTTTCTCCGTCCATTCAAGACGACTTGATGGAGGTGTCTGAGATAAAGCGGAAGATTTGTACGCCCGAAGAGGTTGATGTCGCTGTATTAAAATTCAAGGAACTTGCCCCGGACAGGGGGGTTTCCCGGGATACCTACAGAGACGGAGCCCTGTTAGGGGTTCCTTCCTATGTTTTGGAGCACAAATGGGGCTCGTGGAATGCTTTTGTTATTTCTTGTGGCCTTGTACCTGGCTATGAGGCACACAGCCCTGTAGAGCACACCCAAGGCTTTCTGGAGGCCTGTAGAGCCAGTGGTCAGGTTCTGACCTTCTATGAGTACATGAAGGTTACAGGCCACCCTGATTCGCGTCTGAAGCGCCTGTTCAACACCGGCCGGCCATATCACCACCTGCTTGACGAACTCCGATCAGTGGCCTTGGATGAGGCCAAATGGTCTGAATTTTTGGCGAAGATGGTTTAAAGCCCCCTCCAGATAGTAGTCCCTCACCGGAAGTCCTGAGACCGGCCCAATAATCTGTTAATAGGCTTACCGTAACATCCATACCCGAAAACCCAAATGAAAGGGGACTGACCAAATGGCAACTCCTACATACCAAGATACCCGCGTCGGATGGCTCTATGCTGACCCGAGCGCTCCGTATGAGGTCAAGGAATCGGAAGTGACCGTATTACAAATGGACCGATATTCGGACATCCCTGAAGGTCATTTCACAAGTGACAGTCTTTTCAAGTATTTCTCGACCGAGACCCTTGTCAACACCCAGTACATACACCTGAACGTCGAAGTTCAGGCCGGCTGGACAGGTTCTGACTGGACCACGGTAGAAGAGTTCGCTCGTGAAGTCGGTAAAGACACGTTCCCATCATCTCAGGCTGTTCCATTCCCAGCGGGGGTTATGGGTAGCTTCCGATGCCCTATTTATGGGGATGCCACTCATTACCGTGTTGTCATGAAGACCTTCGGAGGAGACTCCACCGGAGAGTTCAACATGGTTTGTGGGCTGTCCAATGATCGCTTTTACGGAGACCTGACTCCTCGTGGTGCATAACAACAGGAAAATGTTCCCCGCACGGATGAGCCGTTTGTCAGATCATATTCGTTTGTTGGCAATGGCCGTGGATAAACCTTCGCCTCAGGAAGCTTTGGATCTTCTGGTTAAGACCCCGGGATGGGAACAGAAGGTCAAAGAGTGGTATAGGAACGAGAAACAGGCCGGACTCGGTAAGGGTTTGGCCGTACCGCTCTCGATTGCAATTCTTACTCTATTCCAAACCACTGGTGCCCAGACCGCAGAGGAATTCATATCACAGGTCAAGAACAGGAAGGTAACGGAGAAGGTCGCCCCAGCTGAGTCGTTCACGAAGCAGGATTTGAATCGGATGGAGGGGTACATACCATACCCCTTGAATAAGGTTCAGATTGGGGCTCTGAAGAAGGGAGAGATCAAGATACCCCTCACGAAAAAGACCTTGAGAATGTCGCTCCCATATTTTGAGGAACAAATAGACAAAGAAATAGCCAAAGGCATGAAAAACGATGTTCTTCCAAGTGTGAGAACCGATCCTAGATTCAAAGGCTTATCAAGGCAGAAATTGGGAGACCTGATTGTACAGGCTACTTTCCAGAAGATAGAGAATCCTAAGCATGAGGAAGGAAAGGAAGCACTAATGGCCTTTCTTTCCCTGCATAATAAGACCCTCGAATATGCCAAAGCGGTTATTGAGAAATCGGTGTTTCAATCCATGCATTCGCACGGGGGTGCGACCGAAAATGAACTTGGTTAGGGCTTTGAATTCCTCCATTCTTGGAGAGCTTCTCTCGCATCCCGCTTCAGATCTGATATGCTTTCCAGACCGAGATCCGTACCGGTCTGCT
>Ga0307376_10001965_pt1 | contig 20899 bp, 34 predicted proteins | sample TR2MG_FD_202536 | JGI IMG/M metagenome (GOLD analysis project Ga0307376, IMG submission 202536) | Soil microbial communities from Risofladan, Vaasa, Finland - TR-2 | ecosystem: Environmental > Terrestrial > Soil > Coastal area > Acid sulfate soil | place: Finland: Risofladan, Vaasa | collected...
GAAGACCTGGGTCGTATCCCCTCGGCCATCGGTGAGATCGCCACCAACAACGTCTTTCTACTGGGCTACCTCTATCGGCTCGAAGAGAGCCTCGGCTGCGAGTTCGTCAGCGTGGAGGAGTACGAGAAAGCCGACGAAGAATACCTACGAGAGCTTGCTGAGTTCGAAGCTCAGGAGTCACAGGAGTGACCAGACCATGGAGAAAATTAATGTCGCAGGCGTGACCCTTGAAGGGTTTGCGCAAGGAGGGTGGCAGACTTCGATCTACTGTCCAGAGGTGAGGGCAGTCTTTGACGCTGGGTACGCTTTGCGTGCGAACGTCGAGAACTACTTCATCACGCACAGCCACCCCGACCACATCATGGCGCTTCCCTACGTTGTAGGGCGCCGTGCGGTCTCCGCTGAACGTCGGAAGATGACCATCCACGTTCCCGAGCCGATTCGGGAATTGACCTCCACGGTCATCCTCGGGAGCTGTCGCCTTTTCGGTGACCGTTGCCCGGAAGACTTCGTGGAGATCATCGGGGTTAAGCCCGGCGATTCGATCAAGCTCAGCAAGGAGCACTCGGTCCAGGTGCTGCCCACCGTCCACCGTGGCCCCACTGTGGGTTACGTGGTCATGCAGCACACCAACAAGCTCAAGACCGAATACGAAGGCCGTGAGGGCCGTGAACTGGGCCGTCTCCGCCAGGAGGGGGTCGAGATCACCGAGGCCCGTGTCTCGCCGATGTTGGCGATCCCTGGTGACACTCAGATCGAGTTCCTGCTCAACAACGAGCTGGCCCGCAAGGCCAAGGTTCTCGTGCACGAGGTCACCGTCTGGGACGAAGGCTTCAACAACGTCGAAGGCTGCCGTCGCTACGGCCACACGCACATCGCGGAGATGGTCGAGCACGCGGACAAGTTCGAGGGTGAGGCCCTTGTGCTCTGTCACCGCTCGATGCGGTGGACTCGGAAGGAGATCGAGGCGATCGCTCGTCGTCGATTTTCCGAAGAGGTGCTCAAGAAGCTCCACTTCTTCGATGGTGGAGACCGCCTATGAAGTACTACTCTGAGTTCGACCGGTGGTTCGCCGAAGAACACGACGGATCACCGGTCGAATGGCTCATCTGCGATGGGTATCTCAAAGGGGACCCTCCCGAAGAAGGGCCGAACAATCTTTCTTTATGCGCAACGAAACCCGACGGTCACAAGCTGTTGGAGTTCGAAGAGCGGCACGTAGTTTTGCATCGTTTCATGGCATCCTCGTATATCGAGGCGTGCAACAAACGAAACGAGATTCTGGGATGGGGCCCTTACAACGTGGACCCGCGTTGGGATCCCAACACCGGTTGGCACGACTAGACAGAGGAGTTCCTTGCCGCTAGGATGCTTCCGATGACAGGCGCACCTCTGGTGGTCTGACAGTCGCCCCTCTCCCTGACCAAGCCGCGTATCGCCGGCCCGGGGAACGCTAGCCGGGAGAGGGGTTAGGGCAACCTACGGGTTGAACTTGCCGCCGGGGAAATCGTAGATCGTCACCGGGATGTTCCGAGCCACGAAGTGCTGGTCGAGGAGCGGTTCGATCTGAGACCAGGAGCCACCTGCGAGCCCACACCCGATGCGCGGCATGTGGACCGACACATTGCGCTCTGGGTTCTGTACGCCGTACTGGGCGATGTACCCGAAGCCTTTGCTGATGGCGTCGTAGCGGATGGGGGTTTCGCCGCCGGAGGATTTGAGCCCATGCTGCCCGATGATGTTGGCGACCATGATGTCGATTTCAACGGGCACGAGTTGCATGGCGCCCAAGAGCGTCCGGAATTTCACGTCGCCGTGTTGGTGATACCAACGCCGGTACTCGGCCTCCGGGCGATCCCATTTCTTCGAGAGCGCGACGACGAACCCCGCTCCCCACCCGCCCACGTTGTTGCAGCAGTGGGTGATGATCTTGAGACCGTCCCCTTTCGGTGCGGTTGCATCCCCCTCAACGTAAGAGACGAGGGGTGAGGGTGTCTGGTCTTTGGCGGCTGCCATCACCCATTATACGCCTCAGCTCAAGGCAAGCTGGAGTTTCTCCGCGTTTTCGGGGATGGAGGCCATTGCACGCAGATCGGCCATTGATCCCCGGAAGTAATTGGCGTCCATGTAGCCGCTGGTCCCTGGGGGTTTCCCGTCGGGGCGCGGCTCATTGTTGGTGTGCTGGTGGATCACCCAGTCCCATCCTGGGATCTCACCCGAGGGTTGATCGTAGATCCCTTTGTAGCCCGCGACGATCCACAGTGGACACATCGACAGGGTCATGGTCTTGGCGAGCTTGTACTTCCAGAAGTTCGGTCCCGTGTACACGATGGGCCAGACCCCGAGCTCGTCCTTGATGTGTTGGACGAACGCCTCACAGAAGACGACCACGTCCTTGGCTTTGACTCCTGCTTTGTCGGCACGCTTGTCCCATTCGATGTCGAGTACGGGAGGCAACATGCCGGGTTCGATCTTCCGACCGTAGTGGTCGAGAAACCACTCGGCTTCGTTGCGACCGTCTTCCGCGAACCCTTTCTCGCCGTCGCTGTTCTTGAGTGACACACGAGCGAAGTGGTACGCGCTCCAGATTTTGCCCGACGCGATGACCTTGGCCTTGTTCTCTTGGAACCGGGGGTCCACATAGCCGTTGCCTTCCTTGTCGTTGCCCCCTTCGGTGGCTTTGAGGAAGACGAAAGGGTAGTCGACCATCTTTTCATGATCGACAGGGCCCTGATGCTGAGCCACGTCATATCCGAGGATGTTTTCGTATTCGCTGAAAGCCGTGTCCCAGAGTTTGGGCGTCAGGCACATTGGAGCCAGCCGCGGCACCTTGGGAGCATCAGGTTTGTTTGTCCATTCGGCGTTCTCCCTGTGGAGATCCTGAACGACTTTTCCTTTGGGAGGGCCGTCGGGCAGATCACTTGAAAAGAACCCCAGAAGGCGCGCTACGAAGTCCGCAAAGGAGAACACGGGAACCCGGTCACCGTGCATTTCGTCCTTGATTTCAGCTTCCACATACGAGGGGTGGCGATAGAGAGGCTATCGCTATCCCCTCGGTGATGGCCGAGATGATCCAGGGACTTGATGTTGCGTCACACCAAGGCAACGTGAACTTTGCGGAAGTCGCTGGTGATGGTTTCCGTTTCTGCATCTGCAAAGCAACGGAAGGGGGCGATTTCCAAGACCCCAAATTTGGTGAAAACATGCGGAAGATCGCCGAACTACGTGCGACCGATCCTTCGTTTTACGGAGGGGCGTACCATTTCGCTCGACCCGACAACCGCACCGGTCGCTCCGGCGGGGAGACCGAAGGTCGTTGGTTCTCTCAAGTCCTGAACGAGGTCTCGGCCGAGGTTGGTTTCTCAGTTGCTACGGACTTCCTCGAGCCCGCGCTCGACTTCGAGAAGTACAGTGACTCCAACGGCACCCAAAACATCCCGTGGATCGAAGGGTTCCTGGATGTCCTCAAGAATGAGACCGGGCGCGACGGGATGATCTACACGGGGCCGAACGTTTGGATGTACGAGGTCAGCAACACTGACCAGTTCAACAACTACCCGCTCTGGGAGGTCGCCTACAGCTCACAAGGATCCAACCCGAATGCGTCGCCACCACAGATGCCCAAGAACGACGCCACCAAAGAGGAGTGGGTGTGGACGTTCTGGCAGTGGAGTGGCGGTGGCGACTACGACTACTACCAACGTCAGTTCGGCGACATCGCGGGTATCCCGAGTGGGGTCGCTGATGTGAACCGACTCAACGGCGGTGATGAGCGCCTGCGCGAGCTCGCCAACGCTGGGGGCACACCAATCCCTCCGCCGGTTGATCTGGCATGGCCACGGCCCCCACAGCAGCTCGACCTGAACAGCCTGCGTGGTTCGTTCTCCGAGTACGTGGCCCGCGTGCAGGGTCTCCTGCTGGCGCACAAGTACGGCCCCGACGGGCTCACCGGTTCGAACGGGTTGCCTGACGGAATGATGGGGAACAAGACCGAGTCCTATCTCAAGGACTTCAAGTTGAAGCACGCGTTGGCGGCGAATGCTGTCATGGACTGGGACACTTGGTGGGCCCTGGCCTACGACAAGTTGCGCGTCTAGGTGCCCATCAGTTCGCGCACGGCAGTGAGCGCTTCTCGGTAAGACTTGGAGCTCCCACGTTGTCGCATCTTCGGGTCGGCCGTGAAGTGCCAGTCCGAGCCGTCCCACACGATGTTCTGACCATGACGGACGGCGACGGTGCCGTCCGTGATCATCTCACCGTAGATCGTGACGGTTTTGAGACAGCGGCAAGCGGCTTCTTGGATCTGGTCTTCGTCGAGAACATCGAGCACCTCGGCGAGCTTCGTGTGGACTCGAAGGAGTCCTTCGACCGCATCGTTGTGCGTCAGATGCAGCGCATCTTTGAACGTCAGGCCGGTGATCGCCATCCAGGGTCGAAGGATGTCGATGATGGGGAGGTTGGTGTTCTCCGTCAGGTTTCCGATTTCGACGATGGCTTCTTTGAGCGTGATCTGTGACATGTGGTTTTGTGTCCTGTTTGGGGTTCTGGGGCCGAAGCTCCAAGGCACTGTACCGAGCCAAAAGGACAACTAATTTCATTTCGTCTGCAACTTTGGGGCTCCGAGAGCACATAAGTAAGGGAAGGCTGAAACGAAACGTGACCGTCGACCCCAAAAAAGTGAGGGTCGGGAGTTATCAAAATCGACCTTCGCGGTGTATATGTGAGTGGAGGTTGGCTGAAGTGGCCTTCTCCTATCCCAAGCCCGTAGGAGAACCCGATGTCCAGTGCCCAACCCAATCCCCACATTCACCTCGATCTGACCGCCCAAGAGTTCAAAATGGTCATTCGCTCCCTTACGGGGGCCCTGAGCCGTCCCGAGGACCTTGAAAATGCCCATGAATTTGGGATTCGGCTGCTGGATCAGTACGTCCGCACCGAGCGCGACCGGATCAAGCAGCTCTCAGGGGCCCTGAGACGCCTCAAGAACCCCGAGGGCGCCCAGGAGGCACCCGAGGAGCCCGAGCTCCGCGTGGTCCCTGTGACCATCCTACGAGCTGGGAGCGTGCCCCTGCGCCAGTATGTGGAACGGTAGTCGTCCTATCGGGAGCCCTTTCGTGAGATGCGCATGAAGACTTCGACCTCGCCAGGGGGCCGTGACGTGGGTTCTCCAAGTTTCACGAAACGGGAGAACAGCCCCATGGTGTCCGGCTCGATCAACACAGCAATCTCGTCTCGAATCATTCGGCTCGCCCACGCGCACCCGGAACTGCGTGACCGGTTGCAGCCGTTGCTCTACCTGATCTCGGCCAAGCAACAAGATGAGGCCACTTCGGAACTTCGAAGGCTGGAGCAGAAGGAATTCTCCGAGCTCCTGAGCTTCGGTCCTCGGTTTGGTGTGATCTCGGCGCATGACGAAAGTAGCGGCGAGCACAACAGAATCCGTCGGGCGAAGCTCATCGGGGACCTCTCACGGCTCGGCTACCGGAAAGTGTCGCCGATGCGCGGGCGCTGGGAGCTGCTTCCGAAGGAATCGCTCCTGGTTCAGAACATTCGTCCCCAAGACCTGTTCCAGCTCGGGCGCAAGTACGACCAGAAGTTCGTGGTGTTCACCGACGAGCCTGGTCTTGTCGGTTTCTACTATCTCACCGACGATCCGAAGGCGCGCATCATCGTGGACCCCAAGGGCGACACGACCTTCCGTTCATTGACGGACATGACGCCCTACTCGCGAGCCCGTGGTCTCGATGTGGATTTCGGACTCTTGTGGTCCCAGGAATTCCCGTGGGATGGTGGTGACCATCTCGATCGACGGCGCGTTCGAACTGAGCTCAAGAGCCGAGGGCTCCAGAACGTGACGCCGTAACACGCTCGGCGTCGAGCTCTTGGGCGATCAATTCCTCGAGCTTGGCAAGATCGAGCGGGTGGACATGCAACGGGGCAGACCCCGAGAGCCATCCACGCTTTCGCCAAAAATCCACGATTGCCTTCGCTCGTGAGCGCGGATCAGTGGCAAAAACAGCGCCGGTCATGGTTTTACCGTACCCAAAAGAGGGTCCGCGCGACGGCCGCGAAAAAGCCCCAGGCTTGTGAAAACCGGGGCTTTTCGAGTTTGTCACATCGCTCTCGGGGAGATCTCTTATTGCGGATCTGGCGCAGCCTGGACGGGCTGCTCCCGAACCGCCGCGAGGCGATCAGCACGAGCCGCTTCCTTGGCTTTGGCCTTGGCGTCTTTCGCCTTGGCCGCCTTCTTCGGGACAACTTCTGGACGTTCCGTAGGCATCAATCAAGGGAGTGCCATAGGCCCGTTACCGTCCGCGCGGTTCGTCAAACTTCTGTAGAAGCCGACAGCAGTTTTTCCCCGTTGTTTTCACGCATGACTTCGACCATCGGAGACACCTCCATCCAGCCAAGCCAGGAGACGATGTCCACGGTCACGTAGTCGTTCCAGCGTTCGGGCTTCGTGAGATCGTTCCATACGGTTCGTCGCCAAGCCCACTTCTGCGAGCTCACTTCGTCGGGCTTGTCGGTGTTGTTCCAGTAGGAGAAATCTTCGAGCCGTTCGTCGCCAGCCATGAAGTCCAGTAGCCCTCGAAGGTGGCATCGGCGATCGCAGTAGGGGATGACATAGAATTTCCCCCGGTAGATCCGCATGGTGATCGACACGTCGATGGCCCACAGGTCCCACTCGTGTTCGGTGAGCGTGTCGCCGTACTCGGCGTGCATCCATCGGTCGATGTCGAAGATGCCCGGCTTGTCACCTTCGACATGCTTTTTCTTGCCGCGCGAGAGGACGTGTTCGTTGCTCACCGTGATCAGATCGTCGGGTCGTTGCAGTTCGGCGGGACACCCGTCTTTCTCCCACTTCATGTAGAGGCCCAGCCGCTCGTGTGGGGCGCTTACTTCGGAGTGATGCTCCTTCATCCATGCCTGGAAAAGGCGGGTCTCCTCTTCAATTTTGTCCCACCCTGCTTGGGATCGGCCTTCCAAAACGTCCCGCATGATCTTGCCGAGGCGGTCCCGAGCGTTTTTCTGAGCCCGGCGTCGTGAGTCGAAGAGGACTTCGTAGGGATCAACCCCCTTGGCCACGCGATATGCCTCGTAGATCTTGATGCTCACGTTTCTTCTACGCTTTACGTGAAAAGTGGAAGGTCCCTTGTGTAAAAAGGTCGACCGCCCCGTGCATGGGGAGAGGATGAGATGAACGCCAAGTACCCGCGAACCGCGCACCTTCCCTGGTCTCCAGGAGGAACCAGAGATGACCGGCGTCTGGTCGTTCTCGACCAGTTCTTCGACAGGACACTCGTGATCACGGAGAAACTCGACGGTTCGAACCTCTGCATGACGGCCGACGCCGTCTATGCTCGGTCGCATTCGGGTGCGCCTGGCCATCCCAGTTTCGATGCCGCGAAGGCCATGCACGCTGAGGTGTCTCGGCTGATCCCCCGCTACCTTTCCATCTTCGGTGAGTGGTGCATGGCGCTCCACAGCATCAAGTACGACAAGGGTCTCCCTAGCTACTTCAACGTGTTCGCCATTCGTGACGATGAGGCTCAGGTGTGGCTGTCGTGGGACAAGGTTTGTTCGTGGACGGATAACCTTGGCCTCGAACGCGTGCCCGAGCTGCTCCGAACAACCGTGAACAGTGTCGATGAACTCCGCGCCGTGACGGACAAGTTCACCTTTCAGCCGTCGGTCTACGGACCCGAGCGAGAGGGTGTCGTTGTTCGTGCATGTGTCGCGTACGCCGACAACGTGTTTTCGAATTTCACTGCCAAATGGGTTCGCGCCGATCATGTCCAGACGGACGAACATTGGTCGAAGGGCGACTTCATCAAGCAACCTCGGAGAACAGCATGAACCCGATCACCAACGGCACCGATCTCATGGACCTGCTGGAAAGTATCAAGATGCTTGGCACGCGGTTTGAGGACTGGAATTTCCGGTGGGCCATGCAAGAGGTGAGAGATTTTCCGGTCAGCGGATGGTTCGTCCAGTGCTCGTTCGAGCGCCCCGACGTGAACGGGGATTTCACCGAACAGTCCATCGGCTTCGGGCGCAAATGGTTCATCGAGTATGGTGCTTCCGACACCGGGGTCGTGTTCACGGCCTGGATGGCAGTTCAGCAGGTCATCACCCACGAGTTGCACGAAAGTTTCACAGTGATGGTCGGTGGGAAACGCGTGCGTCTCCTAGACCCCCACAAAGAGCTGTCCGATCTGGCAGTGGGGAGTCGTGAGGTCTGATGGTCCCCACCTTACGTGTTTCCCGACAGTGGCTCGAAGACGCCATGACCGCTTCGATTGAAATGGCATGGACCTTGTCACTCTTGATGGACAACCTGGACGACGCCTCCGAAGACGTGCTCGACGTGCTCCAAAACATCCACAAGGCGTGTGAGGACCAGCGTCAGGACATCGCCAACAAACTGGGTGTCAAATTTCCTACGGAGGCGCCCCTTCCACCAAAAAGCCTCCCCTCTTACCTGCGCCTTGTGGTGCCAGAGGAAACCACTTCATGAGTGACCGAAAAAACGAAGCCATCGCCGCCCTAGCCCTCGAACATTCCCGCGAGATGCAAGAACTCGTCGGGGACAGCAAGACCGAAGCCAGGGCTGCGTTCCTTGAGCTGTACACCTGGGTCCCCGAGTGGATCGAGAACGAGGCTTTGGATGCCCATTTGAAGAAGGCGTACCACGAGAATGGTGCGGAGGAAGGCGAACTGCCTCCGTTTCTTTGCAACTTGTCGGTGTTCGAGATGCTCGGCAAAGACCAGTCGCGGACTTTCGGCGCCCTCCTGCGAATCCTCGCGGAGGCCATCGGCCTGACCGATGGCGACATGCGCAAAGCCATGAACGAGAACGGCCGAGGGGACGAGGAAATCGCGAAGAAGGCGATCACCAAGGAGACGCCTCTTTCGTCTGATGACTTCGATGCCATCGAGTTGACCCTTCGGAAAGAAGGGAGCTTCCTCTTTGATGGTAACGAGGGGCGTCAGAAGATGCAGCGAGTTTTCCGAGCGCTCAACGCAACACGAGCGGTCTATGATGCCCCGCACGATCCGGACTGGGAGTACCTCAGCGTCAAATCCAAGGACCTGCGCATCGGCGACGAGATTGTTCGCCGTGGGCAGTGGAACCAAGTGCTTGGGTTCTTCCATCACGAGGAAGACAAGCGTTGGACGGACGAGGGCATGACCTTTTCGGAGGTGCCCGTGGGGTCGGCAAAACTCGACTGGAACAAGGAGCCCGAGGAGTACTTCGTGAAAACGGCCTGGGGTGGGAAATTTGGCGAGCACTTTAAGGGCCAGGAGAAACTCGCCATCCGTCGTCGCAAGAGCCTGGACCCCTCTCCGACCAAGAAGAAGAACCCCAAGGGCCGAAAGGACCGAAAGGACGCAGCATGAGCGACAGCATCAAAGTCAAAGATCACACCGCGCTTCCCACCATCATCGACGTTCGCCTGGACGAACAGGACACGGTGGTGATGGTGAACGTCCATCAGATGTTCCAGAACATTTTCCCCGACGGCGCGATGGACGGAGACCCGGGCGTTTGGGGCGTCATCCTGTGTGATGTTGTCCGGCACGTCGCACGAGCGCACCGTGAGGCCCTGGTACGGATTTCCGAGGCCGGAGGTGGTCCGGTGCCTCCTCCCGAGGAAGCCTGTGTCGGGCGTGTCATGCAGGTCTTGGTGGACGAGATGGGACTCAAAGACCAACACAAGATCACGTCGAGCACAGTGGTCACGTCCACGGACGACCCCGAGGTGCATTGATGGCGGGCAAGCACGTCAAGGTTAGGGTTCCCATCGACATCGGAGGGACCCGTACCGAGAATCTCTGGGCCTATCCCACGGACACGCCTGATCTTTTCAAGATCAACTCGATCCCTTTCTTTGCTTACGGTCTCAACGACGGCGACATCGTTCGGTGTGACAAGTCGGGCACCGTCGTGGAGGTCGTCGAAGCCAGTGGGTTTCGGACGTTCCGAGTACGGTTCCAGCCGGGAACGGACATGGAGGCCATGAACACGGTGGCTCAGCGTTTTCACGAACTCGGAGCCGGCCTGAACTTGGGATTTCCGGGATTTCTGTCGATGGACCTCGGCCCCGACAAGGACTACGACGCCCTGGTGGCTTACCTGGATGAGCTCGTAGGGCAAGAGCGCATCGTCTACGAAACTGCGGAGCAGCGGGTCGAGGGGAGTTTCAGCGACCCGGTACAGCAGAACGCAGGGTAGAGTGCTTCATGTCTTCGGAACCCGTCGAGGTCGAAGTCCTGGACAAGGACGGGGTCCCTGCGGTCCCCGAGAAGAACAAGCTCTCCTTGTTGAACCCCATCAACGTTTTAGCTCTCCTTTTCGCTATTTTGACGGCAATCATGATCGTTCTCCTGGGTTTCGCAGCGTCGCTAGAGGCCCAGGCTCGAAAGCTCGAAGAAGAACTTGAGGACGAGCTCCCGCCGGACCCGGAATAGGTCCACACTTTTCACGGTAACACCTCCCGGAGGACCACATGCGACTAGGGAACATCCACGAACACGACGACCAACACCAGTCTTTACACCCGCACGCTCGTTCTCGTGCCGTTCCCGATGCAAGCGCTGGCATCGGGGCCTTCATGGGGACCGTCTACGCCTGGATGGCTGCCGGCCTCGCGCTGTCGGCCGGTACCGCGTACTGGCTGAGCACACAACCGGAACTCCTGGTGAGTGTGTTCTCCGGCGGCTGGAGCTGGCTTCTGCTCCTTGCCCCGTTCGTCCTGATTTTCGTGCTCGGTGCTCGTATCGAGAAAGCGTCGCTCGCAGAGAACGCCTTCTGGTATTTGCTGATGACCGGCATCATGGGAACGTGGCTGACCGGCATCGCTGTGCAAGCCAGTGAAGACCCGGCCTTCGCCACCTCAGTGTTCCAGACGCTCGGAGTGACCGTCGCCATGTTCGGTGGCATGTCGCTGACCGGTTGGATCACGCGCAAGGATTTGTCCGCGATGGGCAGCTTCTTCATGGCAGCCCTGTGGGGTCTGATCGCCATGATGTTCATGAACATGTTCATGTTCCAGAGCCAAGCGATGGGCCTGGTCACGTCCGGCATCGCCATCGTGATCTTCGCGGGCCTCACCGCCTACGACACGCAGAAGATCAAGCAGTACTACTACTCCCACGGGGCTCATCACGGGCTCGCCATCTGGGGTGCGCTGACGCTGTACCTCGACTTCGTCAACCTCTTCCTCCACCTGCTCCGATTCTTCGGCGCTGGCTCGAACAACGACTAGGAAACTGACCATGCTTGAAGAACTCGAAGCAATGAGCCACCCGGCTTTCTGGGTCCTCCTGGCTCTCCTCCTTGTGGGCGCTGGTATTTACGGGTTCGGTTCCAACGTGGCCGATCGGTTTTTCGGACCCAACCCCGAGAAGATGCGCCAGGAATGCGTCAAGCAGGCGCATGGGGAGAAGGAACGCTGTGTCAACGGTGGGGTCGGGGGCAGCTTGTTCAAGACCAAGGGTCGCATCAAAGCGTGCGACGAGATCTACCAGCGCGAAGTCAAAGCCTGTGGCTAGCATCAAAGGGTTCCCGGAGATCGTTTTCGATCTCGATGGGAAGGGGGATGCGTACCTCGTCACACTCGATGGGGAATTCATCCTCGACATCAACGAACTGCATTGCAGCGTCAATGACTTCGACGACATTTTCCAAGCCGGGTTGAAAGCCGGTCTGGCGATCGCGGCCAAACGGAATAACTCGGGCACCGTTTAGGTAGAGACGACACTAGGGATCAGTTGGCCTAGACGGGGATCTGTCCTCCAACACCCGGTTTAGGCTTTTAGAGGGCACCAGAGCGCATCTGGTGCCCTCTCTTTTTGGTAGGGGGTACAAGAACCGAGGGGCACTCCCTTTTCCACCACCATGTCCTATTACGACGAAGAACCCTGGGAACGCACCGCACGCCTTCGACGAGAAGAGGAGGCGCAGATGTACCGCGAACCCGTACGCAGCACCGGAGCCAGTGACCGCGAGCATCAGCTCGAAAATATGGTGCGTGAAGCGGCGAAGAAAATCCGAGAGCAGCAGGAGCAGATCGAAGCTCTGTCTGGTGCTCCGTGGAAAACCGCCCAGGTCACTCAAGTAGACCGCGAAGAAGGGATCATCCGGTTTCTCGTGGATAGTGCTGTGTTCGAGGCACCCCTACCGTCCCATGTGGAGGTCGATGTCGGCGACTATTTGCGTTTGAATCCGGATTCCGGTGCCCTGGTCGACAAGTCCCCACTGTCTTCGCAGGCGGGCTCCGTCTGCACGGTCCAGAAGATCCACGAAAACGGTATCATCGAAGCCGAAGCTGGCGGCAATCCCCGGATGATTGTGCCGCGTCATGACCTTGGTGAGGTGGGTGTTGGAGACCGCATCGTCGTCGCGCACGACCAGTTCGCCATGCGAAACCTTGGCCGATCCGAAGAGAAATTCCTGCTCCATGGAGAGACGCGTGTTTCTTGGGACGATATCGGTGGTCTCGAATCCACGAAGGCCGCCATGATCGAAGCGCTGGAGATGCCGTACAAGCATCCCAAGATGTTCGCTGCGTATGGCAAAAAACCTACGAAGGGCATCCTCTTGTACGGGCTTCCTGGGAACGGCAAAACGTTGCTAGCCAAGGCGGCAGCAACGTCCGTCGCCAAGGTACACGGGCACTCGGCTTCGACCGGGTTCATCTCGATCAAGGGCCCGGAGCTTCTCAACATGTACATTGGAAACACCGAGGCTGCGATCCGTTCCATCTTCAAGATGGGGCGTGAGCACAAGGAGAAACATGGCTACCCGGCAGTGTTGTTCATCGACGAAGCCGATGCCGTGTTGGCCAAGCGTGGTGGCGCTCACGGAACGAGTTCGATCGTGACTGGGACCACCGTGCCGCAGTTCCTCGTTGAGATGGACGGCATGGATGAGTCCGGCTGCATCGTCATCTTGGCGACCAACCGAGCTGATGTGCTCGATTCGGCGGTCCTTCGTGATGGCCGAATCGATCGTCGTATTCATGTGGGCGCTCCCACTCGGGAAGCGGTGGCGCAGATCGTGAGGCTCAACCTTCGTGGTCGCCCTGTGCCCGAGGTGTTTGATCGATACCTTCAAGATCCCGACGAAGGGCGCTACCGCGAACTTGTGAACACGGCCGTGGACGGTCTGTTCTCCAAGGAGCGCGTCTTGTACGAGCTTCACACGAAGGAGGGGCCGCGTCCTTTCCTCCTGAGCAACACTCTGAACGGCGCGATGGTGACCGCTACGGTCGAGAACGCGGTGGAACGTGCGTTCCAACGTGACCGTGAGACTGGCACCGTCCAGGGCATCCAGGTCCAGGACATGCACGCGGCGGTGGAGCACGTTTTCAATGAGCAGAAACAACTCTCGCACGAGGAGCAGCTCCAAGAGTTTGTCGAAGAGTTCCGAGGGACGCTCCGGGAAGTGAAGAAGGTGGCCTGATGGGCATGTTCAAACGCAAAAAGAAAGACAACGGTGGGGGCGGGAACGACAGCAGCACCGAGTTCTCCAACCTCGAAACGGGTGAGGCAGAAACGGACGATCTTCTGGCCCGTCTCCAACAAGGTATGGACGGGGTTCAGCAACATCGCGAACGGGAACGGCAACGGGAACAGCAACGGGAACAGGAGCGCGAGGTTGCGCGAAAGCGGAAACATGATCCCTGCGGGTGTTTTTGATGACCCCCACGATTCCACAAGTGGTGGTGATGGCTTTGGCCATTGGCACCGTGTCCATGACTATCACGAAGGCGAATGTCTTCGAGTGGCTTCGTAGCTGGCTGGAAGACAGGAACGATTTCCTGGCGGACCTGTTCTCGTGCCCCTACTGCATGAGTCACTGGATCGCCCTGGGAGTCATGTTCATGTACCAGCCGCTCCTTATCGACACTGGGAGTCGCTGGCCCGACCTGATGATCTCCTGGTTCGCCCTGGTGGCTCTGGGGTCGTTGGCCGCAGGAGCTATCCTCCGGATTTTCGGAGGCGTTCACGAATAGGGTCTTGCGCCTCGTTGACGCAAGGCTTAGTTTCTAAAGGTGCCCAAGTCGGGCACCTTTCAACTGGAGAGCCAAGTCGGCTTCTCCCACAACCAAACCCACTGGCCTAGACGGCCAAGGAGAACAAAATGGAAGCACGTCGCTTTTACGTCATCACCGGCGGGACCCTGGTCCACGTCGCCCCTCACTTCTCACTCTGCGCTCCTGCATACGGACGCGTCGGACAGCAAATCTCAGATCGCCTGTTCGACGAATTCACGCCACACGACAATTCGGACCTCCAACAGGGCTACATCCACACCGTCTTGGTCAGGACCAAGATGGCACTCGGAGGAGAAGCGCTGGACCCGGAGGAGAAGAAGTTGTTCGATGCTGCGGGTATTCGGTTCCTCGAAACCAATGAGGATCTCGAGAAGCTGATCGACTACCTCGTGCTCCAGCCCGAGACCAAAGGCATCGTCCTGGCCGCGGCCGTGTGTGACTGGGACGCGACGAGCTACTCGTTTCCCGATGAGGAGGCCGTTCCCTACGTGCAGTCCGTGAGGGGCAAACGTGGCGAGCGTCTGCGGACCGCTCAGGGCACTCTCAAAATGAAGCTCAGTCCCGCCGACAAGATCATCGGCAAGATCCGCAAGACGCGAAAAGACATCTTCCTGGTGGGTTTCAAAGCCACCACAGGGATGTCTGAGCAGGAGCAGTACATCACGGGCCTCGGCCTGCTCAAGGGCGCCTCGTGCAACCTGGTGCTCGCCAACGACCTGCACACGCACGTCAACATGGTCATCACGCCCGAGGAAGCGAAGTACCACGTCGGCAAGGATCGCAAGAAGTCCCTCAAAGGGCTGTGCGAGATGATCGCTCTGCGATCGCAGCTCCACTTCACACGCTCCACTGTGATCGACGGTGAGGCGATTCCGTGGGACGACGACGCCATCCCAGCCAACCTGCGCAAGGTCGTGAACCACATGATCGCGCGCGGGGCGTACAAGCCGTTCAAAGGCAAGACGGTTGGCCACTTCGCCACTCGTGGTCCGAAGGACGGCATCATCTACACGAGCCGTCGCAAGACGGACTTCAACCGGCTCCCCGAGGAGGGGCTCCTGCGTATCGACACGGTGGGCGACGACCAAGTGATCGCGCACGGGGCCAAGCCCAGTGTTGGTGGTCAAAGTCAGCGCATCATCTTCGACGAGCACGGCGACGTGGACTGCATCGTCCATGCCCATGTCCCGCTGCGTGAGGGGGCGAAGCTCAATGGTCTGGCTCTGCAAGTCCGGGAACAGCGGCCCTACGAATGCGGCAGCCATGAGTGCGGACGCAACACGTCGGAGGGTCTCAACGAAGTGTGGGACGGCATCAAGGCCGTCATGCTCGACGAGCACGGCCCCAATATCTGCTTCTCCAAGGACGCTGACCCTGACCGGGTGATCGAGTTCATCGAGGAGTTCTGGGACCTTGAGGCCAAGACCGGCGGCCCTGTCAGTTTGCAGGCATGACCTGGAAGTGGCCTTTGTGGGCCGGAGCGGCCGAGCTCCCTGACGAGCCCGGCCAGTTCGGCGCCATTCGCAAGCACGACATCCACACGGGCGTCGACCTCTACACGTATCCCGGGATGCCCGTGCTCGCAGTCGAGGACGGGGTCGTCGTGGCGATCGAGAAATTCACCGGTCCCGAGGCGGGATCACCCTGGTGGCACGAAACCGAGGCTGTCCTGGTGGAGGGACAATCAGGCGTAGTGCTCTACGGGGAGCTCTCTACGCTGAAAGGGATCGAGGTAGGGAGCCCGATTCAACGTGAAACTTGCCTGGGTTGCGTAAAAACAGTGCTACGGCACGACAAAGGTCGACCCATGACGATGCTCCATTTTGAACTGTATGCCCCAGGGACGCGTGAGAGCGTATGGTGGCGCCCTGGGGAATCCCGGCCCGAGCACCTTCTGGACCCGACAGAGCTCCTCACAGAGGCCCTGGAGGACCTCAAGGGGGCTGCATGTTGACTACCCTCTACTGCGATGCCTCGTGGTGTCCCCACGAGCACGTTGGAGGGTGGGCGATATGGCTCCGGAGCGAGCAAGGGCGCATCGTCGAGGACGGCCCCATCCCGGACTACTGCACGCAGTCGAACGAGGCCGAGCTCGCAGCCATATACGCGGGCATCTACCGGACCGCGAAACGCTGGCCGCTGACGGAGGCGATCTTGGTGCGTTCGGATTGCCAGACGGCATTGGAACTCATGGGCAAAAAATACCGGCCGCGTAGCCGAGGAGCCCATCGTCTGGTGTCCAAGATTCATCGGCTCCAAGAGGATCGCGGGTTTCGACTCATCCCTCGTTGGGTCAAGGGTCATCAGCGCGGCAACAAAACGGACGCGTGGCTCAACAACAAAGTGGATGAGCTGGCGCGCAAAGTGATGGAAAACCAACGTCAGAAAGCAGGACCCCCATGACCCACTTCGATCTTTGCTACCACTGCTCCGACACAGGTTTCGTTGACTGGGCTGAGAAGCAAGAAGAGCCGTGCCCCAGAGGGTGCCGCCCTCGATCACCCATGACCGACAAGCAGCGGGATGCGTACGTGCAACGCCTCAAGCTGCTCGGAGCGCGTGTGGAGAGGGTGGAGTTCAAAGACCACACACGGCATTTCACGAAGATGCTGTTTTGCGGTGCGGGAGACCAGACGCGATACGACGTTGCGTGTCTTCACGAGCGCATTGAAAAAGCGCTCAACTATCTCAGCGGTCGTCAGCAAGGGCCGCACTGGCGCGAGCAACCCACCCAGGAAATGCTCGACCGCGAGAAGCAGCTCAACGACGAAGCCGACCGCGTGTGCGAACAAGTGGCCCGAGACGTAGCCATGGCCCTTACGGGCAAAGGGATCACCTTTGTGGAATAACTCCACGTTGGCCTAGGTTCACTTGACGGAGGACACAAAATGATTGGATGGATTCTCGGAGGGATCGTAGCGGCCTGTGCCGTTGCTGGAATGCTTCTTTCGGAGTCGGGAGACTCGAGTCGCTCGTATCGCAGCAACAGTATGGGGGATGGTTTTGCGACCATGTTCAAGAGCCTTTTCGCCGTGCTGCTTCTGGTTTTGATCTGGGGTGGGGGTTTTGCAGAGTTCGTAGGCTGCGTGTGCATTGTGCTCAAGCTCTTGAGCGTTGAACCGGTGGCGAGCTGGACGTGGCTCGAAGCGTTTCTTCCGATCCTCGGAGGTATTGTCGCGCAGTTCATTGGGGTCCTGATCGCAGGAGCGCTCGACTGATGCGCTTCGTCAAGAACGGATCGCACCTCATCGCAGTCGACCGCATCGAGTGGGCTAACTACGACCGTATCGAGGAGCTCATTCTGATCGTCGGGTTCCAAGACCAGACGATCAAGATCACGGGGATCGACGCGCTCGAATCGGCGATGGTGTTGCGACCCTCCATCCTCGAAAACAAACGGCTCGACTGGCCCAAGTTCATGTGGGCGGTCCACAATTTGGTCGGTCATCCGGTGATGCAGATTTTGGCTTTGTTCAAGTTTTACGATGCGGCTTTTTGGGTCCACGATGTGACCGTTCCGAGGCCGCGGGGCGCAAAATAGTTCCACGAAGGGGATCGCAAGGGTAGCTGGCCTATAGCGTTTCCTTGGTGGAGGAACCTTCCCATGGCAGTACGATCCACGACTTCACAGCACCAGCCCATCCCGCCCAACTACACGACGCAGGCTGGCGCGTTCCACAACATTGGCCGCTACAAGGCCATCAACAGCAACCCAGCGACCCGTCGTCCTGTCGGAGCCAACATGTGCACGGCGCCGACGACTGCGAACAAGACGCAGTACTTTTACGTTCCTGGTTTGAACGGCTAGGGGGTTTCAAACCTCCGTTCGTAGGGAGTCCCTCGCGCGTATAGTGAGTGCGAGGGGCTTTTTTTGTCCGCAGAACTCTCAAAAACTCTCCAAACCGGGTTTCTAAGGGACTTTCACTTCTCCACTTTGGCAGAAGTGGTCCTTACGGAGGTATTTGGGGAGTTTTCGCAGCCGCATTGGATGAAATTTGAGATCGACGCTGCCCTGGATGCGGTGGAGCACCGGTTTCTTTTCAGGATCATCGTTCGTATCGAGCCCCATTCGAGAAAAGCGGTGATTGATGGTGTTCTCCATCAATCACGGTTCGACCGGCGCAAAGCGTTCACTTTTGACTTCGGGATTCCACGCAACGTCGTCGAGCAGTTCCGTAGCGACGTACCCAAGCTCTTCATCAAGTGGATGAACGAGACGTTGCGGAAGAACGCGTACCGGATCTACGAGTTTGATCCGCGCATCGGGTTCCTTTGGGACGGTGAAAGCGGCCTTCCTGTGTGCCCTCTGTTCGATCCTCCCGAGGATTTCTCAAGGACGGGGCTCCCAATGGAAGGCAAGAAGTTGACCCTTCTTGAGCCCTCCTGCGCCTTCTGTGGGGAGGCGCACACTGAGGCGAACCCACCGATCTGGGGTGGCGCCAACATGATGTGGCTGCACCGGGAGTGTTGGAGGACGGGTTCGTGAAAAGAGGCGTCCTTGAACACGAATGCGTAGAAGCCTGGAAGATCAATTCTCCAAGGCAATGGTGGGCATTTGTACAACTGGACGACGAGGACGAACTCCGCGATCGCGTTTTAGCGGCCGTTCTGGGGGGTCGTGGCGACGACGAAGCCATCGACCATTTGATTCGGTTCGCCGAAGCGCTGGAAGCCCATCGCCGAGCGTCCAAGGCGGGTACGGTGAAGGCTCCTCCGGCGGTGGGGGAGCGGCGCTCATTCGCCATCACCGTCAGCAGGATGACGCGCATGGTTAGTCCGAGAGGCCCCTTCTTTCGTGTGGACTTCGCCTGCCCCGATGGGTGGGGTGGCCATTTCGACACAACCAATCCTGGTGTCGTTGAGACGATATCGAGGTTGAGGAATCGTGCAAAACCGCTGACGGTCGTCGGCGAAATTTCTCGCCGTCCATACGAGTTCTACGTTGAGCTCCAAGACAGCGTCAGAATCGTGTGAGGAACAAATGCCCAAGGCCAAGCCCTACTCAGGTCCAGTAGACACAAGCGTCGCACGACAACTCCTGAACAGCACAGGACACTCCGTTGAGATCAATGGGCATCCTCTTCTATTGGGGGACGCGTTGTTGGCAGCGGCAGAGCAGCTCAAAGAACTCGTCGCCGAAGCGAACGCACAGCTCGAAGACAACGAGTTCGCCAAAATTATCGCAGAGCATCTGGCCACCGATATAAACCGTCGTGGTGGTGCTGAGATCGCGGTTACCGACAGCGGAGAGGTGCAGCTCTACGTTAACTACAAGAACCATCCTCGGAGCCGGAGTCGGAAGCCTCAACGCAAGCGTAAGTTGCCGTTGATGGGGGAGCTCAAGGCTCGGGCCGAGGAGCTTGGGGTCGAGATTCCCTCAGAGCTCGGCATCAAACGCTCGAAGATCGTTGAATTTCTAGATCAGGTGGAGAGCGGTGAGGCGCCAGCACCCAAGAAGGCTGCTGCCCCCAAGAAGGCTGCTGCCCCCAAGAGCACCACGGTTCAGCTTGCAGAAGACCCACCAGAGCCTGATGGGGGACCCATGTCTGCGGGCCCCGATGAGACCAAGGTGTCGTCGCCGCTTGATGATGCGCCTCTGCCGAAGAGGCGTGAGATCGTGAAAACATCGGAGCCTACTCCAGGTCCCATCGTCGTGAGTACCGAGGCCGTGGTGGACTCCTCGGCGTCGGTCCCGAAAGAGGCCAAACCGGCAAAAACGTCGTCGGAGGATGCCTCTAAGGGCCAAGGGCGCAGCCTTCGCCAGCTTGCTCAGGACAGCAAAGACGTGAACATTTCGGACCTTCTGGCTTCCGATCCTCCAAAATAGCGCGAATCCTTCTATGGGCCTCTATTCTGTAGATGTCCGTGAATCATTGCCGGGTTTGCGCCCAGTGCAAGATCCATCCTTGCACTTGTATTTCGAACTTCTGGATTCTCCCGGAGTCCGGAAAGAACACCCTCAAAGGGTGTGAGTGCGACCCGGACAACCCGATTCGGCTCCAGGATTGCTTCATCATCCATGCCGTCGAGCACTCCCAGAAGGCTCGAGATGATTTTTGCGATCTCTACCCCTCCTTGTTCCCTTGTGAGAAGGAGCGGTTCGACCTTCTCTTCGGCGACAATCCGTTCATTTCGCAACTCGTGGTCTGCACGACCGACTACGAAGACACGTTCCAGCGACGGATGAACAACATCCCGGTTCACACGGCCGGGCGCGGCGGTGGCTTACGGCTTCCTGTGGGGTCTGTGACAGTGAACCTGCCCCCCCACTTGGCCCCTAAGTCCCAACCAAAAGGATGCAGTTGATCATGACTGAAAGCGCCGCAAGTAAAACCCTCATGGGGAAAATCATCGAGCCTGCCGACACGGACGAGAAAGCGTGGTGGCAGTCCAAAAAGTTCATCGCCTTCATGGCGACGCAGTTTGGGTTCTTCGTTTTGATGGGGGCGATGATCTACGAACAGGAGATGGCCAAGATCGGAGAGAACATGGCTTTCATGGTTCTTGCGATCACATCCGGATTTCTCGCTACGGGGTATATCCTCGGGCAAGCGGCGTTGGACAAGTACATCCGGGTTGCAAAAATCACGATGGGCAAAGGAGACACGCCTGACCCCGAACCTGACCCCGAACCCAAGCAAGAAGAAGGAGCTGAGTAAAATGGCACGATTCACCCCACCCATGTATGGGAAGGTCCGTCGGAAGACACCGCCCACCCCCACTCGCCAGATCGCTCAACAGGCTCCTGCGGCCCCGGTTCCTGAAAAAGCGCCAGAGTCCGCAGCTCCGAAGAAGACCGCCAAGAAAACGGTAGTCGCGAAAAAGGCTCCCGCCAA
>Ga0307376_10001966_pt1 | contig 20897 bp, 16 predicted proteins | sample TR2MG_FD_202536 | JGI IMG/M metagenome (GOLD analysis project Ga0307376, IMG submission 202536) | Soil microbial communities from Risofladan, Vaasa, Finland - TR-2 | ecosystem: Environmental > Terrestrial > Soil > Coastal area > Acid sulfate soil | place: Finland: Risofladan, Vaasa | collected...
TCGCCTGGTCTGTACCCTCTCAAAATCCCACCAGGACCAGCTGATCCCTTGCTGATTACCTGAAAAAGTCGGACCACCTTGTGAATCCAAATTACCATTGATGTAAGCAATGAAAGTGTTTGCCCAATCCTGCCCTGCTGTAGTGCGCATATTATCACCGCACTCGCCAACAAATACAGGAGCGATATTTTTGATATAGAACCAGCCCCATACTGTATTCATATAGCTGATATAATCTGCACCGGTACCTTGCCCTGTCTTGCTTACTTCGGTCGGATATTCATGAACAGAATATACGACTTTATTTGGCACGGTTAGCTTTATCAGGGCATTTCCGATGGTAGATTCCCGCAGGTCGCCAGAAGGAGCTCCTCTGCGATATGCCTGGAGGCCTTCAACGATGATCATTGGTCCCGGATCAATAGCCAGTAGGACATTTCCTACTCTCTCATACATCATCCTGTAATCAGTATCGATGTTGCCATCACCCCAGGTGGCCGGTCCAAAGTGTGGCTCGTTGCGAAGATCATAACCTATAATGGCGTCATTCCCCTTAAACAGGTTGGCGCGTATCTGCCAAATCTGCGTAAACATTTCGCTCGTTATAGTACCGGTCTGGCCATTCCCGTCTGTACCGTCAGAGGCACCTCCCACATCGTACCATAAACCATTTCCGTTGCTTGGAAATCTACTGTTGTTTTCGTTCAAATGACTTTCAATAATGAATTTGAGGCCGATTGAAGCACCATAATTTACGACTGCCTGTAGAACCTGATTGTATTTTAAGCCTTCAAGATCAGGATTAACTGAAATGTTAACATTTACACTTGAATTATTTAATACTTGTGCATCATCGGTACAAATACGAACACAATTTATTCCGTTAGCTACCAGGGCCTGAAGCGCTGGTTTATAATTGAAAGAGCCAAGGCCCCAGGGTGTGCCTCCGTACCAACCCCAACCAACGGAGCAAATTCTTACAGGATTATTATTCTGGTCAACGATTTGAGTGCCGTTAGTATGCAGATATCCGGCAGGAAGTAAACCGGTTGCACCATTTAATTGAAAAGATAAAATAGTAACAAGCAAAACTGAACAACTGCTTCTTAATAATGCTCTTGTTTTCATAATATTGTTATACTTAAATGTCTAATTTGAAAAATATGAATCGGAATTAATCTGGAATAACTGTAAAAGCTATTCAATTGTGGCAAAATTAGTTTCAATTAACGATTAAATATTCTATTTGCCTTTGTATTCAGAAGGATTTCCCTCACCATTTTCTGATTTTTAAGCTATGTGAATGTACTTCTTCCGTTCACTCTGGTGCCAGATTTCATTTTTTCAATCTTTCTTTGTTTTTGTGCTGCGTTGATGAGCTTGCGCAAAGTGAGGCTAACTTTAACAAATTCTTCAATTCCAATCTTCTCTTAGAGAGTAGCAATAGCCTGGTTTATAGTTTCCATCCTTTGCGATACTCGGTCCGGACATATTGATTGGCCTCAGCGTAATTTGTAATCTCCATTCTTTCCGGGTTCCAATCGATACGCCTGTCGACTCGCTTTGCGATATTTCCTAGCACGCAGATTTCAGTTAGCGGACCAGAGTGAGCGAAGTTGGACCCGGCTGGTTGTCCACCTTTGCAGGCACGCACCCAGTTCAGATAGTGTCCTTCTTCCACTCGCGGTAAGGTCTTTTCCAGTAGTTTGATTTCCTTCATTTTGGACTGAGGTATTATCTGTGGATTTTGACTGGCATGGCCGCACATTATAGTTCCCTTTGTACCTTTGAAAAAAACCCCTCCTTGCTCGGGCATATTTTGGCCATCCTCCAAATCAGCCGGGCGTGGCGGCCGTGTGCCTTCGTACCACGTCAGTTTCATCGGTGGCATACCTGCGCGTTCGCCAAACTGGTATGTTACTATCGCCGACAATGGATGAACATCAAGGGTGCTACCGCATGAAGTAGCATCTATAGTTACAGGCGGAGTGAGTTTCAAGGCAGAGTATACACAGTCGAGCGTATGCGCCCCCCGGTCCCCCATCATACCACTGCCAAAATCCCACCAGCAGCGCCATGTGGTTGGATGATAGGCCCTGTGATAAGGCCTCATGGCAGCGGGACCAATCCATAAATCCCAATTCAGACTGTCAGGCACTGGAGGAGTTTCCTTTGGACGATCTGACCATTGGGAACTCCAATTTTCATGACCCCATGGGTAGTAGGATAAACTGCACCATGCATCGACTTCACGTACCTCACCGATGACTCCAGCCCAGATCCACTCACATATTAAACGATGACCTTCTCCGGAATTACCCTGGTTGCCCATTTGCGTCGCAACTTTTGCTTGACGTGAGGCATTTGTAAGCATCCGCGCTTCATAGACATCATGTGTCAGCGGCTTCTCGCAGTAGACGTGTTTACCAGCTTCAATAGCGGCCATGGCGATCACCGCGTGACTGTGATCGGGTGTCGCTATCATGACAGCTTCGATGTCTTTCTGTTTATCGAGCATTTCCCGGTAATCGATAAAGAACCTGGCTTTGGAATATTTTGCAATCGTTTTCGACGCAAAAGTTGGATCTACATCGCAGAGAGCAACGATGTTTTCTGTTTCGAGATTGCGCAGATTGCCGCTCCCTTGTCCGCCAATGCCTATCCCGGCAATGTTCAGCTTATCGCTTGGCGGAATGTACCGCGATCCGCCCAAAACATGCCGGGGGATTATGGAAAATGACCCGACTGTACCAGCCAGCAAAACGGATCTTCTAATAAACTCACGACGATCAACATGCCTGCTCATTGAGGAGCCTTCAATTACAGGAGATATACCAGTGTTTTCATATGCTTGTGGAATAGGGGACTCTTGCTTAAGGATTGTTTTGTTCAAATCATTTTTCATAGACTTTAGTATTAATTATTTTTGCCAAAAGGCTCAATTAAAACTTTTTTTTCAATGCCATGATATAAAAATTTTAGGGGTACTTAGTAAAACTGCTTTCCCAGATGCCGTTTGTTGATTCTAATTTATAAATAGGCTTTATGAAACCTAATTTTTGTCCTCATGGTTATTATTCATCTAATATACAAATTAATTGATAATGCGAATCAGGGCGTTGAAGATATATAAAAGGCATAACCAAACAAGTGCAATTGATTTTATTGATCATATGATTGAGAAATTTCAATTTAGAATACATACGATACGAACTGACCGGGGGCAGAAGTTCCAGGCACGATTTCATTGGCATGTTGAAGATAAGGGAATGAGGCATGTGTATATTAAACCAAGATCTCCTCAATTAAATGGAAAAGTGGAAAGGTCTCATCGTACTGATAAGGAAGAGTTTTATCAATTATTAACTTATATTGATGATATAAATTTGAATGAAAAATTAAAAGTCTGGGAGAATTTTTATAACTTTAACAGACCCCATGGAGCATTTTAGGGAAAAACTCCTTACAAGGCACTAAAATGCACTTTAAAATAATTCATATTTTGTCTGGAAGGGTATGACGTATCACAGGTGATGATTTGGGCATGGAGTCCAATGCATTTATGTCAAAGGAAGTATACCAAAACATTTTCAAACCACTTCACAAGATTCTATGTGATTATGTAAAAAAGAACAGTTCTATGCATATTCACTGTATTCCTGTGGTTCAATATATGAATTGCTTCCGGATTTAATTGAAGCTGGTTTCGAAATAATAAACCCTGTTCAGACCTCTTGTTATAATATGGAACCTGAAAGACTCAAAAAAGATTTTGGAAAAGATATTACATTTTTTTGGGGGGGGAGGCTGTGAACCAAGAACTATACTTAAAATTGCAAAACCCGATGAAGTTAAGAGCCATGTTAAGAAAAGGCTGGAGATATTCTCAAAAGATGGTGGATATATTTTTGCTACAATTCACAATATACTTTCAGATGTGCCACCGGAAAATATTGTTGCATTGTTCGAGGCAATTGACGAATTTTATCAGCAAAACTATGTTTGTAATCGAAAAAAAGATTTACAATACATTGTACGTTTGTTTACATTTAAGCAGATAAATAGACGGTTCAATTTTTGGATTAAGAAAACTCTTATAACTATTTGTAAAGAGAACTATAAGGTTTTACTTCTTTAGTAACTATATTAATATCAACTCATTAAAATTTTATACAATGAAAAGTCGACAAACCGTAGAATCCTTTTTCCTATTAATTTTTATCTGTTTTATTTCTTTAGACGGTTTTAGCCAGAAAATGGCCGAAAAACCTGATAATGCAATTCAAAAGGCTGTTCTTACTGACAATATAAGAACCCTTTTGGTTAAAACGCTTGAAATACCTTGTGAAAAGATGAATACTGACTGGTTTGGAACAATCCAGGTAGAAGCACTTCTGTTGTGGGCCAAAAAAGGATATCCTCAGGGCACAGAATATGTAGAAAAATGGCTCAGTTACCATATCGAACATGACAATAATATGTCAGACGAAGAATATTTGAAATCATATGAAGGGCCCAAAGCCAGAATTGACAGGCATGGAGTACTCCCGTTCTCAATTTATGCTGGTAATCTGGGGGTGGCATTTCCCTGTTATACGCTTTACAAGCAAACAAAAAATAAAAATGCGAAAAACGTTTGCCTTTCAGTTGCAGATGCTATTTTGCATTACTCAGCAAGAGACAAATTCGGGTTTATGGCTCACGATGATAATGAGTATTACAAATTTGCTATTCCTGATGTGGGATATTTCTCTGTTCGGGGGATGGCAGATGCTTCAGAGTTGGTGGATGAAAAAACCGCTCAGGTGTTTTTAAAAAATGCAGTATTTCAGGCTAGAACATCCATTACCCTGTTTTTCGATAAAGAGAAAAAACTCACAAGAACCATTTACCTTGAAGGGAAAGAACCGGGAAAAACCTACTGGTGCAGGGCTTCTGGCTGGATGATTTATACCCTTACTGGTTTACTAAGGCATTTACCTAAAAACCATCCGGATTATCGATATTTTACAGATATATACAAACAAATAGCAGATGGATTGGTTACCTATCAGGGTCCTAATGGAGGTTTACGTGTCTGGGTAAATGAGCCAGATTCGCCTGAGGAAGTAACCGGAACTTCGATGACAGCCGGGTGTATCCAGGAAGCAATGGATAAGCAGTGGATACCAGAAAACTATAACGACTATGTACGGAAAGCCTGGAAATTTATTAATAGTTGTGTAACCGTGGATGGAAAAGTGGTTAATGCTTATACCGGATGGGCAGTCCCATCTGAGCAAAAATTACTGAAAATGGATGAGAGATATATGGGTTTTGTACCGGGTATGGTATTAGTAGCCGCAGCACAGATTATTAAATGAAAAGATATTTAATCAATTTATAAAAAACCTGATGAAGAACAAAATTAGACTCCTTGCTTCCATTTCTATGGTGTTTGTTTTATTCTGCTACACTGTAATCGGACAATCGAATTTAAAAGGCACTATGGTCAGTCCGACGGAGAGAAATCATCTTAAGGCACCTAACAACTTTAAAAATAGTCCATATTCAGGCTATACAAGGGAACATTGGCTTGAAATAACTGAAAAAATAATTGCAGGTGTACTTCCATATTTTGATAAAAAAACTGGAATGCCATTTCTCCCTTTTGCTTTAGGAGATGAGGCATTTGAAAAATTGCAATCTCCCAAATCTGATGGTAAACCATTAGGGATTGATATGATTGAAGGACGAATAAAACCAAAACGACCATTGGAACGGATTATGATGGCAGTTATAATTTATACAACAGCTACTGGTAAGGATAATGTCCCTGGTTATGAAGGATCCATCTCTTCACCTTTTATTAAGGCCATAACAAAGGGTACCGATCCCGATGATCAAGATTTTTGGGGTGATCCCGTCCCTTATGACCAGGTAGGCTCAATTTTCGCATTAGGGATATATTTGAATCCCAAATTCTTCTGGGACCCCCTTGGACAGAAACAAAAGGAGAACCTTTTAAACTACTTTAAAAAACAGACTCTGACGCAAACTTATGCCGGGAATCATTATTATTTTCACATGACTGCTGTTCCACTTCTGGAAAAGTATGGTTATGAATCGAATAGAGAATATTATACTCAAATGTTTGAACGTCTGATGGGTTGGTACCGCGGAGATGGCTGGTTTTTGGATGGGGTTAACAGGGGATTTGATTATTATAATATGTGGGGATTCCAGCTATATAACCAGGTTTTGGATAAATTTGATCAAACCTGGCACCTTCAGTTTGGATCAGAAATTAAGAGAACAACAGACCGCTTTTTAGAGACCTTCCCGTATTTTTTTGGAAGAGACGGAGGCCCGGTTCCCTGGGGCCGGTCACTCAGTTATCGTTTTGCAAGCAATGCCGCTATAGCCTGGGCTGTTATTAACCATACAAGTACTTTACCTCCGGGTGAAGCCAGAAGAATTGCGTCCGGGTCATTAAAATATTTCTGGGAGCATGGTTGTTTGGGTGAAAACAATTTATTGAACGTCGGATTTTGGGGAGATAACGCAGGTGCAGGTGAAAAGTATCTTTATCCAGGAGATCCATATTTTGCCACCATGGGTCTTGCCTGTTTGCTTATTCCTGAATCGGACCCTTTCTGGACTTCAGTTGAAGAACCAATGCCAGCAGATGGAGCGGGAGGTAAATTAGCCGTACCTGGTGCTCAATTTGTCTTTCGTGTCAGTCCGATTGATGGCGAATCCCGGATGTTCCCTGTTGGACAGCCACTTTCACAAAGTCGGTCTGTGTGGCAAAACGGGGCAAAGTACGATCAACATGCTTATTCAAGTTATTTAGGATGGTGCGTTACCTGGGAAGATCAACCTGATATTGGAGCAGGACGTTCAGGATATTCATATGATGGGGTGAAATGGTATTACCGTGAGCGTGCAAGACCTGTTTTAATTGAATCAGACCATCTTGTAAGCACTTATCCACTTAAACCCAAAAAGGAAGATTTAAACCGGGCAGATTTTTCCCGAGACGAGATCATTACGCACACTCTTGTTGGAAACGATGGAGAAATCCATATATTTTGGCATAATAATCCCGACCCTATTTTCCTGCATATTGGAAGTTACGGTATCGGTGTACCACACGGTACAGACTTAGTGAGAGAAGTAAATAAGCAACATATAATTATTAAAGGAGGGGATTATTATTCTGAACTTAGACCATTAAATGCTCCGGAAGGTAAATTAGACGCGGTCGTTCTTGAACCTGTTGAGGGTTGGAAACATACCCACTTATTCGGTGGAAAGGGAGCTTATCCTTTCTGGCATAGCAGTGCCCCTATCCCCCCAAATACACCAATGATTTTTTATACAAACGGAACAAGAGGAAGATTACCAGGTCATTATGCTATTTCAATTCAGAAATATCCCGGTTTGATAAAGATTCAATTTGAGGGGAAATTGTTTGAGATTAATATCCCATACTGATATTAAATGCCAGAATAAAAGAAAATATTATATTGTCTTTCTTTAAATAAATACAGGTGACTTAAACGAATCAATACCAGGCTCATTCCTAATTATATCTTATCTAGTCCCCTTAAGAGTAATAAGTATAACTCCGTTTGCTCCTCGTGAGCCATAAATTGAAGCTGATGGTCCTTTTAATATCTCAATCGACTTAACTGTTTGTGGTGATATATTATCTATGGAATTAACAACAGTACCATCCACAACAAAAAGAGGCTGAGAACTGAATCCATATGATGAAGTAGCACCCTGGATAGTAATGTTTTTATCTGAAACAATAACTCCAGGGACTCTTCGTATCATATCATAAATACTCTGGTAAGAAGTATTTTCTCTGCCTTCAATATCAACCTTCCCGACTGGAGTTAGAAGGTCTTTCTTGTTTTGTGTGCCTTGACCGACATTGACTTTCTCATCATTCTCTTTGTTTGTCTTCACAGCGTTTTGTGACTTCCGCGGAACTTTAATAATGAAATCAATAGTTGTCCTTCCATTGATTGGGTTTTCACTAAGCCCGTTCAAAACAGTGAAGATTGAGATTAATTTTGAATCTAACCTGACTTTAATTTTATAATATCCCTTATTGTCAGTAATGCTGTTAGTGTTTTTATTATCAATTAGGATCCTCGCTCCTGGTATTGGATTTTGATTTTCATCGGTCACAAAACCCGAGATAGTATTTTTTTTTGTCGATTTCTGTGCAACAGAAAGATTATTAAAAGCACAAGACATGATTAAAATTAGTACTAAAATGAGTCTCATTTTTTCTAATTATTAAGTTATTAACATAAGTAAACGATAAAAGTCTATTAAATAAACAAAATCAATATCATCTTGTGACATCATTGGAATAAATCCGCACTATAAGCTGTTTCTCAGGTCATCAATTATACATTTCTGTGTTCAATTTTATTGTGAAGTTTCGCTTTTATCCTAATGTCTCTTATGGTTGGGGAAGTGTAAACCATTTTTTAATTACATCATAAGCTGGCTTCCCTACCACATCGAAACTCTTTTGCCAGGAGGTGCTTGTTGTATCTCTTGGATCATGACTAGCCTCAACAGCCCAAATGGAGATTCCAACAACCATAGATCTCATAGATTTATCGGTGGCAAGGGCTTTCATAACGCCATCCCAGCCATTTGCCTGCCCGGTGTAGTTCAGGGTTTTAGTCCCCTCGCCACCAGAGGCGCCCCAGTAGCCGAGTACATTATTAGTGCTTGTTGATCCTATCTCAGGAAGGATCACTTGCATGTTCGGCTTATTGGCCAATTTTCGGATACCATTTGTGACAAATTCTATATATTTCACCCATGACTGGTTTGTAATGCCGTACTGGCTCGAGAAATCACTTAACGAAAAGACAGGGTTTGCGGTGCCGTCATCCCCTCCATTTGAGATAGGATTGCCATTATCGAACAGTCGGTTATAGTAATCATCTGCGCTAGCGGTCGGAGAGATATTGTTCATATCTGGATATGCGTTAAGACCTATGTAATCGAGCTCATCCCAGAAGCAAATACGTGGTGCTTCGTTAGATGAGAGTTTATTCCAGGTATTGGTCATTGTAGCAGAATAGGTAAGCTTGAGTTTTGGAGCTGCAGTGCGGATATTCTTAATGATTTTATGCCAGGCAATGCAGTTATTATAACCATAATCACTATGATTAGATGTAATCTTGCCTCCCATTTCAGTACCAATGATTAGCATTTCTGCATCGACTTCCTTTGCCAACTTGACGTTGTTCATCAGGTCATGCTCAACTGAGGCGAAAAAAACATTTCCATCAGGTGGACAGTATCGGCTATTCTGAAGGACGCCTTGCGTCCCCAAGACAAAAGGTTTCAGGATCACCATTAATCCCTTGCTCCTTGCATACAATGCTGCCTTTTTATAATTTGTATAGGCAGTTGGATCATCAAGTATCGACGTGAAAGAGGATTCATTATCTTTTATATTTATCCTTGAATTGATACAGAGCGTGACTGCATTCGCACCTGAAGCAGCGATTATATCGATATTTTTAAGACCAGTGCCGCCGGTGTCGTAAAAATTGGACCGACTACCTCCCCAGAGCGCCATGGCTTGATATTCTAATATCTGGGTATAAGCTGGTGCTGACACCATTAAAAGCAAAATGCTACCTAAAAGGAAGGGACAAACCTTATTTATGTTTAATCTGAATCTCATAAATCTCCATTCGGAATAATTACTTAAACATACATTAGTATGAATCAGACGGATAAATATTTTTTGCATTGCTATTATCTTGCTGCACCATCTCTTTAACAAAAGAGAGGTTGACGGATCGCTCACGACAGGAGTCTTTGAAAAAACCTCTTTAATAAATGCTTTTGTTTTCATCTTTGAATTGTTTTACATAACTTATTGATTACTATCCAATCAATCAGAAGTCGGAAGTCCGAAGTCAAAAATCTTTTGATATATTATTTTATTAAAAATCTTAATGTTACATAATCCTCTTAGGTCGAACTCTCGTTAATTTAATATATCGATCTTAAAACTCCACGCTAAATTACATGGCCTTTTCGATTCATCCTGTAATTCAGATGGAAGCATAATTTTTAGTCCAGTAGACTTGTTATATGTCCATTTCAGGTCCTTTTCCCAACCCAACATGTATATTTTAGAATCCTTTTTTGGTTCTAATGTCTTTAGTATTAGATTTTTGCCAGGCCATCCACGGCATATTGCATAAATTGTCTGTTTATCCTTAGTACAAGTAAAACGGATGGTATCTCCTTCCTTCCAAAAATCACCTTCACGAGGACGAGTAGCATAAATGGCCTCCCCATTTACTTTTAGCCATGCTCCTGCCTCTTTGAGTGCCTGAATAACAAGTGGATCGAAGCGACCATTACCATCGGGACCGATTCCTAACATGAAATTTCCTCCTTTTGCTACAATATCTGTAAGGCTATTGATAATCCATGCAACTCCTTTGAAATCATCATTTTTAACGTAAGAAAAAGATTTGCCATACGGGTAAATCACAAACCAGGGCATATCAGTATTCTCCCGGCTGCCTGGAATAAATCCCTCAGGAGTGTAGTAATCACCATAATTCCCGATTCCCCTTGCGCGGAACATTACTTCAGGTTGTATCTTACGAAAATCTTTCATTTCCTGCCGCATTTGTGGCCACACTTTCTTACCTAACCATTGATCGAGGCAGATCATATCTATCTTTCCGTAATTAGTAAGTAGTTCGGTGAGTTGCTGCCGATGGTTAGCCATCATTCGAGCCTCCTCATCTGGATTTGGGTCAGGGACGATGATGAATGGTTCACGTACTGCATCTCCATAAAGTTCAGGATGTATTTTAGAATCAGGAATCTGCAATGGATGATAGTTGTAAGGTCTGAAATCGGCATTGTACCAATTTGGATGCGAAAAATAAAGATCTATTTTAATTCCATATTTATGGCCGGCATCACAAAGCTCCTTTATTACATCTCTGTGAAAAGGCGTCTCCATGATACTGTAAGCCAAGTCACAATCTTCTAAAACAGGTCCTCCAGGTGCAGTCCAGTTAACCCTTTTTTTGACCCTTGCTTTAGTGTCAAACATTGAAAAACCTTCATGGTGCATGGTTGTGATAGCGAACATTTTAATGCCATTATCACTGAATAGCTCCATCCATTCTTCAGCATTAAATCCAGTTGGATTCCAAGTCATATATAGCTCCTGATAGGCTTGTTTATTTTCATTCGAAAGCTTCAGAAATGGCCATGATTCGCTACCTTGTGCAGTTATCGAGTATAGCCCCCAATGTATTCGAACCCCGTACTTAATATCGCGAAATGACTCAATTGTTGCTGCAGAAGGGTGGTTGTAACCGGTATCAATTTTATCTTCGATCCAATCCTTAACCACTCGGTAATGATGGTCAGTTTTAGGTATTGAATAATTCAATTCAGTAATGGTTTTCTGTGCATAAGATCCGACGAAGGTCATTGCAAAAAAAATGATGGAGAATATTGTTGTTTTCATATTAGTTTTTTATTAAAAATTGTATTTCATTCTTTTACAACTCCAATAAACAAAAGGATGTTTGCAAACCTTTTAGTTTCACCTGTTGCTATTACAAGGCATGTATCTTCTGATTTTACCTCCTCATAAAACTCAAACCTTTTAAGTCTTTTTAAGGAAATATCCATTCCCAATATTTCTTCAAATTCTAAATGAATAGGTTGTAAGTTATCATCTGGAGAGACCATAACTATTGCTGCTTCGATTGGAATATAATCTTTTAGTATAGTTACAACATCGGTCACCTTTAACATACCAGGAGCAAAATTTAAGAATACCTTTTTGGCTGTCGATGGCGGACAAGTCGAAAAGGGGAAATTGCTATCTGCTATTAATATTCTTGAGCCATGACCATTACTTCCCAATATTGAAAGTATCTCCGGATGTAATAATTTTGTTTTCAACATACCAATAAAAATTATTTTCAACTACTTAATCTCCAATTTTCAATATACTAATTCTAGATATGAACATCCGATTTATGCGATTTCATTTTCTACAAAATCCTGAAGTTCTTTGTTACGAATAAGTGGACCTGTCCGAAATAGTATTATCGCTAATCCAATTAGGGCAATTATCCCATATCCTATAAAAACTGCAGAATATGCCATTGAATAATTAAACTGTACTGATAAATTTTTTATCGCTACCCCAGATAATGATTGGAATACTGCTCCACCTAAACCTGCACCTACACTTGCAATACCCCATACTGAAGCTGTTGCACTTGGGGGTACTACATCAGCCGGCATTGCCATTGTATTAGCTGTATATGCAGTATATCCAAAACCTGCAATAGCTAAAATAATTATTGCACCCGTTGGGCCTTTTATCACCAAAGGCCCCATTAACAAGGCTAATGCCATCATCAACCCAAATATACAAACCGCGACCTTTCTTGCTTTAGGAATAGGGACTCCTTTTTTAATAATCCATTGAGTAAATAATCCTCCAAGAATGTTGCCGAAATCAGCTACAATAAAAGGAAACATCGCAAACCAGCCTATCTTCACAAGATCCCATCCATATACATCGGCAAGATATCTGCCGATCCAAAAAGTAATGAAATACCATATCGGATCCATGAATACCTTTGATAAAGTCAGACCTGATACAAATCTATTCTTTAATAACTTTACAGGAGGAATAATTCGTGCTTTCGATTCTTTTACAGAGCGTTTTGGAGTATAATAAGTAAACCAAAATACTGCCAACCAGAGGTAGCCCAAAACTCCTATCACAATAAAAGTAGTCTGCCAACCATAGGACGTACCCAACCAGGCTATAAGTGGGGGTGTAACAACCGCCCCGATCGCTGAACCACTGTTGAAAATCCCAGATGCAGTGGAACGCTCCTCAGGAGTAAACCATTCATTAGTTAGTTTAATTGCAGCAGGCCAGTTTCCAGCTTCACCAATTCCAAGTAGAGCACGAACAAATCCGAATTGAAATGGGGTCCTGGCTAATGCGTGCAGAATGCCAGCGGTTGTCCAGAATGCCATACATACTGCATATCCGATACGAGTACCAAGTTTGTCGATTACAAATCCAGAAACAGCGTTCGAGACCAGATAAGCAATAAAAAAGCACGTTGCAATATATCCAAAAGCATCATCCGGAATAAGATCTCTAAGAGGACCATCCGCTGTAAGGTAATTAAATGATAAACGATGTACATAATTCAAAACAGTAGCTAAAAATGCCATAGATATCATCACCCATCGCATCTTTAATGGTTTGTTTTGACCCAGGAGGTCTTCATTCTCCAATTTCCTTCTCATAAAATCATATTCTCCCATCGAAATCAATACGGTCATATTCTGGCAATAGTGGAAATTTTATGGCCTTACCGTCCCTTTGTGAGCGGTAGATTGCAGTAAAGATCTCTACAGTTATTCTTCCTTCCTCTCCAGTTACCATAGGTTTTCTGTTTTCAATCAATGCATCTAAAAAATCCTCAACCTGTAACTTGTGATAATATTCCATGGAATTAACACTGTTAAAAAAGTTGGAATCTTCTTTCACCCAATCATTTAGGTTTTCTTCTTCCCCCGGAACTGACCATAAGTCATTTATTGGAGGTTCCAGAATACTTGTCATACCTGCAATGAACATTGCGCCACCATCAGTCTGAACTCCAATAGAAGCACCATTTTCTCCATGGATATGGACTTTCCCATAAATGCCTGGTTTCTGAGAATTACTTACAATAATATTTCCAACGGCACCATTTTTAAATTTAAGGATTGCTACAGCAGTATCCTCGACTTCGATAAAGGGATGGTTCAGGTTTTTCCAGATGCCATAAAGTTCGTCAATCTCCCCGCCCATGAACCATTGTAACAAATCTAACTGATGTGGGGCCTGATTTACCAAAACACCTCCACCTTCCCACTTCCAAGATCCTCTCCATGGATCGCTTTTATAATAGGCCTCGTCACGCCAGCCAAACATAAAGACCGTACCCAATACAGGCTTCCCGATCTTTCCTGAATCAATTGCCTTTTTTAATCGCAAACAAGGAGAATAGAAGCGTCTTTGGGAAATAACAGCGATTTTATTCCCTGTTTCTTTTGATACGGAGAGCATATCATCGCAATCCTTTAAAGAGGAAGCCAGGGGTTTTTCTATTAGCACATTAGCACCGGCTTTCATAGCTTCAATGGCAGGATCTCTGTGTGCAGGATGCGGGGTACCAATAATCACCATATCTAACTTTTCCTTACTCACCATTTCTGATATGTTGGTATATCCTTTCACCCCATATCTGGAAGCAAACTCCATTGTCCGTTTTTCATTTCTTCCACAAACTGCTGTAAAAGCTGATCGAGGTATAGCATTTAATGCAGCAGCATGTATACCTGCCACTTTACCATAACCTATTATCCCAGTCTTTAATTTATCATTCATATGAATTACTTTTATGGTTTAAGTATAACTTTCAATAATCCTCGTTCTTTCTTGTACAGTTTGTCGAAATACAAAGCTCCTTCCGACAAAGGTGCAACAGTGCTTATCATATTATCTACATTGATTTTCCCTTTTGAAATCAAATCCAGTACGGCCGGGTATTCGCCATTGATGGCACAAGAACCTTTGACCGTAATCTCCTGAGTAACTATTTTTTGCAATGGAAGTTCTATAGAAGGGGATAAGTTGCCTACTAAAACCAGTGTTGCTCCTTTTCGTATACTTTCAATGGCGGACTTGATTGTTGGTGTAATACCCACAGCTTCAAATGCAAAATCAGCTCCCCTGTTCTGTGTAAGCTTCCGAATTTCTCCAGGAACATCGTCTGTCTGGGAATTAAGTATAACATTGGCACCAGCATTTTTTGCCATGTCAAGCTTTTCCTGAAGAATATCTAAAGCGATGACATTGCATCCAGCCTGTCTTAATAACTGGATGATAAATAAACCGATCATACCGGAACCAAATACTGCAGCAGTATCATTAATTTTTATTCCTGAAATGTTAATAGAGTGCAATGCTACAGCAATTGGCTCCACCATAGCTGCATGTTCAAAAGTAACATTATCAGGTATCCGGTAAAGAATATGACTTGGAATATTGACATATTGGGCAAATGCACCATCGCGCCTATAATCAGTACATGAAACTCCTAATACCTTTCTGTTATCACTTAGATTGTAGTGGCCTTTCCGGGTGTACCAGTCATCAAGTTTGTAAATGGTCGAATCAAAAGTCACCCTGTCAGCAATATTCCAACCAGTTATATTTTTACCAATTTCAACTACAACCCCGGAGGCTTCATGACCCATAATTATTGGAGGCATACGCCGGCCAGTGCTGCCATCCATCCCATGCACATCGCTGCCACATATTCCTACTGCTTTTACTTCAACCAAAACTTCATCATCATTTATAACCGGATTTGGGACATCTTTATAAACAAACTTTTTGTACTCTTCTAAAACAAGTGCTTTCATAGAATGAAAATTAAAGGCATTTAAAACAAAGTTTTTCTATGCCATAGTTTATAAATAATCTGATAACTATAGTTTTATTGGGTAAGGGTTTTACTAAAACTAAATCCCCTTTTCTTATCAATTTCTTGTCTGCTGCGATTCTGATAATCTGTAAGTTCCTCCATCTTAAATTCCTTAGCCAATGAGCGGGCAGATACTCCGGGTTTTTTAGCTTTCAACACAAACCATTGTTCTCTTGGCATATATATTTCTTTTTCAACTTCTTCATTATGGATTTTTAACAGATCATCCAGTTTGTCCATGTTAAAATTCTCATGATAAATTCCACGATCAAGATCAAGGGTTATTCTGGCTATGGTTATATTATCATTTTTCTCATCAAGAATCCTTTCACCAGTGATATCATAAACTTGACAATCCCTGGAGTAAGTGCTAGTCACTATATAATAATGATGTAAAAGTGCAAATGCTTGTAACTGCAGACCTGCAGAATAAGCGCTTGACCAAAATACTACTTCAGCACCCTTATCTTTTAATGCCTGCCATACCTCAGGGAAGTTTGCATCAAAACAAATGGCCAGACCAATTTTCCCAAAATCAGTTTCAAAAACAGGTGCGCCTTTAATTCCTGGGTCTACAGGTGGTTTCAAATCAAATTCACTCCAATATGGATAAACTTTATCATAACACCCATCTACTTTCCCATCTCTTCCTATCAGAACTGCCGTATTAAAACGATATTTCCCCTCCTTGCGTTCAATAGGTGAGATGATGTAAGTATTATGTTTTCTGGCTAATTTAGAAAGTTCTGTAATTGATTCCCCTTCAAAGTTTTCAACCAGCTTATCACCTCTCCAGGTTTCCGGCAATACAATTATATCAGTTCCTTTGGCTCCTTCCTGATCTACTATTTTCAGGATTTCAGAAAAATCGTTTCCCTGAAAACAAAGACTGGTAACTCTTACTGGGCGACCTGTTTTATCAGATGCATTGATTTTGAACACCACCAAAAACAAGAGACCTGTTAATAATGTCACCGTTAATAAGTGTTTTATTGATTTTTGATTTGTTATTGTCATTTTCTTATAAATTATATGTGTTTAGAAATTACCCAATGTGTCAGATCAATTTTAATTTCACTTTGTTTCATATCAGTGTTTCACCATATAGATTTTCAAAGAGTTCTATCATTTTCTGCACTTTCGTAATAATCAAAATGATTACCAAGTTTTTCCATAAGCGGAAGTGTAATTTGATCAAGCTCAGCCTTGATTTCTTTATTTATTGGATTTTTAACTGCGTTTATATTCGCATCTAGTTCCTCAATGTTTCGCGATCCTACAAGCATACTGGTTATAGCTGGATTGCACATAATCCATTTAAGTGCAATATCTGCCATGGCAATGCCAGTATCTTTACATATCCGGCGTATGCCCTTTACGGCAGTTTCTGTTTCCAATTCTGCTCCATTTTCACCATGTCTGCATTCCTTTGTGCTTATACAATTAAAGTGTCGGGTTCGTCGTTGCCACACCGGAATGTCATTAAACGAAGGATAAATATCTGCCAATATCCCTTGCAACAAAGCCATGTAGCCAATTACACCAATTCCCTTTTCTTCACATAGTGGCAATGCATCATATTCAATTGCTCTACAAAGAAGGTTATATGGAAGTTCATTTACCACAATTTCTTCAAGTGGTAAAATACTTAACCTGGTGCGACTAAAATTACTAACTCCAAAATGTCTTATTTTACCCTGTTGTTTTAATATTACTAAAGCATCAAGAGCTTCACCAATTGTGGGAGGTTTTTCTATTATACTAGGATCCTTTGTAAAGTGCCTGATTGAATGGGGGTGTATTGGCCAGTGTATCATATATAAATCAATGTAATCAGTTTGTAGTCGTTTCAATGATGCCTCACAATGCTCAATTAAAGTGTTTTTATAACAATTAGAAGGACTTACCTTTGTTCCAATTAAAAGATTGCTCCTCGGTATTCCGATTATTGCTCTACCCAACGAATATTCACTCCTCCCTTCGTTATACACTTCTGCCGTATCGAAGTAATTAATGCCCTTATCGACGGAAGCATGAACAACATCGTCTACATCCTTTTGATTTTGGTCTCCCCAGTATTCTCCACCACCAAATGCCCAGCAACCGGTCCCGATAATAGACAATTCTACACCTACATTTTTACATAGTCTTTTTTCCATTATTTCACAAGAAAGTTTGATTTCACAACTTAGTTTTTAGTAATACTTAATAATTGTCTCGTCCTAGAAAAACCTTACACAATCAAAACAATTTTGTTACGGTTCTATTTAAATATCGACAATGTTCCCATGATCATATTAATGGTGTGATTATCAATTTACGCCATTGTACGGTTCCATGATCACCCTGAATCATAATGGGTCCAGGGTCCTTTTCTTTTGCATCCAGAGCACCCCCGGTTATTCCAGGCACCTCACCATTTTCAATAATTTTGACTCCGTTAAGTATAATAGTAACATGGTTAGCAATGAGGGTTATTTCGAAGGTTTGCCATTCTCCTGCCGGCCTACAAGCATTGACTGACGGAACAATATACCCATACAGACATCCTTGACTGTGTATATTCAATGACGTTTCATCATAGCCGTCCATTACCTGAATCTCATATCGTCCTCGGAGATATATTCCACTATTGCTTTTTGGATCTACCTTAAATTCAGCATCAAGCTTGAAGTCCTGAAATTTCTGTTTTGAATAAATATTATTGGCCTGTTTACTCTGGTTCATTAGAATACCATCTTTGACCGACCACCCGATAGGTATATCTGGAGTCTGCACAAACCAATCTGATACATCTTCACCAATTAGGTCTACAGGTTTGTCTGGCTTCCTAATAGGTGGACTCGAAGGCCAAACAGGTGCGCGAACTCCAATCCATGAACGAGTTTCTTTACCAAAGATAGGGGAGTTCACCGTACCTTCTAGATGTCTTCCTTTTTTAATTGCTTTCCATTTTACTAAAGTTTGATTTACTGGTCTAAATGAAAGTTCACCATTTTCTATTTTGATCTCTGTCACATTAACGGTTGCTCCTTCGCCTGGCTGAAGACGACCTTGGAGCATCCCATTTTCCAGTTTCAATTCTAGCCAACAGAATCTAGCCCTGTTAATGTAGCCGGGTCCAGAGCTAATTACATCAATGTCCCATCGGCCAAGAAAAGGTTTTTCATCGTTGAGATTCATTGATGTGTTACCCATCAATTCAGTCGTCATAATTGTCGTTAAGCAAAATAATGCATAGACATAAGATCTTATTAACTTCTCTTTCATTGTATTTCTTTTATTTTATTTTGATTAGCCTAATTAGTGATCCTAGTATCTTCCTTTCTTGTGAGGTATTAGGTAGCAGGGATTTAAAGCTCCCATCCTTTTCTATACTCATAATGCAGGAAATTATTTGCTTCAGGCATATTTGAAAAAGTGAGTTTTTCAGGGTCAAAATTAAGAACTTCTGTATTGAGTTTTTCTCTCAGTTCTTTGCGCAGAGCTATGTTGCCCAACAACACTACTTCCGTTAGCGGACCAGCCCAGTCAAAATTTGCACCTGCTGGTTCTCCTCCTTTGCAGGCAAGGATCCATTCCATAAAGTGACCGGCTGAGGATGGGATGTATGGTGTAGGTGGTTTATAGGAATCCCGCAGAGAACTGGGAAGAATTAGGTCATCGAAAATTTTACCTTTATCACCCACATATAAAGTACCTCGGTCTTTATTACCAAACTGTTCTCCATCTTTGAGTTCAGGAATACGATGTGGGCGAAGGCCACCGTCATACCAGGTCAGACTAATGGGGGGCATTCCTTCGCGAGCGGGGAATTCATATCGAACTGTGGACGCCAAAGGATATGTTTCTTGATTTATAAGAGTAGAGACCGCTTGAACACTGGTTGGATATGTCAGTTTTAAAGCACGAAAAATAGGATCAAAAATATGGCATCCCATATCCCCCAAGGCACCATTGCCAAAGTCCCACCAGCCCCTCCACTTAAACGGATGATAGGTTGAATTATAGGGTCGCATAGGTGAAGGTCCGACGAATAGATCCCAATCCAGAGTATTAGGAATGGGTGGAATATCTTCAGGTCGATTAATTCCCTGGGGCCACATTGAAGCAAAATAGCCTCTATTGGGTCGATCAGCCCACGCATGAACTTCTCTTACAGGACCAATGACCCCATCCCAAATCATTTCACGCAGACGGCGAGATCCATCACTGGCTTGACCTGAATTTCCCATCTGGGTCGCAACCTTAAATTCTCTGGCTGCTTTTGCAAGAGCACGGGCTTCATATACAGTATGGGTAAGTGGCTTTTCACAATAAACATGTTTCCCTCTTTTTATAGCCTCCATACTTATCACTGCATGCGTATGGTCGGGTGTGGCAATGATAACAGCATCAATATCCTTTTGCTTATCAAGCATCAAACGGTAGTCTTTATACCTTTTTGCTCCTGGATATGTTTTAAAAACTCTTTCAACAGGTTCACTCCAGTCTACATCGCATAGGGCAACAATATTCTCAGTTTTGGAAACAGGATATATATCACTGGCTCCTTTACCGCCGAAACCAATGCCGGCAACGTTTAACTTGTCACTGGGAGGGATATGCCCGAGTCCGGAAACAGCTACATTAGGGATAATGGAGATTCCTGCTAAAGCGACTGAAGTACTTATGAAGTCTCTGCGATTTAAAGTTTTTGTTTTTTTAGTTTTCATAATTTTATTTTTCAATATTTCCATAAATATTTAACAATTCCGCATAGATGAATTTAACAGATTTGGAAAATTTTTGTTATATCCTGATCAATCTTATTAAATCGAACTTCTCACACAATTATCGGTACTTAACAGCAATAAGTGTCCGTGGAGTAAGATTCTGCATAATAACACTTTTATTGCTCACTGAAAGATCCACATTTCCGCCTTCCGGTAATATCAACACTTTCTGGGCATCAGAAATACGGGGAAAACTTAGTGTAACATTAACCTTTTGATCATTGAAATTTTCAATAACAAAACCGTCTTCTCCGTACAGATACAATCCTACCTTGTTCGGTGCATCTAATTGCATTCCCATTGGCGCCAGCAGCTTATCCCTGATGGGTTTGAGTTCTTCCTGTGTCAGTTTTAATAGATTCTTCGGCTCTCCTTCAACCTTCAGCACCGTCAGATTATCACGTTTAAGAAGTCCCTGGTTGGTCAGCCTTTTTGCCAGTCCATCTGTTATAACAACTGGTGTCCCCTTGTCTAACATCCGTTGAAGTGTACCGGAAAAATCAGGTGCCTTGAGCATATGTACCGAAAAAATTGC
>Ga0307376_10001967_pt1 | contig 20894 bp, 19 predicted proteins | sample TR2MG_FD_202536 | JGI IMG/M metagenome (GOLD analysis project Ga0307376, IMG submission 202536) | Soil microbial communities from Risofladan, Vaasa, Finland - TR-2 | ecosystem: Environmental > Terrestrial > Soil > Coastal area > Acid sulfate soil | place: Finland: Risofladan, Vaasa | collected...
TCTTCTTAAGCCTTTCATTATTACAAAATCTGTCTGCCTGGTCCTCAATTACAATTGACCCTGCTTCCACTGAATATATGGGAAGAAAGGGGAGTGTAATTTATGTATCGAAGTTAGGAAATAATTCTGATGGGAGTAGCTGGAAGATGGCATACCATTCTATACAGACAGCATTATCTTCTATTCCTGATGATTTGGGCGGGCATATCATCATTGTCCGACCCGACACCTATGTTGAGGCCAATCTATATCCTACATACAAAGGAGTGCAGGGATCATATAATTTATTACTTGGTGATTCAGATGGCCTTATGGGTTCAGGTGCTACTGGTCGTATTATAATTGATTCAGGTGATCCGCAAAAGGGCTTTAAAAGTTACGATTGGTGGGGAACAATCCGTTCCACCACAAAGGGATGGCGGCCTGAATTCACTGAACAAACATTTTCAAGTATATGTTGGGATAGGTGGATTCTCCGGAACCTTTATACATCAGGTAGCGATGCAGGATTTTTTTGGGACCTGACCGATAAAAGCGGTGAAGGCTTTACTGTGATAGTTGAAAATTGCGTTGGCATTGGCAGGGCCTTTGGCGGGGGTTTGTGTTACCCGGTTGTCCGTCCGGAAGAACCAAGCATCTTCCGCGGATGCTACTTTCTTGCTCTTGATTGGGTTGGAGATACAGGTGCTATATTGGTAGGAGGCTGGGAAAAAACGATGCCAAAATACCCTCATTTAAGGCTGGAAGATTGTACATTAATTCATGCGGACAATGCTTTAGCTATGTCCTACGCGAGTAATTGTGTGCGTGTGCAAGCTGTAGGATGTCGTATGATTGTTTTAAACTTCACTCAACCGGAACTGGGTGAAAACTCCACAGGAGTCATTTGTACACAAGGCCATAAGCAAACAGGAAAATTACATATTGATTTGGAAAACTGCTTCATTGCCGGTTATAGCGTCTTCACTCCGGGCGAGGATGGTAAAGCTATAAGCTATACTACTAAAGGTAAAGTTCAGGCTTATGTTCAGTTCAGTCAGTCAGTTCCTGAAGGATTTGAACGTATAAATCTTTGGCCAGCAGAACTTTTTGACTATATCGCTATTCCTACACCTTGAGAATACTCTATATATATTGCATTGGTCTTTGATAATTCTCTTGCTCCAAATATGGCTGCTGAACAACCAAAAGTTAAAAACGTTAAGACTGGGTGTGTAATTGAATTTTCCTGTGGTTTAATTACATCTGGAATTAAGGGTTTTGGGGCTAAATGATATTACAATGATGGTATAACGCTGTCATAGGTAACAGACAAGGAGGTATTGATAAAAGAATAATACAAAAAATCTGGAAAATATATTTATGGCAGGTATATCGAAAAATAATATCTCGGCAATAAAAATCAGTTTTGCCCTTTTACTTCAAATATTTTCTGCAAACACAATGGCACAAAATGAACGTGCACAAATACCACAGGTGTTAAATAATTCATATTTTGAAGTTAATTTAGGATTTATTCAATACCCTTTTAGTGAGATACAAGTTGAAGAGGGTTATACATTTCACGCTGTTCAGATTCCTCATGCTGCTTTGCGTCTAATACCTGCAGGCTATCAGTTCAATAAGTATTTGTCAGCGCAAATTTCATATATGCGTCCTGTTTTGTGGGTCCACTATCAATACAAAAATGGTTTGGATGAATCGGTTTTCACACGTGCTGTATGGATGAATGTGGCTGGCCTTACCATTAAACCATCTCTACCGATCAATACTCGTTTTTCAATATATGGTGAAGGCGGGCTGTCCATTATAACCAGAAAAGGATTTAATGATGAAGATAATACTCCCGTTGTCACTAATGCAAATTATACCACAACCCTTTTTGGTGGTGGAGTAAAATATCACCTTAATAAGAATTGGGGATTGATGTTGAATATGGTTTACTCACCTGAAAACAAAAAAGTCAAACAACCAGCTACCTCATTTTATTCTGCAGGATTTTCATACACACTTCTCCCCTTCAGTGATGAGCACCTTGCTGAAGCAGCAAGAAACGGATATATCCATCCCAAACAAACAATTCAGATAGGTATCACAAGTAATGTATTTGGGTATGGGGTCAATAACTTTGTATCAGAGGGGAAGGTTCCAATTTTTTGGGCAGGCGAAGCAGAAGTACAAAGTGGTTTCTCAATCAATTATCAACGTAATATTTTTTATGGAGCAAAGGCCTTTTCATTAGACTGGGGAGCCAGCTTAGGAATTTGGAGGAGTAATGTGAACAAAGAAAAATTTTACACATTGTCTATATATCCTGTTCTAAAATGGACATTTTTACATACTGATCCTGTTGATGTCTATTTCTTTTATACTGTTGCTGGTCCGGCTTATATTTCCAGAACCATGGTCGATGAAAAAGATCTGGGGAAACATTTTACCTTTCAGGATAATATGGGAACAGGATTTTTCTTTGGAGAAAATCGGAATTTCAATGTTGAAATTAAAATTGGACACTATTCCAATGGAGATCTTTTCCCAGGAAACGAAGGTGTAAAAATACCGCTGACATTAAATCTTGGATACTCATTCTAAGGTAAGCCAATTACAATCTATTTGTTTATTACCAACTTACTGATTTGCAATAATATCCATGACGAGGACCTCAATAACCAATAATATTTTACATAGGAGTAAATATATGTTCCGAAACCTTTTCAGCCAATGCCCTGTATCCTTCAGGATTAAAGTGAACATTATCAGCTATCTGTAATTCCTTTAGTTTAGGAAGTATAAATCCATACAGATCATCAATTTCAATATTTTCTCTTCTCATTATTTTCAAGGCAGCTTTGTTGTAAATAAGTACTTGCGCAGGTTCTCTAAGTGGTGAAGATTTTTCAGGCACAGGTGTAGTAGTTGCAAAGATCAGTCTGGCTCCGGTATTTTTGAGTCTGCTTACAATAATTTTCAGGTTTTCAGAATACTGTTTTACATCAGCCTGCAATGGATCTTCAGGTTTAGTCGAATTGGCTCCGGTTAATGCATTCACATGTTTCAGATCATGCAGACCAAAATTAAAATGTATAACCTCCCATTTCGTTTTACCTACCCATTCATCGATCTTAAGAACTCCCCTGGTAGTTCCTTCACAGTTTTCATCAGGATGCCAGACATTAGCTTTCTCAGCGAGTATCTCTTTAAGAAATGGAGTATATCCCATCGAAATTGAATCGCCAATAATTAAAATATTCAGTTTATTGCTACTGGTATAACTAAGAACATTTGTTCTGACTAATATGATAGCTCCAATAGAAAATGTGTTCCGTAAAAACTTCCTTCTAGAAATTCTCTTTTTCATCTAGTTTGTGATAAACATTTCTTCATAATGTGGCATTGGATCAAAAATACCTCCGCCTGTTTTATAAAACTTATCATTAAGTTCATAAACTCCTTGCCTGACCTTCACCCAGGAAGCATTTTTCTGTGGATGATAATCCATCATGTTGTTCCAGTTTTTATAATTCTGATGTCCGTTGCTTTCTAACAGTCCGAGGTCGCCGATACCAGGAAATGAAGGTAGTCTGGCGGCTACGTTTTTATTCCATTCAACCAATACCGGATTTACGGTAAGGTCAGCACAAAAACAGGGTATATTACGTTCGAATGCAGCCTGGGCAATCTTCATTGTCATACTAAGGGTTTTAGCAATTGCTTTCAAAGCGATTGCTTTATATCCCATCTCAATACGTTTTATTGCATCTTCCACATTATGAGCACTCTCATCAGCTGCCAACCGGACAGGTATATCACTTACATCAATCTCAAGTTCTTCAGCGAATGGCTCTTCAATTATTGCAATCTGGTCAAAAGCACCAATTTTGCGGGCATGGTCTAAAAGCTTGAGCATTGTATCCCTGTTTTCATAGCGCCCATTGGCATCAAAATAATAGGGTAATTTCCCATTTTTTGTATATGATGTCTTAACATCACCAATCGCCTTATGAATGTCGGTAAGTCTTATTTTATCTTTCTCAAGCATCTCCTCCTGTGTCCCTGGCTGTCCAATCTTGATCTTCATAAAAAAGTAACCCTGATCAGTAGCGGCTTTAATCTCCTCAATAGGAATAGTATAAGCCATCAAAGGGATTCCTGCAACTTTTAAGTGTCTGTGTGAAAGGGCTGGTTTGTATACTGAAGGGATCATCTCATCAAAAGATGTGATTTCATTTTCCTTTGCATATAATAACCATGCTGCATTATCAACTCCAACAAGAGAGTTAAGTGCAAATGTCTTTCTTAGATTTGGATTAGAGGTTACTTTTTTCCCATATTCATATACCTCAGTATATAACGCATCAAGCAGTTCGAATGGGGTGGTGTAACTCTGTCCATTTGCTATCTGCATTGCCTTTTCGGTCATTGCATACATAAGTGCATTACCTCCACTTTCAGAATGAGCAGCAAAAACCTGGGCATCCGACCATAACACACTCTGGGTACATAAGCCAATAGAGTGTTTACCTGAATCGCTCTCCAAAAAAGATGCCGATTGCCATATTTCAGTCATATAGCCCCCTTTAAAACCAAATGGACGGATAAGAGGTTCCCTTTCAAAATTGGAATTTACTTTCAGTATTTTAATGGTTTTTGGTGCAGTACTTTTGCATCCTGACAAAAGAACATCAAGAGGATTAGCAATAACAGCAGCTCCTGCAGCAAGGAATCCTTTTTTTATAAATATTCTCCGATTTTGTAACATCAAACTAAACAAGCTGGTATTTAATAAGATAGGCATTTAAGTAATCCACATCCTTTTTAATCTTTCTGACGATTATCGTCTGCTGTTGTGCCAGGTCTAGCTTTTCTTCCCCTTTTTCAAGCAAGGGGTATTCAATATGGAGTGTCATAGGACAAGATATTTTAAGCTCTTTCACTGTTTTAAAGAATGTATCCCAATTAACCATTCCTTCACCAAGAGGCACAGTAACAGCACGAGGTTTGCCATTTTCTGTCATCCAGGTAAAGTCTTTAATAGCCAGGGTTTTGATATATTTTGAGATAAGACGCATTCCCACAATCCAGGAATTAGCTCCCTCAACCATAGCATGACGCACGTCATACTGGCAACCGATATCTTCAGGTGGAAATTCATGAAGAAGCTCATACAGGTCCCATACTGGTCCCCCTACCCTGGCTCCGGCATGATTCTGGTAATCTCCATGAATTTTATATTTATGGTTAAGATCAACAATTTCTGCAAGACTTGATTTGTGTTTCTGTAGTGATTCCCATACACCAACCTTATTATCATATTCTAAATATCCAAGTCTATAGTGTTTTACACCTAAAGCTGAAGATGTTTTCAGCACTCTTTCGGTATAAAGGTCCTTAGCAGAAACTATACCGCTTGTCATCATATCGATTGCCAGATTATTTTTTCTTGCTTCTTCAACAAGTCTTGGCAAGTTTATCTCCACATCTTCAGGTTCGACTTTTCCTCCCGGACGAACAGTCAGGTCAAATCCTCCAATTCCTGATTTCACCAGACATTCACACATAAAATTAAAATCGTAATTGTCAATAGGCTTAGAAAAAAGTCGGATAGGAAATTTGTTTTCAGCATGTACGTCAGTAAAAGAAGCAAGGGTCGATGTAAATGGTACTGCTGCTCCTGCAACAGCCATGGTTGATATGAATTTTCGTCTGCTTAGCATCATATGAATAAACCTTAAAGTTTCCAGGGACTTCGGTATTCATAATGTAAAAGCTTATTTGCTGCCTCATTGTTTGTAAATCTTTCCACCACAGGATCCCACTGTAGTCTTTCGCGAGTAGCAAGTGCAATGTTTGCCAGATGTGCAAAACTTGTAGAACGATGTCCCTCTTCAATTGGACATAAAGGAGTATTCCTTGATTTGACACAGTCTAGGAAGTTTCTCACCAAGTTGGCAGTACTGTCACGACTACTTCCATCGGCAAGAGCTTCATCATTTGCCCTGAATTCTTCAGCCTGCAGAGTATTCTTAACTGATTGGAACTGACCGTTGCCAGTTGGTGTAATACGGTATCCGCTCTCACTTGCATTCAATGTACCTTTTGTACCCCGGAGTTCTACCTCTCCAAACTGAAAGAGACCTCCACTACTGGCTTCATAAATGCAAAATGTGATAAGTGCACCTGATGCAAACTCATACGTAACCTGCATGGTATCAGGTATAGTACGGTCATCATCAACTATATATTGTCCACCATGTGCGCTAATTGCAACAGGAGCTTTTTCGCCCATCATCCATCGGATAACATCCATGAAGTGTACTCCCCAATTTCCCATCTGACTTGAATAATCGCTCCACCAACGAAACTTATATGGTGAAATATTATATTGATAAGACCTGTAAGCCCGTGGACCAAGCCACATATCCCAATTTAAGTTCTTTGGTGGTTCTTCAGCCTTCATCCTCCCAATTCCTGCAGGAAACATATTATTTATCCGGTATGCTTTGCCAACAGTAACCTTTCCTATCTTCCCTGATGGAATATCTTTAGCCAGTTTCTGATATACTGCTGCTCCACGACGGTTAAGGCCTACAGCGACTACCTGATTTGTTGATGCCTGAGCTTTTACCATTTCACGACCTTCATGAATCGTAATGGTAAGAGGTTTTTCAACATATACATCTTTCCCAGCTTTTACTGCAGCAATCATCTGAAGAGCATGCCAATGGTCAGGAGTAGCAATAGCTACTGCATCTATGTCTTTATTTTCCAGTAATTTACGAAAATCACCATACTTTTCAACTTTATTTGGAAATGTTTCACCCATTCGTGGAATCTGACCTCCTAAATCCTGAATATATCTCTGGTTCACCTGGCTGCGGTCGCGATCAAGGTATGGTTCATAGGTATCGCAAAAAGCAGCTATCTTAACATCCGGTTGATTCATAAACAATCCAAGAAGCTGTGATCCACGGTTTCCTATTCCAATAAATCCCAAATTAATTTTATCGTTTGCTCCAAGGATATTATTGTAACTTGCTGCACTCAAGGCAGAACCACCAATTGTAACACCTGCTGTCACGATACCAGTTTTGGCAATAAATGAACGGCGGGTTGTTTTTATTTTGCTTTTCATTTGATCACATATATATTATATCTGATAGCAATCAGTAAATGCCTTACAAAATTAAATCTGATAGTTACAAGGCCCTGTTCAATGTCCACTCATTCAGCAATGGAACTTCTTCTTTGGCTCCGGTAATGCTGAGCCTAAAATACCTGCCTGTTACAGGATCAAAATCCTGGTAATGGCCGGTACCGTTAGTTTTTCCACTTATAATATCCACCCACTTATTATCTACTTTATATTGAAGTATAAATTCCTGCCCATGATCATTCCGCAGACGCCAGGGTTCCAAAACTGAAAAATTATCTATAGTGAACTCACCTCCAAGATCAACCTCAATCCAGGCTTTATTATCACCAGGGCCAGCTTTCCAGACATTATTTGGAATTCCATCAAACAAATTAGATAGAGATGCCGTTGTGTCAGTTGATGAAGCAGTTGCATTTTTCCCGACGCTGGGTACAGGGAATACATCAGGAGTCCCTTCAAATTCAAGAACCACAATTGAAAGCAAGGTATCCGGAGGTGATGATGGAACATCAATCTCAGTACGTTCCGGACTTTGATCTATTTTAAGAGATAAATTTGGATTTGCCAGAAGAAACGCATTGTTTACCTTGTTCTTAAGAGGTACCTTCAATATTCCATCTTCCGGCCAGTTAACTACATGTAAATATATTTTTTGTCCTTTCACAGTTGCTTTTCCCCAGGGTAAATATGGAAATGGGTTTGCCTTTGTCCCATAAATTGCATCACTGTTGACATTCATCCATTCACCAACCTGATGCAGCCGGTCAATGCTGGGTTGAGGAATCTCTCCTTCAGATGTAGGACCAACATTTAACAGGAAGTTCCCCCCTTTGGACACAATATCTGAAAGTTTCATAATAAGGTCTTTTGTCGATTTCCAGTTGTGGTCGTTTGACTTAAAGCCCCAAGTGTCATTCATGGTCATACATACCTCCCAATTTCGGTTAGGGAATCCTGTAGCTGGAATGTATTGCTCAGGTGTTTCGCTATCGCCGCTTATACCACCTCCCAGCCGGTTGTTGGTAATCATATTTGGGTATTTCTCAAGAATCGGAAGAAATTTCTCAGCACGTTCCTTTGTCATATCAACCGGAGTATCCCACCATAATATAGCTATATCACCATAATTAGAGAGAATTTCGTTTACCTGAGGAAAAGCTATTTTGTCTATATATTCGTCCATACTCCCATTTTGTGCCTCGTCCCAGTGTCCTCCGCTAGCGGCACCCCCCGGGTGATTCCAGTCCTGTGCCTGAGAGTAATAAAATCCGAGCTTGATACCTTCTTTCCTGCAAGCTTTGGCAAGTGGTTTTAACAAATCTTTTCCATAAGGTGTTGCATCCACAACATCCCAGTCTGTCACTTTTGAATCGAACAATGCAAATCCATCATGATGTTTTGAAGTAATAACGATATATTTCATCCCTGCAGCTTTTGCCATTTTAACCCAGGCTTCCGGGTCATATTTCACAGGATTAAACTGAGTTGCATATTTTTTATACTCCGCAACTGGAATCTTACCGCGATTCATGATCCACTCTCCAATACCGGGAATGGCATTATCATGATAAAAACCTGCTGGAACAGAATATACACCCCAATGGATGAACATACCAAACTTTGCATCTGTCCACCATTGCATCCGGTCAGCAGAAATTTCTTCCTTTTTTTCGGCAGTACTACAAAAATTTAACATGAAAATAACTGCTAGTCCAAATAAATAAAGCTTTTTCTTCATCGCTTGATAATTTTAATACATTGTTATTATATAAATAAAGACATACTGATTATTCCTCCATCAAAAATTCATAAACCAAAACCAAAATTAACCTTATTAAGCTTCTCTTAATTAAATTAGTATAATAAAAAATGTCAAAATTTAATTATAAACATCCTTCAACTGATTTATGAACACCTGAATATTATTAATTAAGAAATACGATTGTCATTTAAAGCTATAAGCTGAATAAACCATATAAGCATAATCATTGGTTTTTTGAAGCATAATAGTGTGCCTCACATTATTATGTTATATATGAAGATAAAAATAAGAATCCGGTAATATTTACCGGATTCTATAATTATTTGCTGATTGGTGTCAATACAATATTTCTGTAAGCAACAGTTCCATGGTCTCCCTGCAAATAGATTGGTCCGGGAGCAAAAACATCCGATTTCATTGCTCCTCCGGTAGGGCCATATATCGGCTGGTTATCGATTATCTTAATTCCATTCAGAATAATTGTTGCATGCCTGTCACACAGAGTAATATCAAGTGACTGCCATGTTCCTGCAGGTTTTTCTGCATTTACAGTTGGTGTAATACGGCTGTAAACGGCTCCCATATTATGAGGATTTAATGGCTGCTTATAGGAATCCATCACCTGAATCTCATACATTCCTCGCAGATAAACTCCGCTGTTACTTCCTGCCGGTACATTTACCTCTAGCTTAAGGTTGAAATCTTCAAATTCCTGGTCGGTTCTAAGATTGCCGTAACTGATATGAGGAGCACCTTCGGTTTGAACCGGGTTGTTTGTAAGTGTACCATCAACAACTGTGAAACCATTAGTCTGCTTTTCATTTATCAATCTCCATCCTGTAAGATCTTTGCCATTAAACAGAGTAACCGCTGTCCCAAACTTAAGATTAGCTAAATCAGGTGCCGGAGGAACAGGAGGTAATTTTGTTCCAACGATAGAGGTTGAATCAACACCAATCCCATTACGCCTTGGAGATAACAACCATCCGGTAATTTTGTCAGCACCATCTTTATTTATTTCCAGCCAGCTTGTAATTATCCTGATACGGGCAGGAGGATTGTTTGGATCTCTGAACCTGTTAGCATTGTTTGACCGTTGAACTACCAGTTCATGGTCCTTTGCTAAAAAAACATTTGAAACCGGGACAACACTACCACCACCCCAAAGGATATCAGCATCGAGAAAGTTCTCCTCCTGCCTTACTTCAAGCCAGCCAACTGAGCCACCTTCAATATCAATAGTCCATTGACCCAGAAATTCCGATATATCAGTTTTTTTAGGGGGTTCAATCTTGACTTCAACTTTGCACGATGTTATTGACAATGAAGCCATAACCGTTGCGAAAAAGATAAGAATAGTTTTCATTTGGTTAATTATTAGGTATTAAAAATCGAATTATGAATATACTATAAAGTTAAGAAAAGTTTTTAATACCAAAAGTAAACTCTTTTTAGACTAAGTTTTTAAAAGGATAGAGACCATTTTGTAACTTTCTTCGGTACGCTGAATACCTGAAATATGTATGCAATATTGTTATCATCACGGGTAAGCACATGTGTAGTTATTACCAGCTTGTTACCAACTACTTTTACTGTCACAGATCTGTCAATTCCATACAACCTGACCTTAAACTTTATCTTGTCATAATGAATCCCTAAGGATACAACAGCTTAGACAAGGTTCTTCGTCATCCGAAAGCAGGTTTCAGTAAAGAGCCATTGCGGTTATTAAATAATATTACAAAAAGAAGATTAATTATTTTTTATCATAAATCAATAAGGTCTTTCTCTCACCCATTGTTGAGGTTAGTTGAGAATCAATTGACAAGATCTTACCAGTATCCCCAAGCTTGTACACTTCAATTGTTTTTATCTCATTGGTTTCACCATTCATTTCAAAGACTATAACCGATGAAACTGAAAGTGATTTCTTATCGGGAGACCATTTTGCAGTTGATTTCTTCGAAGTATTGAATACCGGATTTACGCATTCCTTACCGTCGAGGGTGTAAGTTTCATTCATTTTTCTCTCAGTACCATCTTGTCCCGTGAAAGATCTTTCAAGTGTAAGGTTATTATCTTTCTGGGCAATAACAAGGTTTTGTGAAACCATTCGGTTACCGCCTTCTCCAAGATTGCTCTTTGATTCATTAAAAGCCCATGATCCTGAAAAATTTACCTGACAGAATGTGAAGGTGCTAAGCAACAGGCCTGACACAACAAATACTCCCTTTTTAAAAATAAGCTTAACTCTTTTTTTCATAATAAAATAATTTTTGACTGATTAATAATATTTCATGCAGAACAATTTATTCAAAAATAATATTTCTTTTACCTGTTTTTTGAATTTACTATTTTGTGAAAAGATGAAGGAGTTTTTGGCAGTATTTTAATCAAGATATTTACTTAGAATATTTAATAGCAAATTTCTATCAGTTGGTTTAGAAATATACTCATTGCAGCCGGCTTCAATTCCCTCAAAATCACTAAGCTACTCAACTCTGAAAATTCAGAATCCTATAAAATTGTTAACTAATTAACAGAAGGATTAAGTTATTCACAAATTGAATCCAAATGTACTATTAATGCTGGTAAGATGATGTAATACAGACCAGATTTATTTTGAAATGGTTGCAGATAGTTATCCGATAAGTCTGGGAGATTTATAAGCAATCCAGTAATATTATAAATAATACTGTTCTTAATAAAATCAATTGGCAGTTGGCAGTTAGCAAATATTAATAGTTGGTTGGTAATCGGGCCACCGGCTAATGGTAAAAAAGATAATAACCAAACAACTCGATATTGAAGCTGTTGTCGGATGCCAACAATCCCTTACTTCAAACCTTTAATTTTCTTCCTGAATCTTCAGAACATCAGATTTATATTGTCTGTTTTCCAGAATTCTTACATAACGGATCCCTAGCTTATCATTATAATCTTCATATGACTTCTGAGCCCATTGCAAGGCTGCATCAAGATCCCCGTTTATTTCATTGATAATAGCCATATTATAGCATGCCCTTCCGGCTATTTTCATATTAGAATTGCCAGTCTCTTTTTCCCATAGCATTCCAGCTTCATCCCATTTTCCCAACTGTGCCTTCCTTCTGGCAACCTTAAAATTATCGGTCCCCTTTACATAATAGTCACGATAAACTCTTATACGGTATGGAAGAATCCTGAGTGCATAGCCATGACCTGCTTTGTTACTTACCTGATTAACAGCATCTTTTCTTCCAATCAGTGCAGCAGCAGCCAGCAAGGGATTAATACCTTTTCCTGAAAATATAATTGATTCCTGGTAAATGTACTCATCCAGGATATTTTCACTTGCCGGATCATAAATCCTCCAACCTGTTTTCACAAGAGTTTCCATACTAGCCTGGTGTTCAATTCCTGGTATTGTTCCCAGCAGGGTCTTTATGTCGACTTTCCTGTTTGAATAACTGATACGGGTATCGGTGTCAAACTTTTCCAGGGAGAAAAGAGCATCAGTCCGGGTTTCCTTACATATCTGATCCACAATCTCCCATGAAAGTGGTACAGGGAATAATGTCAGCTTAGGCGTTCTGAAATCAATCTCATTTAATGATTTTACTTCAGTGAATCTTCCATTATTCAATAATTCATCAGAAAGTCCTTTGATACTCTCCTGTGCACCTACTTTATCAAGATTGGCACCTTCAAGTGACAAAGCCTTATCAATAATATCAATTGCTTTTGTTTCATCTGTTGGCATGCTTCTGTTAATGACACCAACACTTTTTATATATGATGGAATTGTAACTGGAGCAGGTTCTGTAACATTCAGGTATAACTGCTGTGTCTTGCAGGCAGTCAGCGTAATTGCAGCTAATAGTATGATTGAAAATTTCTTCATTTGTCAGTTTTTATGGTAAGTTTTTCTCTGAGGTATATATAATCAGGCGTCAGGCATCAGGCATCAGGCAGCAGGCGGCAGGCGGCAGGCAGCAGGCGTCAGACTCAATGTAATTATTTGTTAAATAGTTTATTATAAAATTCATTCTTCAATCCTTTCAACCCTTATATTACGAAGAGCTGCAGTAGTATACCAGGAAGCAATTCCGAATGGTTTTGATAGCTGTACCTCAGGGCGTATAGATAATTTTTTATTGCCAATCACTAAATCCACCATATAATAATCATTTATGAATGCCTGAATTGTGTCTTTCTTAACAATCAGACAAATTCTGTACCAACGATCATTTTCAAATGGCTGAATTGATGTTGTTTCATTTTCTGATGCATCCATTCCATTGATATTGCTGAGACCAACTACCAATCCACCCCAACCACCCACTATCAGCGTGCATGGATCTTTTCCTACCGGGAATGTCATGGCACAGAAGAAATCATGACCATCGATACGTTTTGCTTCCAGAGTTACCGTGTAGTTTATTGTTGGAAATTCTTTCTTATATGTAATACCTGTGCAACCATCTCCTCTTCCAAGGATTATGGCACCTCCTGAAACATAAACGGGTCCCTGGGGTCCAAAATTAGTTATTTCCCAGCCATCCAGGGTTTCACCATCAAACAGGAGGGTACTGTCCACTTCTTCCAAAACTGTGACCGGCTCAGGTACCTTATTCTGAACCGGATCCTGTTCCATATTTCCATGTTTCTGCCTTCCAATACAACTATAAAGCGATATATTGACCAGAAGAAATATTATTAAAACCTTCCTTAAGAAATGTCTTTTATCTGTATCCATTGCAGAGTTTTTTTTAAATTTGTAAATTAAATAAATACCAATTTTTACTTTTCATCATTCTCAATTCTGTTATTCATTCAAACTCGAACTGAAATTCCTTTTTACAGAGTTTGTTTTTTTCTATAAATATATAAATTTTCATTAAAATTCTCCCTATGAGAATCACTGATCTGTTTAATTTTTGGATCATTCTTGAAGAAGGTATTATTGCATTCAAACTATTATAAGTAAATTAGAGGAATAAAATTTACCATTTATTTAACAATGAGTGATATCCTACTTATAATAACAATCCTTCTTATACTTGCTTCTATCTTCCTGTTAATCAGAATTCTTACCAGGGTAAATAATCCGTTGCAGACAGACTCTTTGAAAGGATCTATTGCCATTTTCGGAAATAATCTGGATAAAATAAATGACTCACTGAAGGATGAATTCCAAAGAAACAGAGAAGAATCCTCAAAAACAGCAAAAGACAACAGGGATGAACTTCAAAAATCACTCGAATCATTTGATATGCGGCTTTCAGGAAATATCAGGGATTTTAATGAAACTCAAAGAACCAATTTTGAAAGTTCAGTGAACAGGGCAAAAGAACAAGCCCAGAATATAGAACTGCGATTGGAGAAGATGAGGGAAACTATTGAAAACAAGCTTAAAGAAATTCAGACTGACAATAGTGTTAAGCTTGAGCAAATGCGTGAAACAGTTAATGAAAAACTGCAGGAGACTCTTAATACTCGTATAAGTGAATCTTTCAAAATAGTTACTGACCAGCTTGAACAAGTATATAAAGGTCTTGGAGATATGCAAAAACTGGCAGTCGGTGTTGGCGATCTGAAGAGGGTACTTTCAAATGTTAAGACCAGGGGCATTATGGGAGAAATCCAGCTGGGAAGTATTCTTGAACAATATTTGTCACCCGAGCAGTTCCTGAAAAATGTCACTGTAAAGCCAGGATCAAAAGAGAGTGTGGAATATGCTATTAAATTACCAGGAAACGAGAATCCGGAGGAACCTGTATTATTGGCTATCGATTCAAAATTCCCAATTGAGGATTATCAGAGGTTACTGGAGATCTATGAAAATATAACCGACTATACAAAAGAGGAGATAATAAGAGTTGAGAAAAGTTTTGATGCCAGTGTTTTAAAATCGGCTAAAACTATTTATCAGAAGTATATATCCCCACCTCTCACAACAAATTTTGCAATCATGTTTGTCCCAACGGAAGGGCTTTATGCTCAAATTCTTACACGCACAGGTCTTTTTGAACAGGTGCAGCGCGAATTTCAAGTAACTGTTGTGGGACCATCTAACCTTGTTGCCTTCCTCAGCAGCCTTCAAATGGGTTTCCGTACTCTGGCAGTTCAAAAACGATCAAATGAAGTCTGGCAAATACTGGGAGCGGTAAAAACAGAATTTGAAGGTTTTGAAAAAGTACTGGAAAAGGCACAAAACCAGATCATTTCAGCCAGCGGAAATATTGAAAAGCTTGTAGGTACACGTTCCAGGGCTATTAAACGCAAACTGAGGAATATTCAGGAATTACCTGCATCAGAAGCATCGAGATTACTAGAATCAAATGAATCGGATACTGATATTCAGGAACAAGATGAAGAAAATGAGGAGAGGGTTGAAAGCAACATGGAATAGTCATTTTTACTATCTTCGCTATAACATAAATAGAAAAAATTAATAGAATTTTAGTAGTAAACTTAAGATCTGTATAATCATAATTCTCCAATATATTAATTAAATCTGCATAGAATGAAAAATAGTTTATCGCGCCGATTATTTATACAGAGAAGTCTGCTTGCGGGTATTGGTCTGGCAACATTGAAAAATCTTTCTGCTTGTTCATCTTCAGAAGATATGGGAATGAGACTCGGACTTTGCACCTATCTGTGGGGGCAGGATTGGGATCTCCCAACATTGATTGCCAACTGTGAAGAAACCGGTTTGCTTGGACTGGAACTGCGAACTCAGCATGCACATAAGGTAGAGATTAACCTTAGTGCTGGTCAGCGTGCAGAGGTTAAAAAACGTTTTGCCGACAGCCCGGTTACCTGTATAGGTTATGGATCCAACTTCGAATATCATAGTCCCGATCCGGTCAAACTACATGAGAATATTGAACAGACAAAAGAATATATTAAATTGTGTAAAGATATTGGAGCAACAGGTCTTAAAGTTAAGCCGAATAATCTGCCTGCAGAGGTTCCGAAAGAGAAGACTATTGCCCAGATAGCTTCATCACTTAATGAGGTAGGCAAATTTGCACAGGACTATGGCCAACTAATAAGAGTGGAGGTCCATGGTAACCTTACCCAGGAATTACCGAACATGAAGGCCATTTTTGACCAGGTTACTGAACCTAATGTTAAAATATGCTGGAATTGCAATGACCAGGATCTGCTGCCTCCAGGAATTGAAGGGAACTTCAACAGTGTAAAAAAATGGTTTGGCGATACCGTACACATACGAGAGCTAAATGAAGGTGATTATCCATATCAGAAGCTATTTGACATGTTTACTGGCATCAATTATAATGGTTGGATACTTCTTGAAGCCCGTACCCAGCCTGCAGACAGGATTGTGGCAATGAAAGAGCAATTATCGCTGTTTGATCAGATGATAGAAAAGGCTAAAAACGGTTAACAGACTTCCTTTTGAAATAATTTGTTAAGAAATCTTCTTACAACTTTAAATATTATTTATTAAAACTTTAAGATATGTTACGTAAAATATTTATTCCATCACTTTTGATTTTGATGATTACGGCTAATGCTCAAACGACATATACCCCAACCCCTGAAAACTTAGAGGCACGTGAATGGTTTCAGAATGCACGTTTTGGAATGTTTATTCACTGGGGTGTTTACAGCGTTCTTGGCGATGGTGAATGGGTTATGAATAATCAGAGAATTGATAAGAAAACCTATGAGAAACTACCTGATTTTTTCAATCCGCTTAAGTTTGATCCCAAAGAATGGGTTGCTGTAGCAAAAGCAGCTGGCATGAAATACATCACTATCACAAGTAAACACCACGACGGATTTGCTATGTTTGATTCGAAGCTTACTGACTGGGACATAGTTGACCGTACTCCCTATAAGAAAGATGTGCTTAAGATGTTAGCCGAGGAGTGCAAAAAAGAGGGAATCAAACTCTTCTTTTATCATTCTCACCTTGATTGGTATCAGGATAACTATTTTCCACTTGGCAGAACCGGCCAGACATCCGGTCGTCCAGGCGGTGGAGACTGGTATAAATATCTTGATTTCATGGATGGACAGCTAACGGAACTTCTAACAAACTATGGCGAAATTGGAGGAATCTGGTTTGATGGCCATTGGGATAAAAGAGATGCCGACTGGCGACTTGATAAAACATATAAACTAATACACACTTTACAGCCAGCCTGCCTGATCTCTAACAACCACCATCTGGCACCAATTCCAGGCGAGGATTTCCAGGCTTTCGAAAAGGATTTACCTGGTCACAATACAACAGGTTTCAGTGGTGAGTCAAAAATTGGAGCACTCCCTCTTGAAACTTGTGAAACGATGAATAACTCATGGGGATTTAACCTTCAGGATAAAAATTATAAGTCAACGAAAAACCTTATTCAATACCTTGTAAAAGCTGCTGGTTATGGTTCAAATTTTCTTCTAAATGTCGGACCAATGCCTGACGGCAGAATTCAACCCGAATTTGTGAAAACTTTGAAAGAGATGGGTTCATGGATTGATAAATATGGTGAGACTATTTATGGAACCCGTGGAGGACCGGTTTCTCCAAAAACCTGGGGAGTAACAACATATAAAGACAACAAGATCTATGTTCATGTTCTTAATGCTGAAGATAATAATCTCCTGATTCCCGATTTTGGAAAGAAAATAAAGAGTATAAAGGTATTTAATACAGATGCAAAATTGAAGTATAAACAGGATGCATTTGGGATCGCTATTGCATTACCAGAAGAGATATTAGATGAAACAGATACAATCCTTGTTATTGAAATATAAACAGTATGATAAAACAACCCGATAATTTCGTTCATCATGTCTACTTCTGGCTCAAGAAACCAATTACATCAGAGGTAAGAGTAATATTTGAAAATGGGCTGAAAGAACTGGTTACAATTGAAACTATTGTTGATCACCACCTGGGAGCACCAGCTCCCACTAACCGGAATGTGATTGATACTTCCTATACCTATTCTCTTCTGGTCATATTCAGAAATAAAAAGGATCATGACAGTTATCAGTCACACCCGACTCATCTGAAATTCATTGCTGATTGTCAGGATCTTTGGGAAAAGGTTATCGTATATGATTCGGTTAGTCTCTGATAATTAAACTAACAATTCATGATCACCCGGTCAATAAATTTATTAATTCTTTCAAAATGTGATCCTTTCCAGTAAATATTGTTACAATTTGGGCAAATGCTAAATTCCATATAAAATTGATGGGTATTAGGTAATAACCTATCCTCGATCTTTTCCTTTGACACTTCACCAAGAATATCATTACAATTAAGACAGCGGGTACATGGCCTTACCTGATTCTTCAGATCAAAGTGCTGTAAAACTTCTATCAATTGTTGCTCAGGGTATTGTGACTTTATCAGTAAACCATGTATTACTTTTCTGTTTTTGAGAAGCTCCTTGTCACGTGTTAGTATCACTCTTCTTTCTAATTTTGAGATACTAATTATCTCATTATCTGCGTAATGCGTATTAAAACAAGTATCAAAACCGCACATACGCAGATACTTGGTCAGTTTTCCAAGATGAACATCCGCAATGAACTTCAACTCCTCATCAACCTGAACCATGCCAGACTCATATTTGAAAAATAATTATTAAAACCTCTCGTAAATTATTTCAATCAGGTCAGCTAAACCTAATTTTACAGGATTATTTTTTAATTCGGTCTCAGCGCAGATTTTTTCAATCTTATCTTCTTCAAAACCATATCTTCTAAAACCAGGCAGATTAAATCTGTTTGTAAGATCATACAGGAACTGGATAAATCCATCGATATGATAATCATCCGTTTTACCATTATTATCTAGAAAAAGTCTGCCCAGCAACGCATATTTCCTTAAAGCGGAAAAATCTCCCGGTTTCTTTCTTAATTCCCTGACATTCACCTCATTGGATTTTGCCATAAGTGTTCCACAAATAATACCATGGGGGATATTGTATTTTCCTCCCACTGATGATGCAAAGCCGTGTATGACACCTAATCCTGCATTTGCAATGCATATTCCTGATGTAATGGCGGCAAATGACATGTCTGTTCTGGCTTCAATATCATCACCATTTGTATAGCATCTTAATAAGGAGGACTTAATTGCTTTTAGTCCCTCCAGACAGAGTGCGTCGGTATACTGATTTGATTTAACTGATAAAAAAGCTTCAGAAAGCTGGGTAAAACAATCCATCCCGCTTGCTGCCGTAATATCTCCAGGGCACTGCAAAGTAAGCTCCGGATCAACCATGGCAATATCTGGTACAAAATTATCGTGACGTAGCGATTTCTTAAAGCCTTCTTTACCTATCCGGGAAATAACTGCATTTTTTGTTGCCTCGCTACCGGTACCTGAGGTTGTTGGAATTGCTATATATGGAATTTTGGTACCAGGATGATCCTTATTACCCACTCCCTCAAGAAAATCAACTATCGATTCTGTTTTGTTAATCATAGCTGAAATAGCTTTGCCTGCATCCATAACACTGCCCCCACCAACACCAATAACCAGGTTAACTTCCTTATCATAAAGCACTTTCACAGTTTTGTCGATAATATCAGGTGAAGGCTCTTCGGGAATATGAATTATAGTATAACTAATTCCTGTCTCATCAAACCCCTGGAAGAGTTTTTCAGCATATTGCGATCGAATAAAAGAACTCTTTCCAGTAACCAGGACTATTTTATCGCCGAACGTTCGTGCGATAAATGGTAAATCAGAGATATTTCCACATTTGAAATAAATCTTTGGAATCCTGGAAAATTGAAAAGGCTTTACCATTTTGTTTTGTCTTTTGGTTCAATGATGTTGTATTTCACACCCACTCTTGGTTCTTTCATGAAATCTGCTACAGCATCACGCCATTTAAGATAGTGTGAAGTGGTTTTATGATTCTGAGCTGACTCTTCCGATTCATATGCTTCATAAATCATGAAACGACACTGGTTATCAGCCTCCTGAACCAAGTCAAAACGCAGATTTCCAGGTTCCCTGATAGCTTCGTTATGGTTTTCGATCGTTGCATTAATGAAGCTATTTATCGCATCTGATTTTACATGGACATATACACAAGTCACTATCATAGTTATCGATTTTTATAGTATAGTAAAGGTAAATCATGTGAATTAAAGATCAAATAACTTTTCAGATTCACATAACTCAATTTTTTGAATTTAGCCGTCCATTTGTTTCATACAATTTAATTATTGAGGAATACATTGTAAAATAATAAGTGTAACACATACACTTATTATAAATATTTCTAATTGATCGGTTATTTCAACTAGTAAAGTGGCTTTGAGAGTTATATTAAGTTTTAAGAAATCTGTTTTCCCAGTTTAAAAAAATACTTTTTTATCTCTCTTTCACCATAATAAGGTATCTCAACTCTTTCACTGACACTTAAACCTGTTTTTTCAAACAGGTCGTAGAGTGAAGGTTCAGTAAAAGGATTGTAGATATTACAAGTCATATCAAAATTTGAGAGCGCATCAAGCTCATCTTGAGTTAATTGATTGATGTCACTATCCGGGTTGGGGAAATGTTCAATAACATAAACGGATTTTGCTACTCTCCTGGCTTCATTCAAAACAGACTCGGCATCTTCGCAATGATGCAATGTTTCATTTAATAAGGAGACATCAAATTCCAGATTATTAAAAGGCAGATTTTTACCATCACAAAGTAAAAATGGCAACTCTTTCCGCTTTCGCATATCTATAACATCCACTGTGCTATAGCTGATTGCTGGAAATACTTTAGCAAAAACATGGATAGGTATTGATGTTCCTGTACCAATATCAAGAACTGAATTTAAACCCTTTAAATAAGGCTTAAATAATTGAACGAGGTCAAGTATTATTTCTTCTAACGATTTGTTCACAACAATAAGCAGGAAAAAAGTTAACTTAAAGTTACGTTAAACCGAAGAGATTATCCCACATTTATGGTTTTTTTGTTAAGAACTTAAGTATACA
>Ga0307376_10001970_pt1 | contig 20862 bp, 29 predicted proteins | sample TR2MG_FD_202536 | JGI IMG/M metagenome (GOLD analysis project Ga0307376, IMG submission 202536) | Soil microbial communities from Risofladan, Vaasa, Finland - TR-2 | ecosystem: Environmental > Terrestrial > Soil > Coastal area > Acid sulfate soil | place: Finland: Risofladan, Vaasa | collected...
GGTTCACGCCCGCGTAGCCCATGCAGATCCTCACTGTCAAATACGATCCTGAGACGAAGTTCTGCCCTCTCGAGTTCCGGTACAACAAAAGGTTCCACGAGCTGCTCAGGACGGGTGTCAAGCCCCTGTCGTACCGAAAGTACGATCGAGACAGCAAGAAGTGGTCAATCCACGTCAGCAAGCTTCCGTTGGTCATAGCCTTCGGCAAGCGGTTCTTCGCCCACGTTGACTACTCAGCCCTGCCGGAAGAGATTCAGATCCGTTTGGTACAGCTGCTGCAGGACGGTGGCTACAGGGAAGACCTAGGCCCAGGTCCGGCGGCGTCGGCTGCCGTGAAGACCCCTCACCAAATCCTCTACCTGCTCCCCACAGCCCCTCCCGCGGTTGTGAAGGCGTCCTACCGCGCTCTGGCGAGTTTGCACCACCCAGACCACGGGGGCAGCTCTGAGGACTTCAGGGCCATCCAGAAGGCCTATGACGAGATTCTCAAGAACGAGGGAGACTAGGTCCGGCAGGCATCCATCACGGTCGAAGCCACAGCATCCCAGTCTGGCATGGCGTTGACGGGGTCCCAGATCAGGGTGGTGACCTTCACAGCGTGGCCCCAGGGCATGAGTCCGCGCTCTGCCTCCTTCAGGAGCCTCTGATACCCAGCTCTCAGCTTCTGCAGGTACTCGAGGGGGACTCCAGATTCGGCGCCCCTGTTTCGAGTCCGCATTCTCTTGTGTGCCGTCTCGGGTTGTACATCCAGGAAGATCAACCTAGTGGGAGGAAGCAGCGTGTGGCACATGATGTTGTAGCACATCTCGTAGGTCTTCCAGTCCAGCTCCGAGATGTTGCCCTCCTCCATATGGAGCCTGGCGAAGACGCGATCTCCGCTGAGGGAACGGTCGAGGATGGCGCCTTCGAACCGACCCACACCTAGACTGACGAGGGCAGCAGCCTTCTGCAGGGCGTAGCGGCGATGCAGGAGATAGACCTGCATCATCGTCGCGTGGGCTTTGGGGTCCTTGTAGAAGACCTCGAGGTAGGGGTTGTCATCTACGGGTTCCTCGATGACTTGGAAGTTGAGCCTTTCTCCGATCTCCCTGGCGAAAGTTGTTTTGCCGCACCCGATGATACCCTCGATCCACAATAGTGGTTTCATTGTTTCCTCCAACCCTGCTGATGGGATCGAACCATCTGGTGCCTACAGAATGACACCATGCGCCAGCGCAGGATCACCCAATCGTCATTAGGTGTTTTTTATGGATTGACCTGACAGGCGTCCCTGCCCCTTCGTGGATCTTTTATGTTTTAGTGGGCACCAAAGTGGTGCCCCATCCGCATCGCCAATAGCCCACCACGCCCACACGTCTGAGTTGTCCAATCCGCAGTGTGCTTGAAGCGTAGTTTTATTGAGATGCTCGCACGTCCTGCAACTCATCTCTTCTCTCCATATGTCACGCGGCGTTCCCACGCTTTCCACGCTGCTTCTTGTGAGTCGTACCACCCTGTTTGTGCTTTGCATTCACAACAAACAACGTGCCACGAGTCGTGCTTGCTTGATGGACAGAATCCAAACTCCTGCACTTTCGTGTCGTAGGAGCCGCAGAACGGGCAAGGAAGGATCATCTACTTCTCCCTCTTCCACGTTGTAGAGCCCCCCAATAGACGACCGAACACATGAGGTGCCAACCATCTTGGCAACGTGTAGCGATCGAAGAACCATGCTGCAAACCGGCGGGGCATCAACGTGGCTAATAACCTGCCGAATATTTCCATCTGGGCCTACGTCCCCTGCTCTTGATCTATTTCTCTCCTAATCAAAAAAGCCAAAGCCAGAGAGTAGTTTGGTTTCCCGTTGTCTTTGATATACCCTCGAGCTTTGCACCATTTGTTAAACAGCTTGGCTTCTGGATCAGTTATCACCACCTGAAGTCTTGTTGCCATCCCACTTACTTCTCCCCGAATGCCACAAGGAAGTCCTTCATGTACGGCCATGACTTGATCCACTCGCAGATCGAACCCTCACATCCTTCACGCCACATCGGGAGTCGATGCTTCCTCCGGCTGCCAAACATTCTGAATCCTACTTCGTAGTTGAGGAGGAACGTCGCCATCTGCAGGAACCCCTCGGGGAGCAGGTCTTTCATCGTCACCCGTTCCGCGCGCTTCGCTGCAGCCCCGTCAGCCTCTCGGAACTCGTCCACTGCACGATTCAGCTCATCGAGGAACAGCTGCGGCAGCGGGTTCTCGAAGTCGTCCTGAGTGAGATGCCGCTTGCCCAGCATGTTCATCGTACTGCAGCTGTTGCGCACCGTGCCGACCTTGTACGTGTCGACCTCCTGCCAGACATAGCGAGGAATGGTGATGTCGCAGCTGACGGTGATGTATCGCATGAACTTGCGATGGTCACCCCCACGTTTGATCAGCGACAGTGCGAGTTGCAGGTCGTCAGGGCCGATCACTGGCATCTCCCGCACGAGGTACCCAGGCGGGCAGAGGTCACGGTCTCCCGTGCTAAGGAGGGCTGCAGTGGGCTCTTCATCCTCTGCGCTGATCACCTTGTTGATCGGCCAGTGAGGTTTCTGGACATAGTCGATCATGTCCATGCCGTTGTAGTCAGAGTGGTGATGGATCCAGCTGTCGCTCTTGTCCCAGCTGTCAAACGGATTGCGCATGCTTCGCAGCGCTGGCTTGAATCCGTAGATATCGGTCAATTCGATCTTCATTTACAACCTTCCCGCCTTCGCCATGCCATTGACGATGTTCCTCAACTGAAGATCTAGGAAATCCAACGTCGAATTGTTGCTGACGACGTAGTCCCATTCGGTGAAGTCGTCGAGCGAGCATTCGGAGGCATGATGATCTTTGCTATCATCAAATTGGATATCCCGATCGACGCGGATGACGTGACCTCCCATATCCTTGATCATGTTCACTTCGTTCTTGAAGCGAATGTCCGTCACCACAACGGATTGAGGATGCTGCTGGTATCGACGTTGAAGCACCTTCACCCAGATGTTGCGGTCGATCTGCTGCCGGAACGCCTCGGTCCCCACAGTTTGAAGAGCCCATCGTGGTGTGAATCCCCAGAACGGGTCCTTGGCAGCCTTCCCCTCGGGCGTGTTCATTTGATCGTCGGTGAACCCGAACACGATGCGACACACGTCCTTCAACGTCAACGCGAATGCATCCATCCTGACGTCGTGACCACGCTCCTGCAGGATGAACGTCAGCATCTTTGCGGCGGTGTCCTTGCCGCGAAGACGCTTGCAACCCAATCCAATGATGATCTTTTTTGGCATTTATCACCTCAAAACGAGACGTCGTCCCCGTCGAAAAGGATGTCCATCTGGTTGTTGCGCCAATGCTCAAGCTCTTCTTGATCGTAGGCGGTCCTCGAGAGAGCATCCGCTTCGGAGTTCTCCTCTCGAGGAATCCAGTGGAAGGTGATGTTGTACTTGTAGCGCTGCCGGGCTTTCTGAACCATTGCGCACAACGGAACTAACTTCACGTCCCGGCACTCCCAACTACCATTGCACTGATTAACGATCAACTGTGAGTCGGATTTGATTACTGCTGGCCTTCGTTGATCCTCCGGCAGATTCAGCAACCACAGCAGAGCCGCAATCACGGCGTGGTACTCTCCTACGTTGTTCGTTGCTTGCTCTCCTCCCTTCACCGAGACTTTGGCTTCTTCGTGTATGATCTCTTTTTTGGCTTTGACGATGAATCCCCAGGCGACAATTCCGTTTGGGTTAAACGGCTCGATGCTTGCGTCACACCAGATGTGGAACATTCGTTCTCCTTCCTCATGCACAGAGGCAGGTCTGGACACGGGGGCCAGAACTCATTCCCCACGCACAGAAAGGTCTTTCGAAAGAGGTTGGGACGACGGTAGAGCAACCGGCAGTACGTCCTGACGGCTTCTGCCCAACCACCCTCCTTCCGTGACAAGACCGGCAGGCTACTCTTCGGGCCACTCTTCTTCACGGAGCCTCTCACATGCCTGGTGTCGCACGTTTTGGTGAAAGTACTTTCCGATCGACTCAGCTGAGATCAAGTCCTCGTAGTGTTGGGCCATGCTGGGGTATCGATAGAGGGTGCCGTTCTTGAACTGTATGATCAGGTAGTCATCACGCGTTCCGATCGCTGTGATGTGCGAAGAGTCTACCTCCTGACACTGATCTGGTTCTAGGTACTCCATCGTGCGCCTCCTACAGGGGCCCCCGAAGGGGCCCCTTCAGATCAGATGTCCTGAGCCTTGATGGTCTTTCGTCCGCTCTCCTCGCAACGCTGCGCGGCCCTATCCAACAGGCGTGCCACTTCGTCGCTGAGCCTATCGACCGCTTCGGCACCGAAGCGGTAGCCCTTGTCAGCTGCATACTGCTTCACTTTGCTGGCCACTACGTAGGTCACCTTGTCGCTCATGATCAATTCTCCCATTCTTTTTCCTGTGTCCGCCGATTATGCAAACGTCATAAGTGGCTGGCGGCGTAGCCGCTCTAACGCGATGTTGCAGAAGTTCCACGCATGAACGGTGTGCGGATCCATCCCTAGATTCACCCACTCCATTCTGAACCTACCGACGTCTTCATCTACCACAGTTTTCTGTCGGATGATCTTGGTCATGTGCAGGTAGAAGTATGTCCGCATCAAAGCCTGGGGCTCGTAACGTCCGCTCTCCAATCCTCGAGCGGTTTGGACCAGGCGGTCTGGGTGACCCCACTCACAGTTGTGGTTTCCGATCTCAGACAAGGCGAAGTCGATTGACAGGTAGCGATTCAGGATGCAGGTGTATTTGAATTTGATCTTGGGTCCGCCGCGCCGAGTGGTCAGCTTCTCCTTAGGTCTGTCACCCCACTGAACGATGTCCCTCTGAGTCCCGCGGCTGTCGAGGTACCAGGCCACAAATACGCGCTTGGGGAAGGCCCGTGCGAAGTCCATCGCTTCGTTCGCGTTGGGCATGGCGTCGATGATGCAGAGGTTGACGCGGTAGTCCTTCATGAGCTGGTAGAGACGTTTGAACGGTGTGATCCTTTGTCCTGCCTCCATGTAGAGAGGATTCATGGAGTCTATGATCTCGTAGTGAATGATCCTCTTTTTAGTCTCAGTGCGTTCAGCGATCACCACGTAGTTGACACCGCTCATCTGGTCAACACCCATGGCGATCTGGGAGATCTTGCTGTGAGCTGGGCCCCAAACCACTTCAGGATTCTCGCTGGCGATCAGGTCCTCAGTCGTAACGGGTACGTTCTCCTCGTCCACGTAGGGCTTGCCCAGCTTGGCGTTGTAGAACTCCTTGATGTTCTGGGTCGTCTGCCAAGCACGCCACACCTCCGAAGGGGAGATGTACCGGCTCATCATCTGGTGGATGTGGTAGCTCGAGATGTGGGCACCAGGATTGTGCTGCACGAAGCGACCATTTTGCGGGTCATTGATCCGGGTCTTGCACCGGGGGCAGCGGTAGTAGATCTCCTCATCAGTGATCGCCACGCAGTCGGGCCAACAGTCCGACAAGATCACTCCGTCCGGACAGTTGTGGACGAGCAATCCACTATCAGCGAGAACAAAATTCTCATTGTCAGCCACCGAGATGCATCCCACATGAGCCTGCCCCGCTGGCTCTCGGCTCTTAATGGACACCGTGGACATTGATCCTTCTGAAGACAACTTACCTAACCGAGGCTTATTGAAATGGGACTCAGGGTTGTATTGAAGTTCCCAGGCAGGTCTCTTTCCTTCAGACTCTCTGTACGTTACATATAGTGGAGTCCCCAACCGAAGACCGAGGAACACCAGTTGATCCTTTAGCTCAAAAGATGTAGTGCAGCATGACCACTGCCGACTACTATCATACCCACGACCGTCTTTGTCTCGAATAAACCGATGGCCATCCCCAGCAAGGTAGCCCTCCATCGCTACGTTAATTTGATCCTTTGATCCCAGCATTACAGCAGAGGGAAATCTCTTGTTCTGGCAGCCCTTATTGCACTCCTCGAACAATCGAATCAAATCTGGCCGAGACGTGATGCTGACATCTACCCCAGACTCCACTTCATTCACGGGCAGATTATTCAAACCTGCCCATCTCAACACAGCATCTCGCAGAGGCTTGCCTTCAATCTGTGCAAAGTTGATCCAGGTATTTGCTTTCCATGATCCCTCAGCAACATATGCACCAATTGCGTACAGCGTCAGGTTATCCCAAGGTGTTTGACAAGCTGCTGTCTGGCCTTTTTGAAATCCAACATGGGAGCCAGTGTTGGGAATCTCTCGAGCTACAAGAACACTACTAACTCGTTCTTGCTGCTCAGCTGGCGTGGTTGCAATAGGAATCTCCCCAATCGGTACTGCTTTAGTTCGTGCATGCTTCCGCCCAGCATGCTGAAAGAATGGATGATCTTCCGTGACACCAACCTTAGCCCCATTACGAAAAGTAGCCTCAATGATGCTCTTGACACCATTGTCGTGAAATTTGGTGATCGGCTTGTACTGCCAAATCTTATGGTGCAGGTTCCACGAGAGGGCTTCGTACTGCGTATATGTAGTCCTTAGTTCGTCAAGGCCTACTGCTTCTGGAATCAGTGACCCAATCTTGCGAGCAATGATCTTCTGGCAAAGAGGAAAGCAGTTGCACTTGGTGTGCCAGTAGTTCTGTGTCCCTTCCAGGAACCGGCGGTGGATGTCCGCGTGGGGGTATCCGGCGGTGGAGACGTGCATGATCATCTTGTAGATGGAGTGACTGATGCGCTCGTAGGCCTGATCGATATCCTGCGCCGGAAGTAGCCGGACCTCATCAAAGGCGATGAAGTCGAACGGTGTGGAGTCCTTCGAAGCTACACCACCCAGATGCCGAAGGTAGAGGGCCGACTCCTTTCCGATCTTCTTATATCCGATCGTGTCGGTGTCCTGCACAGCCTCGATCAACTGGGCATTAGACTGCACCAGGGGCGTCAGGCGGTCCTTGGAGAGTAGGTTGACGCCGTCCTGGGTTGGGAAGAAGAAACAAGCCTTGGCGGAGCGGTAGAGGCAGAACCAGAAGATCTTCAACAGGACGAAGATGGTGGCCCCCATCTGGGCCGACTTCATCAGCACGAACTCCTGAGCCCGATCCAAATACATAGGGATCAAGTATTTGTGGGAATCGATGTCGAACGGTTTGTGGTCTACTTTGATCCCCGACGTACATGCCCACAACAGGAAGTTGTGTCTCTTCAGAGCTTCCAGGTCTTCCGGGCTGATGCTAGCTGGAGACAGGGAAGACAAGTCTGCTTCCTCGAATTTGCCTCCAGGAGGAGCCAGGCCATCGAAGATGTCCTGAACGGGTGTAACCACCCTTTCGACCTTCACGGCTGTTCGGGTCGATTTGACCTTCACAGCAGTTCGAGTAGGCGGTGGTGTTTTCCCAGGCCTATTCGGAGGGGGAGTCTTTTTTGGTGCGGTTGCCATGGTCACCTTGTTTGGTCCTTGTCTCTATGAAGATCTCATTTTTGGATATAAATAGGATCGAATCGGCAACCGCGTACAAGAGACTGGACGTTCTTTGTTCCACTGTGACGACTTCGGTCTTCTTGCCTCGATCGTGCAGCTCTCGAAGCAGGAGGGCGTAGTCTCCGTCTCCGGAGGCCAGCACGAAGGTGTCGTAGTCGTCAGCAGCGTTGATCGCGTCGATGGTGATGCCCACGTCCCAGTCCGTGTGAAACGCCTTCTTCGTGCCCTTCTCCTCCCTCATCTTTCGGGTTTTGACGTCGTACCCGAGAGCCGCCAGGTAGTAGAGGAATCGAGAGTTGCGAGAGGCGTACTGCTTCACGGTCTTCCCTGTGTCGTCGACCTTTCGATAGGGAAGAGATATGGCGTAGGCTACAAGCGTCAACCGACGCGGTCTTGTCTCAGTCTGCCTATTTTGGATCAGGTTCTTGATTGCGCTGTAGTCAACGCGTGCGTCAACCCCAAACACCTCACGGCAAGAGTGCCAGAGGTTGTTCACATCGATCGCTACGTATACGCGTTCTTCTGAGGTCGGAGTCATCGGGGTGTCGTCCAATGGGACTACTTCTTCAGCTCATTGTCCTTGCAGGCGCAGTGCAGAACCGACTTCTTGCACTTCTTGCACACGGGGATCTTGAGATTAGATCCGGCTGGCACGACGGATCGGTCTTCGTGGGGGCGGGGTTTTTCCTTGCTGGGCTGGCTCATCTTTGCCTCCTTTCATCTTGAGGGCTCCGTAGTAGGCGATCATCGCAGAATCTGCCCTACCGTCCATCGTCAGCTTCCTACCTTTCGGAAGCTTCAGAGGGATCTCAGGGAAGATCCTCTGGCACTTTCCCATCGAACGCGCCTTTGGATCTCCAGCGGGCATGTCTGCGAGGACCTCCTTCTGCCAAGCTCGGGGAGACACAATATCATATTTGATCCCCAGGCCAATACAGATCCCTTCCCAGAGACCGAATCCTTGCCCAGTTTTGAAGGTGGAACTCAGGCCCTGTTTTTGCATGGGGAAGGCCTTTTCGATCCAGATCATGAGGTGGACCCCCTCCGACGGGTCAAACTCGACCAGATATCGGAGAATCTTCCCCATCTCGGCAGTTGCGTACTCGTTGCGCGTCTTGGTCCTGCCGGACGGGGTCTTGCCCTTCTTCTGAGTGATGATCGGGGTATCCCACCACCCGATCACCTTCAGGTTCTCGTCCACGGCCGTCACAGCACCGCTAACTCCGTTGTCGATGCCGACGGCTATGATCCTCATTTCTTCAGCTCCGGCGGAATGTCTGTGGCCAACTCGATCCGTGGAGCGTCGACGTTGGCGTCGAACATCAGGCAGCACTTGGGGCACCGCACGACGTTCTGGCCTGGGTCCTTCTTCACAGGCGGGCACAGCGGCTGTTCAGCCTCACTGAGATCGAAGGACACTTCCGGTGTCTCTTCTCCAGGCATCTCGCCCAACTGCTCCGGTCCCTTGTAGACGACGAGGGTATCGATCGTCTTGTTTTTGTGATCGATCTGGTCATGAACTTCAATGTTGGCGAGCATCCACTTGAGGAACGGCTTCAGCTTCATCAGCTGAGCGAACACTTCGAGGTATCGAAGAGCTTGGTTTAACTCTCGGACGGTGGGCCACTCCTGGAGCGCTCGTTGTGCAACAGCCTTCATCTCTTCCTGGACACGCTTCTTTTCCTTCAGCCGTGCCTCGAAGGACTTCTTGGTGGGTTTGTTATTGATCTTCTTTTCAGTCATTGTTCTGTTCCTCGATCCAATCGTTAACCTCAGCCAAAGTCAACAGCTCTAGATCAAAGATCGGCATTCCGATCTTTTTGGCTTCCTCGTATTCACCGCGACTACCTTCGCTACCTCCCCATCCCTCAAGTAGGATGATGGCATCACAGCACCGGAGAAGCTCCATGGTGGCATCAATCCAGAACTGGCCATCTTTCTCCCCGTCGAAGAAGCGATACATTGTGTGCGGAATAAAAGGGATCGCCCCCAGGCAGGCCACTTTGAGCCCGACACGCTCCGCTCTCCGAATGTTCTGTTCGACGAGCCAGGCCGTGGTGGCTCTAAATGGTCCTGCGATGTAGAACTTCTTCATGACTTTCCCCTACTCCGGCAGGTTCGTCCAGTCCGTGGTTCCTAGTCCACCCTCTTCGACGAGGGCCTCGTTATCGAGCCACTCGTTCAGGTCTTCTAGGGACAGATCAGAGAAGACGTACAGCATGATCATTAACCTGTACTTGTCTTCGATAGTCTTCAACCGGAGTGTGGATGGGGGCCCAAGGACTCCGTAGGCGATCTTGTCGGCCTCAGCCAACTTGTCTACCAGGAGGCCAAATCGACGCACCCATTCCTCGGGCAGCTCCTCGATGGGCTTGTCAAACTCCACGACCTTGGCCAAGGTCATAACAGAGTGAACCTCACGCGTGTACTTCTGCGGAGGTCGATCTGATGGTTCCTGAGCCCAGATCGGTTTGAGTTGGTAGATCTCCCCATCCTCCCCGCGGTCAAATTGGATCGCACAGTTTCTGATTCCTGTGTTGACGAGCTTGCGTGCCTTCTCTCCAAGATAGGGCCAAAGCCGCTCTCCGATATCCACGCACCCGGAGAACCCTTCTTCTTTCGTTTCTTCCACAACGTCTCCTACTTCCACGGCGCCCGTTCGCACCGACGTTTGATCGCAGCATGCAACGTCATTGCACCCTTCATGCTCATAAAATGCTGCACCCACTCATCTACTTGTTGATCTGTATAGCTGGTAGTGGTAATGGATGCTATGAACGACGATGAAGACAGTCCAAGTTTTGCTTTGGCTTCCATTGTTTCGTGGAGGCGCCTGATCTCCGTACCGTAGTCGGTTCCAATATCTGCCAACATCGTATCTACCGTGTCATAAGAACCCAACTCGGCTTCAGCAGCAATGCAATCCATCAGGTCGTGTGGGTGGGAGGCTGTGAGTACCATTCCACTAACGTGTCGCTCACCACTAATTACCCTCTCTTCTTGGTTGAATGTGATCCTACTAATAAGAGTCATTACGATGGCGTCACTACAGGTGTCGGGCCACACTTCAATTCGGAAATCATTTATGAACGAGATCGGGTTCCATCCGATTTCAGCGAAGCGTCTGAACATGGTCTTCAGACACAACTCACACAGGAATGGTCCCTCGTTAAGCTGCTCGCACCACTTGAGAAGTCTCATGTGTCGTCTCGGTCACGGAACCCTAACCAGATGGGAGTACGAGGAGCTTCCTTCACACCATGCGGCTGGTACTTGTACTTGATCAACTTTCCGAGATACAAGGCCCGAGTGTTCCAAATCTGCCGCCGGAGGTCGTGGGTCAGCCCCTTCCCCGTCCCCACTGCAAACTCAATTCCGGTCTTCTGGTCTCTGACCAGGAACTTGCCCAGCGTTCCGGCAGGGACCTTCCCTGCCTTAGCTGAGGATCTCTTGGCGTGGCCCAGTTCGTCCTGTTCCAGCTCATTCTCGTTGTGCATCATCTCTTCGAAGCCAATGATCTGGGCTTCAGCATCGACGAACCTTTTGATCTTGAGAAGCCACCCTTGCTTGACCGTGGAGCGTCCGCACTTGTAGGGGCTGTGCATCGTGCGCAGGATGACGCCCTCGTACCCAGCCGCCAGGGCCGCGTCCTCGTAGGTGACCAAGTCTTCATACGAGTGAACGAGCTTCACCTGAACGAACTTGACTCTGGGATGCTTCAGCTCGTCTACGCATTCGGCCAGGTCTATCAGGCGATCGGAGTAGTACTTGTCGAGGCTCTTTTTCACATAGTCGAAGACCCAGTACACGAAATCTGGCTCTCCACCACGACTCATGATCCCAGAACTGCAGTCCTGGAAGTTGTTACCGACGATCAGTTCACCGTCCAAACCGTCTGGCAGGCCCTTCAGCGTCTCCCTGATGAAGACGTTGGGGATCTGTTTGAACTTCCTAGATAGGGCCCCTCCATCCACAATAAGACATCGGATTCCATCGAGCTTCGGCGTGGCGACCATCGGATACACGAGAGATTGGATATCGTCCGCGGTCAGTGCTGCAGCGAGCATCGGCTTGGTGATCATGCGGCTATCCTCGTTTCTCCGTTCACCTTCTCTACCTTGATCTGTTTATTGAATAGACCCTTCATAACATCCTGGTGTGTGACAACGAAAATCGATCCTGACTCCAACACCATGTCTGCCAGAAGTTCCATAACAGACTCAACACCGGATTCATCCAGGCTTTCAAAAGGCTCATCGAGAAATCGCTGAGGAAAAGGTCGACGAGCACGCGCAGAAACAAGGTCAGACAGCGTGTAGTTGATTGCAAGATCAGCTCGAGACTTCTCCCCACCGCTGTTACCGGCGTAGGTGTCGGCCCCGATCCGGTTAGTAACCACGACAGAGAACTTCTCACGGATCTCTCCACTTTTCAGGACGGTCTGTGTGCTGAACTCGACTTTGATGTCGCCGCCGGTCAGAACCTGCGCGTAGTAGTTGACGCGCTCATTGAGGAACGGGGTGACGGACTGGAGGATGTAGCTTTTGAGTCCCTTGTTCGAGAACCCCGTACGCCAGAACTCAAGATGGTCTACCTCGAGCTGCAGTCCGCGAACCCTGGACTTGCTCTTGGCGATCGTCTCCAGCTGGCACAGAATCTTCCGCTCAGTCTCTTGGAGCAGCTTACTGAACGGGGACTCTTCCTGCTGCTTCTCCTGGAACCTCATGCGGATCGCAGACTCCCGGCGGCGAGAGGCGGATAGATCGTCAACCCAGCGCTTGGCTTGCTCAGCGTCCGTGACCAGGGTGAGGATCTTTTCCTCTGCAACTGTCAGCTCCTCAGCTGCAGCGATGATGTGCTCCCTGAAACTGGCCTGGTGCTCTTCCAGGCACGAGTTGACGCTGTCCATTCTCTTTCGAGCATCTTCGGCCTGAACGCCCGCTTCTGCCAGGTCGGACTTGATCTTCATCACACACGATTCTACATGCTCCCCGTCGATACGTTGGTAGCAGGTAGGGCACGTACTACCGAGTGTTCTAAGGTCCAGGATCTCCTGCTTCAGCCGGGCCATGTCAGCTTGAGCCTGTTTGAGATCGGATTTGGCCTCGAACAGCATGGACTGGTACTGGGTCGCCTCTTCCCGGTCCTGGTTCTCCAGGTCGAACTTGTTCTTCTTGAGGTTCTTGGTGCGCTCCCGGGCCTCCTCCATGGCGGCTCCGAAGTTCACCGTCTGGCTGTAGGCCCAGTAGTGCTCCTGCTCGAAGACCTCCTCCATCAGCTCCGTGGCAATAGCGGACAAGGCGTGGCGCTTCTTGCGGGCCCAGGTGTCTCTCTCAGTCTCGTAGGAGGCTTTCTCCTGCTGGAGAGCCTCGTAGTGGAGCCACTGCTCCCGGAGGGCTGTCTGGGCCGCTGAGAGCCCCTGGTGGGCCGTCGCGAGCTTGTCCTTGGTGACGTCGAGCGCCGCCGCGAGGACCCCTATCTGGAGAGCGCTCTCCAGGACAACCTTCTGCTCGGAATCGTTCATCTCACTGAATTTCTTGAAGGATCCCTGAGGCATCATGGGGCCCTGCACGAAAGTCGTGTAGTCGATTCCCAAAAAGCTGTCTATTTTCGCTTGGGTAAGGGTCGCAGTCCCCTGCGTCAGGTCGACGGTGTCCCCTGCATCTGTGAGGTGGTGGAAGTGGAGCCCGTTGCCCCCATCCTTGTGCTTGCGGAAGCGGTTGATGAAGTAGAGCTGACCCTCGTGGCGCAATTTGAGGCCGACGGAGCAGCCCTTCTTCTTCTTCCTGTTGACCACAGCGTCCCCGGTGTAGCCACGGACGGTCTTTCCCCAGAGGCACCACACCAGAGCTTCGAAGAGGGTGGACTTCCCGGCGCCGTTCTCCCCAAAGATCAGTACGAGACCCTGGTTCTCCAGATTCCAGACGATGGGAGTAGAGATGCGAAAGAAGTTTTCGATCTTGGCCTGTACGAAGATCATCGCTCTGTCCTCTCCACCGCTTTGGTAAAGAGGTCACGGCCTACGGTGAGGAGCATCTCCTCGTCCAGGTCTTCGGGCATCTCGGTGTTGACGTAGGCCTCGACCATGCTCTCGTGGTCCATGGAAGGGTGGAACACGCTGGCAGTGTCGAGCGTCTTCTTCTCTGTCCTGGGGTTCGGGAAGAACTCGACAGCACGGATTCCTTCCGCGATGAGCTTTTTGGTGATCTCTTCTTGTGTGGTGAGGGGGATGTCTCGGTCGTAGGTGATGCGAACGAAACCATCGTGAGCCCAATCGAGATCGATGTCTTCCCATTCCTCCACTGGACACCTGACGAAGTGAGGTCCGGCAAGGAAGTGGAATTCGATCTTACCTGTTTCGGTATTCCAGATCAAACAACCCCTGGGCTGTCCCTCGTCGCTCCAGTTGTGGTGGTGAGTCGCCCCGATGTATTGGACGTTCTCGGCCAGAACCTGAGGCTTGTGGTAGTCACCGAGGAAGATCTGATCGAAGTACTTAGGGTGGAGGTCACCGACCTTGTAGGAACCGTTTCCGCGCATCACGAAGTTGCTGCCGACCGTGGCCCCCTCGATCCCCAGATGCCCTAACATGATGTGGGGTCCTTGGAAGTCTTCCCGGTCTGCATGGTCATCGATTGCGTGAGTGATCGCAGCGCCAAGATCTGGCTGTGTCGTAGCGGGAACCGCAAGGACGTTCAGGTACTCTCCGTTGCTTTCGAAAGCGTACCATTGAAGCTGATCCATCACGGTGACCGTGGATTGGAAAGCGTAGATGCTGTGCTCCGTTCCGGACTTGTTCCCTTGATCATGGTTTCCGACCAACAGGCCGACGAAAGATCTCCCTATTTTGAGGCGTGCAACAGCCTCGAATACAGCATTGAAGGTGGGGATCTTCATGTTCCCCAATCCCGGACGGATGTGGAACAGATCCCCTCCGAACAGAATTCCTAGAACATCCTCCTGCCTACTGAGAGTATCGATCTGCTTCAGGATGTTGAGAGCATCCTGCAACCTGCTGTTCCGACCCTCAGGCGTCATCGTCGCGTAGGAGCGGAACGCGTGGGCATGCAGGTCGCTGAAGAGCAGAACCTTCATGGGATCTTCCTTACCGGCGGCGGGGTCTTGTTGAACTTCACCAACCTGTACTCGTACTGGGTGGTGTCTCCCGCGGATTTACGTTTTCTGATCGTGACGAACCCTGGTCTCCTCCTAGAGTGAACCTCTTTCCGCAGCTCACGTAGACGACGGCACCCTTCGGAGCCTCCGATGTGGACCGCGTTGATCTCCATAGTTGTGTGCCATCGACAGTCTATCAGGAGGTCCCACACAGCGGCCCGTCGTGTTGAGTTGGACGTCACCGTTATTTCCTCCAGGTAATTCCTTCCAACGTGATGTTCACCACGTCGGCCTTCTCTTCAAGAATCTGAGTAACGCGATCAACCGCTTCTTGCATCGTGAGCGTACAGTTCCTGACGATTAGGTTTACCTCTTTGGCTCGGATCACGTTGAGCTTCACACCAGGGGTGGTGAACGCCATGCGGACCTTGGGTGGAAACTCCCGTCGCAGACCCTCAGCGAACTGAGCACTGCGGTCCTTGGATGTGCCGGGCGGGAATTGAACATGGACCACGGTTTCGTTGGGGCTGACTCGCATCAGATCTGTCTTGATGCCCGCGACCATCTTCCCGACACCTGGGATGTCCCAGATGGTTTTGGCTTCGTCGTCACTCATCTTTGATCTTTAGGACTCGGTGGAGTTGCCCGTCAGTAGGTGGAATACAACATCCATTCCTCTTGCAACGAGTGATCTGCACCCACGCCCCATCCTCATTCGTTCCGCATCTGTGGATGGGGTGTTCCCGTTCCATCGACTCCACGTCCCAAGGACGAACCCCGTATCTTGCACGCCATCCGCGGCGCATCTCGAGATCTCTGACGTACAGATCTCGAACTGTGAGTGGGGCGTCGTCGTTCATTAGCTCAACGGGGGATAGTCTGTGTCGTCTTCCAAGATCGCAATGATCTTGTTTACGTGATCATCATCCGCGGTACAGTTTTTGACGATTTCGTAAATGAGAGCCAGTTTACAGACGGCCTTACCATTGACTCTGTCAGCCAATTCGAGCTGCGATTGCATCTCAAGTAGCTGATCTTGGAGTACCTCTTTCATCTATTCCTCCAGCGGAACCTCGAAACATGGAGTGTTCTCACCCATCCAACTTCCCACCACGTTGAACTCGAAGTACTCCTCGGCCATCTCACGGTGATCATGTGGCACCAGAGAAGGTTTCGACGTGCTACCAGTGATGTGATCCCGATCTAACACGTCGACGCACTTCTCGTAGTCATACAGCGCCAGGTACCGGTTGAACTGCCGTACGATGCCAACGAGCGCCTCGTCGAACCCATCCGCGAAGAGGGCCTCCGGGTTGAGTTCGGCGAGACGCTCCTTGATTTTTGCAGGGGTCATCAATACCTCCGGGTTACCAGATACCCGTTTTCAGGTTCCATCACGGTTCCAGACCCCGCATCAATGTGGATCGTCCTCATATAAGACGAAGTTTTAAGGGTCACACAGTACTCACCGTTTTTCAGGATCACTTCACAGAAGTCCAAACAAGCATCAGGATCCATTACCTTACGAAACCATTTCTTAGCTTTCTGGACAGCTTGATCTACGGTTAATATGAGTCGACCGGACATCTCACTCCCCGACGTGTCCGCTCAGCACGTAGCGGTTGGTGACCTCATCGACCAGAGACTGATAATCGGGGTGTGGAACCACCTTCTCCAAGAATCCGACCCATCCCTGGAAGTTGATCTCACCACTGTCAGACTTCCATTTCAGCCACGCCTTGCTCTTGGAGATCACTCCCATCTTCACAGCCTGATCGAAGATCATGTAGGTCATATCGAAACCGCGATTACCGAGACACGGAACTCGGATCGTACGTAGAACGGGTGCCATCTTATTCTTCAAGATGTGTACCTTGTTCCTGTGGCCGACGGTGTCACGCTCGTCATCCTCTCCCTTTGATGGAGCGGAACCTTCTTTGATCGCCTGACCCTTAGCAAGACGAATACGAAGGGAGCTATAGAACGTCACCTTCTCTCCACCGTAGCTTGCCCATGGGTCACCATACTGGACGTTGATGTCGCGGTAGAGATGGTTGATAAAGACCAGAGCGATGCGTTCCTTCGAGATCAGATGGATGACTCGCTGCAGGTTCTTGCCGACGACCTTCGCCGCTTCAGCATAGAAATGTTGATCAGCTGCAGCGTTGAGCTGAGCCTTCGTAGGCGTTCCTCCCAGGGAGTCCCATCCGATGAGCACGGGGACGGAGGCATCGAACTGCTTGATCGTAGCGATGAGGAACTCCATCCGCTCGAACACCTCTTCGATGCACTCAGCTTGAGCGAGCAACAAGTGGTCCAGGTTGACTCCCAGCTTCTCCCAGTAGTCCAGAGCGAGAGCCTGCTCGGTGTCGATCACGCAGGCCACTCCACCTTGCCTCTGGGTGTCTGCCACAGCGTGCCCCAGCAGAGTGGTTTTGCCCGATCCGTTACGTCCGGCAATCTCGGTCAGACGCCCGAAGGGGATGCCTCCAGGAATCCGGTTCCCACCAGCGATGGCAGAGTCGATCACGAAATTGCCAGTGGAGGCCCACTGCTCGACCTTGCACAGCACCGTGTCAGCCGTGGGAGTGATCGCAGACCCGGTCCCGAACTTCTTCTCCATGCCTGCGATGGCATGGTGGACCAGCTTCATTGCCTCTTCGTTGGTACGCGTAGACGTTGGCGCTCTAGTAGAAGATGAGGGGGCGGATGACTTCTTCGTGGGGATCTTCTTCTTGGGAGGCTGCTTGGGCATCTTGCACTCCAGGGAAAGGTGGACGGGAACACCTCCTGCCGGATTGGCAATAGATGCTCCCGTCCTAGGGGAAGCTAAGCTGTCGTCCGCCAGTGCTACTACTTGCGCTTACCGGTCGCCTGCTCCATCTCCTCCATCAGAGAATCGGCAGCCGACTTTCCGCCAGCCTTGCCCCCCGGTTTGGGCTTCCCAGGAGCCTTCCCAGGCCCCTTCTTCCCCGGAGCCTTCTTCGCCTTGGCAGCGTCGAGGGCGGCGATACGCTTGCCACAGCGAGCGTACAGAGGGCACTCCTTGCAGGTGTCGTCGTCCCCGTCGTACTGACGGGCCGTACCGAAGCACCCGATGTGGACGGAGGTGCCATGGGCGTCCTGGACCGCCACGTTGGTGGGGTCCTCGATTTGCTCATCCGCGAGCTGATCGAAGTCCAGGTAGCCCTCATCGTCCACGGGAGGCCACGCCTCGGCCTGTACTCCGTTTCCTCCGTTCTCCTCCTCCTCCGGAGTCTCTTCCTCCTCCTCCTCCGGAGTCTCTTCCTCCTCCTCCGGAGTCTCTTCCTCCTCCTCCTCGGGCTCCTCCTCCTTTGCCTTCGCCTTCGGAGCCAGCTTCTTCGTCGGCTTCTTCTTCGTCGACGACTTGGCCTTAGCTTCCTCCAGCTTCTTGGCCTCCTCGGGATCGACGCCCTCCATGATGGCGATGATCTCGGCCGCCGACTTCACCTGCTGGACCATGTCCAGGTTGTGGAGCGTGGGATCGTCATCCGGCACCGGAGCTTCCGAAGTGTTCTTCTCCAGACGCACGCGGTACTTGGTGTTGAGGTCCTTGCCCTCCTTGGTGATGATGACGTTGTACCCCTCTTCGAGGTCCGTCATGTCGATCTCATCGTTGTAGTAGTCCAGCAGCTCCTTGAAGATCATGCTGCCGAACCCGAACACCTGGATCTTCGGGGCGCCCACATCGGGGAGACGGTTCTCCTCCACGCCCCCGCCGATCATCTCGTCGACGTTCTCCTGGGTCCACTCGGGGTCTTCCAGGTCGATGGCGTTGACGAAGAGGCGCATGCGAGCACGCATCGACTTGGCCAGCTCGAGGTCTGCCGGATCGCCCGTGGCACGGAGACGCTCCACCTCATCACAGACGGGGCACTCACCTCCACCCGGCGGTGTCTTCTTTGGGCAAGCGAGCGTCTTCTTGTTGTCGTCATCAGGACCGATGCCCCAGTGGGTCCAGACTTCACGCCACCACTGGAAGGCGTTGACGCCTTCGTCGGTCCAGGGGGGCATGACCCTGACGCGGTTCTTGCCACTCTTCAGCTTGAGGAACGGCATGGGGCCGAAGTTCCCCATCGCTGCTGCTCGGGCAGCTTCCTCCGCTGCCTTTTGTTTGGATTTGCCGATGTCCGCTTTGATTGCCATCTTTGATCTCCTTACCTAGGCTTCGGAGCCTGGTGGACGCTTTCCTGGGGGCCGCTTCAGGGTTGGCGCCTTACCAGGAGGGGTTTTTGAGGACTGCCGCGATTGGGCCTCCTCGTGTTTACGTTGTGCTCGTTCTCGAGCTTTTTCCTTGGCGGCTTCTTTCAGGATGACCGGGTCGGCTTGTCCCTCCACGCGGTAGTTGGCACCGATCTGCAGCAGCATGTCTCGTCGGTGATCCATCGCTGCGCGGCCCGCGGCAGCAAGGCCCGCCATCTTCTTGGCCTGCAGCAGCTGGGTTTGAGTCTCTCGATACTCCGCGTTGGTGATCACTTCGGACTCGACCATCTTCTCGGTGTACTTGATCGGCTTCCTCTTCGAATCTTTCGCTGCCTCCTCTTCTTGACGGGCCTTGTCGCGTACTGCAAAGTCCAGCTGCGCGTAGAGGATGGCGATTTGATTCTTCAGCATTTCGACATCCGCTTTGGCATGCTCAGCCAGGAAGGCCCACCACGCATACTTCTCTGGATGGGACTCGAACTCAAACTCGAGGTCCGCGGGGTTGATTCGCACGTCCTCTTCGATGGGGTTCCCACGTTCGTCCCCTGCGATGTTCAAGCTCTCAGCTAGCCCAGAGAAGTCTTTTGCCATCTGTTTCACCGCCTTTATCTCTTTGTACAGTTGAGGTCTCGTGAACTGTCACTCGAAGTTGAAAAAGTTCTAAGCAGCGAGATGTAATTCCTTTTTTGAGGCCCAGTTGTCGGTCGCGTAGCAGATGTCGGCCACGATCGGAATTGAGAAGTCCCAGTCTTCCATCACCGCCTTGATTTCGTCCAGCAGGTGAATCTCGTCCTTGTGCATGTAGAGGACGATCTCATCGTGGATGGTCATGATGAGGCGGCTCTTCGCGTTGCGCTCCCGGAGCAGGTCTGCGACTCGGACCATGGCGATCTTGAACAGATCGGCACAGGTGCCCTGGATTTTGAAGTTGACCGCTTGCCTCTCGGCACGATCTTTCATCCAGGACTTGGAGTCCGGTAGGTTCTCTCCCAGGATCTCCAGCCGACGGTAGCGGCCGAAGAAGTTCTGCAGCTGGTGATCTTCCCGCACCTCCCTCTTGGTGCGTCCGATCCAACGCTGCAGCACTCGCAGGCGGGCGAAGTACTGCTTGATGAACTTCTTGCACTGGTCCTTGGTGTACTGCTTCTTTGGTGTTGAAATAGCAGAGCGGAGGTTCTCGGCACCGCCGCCGTAAATGACGAGGAAGTTGGTGATCTTTGCCACCTTGCGGAGCTGGGACAATTCATTATGACGAGGATGATTATCGTCGTGAAGAATCTCTACGGCCTCATCATAGTCGATCCCGAACACTTCGCACATCGTGTTGGTGTGAACGTCTCGGAACGGAGGCACCGTGTACGCCCTGAGGAGCACTGGGTCCTGACTGTAGTGCGCCGTCATGCGGACTTCGATCTGGCTGTAGTCGATGAAGACCATGATGTAGCCTTCAGGAGAGATGAAGGCTTTTCGGATCGTGTCTGTCCTACCGGGGATGTTCTGCAGGTTGGGCTTGCTGCTGCTCATACGACCGGTGACGACGTTCTGGTTGTAGGAGCAGTGGAGGTAGTTGTGAATATCGATCATCACCTCCAAGTTGTCGACGTATGTGCTCTTGAGCTTACGTGCCTGTCGGCAAGCGACGATGTCCTCGCACACCTGATATCTGGATGCCAGGTTCTCCAGGACCTCCACATCCAGCGAGGGCTTCCCTGACGGCGTCTTTTTCTTCCAGGTGATGCCCTTCTCCTGGAGCGCCGTGATCAACTCAGCTACGGACCCGACGTTCAACTCTGGTTTGTCAAAGTACGCACGTACCTTTTTCTCGTACTCATTAGCTTCCTTCTCGAGTGCGGGTCCTGCTACCTTGAGGTACTCCTTGTCGATCAGCACACCTCGGTGCTCCATGTCCAAAAGCACCCACAGCAGCCTCGACTCCATCAGGTAGAGCTGTTTCAGATCTGGGTCTGCAGCGACCAGGGGCAGCTTCTTTTTGAACAACGCCCAGGTGTAGTGACCGTCAGATGCGGCGTATGGCACCATCAT
>Ga0307376_10001974_pt1 | contig 20832 bp, 14 predicted proteins | sample TR2MG_FD_202536 | JGI IMG/M metagenome (GOLD analysis project Ga0307376, IMG submission 202536) | Soil microbial communities from Risofladan, Vaasa, Finland - TR-2 | ecosystem: Environmental > Terrestrial > Soil > Coastal area > Acid sulfate soil | place: Finland: Risofladan, Vaasa | collected...
TGGCTGGCGTGCCGGGGTGGGCAAGCGGTTTCAAACGAGATTGCCCAAGCAGCGAAGAAAAGGATCGAGGGATCGGAATGACAAGTCAGAGCAAAACCTTTATGGGGATAGATATAGGCTCGGTTAGTCTAAACATAGCTGTAATCGACGAGAAACTCCATCTCCTTGAAAGCGTCTATGAGAGGACAAGGGGGCAACCTATTCCCGTACTAATTGATGTTCTCGGGGGTCTTGAAAAAGATTTTCCTGAACTATGTGGGGCTTTGTGCACGGGCAGTGGACGTAATCTCATAGCTGAGGTCATGGGTGCAGATAAAGAAAATGAAATTATTAGTCAGGCAAAGGCTGTCGCATACTCCCATCCCGAGGTTAGTACAATTATCGAGATTGGAGGGCAAGACTCAAAGCTGATTTTCCTGGAGCGGGATGAAAGAAATGGAAGGACAATCATCGTTGACCATGCCCTTAATGAGATATGCGCTGCGGGAACTGGCTCTTTCCTTGATCAACAGGCATATCGTCTGGGGATTTCCATAGATGAGTTCAGCGCTTTAGCTACGAGAGCTAAAAAGCCAGCCACCATTGCGGGCAGGTGCAGTGTCTTTGCCAAATCTGACATGGTTCATCTACAACAAGAGGGAACGTCGCAGGAGGAAATAATAGCTGGCCTTTGTTATGCCTTGGCTAGAAATTACATAAGCAATTTAGGTAAGGGGAGGAAATTCGTGAAACCAGTGGCTTTTCAAGGAGGCGTCGCTGCGAATAGAGGCGTGGTAAGGGCTTTTGAAGAACTGCTAGAACTCAAGCCTGGGGAATTGATTATTCCCAAGTATTTTAAGGTCATGGGAGCCTTTGGGGCGGCAATCACGGCCTCGGAGAAACAGAGTGACACACCTATCAGACTTCAAGTAGCAACGGAAGCCTTGAGGCATTACTTAGCTAAAAAGACCAGTGAAGCTGAAATAGGGCATTTAAGGAGATTGATTTATAACGGAGATAGCTCTACTCCCTTGGATGAATATCTTATTTCTGGGAAGCAACGAAAGAATAAGGTGTATATTGGGGTTGATGTTGGCGCTGTAAGTACAAATATCGTTGTTCTGGATGAAAACAAGAAGCTGTTAGCGACCAAGTATCTCATGACCGAGGGCAATCCCATTGAGTCAGTTAAGAAAGGATTAAAGGACATAGGTCATGAAATAAAGGACCTTACTGAAGTTCAAGCTGTGGCGACCACTGGCAGTGCGCGTTATTCTATAGGAGACTTCATCGGTGCTGATGTAGTAATTAATGAGATTACTGCTCAGGCTAAGGCTACACTGGCTATCGATGAGACCGTAGACACCATATTTGAAATAGGAGGGCAGGATTCAAAATATATCCGCCTGAAGAATGGTGCAGTTGTAGATTTTGAGATGAACAAGGTTTGTGCTGCAGGAACTGGCTCCTTTCTCCAAGAACAGGCTGATAGATTGGATGTAAATATTAATGCAGAGTTTAGCAAGCTTGCTTTCAGCTCGAAAGCTCCCGTCGATTTAGGGACTCGATGCACTGTCTTTATGGAGTCTGATTTAATACACCACCAGCAAGTTGGTTCACCGAAAGTCGATCTCTTAGCGGGGCTTTCCTACTCTATTGCCAATAATTACATTGAAAAGGTGGTGGGGAATAAAAAAATTGGCGAGCGGATATATTTTCAGGGAGGCGTTGCCGGAAATAAGAGTGTGCTTGCTGCCTTCGAAAATATTTTAGGGAAGAAGATTACGGTTCCGCAGAACTACAATGTAACTGGTGCCATAGGTGCTGCGTTGATTGCCATGGAGAGGAGACATGGGGATGGGAAAAGCGATTTCGTTGGGTTTGACCTCATAGACCGGGAATATGAGGTCGAATCATTTGAATGCCAGCATTGCCCTAATCACTGCGACATAAAGAGGATGTCCATCGGAGGCGAATTCAAATCCTTTTACGGTGGTATTTGTGACAGATATGAGCTGAAAAGCGAAAAAACCGCCGACCAGGTTCTTCCCGATCTCTTCAAAGAGCGGGAGGAAATGCTTATGAGCTATTATAAGGGCGATGAATTTGTCCCGAATTCTCCGGTAATAGGCATTCCACGAATGCTCATGTTCTTTGAGCAGTTTCCACTCTGGGCTGCGTTTTTTGGGGAGTTGGGAGTTAGGGTGGTGCTCTCCGATAAAACTAACAAGGGGCTCATTCATAAGGGGCTTCAAGAGATTTTAGCTGAAGCCTGCTATCCGGTGAAGGTCGCCTATGGGCATGTAGTAAATCTCATTGAAAAAGGTGTTGACCGTATATTCCTGCCCAGCATTATTGACCTGGAGAAAGAGAGTGATGATGTAACCAGGAGCTACAACTGCCCCCTGATTCAGGGTATCCCCTTTATGCTTAGACCTGCCTTTAAAGATAAAGTAAAAATCATAAGTCCTAGCATATTTATGGCAAAGGAAAAAGAGAACCTCAAGGGGCAGATGGAGAAGATAGGCAGTGAATTTGGAAAAGAAAGGGGGGAAATTGCCTCAGCCATAACCGCTGCGCTTAAGGCTCAAGATGAATTCGAAAGCATGCGTCGAGAAAGAGGTCAAAAGATACTTAAAACCCTCAAGAAGGATAATGAAGCCGTGGTGGTAATAGGAAAGCCTTACAATGTTCATGATTTGGGGTTGAATCTAAATATTGCCAAGAAATTGCGACATCTAGGAATGCTGGCCATACCCTTTGACCTACTGCCACTGGATAGGATTGAACTGCCGCCTCATTACTCCAACTTGGTTTGGAAGAATGAACAAAATATTCTGAGGGCAGCGATACTGGCTAAGAATAACTCCAGCTTGAACCCTATAATGATCACCAATTATGGCTGTGGTCCTGATGCTTTCTTCTGGAAGTATCTTGAAGAAACCATGGGAGAGGATCCTTATCTACTTCTGGAGGTAGATGAGCACAGCGGTGATGCTGGAATGATCACCAGGGTTGAAGCCTTTCTCGATACTCTTGGTAGGCCGAAAACAGGGGTAAAGGAGGAAAGGCAAGAAGACCTCAGTTTGATTAGACCTTCTGGTGAGATAAGTATCTTCAAACCAACAAAGAGGCTTAGGGAACTGGATAAAATCTTTTATATCGCGCATGTTTCTGGTCACTCAGTTATTTGGGCTGCTGCCCTCAACTCCGTGGGTCTAGATGCTCGAGTTTTACCCGAGCCTGATGAATTATCGGAAGAGATAGGAAGAAGATACGTCTCTGGCAAGGAATGTCATCCCTATTTACTCACTACAGGGGATTTAGTCAGGATGACCCAACTTGAAGATTTTGACCCCGATAGGGCAGCATTTATGATGCTTAACTTCGATGGTTCCTGCAGGTTGAGTCAATATGCCTTGTCTCAGAAATTGGTTCTCAGGAGATTAGGTTTGGGGCATATCCCTATAGTCGCCCCGGTTGTCTCTATCCGCCATGATGAATGCACTGAATTATTTGGATTAAAGTGGGCGGAAGTTACCTGGAAGGGTTGGCTAGCTACGGATGTCTTATTAAAAAAGTTACTTCATATTCGCCCTTATGAAGTAAATAAAGGGGAGAGTGACAGGGTTTATGCACAAGCCATAGAGGAGATAGCCTCTGGAATTATCAACGGGCAATTTTGGCAGGTTTTAAATCGCTCAATAGCAGCTATGGACGAGATTCCAACTAAGAATGAAGATAGGCCAATTATAGGTATCGTGGGAGAGTTCTATACCTGTATGAACGCCTGGTCTAACAACGATATAATCAGAGAGTTTGAGTCACTGGGCGCTGAAGCAAGGCTTGGGCCGACTACTACAGATTATGCAGTATATTTCAATGAGGTATATCCGAAGACGCACTTTTCTAGGGGAAAATATCTCGCTGCCCTTTATTATTATCTTAGAAGGTTTCCATTTATGCACTGGAAGGGAAAGATTGAGGGAATGATGAAAAACGAGCTTCGAGATTGCAGGATCCCCAGGGTTGAGGATGTGGTTACGCTTGCCGCTCCTTATGTAAGTGATGATATAGACCCCGTATTAACTGTAAATGTGGCTAAGGCGAAAAATTATGCTATGCAGGGTTGCAGCGGTATAGCTAATCTCGTCATTTTAAATTGCCTTCATGGGACTGTATCCACTGCTATTTATAGAGGGATACAAAGGGAGCACAATCGTATCCCTGTGCTCAACATGATATACGATGGGCTAAAGCAAACCAATGCAAAGACAAGGATAGAGGCCTTTATACACCAAGCGAAGTTATACCACGAAAGATACAGCACGGTTTAATAAACTGGCACTTTGTAGAAGCTGATATTCCGAATTTATACAAAGTTCACCTTGTCCTGGTGGGCAAGGTTTAATCCCAGCCGCCGGTGAAATACCTATGTAACATCACCTTTCCATTTTGTAAATATTCCCATTTCATAGTCACAAGTGAAACATATTCACAATTCCATAAATAAGAGCTAACAATTGATGGTCTACAGTATACCAATACAAAAATGAGGATAGAGGCCTTCATACATCAAGTGAAACTGTATCCCGAGAGATATTGTGCAGTTAAATCCTGAATGTAAAGTTCGAAATACTAAAAATATCTAATGAACTACCACTTTGAATTGGGTTTTTCAATTTCTTTGGGCTCTAGAATTCAGGGTCTAAGGTCTTCCAGAATTATCCAATCAATTTCGTTGTCGCCCTTGAGGACGGAAACAATATGGTTCTTGTATCGTAATTGCTCTACCAGAAAAGAATGCCCCTTATAGTCCAAAGCAATGTGATTCTCATCGGGGACCGAGATTATCCGACATGTCTTTAACCCGCTTATACCAATTCCGATGACCTTCAGAATGGCTTCTTTCGCCGTCCAATAGCGAAAAAATGTATCCCAGGACCTTTCCTTTAACTCCCATTCCTCCTCACTCGCCACGTAAGCAAAGAGTGATTCAGCCCGGGGCCTCATTTCTTCAATATCGATCCCGACCTTATCTTTGCTAACCACCGCCGCCACGTACTCAGGTTTGTGGGAAAGAGCCCAGTAATTGCCATTAACGGGACATGGGGCGCCCTTTTCGTCCTTAAGCAGTTTTCCAAGCGTTACTCCGCTTTTTTCGGCACTCAGTTTTAGCGCCTCTCGCGCAATTCGGCTCAGATGGTCTACCTTTTCTTTCCCCGAGGGTTTATGTCCAACTTCGATAACTGGCATGACTACAGGAAACAAAGTCATTGGCTTACTAAAACCTTGTTGCCTCATCAATAATATCCTTATCAAAGTAGTTGACTGACATTCCGCAATCCACGATGATCCCTTGGGCATTAATGCCACTGGAGCGATCGCTCAAGAGAAATACTGCTGTATTGGCTACTTCCTGAGCAGTTAGAATTTTTTTACGAAGCGTTAATTTTTCAGTATAAAGGTAATAATTGACGGATCCTGGTATTCCTGCGGATGCCGAGGTTTTCAGCGGCCCAGCGTTAACTGAGTTAAATCTGACTTGAGAAAACGAACTGAAGGATTTAGCCAGAAAACATATGGTTGAATCTAGGGCAGCCTTTACGGGAGCCATAAAACCGTAAGGTTCGGCTGCTATTTTGGTGGTTGAGATTGATATGGTAACTATCGATGCCTTTTCATCCAACAGGTCTTTAAACTCATTGGCAATGGCGATTAATGAATAACAGGAGATATCAATCGACTGCAGGAAGTCTTTCCTTTTTGTTTCGTGAAATGGCTTAAGCCCTTCTTCATAATTAGCAAAAGCTATGGAATGAACAATACCGTGAATTTTGGGATACTGCTTGGAAATATCTTCAGCAAGTCTTCTAATTTCCTGCTCTCGTTCGACGTCGCATACAAAGATATCAGAACCAGGAAGGATTTTGGAAACACTATCTCTGCGTTCTTTTGATCGAACACTATAGACTACATTTGCGTTTGCCTCAGAAAGAACCTGTCCGATGGAGAAGGCGACGCTCTTCCTGTTAGCCACTCCAAAAACAAGAAAAGTCTTACCCGCGATGTCTAAGAAATCCATATAGTGCTCCTTCTATTTCCATGTCGTATGTTAAGGTGCCTCTTTAGCCAGGGTGACGGTAAACTCGACCGTGACCGATGTCTTTCCGGCGACCGAGGCTTTGCCCTTCATGAAATAGGCATTGCTGACTTTTTCCACCAGTTCTGCTTCAATGTCCAGGGTATTACCGGGCTTGACGATACTTTTGAACTTGGCGTTATTGATTCGGGTCAAAACAGGAATACCTTCACCAATACCGCCCATCATTTTAGAGAGCAGGATTGCACCTGTTTGAAAAATGGATTCACAGATAAGCGCCCCGGGCATGATCGGTTGCCCGGGATAATGTCCTTCGAAGACTGGCTCATCAGGCTTTATCTCTTTCGCTGTTTTGATTTTTGTTCCGCTTATTTCTACGATCCTATCAACAAACAAAAACGGTGGACGATGGGGTATAGCATTTAGAACTTCCTCCATATCATAATCCTCCACTTACCTCAAGGGTAGAACCGGTAACATATGACGCCTCTTTGGAAGCCAAGAAAAGAACACAAGCGGCCACTTCTTCAGTGCTTCCAAATCTCTTTAAGGGAATCCTGGCCAAGTAGGATTCACGCAATTTATCTGGCAGGTCTTCAATTAATTCGGTGGCAATAAATCCCGGAGAGACACAATTAACCGTAATACCCCTAGTGGCGACTTCCTTGGACAACGATTTAGTCAATGCACTCAGGCCTGCCTTTGAAGCTGCATAATTTGCCTGGCCTTCAAAACCGTATCTTTCCATCACAGAGCTTATGTTGATAATCCGTCCATATCGTTTGCGCATTAGACTCTTGACAGCAAATTTGCACATGTAAAAGATTCCGGCGAGATTGACATTCATCACATCATGCCAGTCTGACTCCTTCATCATCGCCAGGACAGAGTCCTTTCGGATACCGGCGTTGTTCACCAGGACTTCAAAGCTCCCATATTTCGTGTCTATGTATTTGAAAAACTTTTCCACCTCTTCATATTTGGTCACATCAAGCTTTTGGATATCAATGTTTTCGGCAAACTGGCTGTTGTCTTGTTTAAATTGTGCCGCCGCAGCTTCATTTGCCGAATAAGTGACAATAACTCTGGCACCTGCCTTCAAGAAACTCTCGGCAATGGCTTTGCCTATTCCTCTGGTTCCACCGGTAACGATAACAGTCTGTCCTTTGAAATCATACATTTCTTGCTCCTGCTGAGAGAAATTTGTCTACATCATGGGCGACAATTACTCCGTAGTTAGCTGCGCCTAGCCAACCTGACATAATAATCCCCACGGAGCCGGTATGAAAAAGTCCTGGTATCTCTTTAGGAAGCCCCATACTGACCTTTAACCCTTCAAATTTGGTGCCAAAAGAGGCACCGCTCAAATGGAGCGTATACCTTTGAAATGTTTTTGGAGTGGCGGCTTCTAGGTGGTCTACTTTATCTCGAATTTTGGGGATGTATTTCTCGAGAGCATTAAGCGTTCGTTGAACCAAATTTTCCTTAGCAGCTCGGTATTCTTTTTCAGACAGGTTAGCCCAGTCTTCGTAATTGGCATTAGTGGAGGCTACGACCGAGAACATATCAGAGCCTGGCCGGGTTTGTGGATAGTAGATTGAGAAGGTCCGGCTGGTAGTATTTTTGCTGCGAAGTTCTTCGGAATCGAATTTCTCCGCCTCTGAGGTAAAAAGTAAATCCCCTATGTAGTCGATTTTCTCGCCCTTTTTGATACCCATATACACCTGACAACTGCTGTTATTGAGGCGCACTTTTTTGGCCTCTTCAATGAAGCTTTCAGAAAAATTCTCGTCTCCGACCAGTCTGTGGATGGTTGATAATAAATTACCATTGGAGACAATAGCTTTACCTTTGATCATTTTGCCATTCGCTACCACTCCGGCAATCTTTTTATCCTCGATGCCAATTTTTCCCACCAGGCATTTGGTTCGAATATCGACACCATTTTTTATAAGCTCCGCCCGCATCATGCCAATTATCTTATCCGTCCCACCTTGAAAGGTATAAACACCTTTATTTAGAAAATTGGAAAAGACAATCCCGTAGGTTATCGCAGGGTCATCCAAGGTTGATCCATTGGCATAGGTGATCGGTTCCATTATCATGCGGACAATATCATGACGACCGGGAAAAAAATTTTCAAAAAGCTCTCTGGTAGTCATGGTTTGATCATCGTAAAAGTTCATGCCTCTGAGTGCGCTAACGAAGTTATCAATAGTCTCTCTGGGGATTTTGAAGTGCTCCTGCATGACACGTTTGAAATCATCACTATCATAAGTCGTTGTAAGGGAGAACTGAGGGTTGTCCAATCGAATCCCCTTGAGTTGAACGATCGAGTCAGCAATTTCTGGGTTCCAATACTTACGGCAGGTTTTAATCATACCTACTGGAAATCCATGCAGGGAGATATCAAAGATGTGTCCTCCCTTTCTCTTGAACCACGTAGCCAATCCACCAAGGTTATAGTGATGCTCTAGAAGTAAGATTGAATGACCTCCTTTGGCGAGCATATTAGCACAGGTCAATCCTGCCAAGCCGCTGCCAATGACAATTACATCGTATTCTGATTTTGTATCTTTCAACCAATCGTGGCTCATAGATTCTTCTTTGATTCTGTCCCTTTCTTCAGGTCTTCTGCAGAACATGAAGATTTGCCATGGAGATACCACTAAGCATTGCTCCGACAATTCCTAAGAATCCCTGGTCGGTGCCACAAATAAACAGATTTTCTAGATGAGTTATCCCCATTTTGGTTTTATTGGGCGTCCCATAGACCGCGCCATTTATATGACCGGTGAATCTGTGGATTGTTTTGGGGGTGAAGACATCCGTAAAAACTATGGAATCACGAAAATCAGGTATGAGTTTTACCACTTCATTGAGAGAGGTTCCAAGCCAGGCAGCCTTTTGGGCCTTATACTCTTCTTTACCCAATCTGTCCCAGAGGTCGAAGTTAGCCAGGTTAGTTATTCTGATCATGCCCTCTGGCAGGGGATTTTCGTATTGGAAGTTATTGGGGCAGCAGATAACACCGCTGGAAACGTTGACTAGCTCGTCAGGTTTTCGATAATCAAATCTATCTGAATTGTTATAAAAGATGATGGTTGTTTCGTGTCCCATTTCGGCAGGTTGCTTGTCCAGCACCGTAATAAACTCTACCATGGAGAGTTGCCCTGCTTTATCCTCTATCCCTGTGGGATCATAGTTAGACAGGAGTCTCATGGTTTCAACATAACCAGCGGATGATAGTATCTTGTCGGCTGTGAGAACTTCACCGTTCTCGAGCAGGATAGATTCAACTCTGCCATTGGCAGCTTGAATACTTGTTACTGCGCACCTCGTTTTTAATTCACCGCCGCAACCCCTGTATTTTCTCACCAGCACATCGAGGATTTGGCGCACCCCGGCTTGAGGTCTGGCAAAACCTTCACAGTAGATGCCCTTGAACATAATTACAAACTGGCCGAACTCTATATCATTTTCTTGAGCATTTCCGTAAAACATAAGCGGACAAAAAACCATATCGATAAGGAGTGGATCAGAAATAATGGAGCCCACAACTTCGCGAGCCGAAATTGGTTTGGCATACAAGTTCAGTTCGTCATATTCGAAAATAGTCTTAAGCAGTCTTTGGAAATTGTCAGCCTGCGCTGGAAAATTATCGACCACCTCCTGGACAAAGAATTCGAGGTCGTTATTAAATTTGAGGGTCTTATCGGGAAATTTAATTGCGGACATCCTTTGTGGGCAAAGAGCAAAATCTCCGGGTTTTAACTTGAGCTGCCGGAGCAGCTTTGGCAGTGGCGTTAACTTAACACCCTTGGGAACATAGTTGGTCATAGCGTGGAGGCCAACATCGAATTTACGACCCCCACGGTTGTAAAAGGAATTAAGCCCCCCAACCCGATAATGTTTTTCCAAGATGCAAACCCTTTTATCGTAGTAGGCCAATCGAATGCCAGCAGCAAGGCCAGACATGCCTGCACCGATAATTAGAACATCGTAATCCATAGTCCGGCTCTTTTTAAAATCAAAAGCTAACCTGAACCTTCAATCATCGGGGAAAATGCGATAAAAACCTGTGTTCCTGGCCTACCAACACTACCGATTAAAGGTCTCTCATCCGCGGCTCTAGATAAGCTACAGAGCTATCTATCGTGGCTAATTGCATATAGTCATCCTCAGGAACTTCGATACTGTAACGTTTTCGTAGCTCCATAATGATGTCTAAGAAATCCATTGAGTCCAATTCGACTTGTTCTCGTATTGGGATATCGCCCTTAAGATTGGTCAGATCCTCATCCGGTATAATTTCGGCAACAATTTCCATAAGGACGGATTTAATTTCTTCCTTGGTCATATACCCCCCATTTGTTTATTTAAAAATAGCGTTTTCAGGTTTATTCTTCAAACCTTTTTATGATGACGACCGAATTGATGCCTAGCATCCCGAAAGAATTATTCAATATATAGTTGACCTTGTCAACCTTTCTAGGTTCATTAATAACTAGGTTCTCAAAAGAACACTCGGGATCTAGTTGATCCACATTGATCGTCGGATGAACGATGTGGTCTTCAAAGGAAGGCAAATTCCCCGCTAATTCTAGAGCGGCGGCTGCCCCCATTGTATGACCAATATAACTCTTGGTGTTGTTTATATATATATTGATAGGGTTACCAAAGACTTCTCTTATCGCCTGGCACTCCGCGGCATCCCCTTCACGAGTTCCAGTCGCATGTGTATTGATGATATCGATATCTCCCGCAGATATGTTGGCCTTATTGAGGGCGAGTTTCATGCACTCAGCTTGCCTTTGTGCGTTTGGGAGAACGAAATCAAAAGCATCTGAGTTGATAGCATATCCCACTATTTCACCGTAAATCTTGGCTCCTCGTTTCAGCGCATCGCCTAATCTTTCCACAAGGTAGATACAGCCGCCTTCGGAAACAACCACGCCATTCCTATCTTTGTCGAAGGGGCGGCAAGCCTTTTCAGGGTCTGCATGAGAAGCCAAAGCACCTTCGCTCCTAAAACTGGCAAAAGCACCAAAGGCATGAATAGTCTCTGAAACCCCGCCAGCTAGAGCTAAATCAACTTCACCCAGCAGCAACATTTGTAAGCCTTGTATAAGTCCAATGTTACCGCCAGCGCAAGCGGCCCCCAATGTGTAATGTGGTCCAGTAATTCCCATATTCAAGGTTACTTCACCGGCTGGATTGTTGGCCACTATTCTTGGGTTGTAATGGTGTGACACGAACGTTGTATCGTAATCGAATTGCTTGATTTCGTATATTTGTTTTTCCGTGTCCACGTTACCATGCTCGGTAATCCCGACATAGACACCAATCCTCGATTTATCAAGGCAGGCAAGGTCTAATTTGGCATCAGCGATTGCCTCTTGAGCGCAGTAAATAGCTACAGAGCCGGCCCTCGTTCCCCGACGCAATTCCTTCTTTTTTTGATACTTCAGTGGGTCGAAGTGACATACACCAGCCAATACTTCACCCATGTAGCGGACGTTGAATTTTTGTATCCCGGATTTGCCAGCAAGTAGACTTTCTCGAAATTCCGCCAGGTTATTTCCGTTTGGCGCCGTTAGGCCAACCCCGGTAATTACAATTCGTGCTTCGTTAGGTTTCCTTGCCATCATGGGATATAACTTCCACCAAAAATGTATATATTAGAGCAGCTTGAAGAAATCTAGTTGCATCGCTCCTAAGGAGTATCTCTCTGACCTCATGTTGCTGGGGCCATTTTCTCTACCATTCTAGACCCAGCACAAGACAGACTATGCCGCTGCCAATCCCCAGCATGGCAACCTTATCACCAGGGCTAAGGCAACCCTGGTCAATTCCGATAGCCATGGTAATGGGCAGTGAAACCGACCCAATGTTTCCTAGATATTCTACAGTGGAAAAGTCTTTTACCTTATCTAGTCCCAGGATCTCAAACAACAATTTACTATGCACGGCGCTAACCTGATGAGTAAAAACCCTATCTACGTCGGGGTTCTTCCACTCAAGTTCTTGTTTTACAGCCTCCCAGGTCTCAGGTGCCAATTTTGCCCCATTTTTGAGGAGCTCAGTAGAGTTTGTGTACATGTCAGGCGAAATCCTCGGGTCGAAGAAGCAGGTATCGTCTTTTATACGGCAAAGATCATTGTGCTGTGAGGCTGCGCGCGTTACCCCGCCAAGAAGCTTATGCCCGTCTCGCGATAAGGAGGAGTGCGTCAACACCGCTGCCGCTGCTCCTGACCCCAAAGTTAGAGTAGCAAAGGCCATTTTGACCTTTTCTTTGGTGATGTCCGGGTCTTCCAAGAGTTTATCGATTATTGCATCAATAACTCTTTTGCTGCTCTCACAGCCAACCACAATTCCTGCTTTTACCTGACCCAACTCAATCATATTGGCCAAAGTTACCATTCCGTTGATGAAACCTAGGCAGGCATTGGAGATGTCGAAAATGGTAGCTGTGGATGGGAGACCTAAGGAATCGTGGACTACCGTAGCCGTCGCTGGCTCCAGAAAATCGCGGGATACCGAGGTATGGAGTAGGCATCCGATATCCTCTTTGTTGACTCCAGAATTGCTAATGGCTTTTTCTGCCGCTTTTATACCAGCGTGACTCGGCGTTATATCATCATACCAGAATCGCCGTTCACGAATCCCAGTCATCATTTCCAGGCGTCCATAGCGGAGATTCAATTTGTCGTATATCGGGGCTAGTCTTTCCTCCAGGCTCAAAGATGTGATGATAGTTTCAGGTAGTTCATAACCGAAAGACTCAACACAAACCTTCTTGTACCTCATTCAGTACCCTACTTTTTCCTCACCAATATCGTAAGGAGCTACGACGAAAGTAGCTATATCAACTCCGCAGGCTCACTTTGGCCTGCTCGATATTAATTTCGGAATATGGAACTTTGTTCTAAGATTTTCCCACCTTCCTATGGACTCCGGGGGAATTATCTCATCTGGAATGTATTTCCCTACTGCAGCAATGACAGCACAGACCTTTCTCGAGTTCGCTACCTCGTCAGGGACATACTCATCAGCGGCGGCAATAGCAGTAGAGCGCAGCCTCTTGGGGGCTAATTTCTTGACCACTTTAATTGCGAAAGTAATCAGCCTATTGGGGACATGTTTATCCAAGAAGTTAAGGGCAAAAAGCAGCAGCCTATCTGGAGCATATTTATCTACGGCTTTCACAAAAAGAGAGAAGCCCTTCTTTGCGAGGGACCTAATTACCGAATCAAGCTTGGGCAGTTTTTTCTTTAATGCCATGTTCCTTCCCCCAAGATACTACATTATTATCACATTTTACTCCTATTTGTCAAACACGATAACCTACCTCCACCACTCTGTAATTGACACACTTGAGTGACCGGAGTAAAATACATTGTTTTGATATGGCTGATGTAAAGATTGGTTCAGGCGAGAGTTTCGAGGCGCTGCTGCGTAGATTTAACAGGCAGGTGCAGCAAGATCGCATTTTAGCTGAAGTCCGCCGCCGCAAATACTATGAAAAACCCAGCGAAGAGAGGAGGAAGAGAGCGGCAGCGAAAAGGCGGAAAAGTTCTAGATAATTACCCCTGAAAAACTTCATTTTTTTAAAGGGGCCCCATATTTACTCAGTGGCATTTCTGGGGTCTCCATGAATAAGGAGCGAAGGGGGTTTTTCAGGGAATGCTGGTAGCCAGGAAATGACGCTGAAGAATAGCATCCAGGAAACTCTCAAAGAGGCGCTTAAGCGGCAGCGGAGAGTAGAGGTTGCTACATTAAGGTTATTGTTATCTGAAATAAAAAATACTGAAATTGCGCAGCAAAAACCCGCCGATGATAACAAAGTGCTTGATGTTGTTGCCAAGGAAGTAAAACGTCGTCGAGAGAGTATCGAAGCATTTAAACAGGGGAATCGGAGCGATCTAGTGGCACAGGAAGAAGCAGAATTAGCTATTCTTATGAGCTATCTTCCTGAGCAAATGAGCCGAGAAAAAATCATGGTAGCGGCACGGCAAGTGATTGATGCAGTCGGAGCTAAGGGGCCGAACGACATAGGCAGAGTCATGTCTCAACTTATGCCTCAACTCAAAGGCAAAGCTGATGGGAGAGCAGTCAGCGAGATAGTTTCAGAATTGCTTGCTGCTAGCTAGGTTTGGAAAGCGGTGGCAGCATTTGAGTTATAACACAAGGGCGGTAAAAGAGCACCGCCCTTGTTATTTGCAGTAGAAATTTGGAATCGTTATTTTTCTCGGCATCTGGAGCGATCAGGATTGTTACACGGATAAATCGGGGCTTTTCACGCTCTATTCCACGGACTGACATCTTGGTAAAAGGAGGCGTTAATGAATATCTCTAAGGAAATTCTGGATGAAGTTGCTTTAGGCGAAAAGGAATATAAGCTTATCGTGCAGCAGCTAGGGCGGGAGCCTAATGAGGTAGAGCTGGGAATGTTCGGTTCGTTATGGAGCGAGCATTGCGGCTACAAGCACTCCAAGCCACTACTCAAGCTTTTGCCCTCACGAAGCAAAAATGTCTTAGTGAGTCCGGGAGAAGAAAATGCCGGGGTGGTAGATATTGGTGATGGACAAGCGGTGGCAATGAAAATAGAATCCCATAATCACCCTTCAGCGATTGACCCATATCAGGGTGCAGCCACAGCAGCAGGCGGCGTTATAAGGGATATCTTTACCATGGGCGCTCGACCCATAGCTTTGCTCAACTCGCTTCGCTTTGGTCCTTTAACTGAATCCAATAATCGCTACTTGTTCAATGGAGTTGTCAATGGCCTTGCGGACTATGGAAATTGCCTGGGAATACCCGGTGTGGGTGGGGAAGTATTTTTTGCTGATAGATATACTGGTAATCCGTTAGTTAATGGCCTATGTTTGGGCATTTGTGAAAAAAATAAGCTTGTCAAAGCCAGGGCCAGTGGTGAAGGTAACTTGTTAATGGTAGTGGGAGCTGACACAGGTCGTGACGGGATTCATGGCGCTTCCGGTCTGGCATCGCGTACTTTTGAGGATGAGCCTGAGACGAAATCAGTAATTCCGGCAGGCAATCCTTCTCTGGAGAAACTGCTCATTGAAGCGTGCCTTGAATTAGCGCAGACTGATTGGATTGTAGGCATGCAGGACTTGGGGGCTGCTGGGTTAACAAGCTCTACAGTAGAGTGTGCGGCTAGAGGTGGGGGAGGAATGGAAATAGACGTACTTAAAGTGCGTCGTTGCGAAGAGAATATGACCCCTTATGAAGTAATGCTCTCGGAGTCGCAGGAGAGAATGCTGGTGATTGTGAAGAAGGGGTGTGAGGAAAAGGTGAAAGCCCTGCTTGATCGCTGGGAAATTCACTACGATATAATTGGTCGTGTTACCAATACTGGCTTAGCCGTGGTTAAGGAAGGAGAAAAAGTTGTCGCTGAGATTCCCGTGAATTTGTTGGTCTCACCACCCCTCTATCGCCAGCGGAGTAAGAAGCCACCATGGCTTGATGAGCTTCAATCATTCGATGTAAATGACGTCCTTGATCTTAAGCCCCGGCAATGCAATTCTGCTTTACTTCGTTTACTGGCTTCTCCTAACATTACCAGTAAGGAGTGCATCTATCGCCAGTTTGTCCCTGATTTAATCAGGGATCAAGCGATGACTTCCGATAGCATCGAGGTTGTGGTTCCTCCTGGCAGCGATGCGGGTGTTTTAAGTATCAAAGAGACCAAGAAGGGTATTTCCTTAACTGTAGATGGTAATGGGCGGTACTGCTATGCTGATCCCTTCTTGGGTGGGGTGATTGCTGTGGCTGAAGCTGCTCGTAATTTGGTTTGTAGTGGGGCTGAACCCTTAGCTATTACCGATTGCCTGAACTTTGGTAATCCAGAGAAAGCCGATGTTTATTATCAGATGAAAGAGTGTATAAAAGGTATGGCACGGGCTTGCCGGGAACTGAGGATTCCCGTGATAAGTGGTAATGTTAGTCTTTATAATGAGAGCAAAGGCGAAGCTATCTATCCCACTCCAATAGTAGGTATGCTGGGGATCGTGGAGGACATAAGCAGACATTGCACTATGTCTTTTAAAAAGGAAGGTGACCTGGTATTTCTGCTGGGCGAGTCCTCTCCCTTGACCAGTAGCTCTCACCTGTCAAGCTACAATGGCCTTGGTGCTAGCGAATACCTGGAGTTGGTACATGGCTTGGTAAAAGGGAAACCCGGCATTGATCTGGATATGGAGAAAAGGGTGCAGCGCTGTTGTCTGGAGGCTATAAAGCGAGGGTTTATCAAGTCAGCCCACGATTGCTCCGAGGGCGGCTTACTGGTAGCTATTGCCGAGAGTTGCATTTGCGGCGATATCGGCTTTAAAGGTGAGAGTTGGAAAGTGAAGGGAAGACTAGATTCTGCTTTCTTTGGGGAGTATCAATCACGAATAGTAGTGTCAATATCAAGCGATTCAGCAGTTAAATTAAGTAAGATAGCTAGAAAATGGCAGATGCCATTGACTTTGCTGGGTAGAGTTGGTGGAAAGCGATTAGTGGTGGAAGGCTACATTGATCTACCTCTGGCCAAGGTGGCAAGAGCCTGGCGGGATAGCCTTGAAAGACAAATCCTAAGCACGAAATCCTAAATACTAAACCAAAGTAAGGGGAAATTTAATTCCTCTCAACTAAAGGCAACAATTCAAAACGGAATGGGTTTTAGTATTCGAATTTTGATTTTTGAATTTGTCACGACAATGGCGGGATGAAATCGGCATTTAGATCTTAGAAATTGGGATTTGAGATTTAATTAGATGGAAGTTACTCCATTTCGAGGTATACGCTATAGCCAAAGCATAGTTGGCGATCTAGCTCAGGTTATCTGTCCCCCGTATGATGTTATCACTCCCGAACAGCAAAAACTTTACTACAAAAATAGCGATTACAATGCTATTCGCCTGGAATACTCCACTGAAAGCCAAGAGCCAACAGTTGATCGTTATCAGAGAGCAGCTATTACCTTTCAGCAATGGCTAAAGCAAGGAGTTCTTCAAGCTGATAAGTCCTCCAGCTTTTATTTGCATGACCATCGTTTTGAGTATTCAGGCGAAAAGAAGGTAAGGCGTGGGCTTATAGCTCGTGACAAGCTCGAGCCCTGGGGCAGTGGCATATATCCGCACGAAGAAACCTTTTCCAAAGCCAAAAGTGACCGTTTGCAATTACTGCGAGCTTGTCGAGCTAACTTCAGCCCGTTGCTTTCTTTTTACCATGATCCTGAGCGAAGAATTGCCTCGATATTATCTGAGGCATCTCGAGCTAAGCCCATAATTGAGACAACAATTCCCTCTTCCGGGGTAATAAAAGGGCAAGATGAGAGTGGCGAAGCTCATATTCTATGGGCGATAACTGACCCAGAAATCAAGCGGGAACTAAGCCAGTTTCTATCCTCTCAGTCCCTTTACATTGCTGATGGTCATCACCGCTATGAAACAGCACTGGCTTACCAACAAGAAAGAGCACAACATCTATCTGATAGCTGTAAGATGACAGCCGACGGCTTTCAGTACGTAATGATGGAGTTGGTTGACTTTTCTGACCCTGGATTAGTTGTTCTCCCCATCCACAGGCTAGTGCGTGGTATAACATCTTCGATCTTAGTGATACTGGAAAGCCAACTGAGGAACTTCTTTGCCCTGGAGTCTGTTCCCTTGAAAGCTGGTGACTGTCAGCTGCCAACTGATAGCTGTGTGGGAATCCTAGGTTTACAGCCTAACACATTGATCGTATTGAGGCAACGTCAAGATGTTTCCCTTGAGACTATGATGCCTGGTAGCAGATCCCAAGTCTATCAGGAATTTGGCGTTAGTATTCTCAATCATATTATTTTGGATAAGGTCCTGAGCGGAATGAAGGTTATAGACGTCGCTTATACCGTGGATTTGAAAGAAGCCTACCGGCAGATAAAGGAAGGGAAATATCAATTAGCTTTCCTGTTAAATCCTCCGCAGCCGGAGATGATCAAGGCTGTTGCCGATGCTCAAGACAGGATGCCCAGCAAATCAACTTATTTTTACCCCAAACTCCCCGCTGGTTTAATCATCAACCCTTTGGACTGACTGGGTTTATAAAAGGGACTCTGATTTCGTCAGAGCTTTACTGCCTTAGCAATGTAAATGCCAGGAAGGGCGAGTATCTCCTGTAGCTGCTCTTCACCTAGTGGTTCATCGAGAGCCAAAATCATGAGGGCTTTCCCACGGGGCTTGAGTCTGGATAGATGCATGGAGCTGATGTTAATATCGGCTTTACCGATTATATTACCGATTGTGCCAACAAGCCCCGGTCGGTCAAGATGGTCGCAAAAAAGGAAATATCCCCCGGTGGGAACGATATCCATCCAGAAATCATTGACTTGGACGATGTGAATCTCGCTATCTCTAACTGTTCCCGATATTGCAATGGTCCCTAAATTGGTATTGACCTCCAGGGTGAGCAAGTTGGAGTAATTCTGGCAGGTTGTCTCTTTTTCTTCGCTGATCTTCAGGCCGCGCTGAGCGGCAATAAAACCGACATTGACCAGGTTGATTTTTTCCTCGCTTGCCTGTTGCAATAGCCCACTGATGAGTGCCGTCTTAATAGGATTGCAATCGTAGTTACTTACTCCGCCGCTATACCTGATGTGCGTTGAGTTTATTTGTCCCTCCATTAGTTGACTGGCGAGGTTGCCGATATTTGCAGCTACTCTCATAAATGGCACCAGTTCGGGAGCTATGTGGGGAGCGTTAACGGCGTATTTACTGAATTGTCCCTGAAGCACAGCTAAGACCTCAGCGGCAACATCCTTGGCAACGCCGGTCTGAGCCTCGACTGTAGAGGCGCCAAGATGAGGGGTGACGATTATCTTATCTTCTTTAAACAGAGGACTATCTGTTACTGGCTCCTTATCGAAGACATCGAAAGCGGCGCCAGCTATTTTCCCAGACTTAATTGCTTTGACTATTGCTTCCTCATCAATCAATCCGCCCCGGGCGCAATTGATAATTCGAGCCGTGGGCTTTAATTTTGCCAACTCCTTGTTTCCAATCAAATTCTTGGTAGCTGCTGTCAGAGGCACGTGGAGAGTGATAAAATCAGCTCCTTTAAGAAGCTCGTCCATGGACACCAGGTCTACTTCGAGATTGCGGGCATAGTCTTTGGAGACAAAGGGGTCGTGGGCGACCACGCGCATCTCAAAGGCCTGGGCCCGCTTGGCTACTTCAGAGCCGACATTACCCAGACCGATGATGCCTAGTATCTTATTTCTGAGTTCGCTGCCAACCATTGCCTCCCTTTGCCATTTACCTGATTTAAGGCGGCTATTTGCTTGTGGTACGTTACGTGCCAGGGCAAGCATGAGGGCGACGGTATGTTCTGCGGCAGCTACAGTATTGCCTGTAGGGGCGTTAACCACTACAATGCCCTTCCTTGTAGCGGCATCGACATCGATATTATCTGTGCCCACTCCTGCTCTGCCAATCACCTTGAGTTTCTTTCCCGATTCAATAACCTCTGCACTTACTTGAGTTTGGCTGCGCACAATTAAAGCATCGTAATCGCCAATTATAGCCTTGAGTTGCACAGGCTCCAGTTTGATCTTGATATCGACTTGAGCGTTGCTACGCAGGAATTGTAGCCCTTCTTCAGCAATTGAGTCGGCGATTAAAATTCTCATCTTCTGGTCAGCCTTTCTTTGCTCGAGGCAGAGCTTTGTTTAACGCCTCCAGTACCGCCTTGATATCATTATCCTCCACGGAGCCGAGATGGCCAATACGGAATATTTTGCCTGCTAGCTTCCTCTGGCCTCCGGCAATGATTACATCATGCTCCTCCCGGAGTATTTGAATCAATTTAGGCACATCAATGTTGTCTGTGGCATTCACTGCTGTCACTGTGTTGGAAGCATATTGTTCGTCAGGGAAAAGGGGTAATCCCAGTAACTTTACTCCGTCTCTGGCTTTCTGGGCTACTCGGGCATGTCGTGTGAATATATTATCCAGTCCCTGGCTTAACATTAAATCCAGAGTGGTATTTAGAGCGTAGAAGATGGAGATGGCTGGTGTCCAAGGGGTTTGCCCTTTCTGGCCGAAATCTTTGGCTTTGCTGAAATCCCAGTAATAGCGCGACATTTTGGCTTGAGCGTGAGCCTGCCAGGCTTTTTCGCTTACGCTAACCATGGCTAGTCCTGGGGGCACCATCCATCCTTTTTGGGAACCAGTGACCACTATATCACAATGCCAGTCATCGGTAGGCAAATTGATGCAGCCCAGGCTTGAGATAGCGTCAACCAGAAGAAGTTTATCGAATTTCTTGACCACAGCGCTTATGTCACCGAGCCTGTTAGTCATCCCCGTGGATGTTTCATTGTGAGTTGCCAGGACTGCCTTAATATCGCCATCTGCTCTTAATGCCTTGGCTATCACATCCAGGTCAACTGGTTTTCCCCATTCGAAATTAAGGCGGATTACGTCGGCCCCAAATCCTCCAGCGATATCGGCAAAGCGCTCACCGAAGGCTCCGTTGGCAATAGATAAAACCTTGTCCCCCGGCGACAGGGTATTGACAATAGCTGCTTCCATACCACCGGTGCCTGAAGCGGTAAGTAGGAAAACATCCCCTTTGGTCTGAAATACCTGCTTTAGTTTCTCGGTTGTTGAATTGAGAATTCTGGCAAATTCTCCCCCCCGATGGTTTATCATTTGCCGCCCCATGGCTTGAAGAGCTTGTGGGGGGCAAGGCGTTGGTCCGGG
>Ga0307376_10001975_pt1 | contig 20814 bp, 17 predicted proteins | sample TR2MG_FD_202536 | JGI IMG/M metagenome (GOLD analysis project Ga0307376, IMG submission 202536) | Soil microbial communities from Risofladan, Vaasa, Finland - TR-2 | ecosystem: Environmental > Terrestrial > Soil > Coastal area > Acid sulfate soil | place: Finland: Risofladan, Vaasa | collected...
ATCCACCGCGAACACTGCCAGGCCTTCCTTGCGCAGCCTGACCACCAGGTTGGTGAACATAGCCCGGTGCGAAAAGTTATGGCTCATCCGGTTGAAGAACCGGTTGGTATCATGGTCGGAGTCGAAGTGGAGATCCTCCAGAGCGACTTGCGTGACACCTTTGTCCTTCAGCCACAACGCAATATCGCGGGCCAAGTCACCGATGATCTGGTCGCGCTTTTCGGCTCTCACGTACGGCAGGTCAGGGCATCGAAACACCTTGGACACCGTGAAGTTCCCGTTCGGCAAAACCACGGTGACCGACACGTTCTGCGGGTTTAGATCACACCCGGCCATGGGGACAATCCTGTCCACCTTCGCACCATCACCCTGAGCCAGCGAGATGTGGCAGTAGAACTCGCCGTCCCGTCTCAACACCTGCACCGTATAGGCGTAGCCCATCGCCAGATGGCGTATCAGGGTACCGGTATAGCGGGACGGTATGGTGAGGCGCACGGTTATCCAGTCGCCCTCCCGCCGGGGCACGCCGTGACCCGTCTTGACGCCGCTGCCGATCGCGGGCGGGATGTAAATGTTCAGCACGAAGTTGCCATCCTTAAAAACTATCTCCGTATTGGCGTTACCGTGCTGGCCGGCCAACCCTTTTTGGTTTGCCTGGCCGATGGAAGTAAACGAACCACTTCTGAGTTCACGCCACTTGTCTTTAGAGATATCGTTTTTTCGCAAAGCGATCAGATTGTCCTTACCACCAAAGAGCCTCATTTGTCCCCCGGACACCCAACCGTTTGGCTCGGCGAGACCATCGTAGGTGGCTGACCGTACAAACCGGTTCCTGATTGCTACACCCTTAAGAGAAACAGGTTCGAATAACATATGACCACCCCCGTTAGCTGAGTACCGGATACCGGCATCTCTGACCGGACATCTTCCGTTGGCAAGAGCAAAAAACAAAAAGCACGGCCCAAGAGCTCCGTGCAAATTACTTTGACCTATACCGCCCCGCTGCGGAAGCCGCCAACCCGGCCGGTTGTCAATCCTTGCGCCAAATCAGGATGAATACGAGCTGGGCATGCCGGTGTCTTCCTTTTCCTTATCCTCCTCATCTTCCCAGGGCCGCAGGGCGGCCACCGATCTGTCGAGGGCGGAACCCATCTTCTTCCTGGCCTGGCTCCAAACCCGCTCGTTAGCAGGCGTGGAAGCAGGGTTGGAACGCAGCAGGGACACGAAAAGGCCCTGGCCGTCCTGCCAGCCCAACTCGCTGACGTAAGTGCGGCCGGCCACCAGACTGCTGAAGTACCAATTGGCCGGTAACGGAGGTAGACCCACCTCCGTTACCGGCTGACCAGCGGGTGAACCAAGTCCGGTGACATCATAAAGACGCAAAACAGGCTGTCCCTGCTCCATCAGCGCCCCCCAGAAATTATCCGACATCTCCAGGTAGGCAAAAACTACGTTGGGGTTTTGTACCAGAAGGACCAAGACGTTTTCGTTATAGCCGGCAGGCAACCGGGCCGCCTTCTCTTCGACCGCCATGTGCTCCCCTCCCCGTAAAGCGGGCATAATTTCTCTCCGACCGGCCCGGCTACCGCCCGGTGTCCCCGGCCCCAGCACTGGCGCGGTCGCAATCCCCGCAGAGACCGAACATCTTGAGCTGGTGATCGGCCACGGCAAACCCGTACTCCCGGTACACCCTCATTTCCAGGTCTTCCAGGAGATCCTCTCCCACCTCTATGATCCTCCCGCATTGGGTACAGATCAGGTGGTGGTGATGGTGGGAAAGCCCCGTGCCCAACCCCATCTCGTAGCGTTTCCGCCCGTCACCGAAATCCATGCCGTGAATAATGCCGCGATCCGAAAACAATTCCAGGGTCCGGTAAACCGTGGCCAGTCCCAGCTCCGGTTCCTTTTCCTTTACCAGCTGGTAGACTTCCTCCGCGCTCAGGTGACGGCCCTGGTTCTCGATCAACGCGCGTAAAATATGGGCCCGGCGGGGCGTCATCTTATACTCCCCGGACTTTAGCCTTTCCTCCACATCGGCAATGACATTCTTCAAAGAGCGGCGGCAAGGGAAAACAGGGCCCTTGCCTTCCTCCCCTCCCGGCAAAAGTGGCGGCCCCCGCTCGACATGGTTAAACCTGCCTCTAGTTTACTGCAACTAGCAACAACTGTCAACATGGAGAACATGGCGGCTACCGTCGCCGCAGGCGATAGACCTTTCCTCTTCTGGCCAGGCCCCGCCAAGCGTAGAACCAAGCGCCGCTGGCGGCCACCAGGACCAGGATCAGCCAGAAAAACCAATCCGCGTACAGCAGCCGGTTGACCGTTTGCTTCGCTACCACGGGCACCCAGCCGATGTTTTGACCCTGCCAAGTCAGCCGCACTACCCCCACTTGCTGCCCCTGGCGTATCGGTGCGACGAGGGCCTCATTTACTTCCACCTGGCGATCCACATCCGGGGCCACATTAACTGGGAAGTCGTAATAGACAGGCTGACTTGCTACCAGGTCCACGCCAACCGTACCGAAGCGGACGGGCATCCTGGTCAGCACCTGATCCGGCGCCACGACCTCCTGGCGGGCAAACGCATTGAAACCGTAGTCCAGCATGGATGCCGCGTCGCTAAACAAGCCGGTCGGCGAGCTGTCCAGCACCACAGCGATCAATTCCCGCCCGTTCCGGTCGGCCGCCGCTACCAGGGTTTCGCCCGACTTGACCACGTAGCCCGGTTTGACCCCGACGCAACCCGGGTAGGTCCATAACATGCGGTTGTGGTTCACCAGGTCCACCTGCGCCTTGGGATCGGTCCGTGGCGGCAGGGTATAGGAACGGGTGTCCACTATCTCACGAAAGACGGGGTTCTGCATGGCGGCCCTGGCGATTATGGCCAGATCGGCAGCGGTGACGTAGTGATTGGGGTCGAAAAGGCCATGGGGGTTGGCAAAGTGGGAGTTTACCGCTCCCAGTTGCTGGGCTTCTTCATTCATCATCTGCACGAAGGCGGGAACCGACCCCCCGATATCGTCGGCGATCGCTACGGCGCTATCGTTGGACGAAGCGAGCAGGAGAGCGTACAGGAGGTTTTTCAGGGTAAAGGTTTCCCCCAGTTGCAACCCGATGGAAGAACCCTCCACGCCCACCGCGTCCTTAGGAATCGTGACCGCATCATCCAGGTTACCTTTCTGGATAGCTATAAGCGCGGTCAGAATCTTGGTGGTGCTGGCCGGATACAGGTGCTCATCGGGATCCTTGGACCATAAGACCTGCCCGTTGGTATCATCGATCAGAATGGCCGATTTCGCCACCGGATCGGGCAGGGGCGCAGGGGTCGCCTGGTCTGCGCGGACCCCGACCGGGCTCGATAACAAAGTGAAAAGGAAAAAGGCGACTGCCAGTGCTGCCGTAAATTTCCTTAGGAAGAACAATAATATTCCACCCAACCTCTTATGTATCGTTACTTTTCAGGGCACCCTGCCTATTGGACACCCTGTCTCTATTGTATCCCGAGATACCGGTCCAAGGCAACAATACTTTCTTGCGTTTTCAGATCCCGGGTCAGATACAAGAAGCCGGACGGGGCATGAAAAAAGATGAGGGATGCCGGGTGAGCCTCCCTCATCTCAGATAGCTGTCAACCACCGACCAGAAGTCGTTATTCTCGTAGCCAAGCCGCCAGAACGCTATACCGGCTATCTGGTACTGCTTGACCAGTTGCAACTTCATAGCCAGGCTGTTGTCGTTCTCGAACCACACCACATGTTCCACTCCGCCACTGTAATAGTAGAGGTAGGGGCTGTCACTGGCGCTGTCCCAGCCGATTTGGCCGTCGCCGGCGAGTTGGCCGGCCTGATTCCATTCTACCACGTTGGTGCCGTTGGGAGACCAGTTGTACCCGTAGGCCGCTATCCCCATCAGGATCTTGTTCGCCGGCATGGCTGAGGTAGCGTACGAAAGGACGCTGTCGACCCAGGAAAGAGCGGCCACCGGTCCCGGGTCCCCACCGCTCCAGTGCTGGTCGTAAGTCATCAGGGCCACCAGGTCGGCCGTCCGGCCTATGGTACTGTAGTCGTAAGCCCCGGACCAACTGTCCGCCGGCTGGTCGGAAGTTTCGGCCGGGATGGAAACCGTCAGGAGATACCCGTGGGGAGCCAGTTGCGCTTTCAGGCCGGCCAGGAACTGGTTATACAACTGCCTGTCCTGGGGCCAGAGACCTTCGAAATCTATGTTGACACCCTTGTAGCCGTAATTACCGACCAGGTACAGTATGTTGGCGTAGAAGGACTGGGTAGCCTGGGCGGATGTCAGCATGGCGTGCACACTCCAGGCGTCGTCGCCGCTGTTGCCAATATTGTTGATCAGTAGGAGCGGCGTGGAACCTGAACTCTTGATTTGATCCAGCCCCTGCAGGGGAACCTGTCCGCTGAGGCTGCCGTCACTGTTCACCTGGTAGGAGACAGTCACCGTGTAATCCACGTTGCCACCGTACTTGAGCACCGAGTCGTAGGAGGCGTTGTCCCCGGGGAAGTCATCAACGTAATAGCCCAGTACGATATTGTTGCCGTTGGCCGAAGCCGGCGGCCCGCTCAAGGCATCCCACTCCGCTGTCCCGGCCACCCCGCTCACGGTCAGGTGATGAGCCGTCTGGAAGTTGGTCAGGGCCACCAGGGTGGTCAACCCGAAGTAACCGGAAGCTGATTCCTGGTAGAAGCCGGCCGTCTTCAGCAAGTTCTGCAGTTCGGTCACCGGTTCTCCCCGGCTACCCAGGGAGAGCGGAGAAAGGGACGCCGCCCTGGAGACTACAGGGGACGCGAGCAAGAATACAAAAAAGACCAGGGAACAGAAAAGCGCCAGATAGCCTTTTCTAACAGCCATGTACTACCCGTACCTCCGGTCAATGCTACACGCTGCCGGTATGGCAGTAAGCCTGGCAATCCGTGCCACAACTTTATTCTCGAACAGTATTGGATATGTATCCCCTCGTGTCTGCTATCATAGCACATACGTTCTCCTTTGCAAAGGCATCAAATTAATCCTGCCCTGGAACGATAAGGTTAGAAGAACCCGCTTCTTCACAGCAAAGGCAATTTTGGTGTATAATAACACGGTGGCTGGGCGCTCATCATTGGGCGGACCGGGGATGAGCGCACCGGTGGGCGGCCGGGAAGACTATAGGGGGTAAACCTTTGGCGGTCAAGGATGCTCTTACGTTAAACCTTCAGGACAAGGGCCTGTTGGCGACCCTTTTTTTTGCCGAGTTTACCCGCGGGGCCTTTTTCCTGACCTTCCTGCCGATTTATGCCGTCTACCACCTCCACCTGACCGTGGCTGCCGTGGGCTTGGCGACGTCTATCCATTACGGCACCCAGACGGTTTACAACACGATGGCCGGCTGGCAAGTAGACCGGGCGCGCCGCCCCACTGTGCTGTCGGGGCTGGGACTTGGTCTCATCAGCCTGGTGATCATGCGCTTTCATCCCGTCTCCCTGGTTTTGATCGTGGCCTCCGCCGTGTTCGGATTGGCCATGGCTCCGGTCTGGCTCGCCGTTATCAGCCAGGTGGCACCGATTGAGCATGATGAGCGCACCACCAGAATCAGTACGGTTTTCATGGTCTGGCTGGGCGGCGCGGGTTTGGGCCCGGTAGTCATCAACTTCGTGCTGGGCATCAATGACAAATTGGCTTTCTGGTTCCTTATTCTAACCTTTTCCATCGCCCTGCTTCTGGCGACGGGCTCAACCGCTCCGGTACCACCGAAGAACCTGCCGGCGAGCGCCTTTTTGCGGGACTTGAAGCAGCTATTCCGGGAAATGTCGGTAACGCGGCTGATCCTACCCGGCATGTTTTTACAGACCATGACCGCGGCCATGCTGTTGCCCGTTCTGCCGGTGTATATGGAAATAATGGGCTTGACCCACAGCCAGTACGGCCTCTTGCTTATGGCCGGCGGGGTCACCGCCGTGGCGTTTTTCGTACCCATGAGCCGGGTGGCCGAACGATATCCCCTGAAGTACCTGCTGTTCGTGGGTTTCGGCCTGATATCGGCCGCTTTTTTACTCTTCACGAGGGTCAAAGATATGTTGCCGCTTTATGTCATGGCAGCCCTGGTTGGTTTTTGCTACGCCATTGTCCTGCCCGCCTGGAACTCCCTGCTGGCCAAGGCCATTCCCCCTGAACGGCAGGCGACCGGTTGGGGCGTGTTCTCCACCGTGGAGGGGGCCGGAGCAGCCATAGGCCCGGTTTTAGGGGGCGTTTTGGCCAAAGATCTGGGATACCACGCTCCCTTTGCTTTCGGTACGGTCATCTTCCTGGTTATGGCCCTGTTTTACCTGCTTTATCCAGCCAATAAACTGCTGCGCTGACGGAGGTCTACTCATGGTCAGCTGGTTCTTGAAAATCCTGGCCGCTTTCCTCGGGATTTACGCCATTGTCCCGACCCTGCTGGCCCGTTGCGGCCACGTGGGGGTCATCTGGCGCACTTCACCCGGTCTGGGCGGGGTGGCTCTGACCTTCGACGACGGACCGGATCCAATCTATACTCCCCAGGTGCTCGATGTGCTGCGTACACATGGCGCGCAGGCCTGCTTCTTCGTGCTGGGCGAAAAGGCCAGCCGCTACCCCGATCTGGTCGACCGCCTGCTGGCCGAGGGACACGAGGTGGCCAACCATGGCTACACCCACCGTCCGTACTGTTTTTTGGGGCCCGGAGGCACTTTCCGGGAAGTCGAGAAGAGTTCGCGGATCATAGAGGAAATGACCGGCCACCGGCCCCGCCTCTTCCGGCCGCCCTGGGGACTCTTCAACGCCTGCACCCTGTGGCCCCGGTACTTGTACGGACAGCGCGTGGTCCTATGGTCCTTCATGAGTCAGGACTGGTGGCAGATACAGAGCCCCGAACAGATTGCCCGGCTGGTCCTGCGCCGCATCAGGGACGGATCCATCCTGGTGTTCCACGATAGCGACACCACCTTCGGTGCCGCGCGGGGCTCCCCGGCCAAAATGCTCGCTGCCCTCCCCCTTATCCTTTCCGGACTGCAGAAGAAAGGTCTATCGGTGGTAAATATGGATGAGATGGTCAAAGAAAACGCGCCGCCACCGTCCTTGCGGCTCCTGCGCGCCCTCTGGGGAATCTGGGAAAAGGCATTTGAAAGGCTGGCCCACGTGTCCGACCCGGGCGGACCGGATTGCCTCTTCCGCCTCGCCGTGCACCGGTACGGGGGGCAGCCCCAGGTGCTTCCGGACGGAACCACACTGGTCAGGGGTGACCTGGTGGCCGAACTGCACATGAAGAACGATCACATCATGACCCTGACGGCGGGAGTCCGGGCCGAAAAGGCGGCCGTCATCCTCGTGCGGGCTTCCCAAAACTCCCTGCCCTATCTGGCCGCGGTGTTGCGGGACCAGCCGCGCTTCCGGGACGTCAAGGCCGTGGTGGGCTACACCATGCTGCACCGGGGTGTTAAGAGAATGGGGTTCTCGACCTATGAACTCCCCCGCGGGCTACGGGCGGCCATCGCCCTCTACGAGTGGTGGCTCATGGTCGTCTACCATCAGGACGGCTTGACGCACGTGCGCCACCACTGGCGTAAACTTATACCGAAGCTGGTCATTATAAGCAGGGAAGAACTTCTGGCCCGGCAGGGCCTGCCGAAAGTGCAAGCGCACGAAGAGGAGGGGAACGTGAATGTTCAAGCAGATATGCACGGGTAAGATTCACCGGGCTACGGTTACCGAAGCCAACCTCAACTACGAGGGCAGCCTGACAGTCGACGAAACTCTAATGAAGGCCTCCGGTATGGTCCCCAACGAGATGGTCCAGGTAACCAACGTATCCAACGGAGCCATCTGGCGCACCTACCTCATTCCCGCCCCGGCGGGGAGCGGTACCATCTGCCTGAACGGCTCCTCGGCTCATCATTTCAAACCCGGCGACCTGGTCATCATCATGTCCTACGGCTACTTCCAGCAGGAGGAACTGCCGGGGCTGAAGCCACAAATCGTACTGGTCGACGGTGCCAACCGGATCAAGCACATGATCCGCCAGGAACTGCCCTTTACCGCTTGCGAGTAACGGCGTCGGATCAGCGTTTGCGCACCAGAAGCCCCAGTTTACCCGCCACAAAACCGGTGCTGCTGGCCTGCAGGAGAAAGGTGACCAGGATGGTCAGAAACACTGCCCCGCTGATGTCTCCCGCGTAGGGTACCTGCATCCCGCTCAAGATACCGGCCAGGGCCGCCGGCATTACACCGGTCTCCCGCACCCAGGCAAGAAAGGCCACCTCCCGCCCGCTCCAGGCCTTTCGGGAGGGCAACACACTTACCAGCACCGAGGCAGGGCGGGCCACCAGCATCAGGACCGCCACGACCAGCAGCAGGGAGCCGAAGTGCGCCCAGAGGGCGGCCAAATCAACCTGGGCGCCGAGGAACACGAAGATCAGCATGCGCAGGATCAGGGCCACCGTGTCGGCAAAATGGTGCAGGCGCAGGCGGTGGATAGCCCGGGTGGGCAGGAGCGTTCCGGCCAGATTGCCCACGGTAACCCCGGCCGCGAAGGCCGCCATGTAGCCGCTGGCCCCCATGCGCTGGGCGGCCAGGAAAGCAGCCAGTACGGTAATCACGGACATGAGGGGAAAGAATTCGGCGAGCACGCCCAGCCAGTGGCGGGCCACCAGGACGGCCACCACGGCTCCCAGGAGCACGCCGATGATAATGCCGCCGCCGGCCAGCCAGAGGAAAGACTTAATTCCGTACGCCAGGACGGCAGCCGTGCCTCCGCCAGTAAGGCCGAGCAGGACAAAGGTCAGGCTGGCGCCCGTGGCGTCGTTCAGGGCGGACTCGGCCACCAAGGTCTGGGACAGTCGTTCGCGGACCCGGACCTGCCGGAACAGCGGGATCAGCACGGCCGGATCGGTAGGCGCCAACACGGTACCAAGCAGGAGAGCCGGAAAAACCGGCAATGCCAGGAGCCATGCGGCGGCCAGGCCGGTTACGGCGGCACTCACCACCACCCCGACGGTGGCCAGGAGAACAACCGTCAGCCACGAGCGGCGCAAGACGTTCAAATTGAGCAGTCGGCCGCCGTCGAACAGGATATAGGCGGAGCCGAACATGAGAACCAGCTGGCTGACCAACGAGGCCCCGGGCAGCCGGACCAGGCCGAGTCCGAACGGCCCGATACCGATACCCAGCAGCAGGTAGAGGACCACATCCGGCAAACGCAATAACTTGGCCAGCCGGCCCGCCATCAGGCCACCGCCCAGGACCGTCAGCATCAGTTCGAGTAAATTAGTGGCCTGCCCAGATCCGTAGTCAAGCAATACCAGCCGATTCCTCCGGCGGAAGACATCGTTCGCCTTCCAAAATTCTCTCCCGATTATACCACACTATGGCCCCGTATCTAAAAGAAAGGCCCGGGAAACGACAGGGCGGGAAAGAGTTCCCACCCTATTCGCTTTCCGGGCTCTGCGTTGAACCGAAAGTGGCAACCGGCCGTAAGAATTAATAAGCGGCCAGGAACTTATCCATTACGTCCAGGCTCTGTTCCTTGACGACCAGATCGAAGATCTTATCCTTTACGTCTTTGGGCAAGAGTTCGATACTGCGGGTAGTGGCCGAGTCGAACTTGGCCATGGGGAATACCTGGAGGACCTTGTCCTTTTGCGCGTCGTTGCAGGGCACTTCCAGAACCTTCAAACCTGCCAGAACCTCTTTGGCCATGCCGGCCAAACCCACGTTCTGCAGCTTCTCCAGCCTGTCCTCGTTGACCCACAGGCTTATCGGATATCTTTCTTCAGACATTTCAATCCACCTCCTGATTAATAGCTCATGGCCGGCAGGGTGAAGACCGGGTTCCTCTTCTGGAGGTACTCGTCAGTCACGAAAGGCGAGCCGAAGCCGTACTTCTCGGCGGCTTCCGAGATCAGGTCAAACACTTCCGGCCGGAAAATCAGGCGCGGCGGCTTGACACCGTCCTGGATGATGCTGCGGATCAGCGTGCCGGAATAGCTCTTCTTTTCCTTCGTGTGGCCGCACAGACCGGAATAGGTTACCTCGGCGCAGACGGGGCAGTACCACCAGTCAAGCACACGGATCGGCTTGATGTTCAGGGCACCCTCCGGCAGCTTGTCGAAAATGCGGTGGGCATCGTAAATGTCGTAATAGGTACCCACACCGGCATGGTCACGTCCGAACATGTGGTGGGTAAAGCCCAAGTTGGTCCGCAGGATGGCATGGAAAATGGCCTCCTTGGGTCCGGCATAACGCATGTCCCACAGAGTCAGGGAGGTGAGATGGATGTCTTCGCGGAAATAGCCGGCCTGGCGCAGCATATCGTGGCAGAGGATGATGGCTTCGTCGATGTAGTCGCCTTTACGCTTGTCGCCGATGATGGCGTTGACCACTACGCCCGTGAGCAGCTTTTCCACCGGCAGTTCGCCGTTAGTCTGGAGCCATGAGCCCTTCATCAGCCACTCATGCCCGGTGTGCGGCACGTTGCGGGTCTGGTGGGCCACGGTCCTCTCCCAGCCCTTCTCGGCGAACTTAGCCCTCATCTGGAGGGGGGTCAGGAAGAACTTGTCAAAAGGCGGAGTGATAACAGGCTTGTTGACCAGCGTGATCTTGCCGCCCACGAATTTGTCTTTGTAGTTGTATGTTCTGGCCACACCAGGATGTTTGGCTTCGTCGGTTCCGTACACGGCTTTGGCCATGGCTTTTTTGTCGTAGGAATAGACCTCGGACACTTCCAGAATGGCCATGGGCTGGTTCTGATAGGTGAGAAGAACCGATTCCCCTTCTTTTACGCCATATTGCTTGACTTCGTCCTCGGACATGTCGAGCAGGATGGGAATGGACCAGACAACACCATTGGCCAGGGTCATCTTCTTGCAGACCGCGTCCACATCGGCCAGACCCATAAAACCTTCCAGCGGGGAGAAAAATCCGTAAGCCAGACCCAGGATTTCGCTGGCGATCTGGTTGCGCACGGGTATGGCCTTCATACCCTTGATCTTGGCAGCCGCTTCGGCGGGCGGCAGAATCCGCTCCACAATCTCCTTGTTTCCGTGCCCAATTAAGCTCATACTGGCTCTCCTCTCTTAAGGCGAATTATTATCCGACGGGTAGCAAAAGCACCGCCAACGTTTGACCAGCAGTCCCTCCCCCAAAGCATTCCGCGGGGGACAGGGATTGCCTCCGACAGCCTACCGCCTCCGGCATTCCTCCCTTCCGGGCTCCTGGCCACCACTTGCGCGGCGCCCCCAACCCGCGTCACCCAGGTGAAGTTTATCACGATCCATCCGGGCCCCATCCCAGGGCAGAACTTGTGAATACACGAACATTCTTTGTGCCGGGGATCCTAGCCCGCCAATTGGGACCGTGTAACCTCCAGGGTAGAAAAGAAAAGTAACGGGACCAAACTTATCCGAATAACCCAAGTTAAAATATATCATGCGCCTGCGCTTCTGGCAAGTATTTTTATCGCAAAATATGTTCCTATTTTCTCGATTGCACTTTTCAAAGGGCATTTCGGCCGCCAACCCGGCGAGACTCTTTCATAAGGCAAATACATGTGATCATCAGCACAAACCAGGGCGGTCTACACCGCCCCTCCTGTGCCCGGTCCGCCTCTTTAAGTCTTCTTGGGTAGAAAATAGGCCACCAGAAGGGTCAACGCCACAATGAGAGCCGCCCGGAGAAGGGTCGGGACTATGAGCACATGCATGTTTCTGGTCCATGTAAGGCTGACCACCGAGGCGCGCTGACTGATCGGGAAAATGGCTACGGATAAATATGCCACCACACCGCCGAAGCCAATTACAATTGATCTTATGTTCCGCAAAATCGTCCTTAATATACTCTTCAACCGCCCTTGGGCCCCCTTGCTCCGCTTGTGTTTCTCCGCCTTGAACAATACTATTTTTTTACGGGGAATCCTGCCCTGAAACGCGGGAGCAAGGGAAAATTATGTCTTCCAATATTATCCTCCGCTACGCCCGGGATTACACATCCTCCTCCACCCGGCGTACCGCCGGGATGACGCTACGGACAATAGCACGGCGGGTAACAGCCCCGACCAGTTTGTCCCTTGCCACCACCGGCAAAAAGGCGATGTCGTGGTCAGACATCAGGGTCAGCGCTTCGTCCAGGGTCTCCTCCGGTCCAGTCACAATGGGTTGTTCGCTCGTGGCCTCACCGGCCGTCATTTGGGCCCGTCTTTCCTCCGGCACCCGGATGAGGTCCTCCATGGTGATCATACATTCCAAACGGCCGTCTTCCGCGCTCACCACGGGCACACCCTTGATCTTCCCATTGAAGAGCATCGTCCACGCCTCCGCCAGCGGCGTCCGGGGTGTGATCCCGGTTGCGCAGGCCCTCATCACGTCTTTGACCCTGGTTTCCCTGAGCACGGGAAAGTAATAGTCGAGGCGGTGGGCTGGTGAATCGGCCGGGGTGGGCACCTGGCTCTCGTAGATGGTGTTGTGACCCCCCATGATGTAGGCCAGCCCCACGGCGATCATGGCCGGAACCAGCATTTCGTAGCCGCCGGTCATCTCCCCCGGCATGAACATTACGGACAAAGGTGCCCGGGCCACGGCCCCGAACAGGGCCATCAGGTCCACCACGGTGAAGGGCAGGGGCGTGGCCGGCAGGTGGTACACTCAATCGCTCACCCCCAGCCGGCGACGGTTCGCACCGCCAAACCGACCACTCACCGCGCGGGCTTACGGGCGAAATCCCTTATGAAAGGGTGCCGAGGGGATCTTAGCGGTTCCTGTCGGGCGCGTCAAAAGCGGGCCAACCATAAAGTAAGTCAAGGTCCAAACCGATAATAATGTATCCAGACCAACCATTTATCGCCACTTAAGGACTGCCGGTTATGGCCCAGGGGACTTAAGGCGAAAGGAGCATAAGCTTATGCTCTCGCTTCCCAATTACACAACTTTGTCCACCGTTTACGACGGCGAAAGACACCTTGTTTTTCGCGCGAGACGTAACCTTGATAATTTACCGGTAATGATAAAACTTTTAAAAATAGAACATCCACACGAAAAAGACATTGCCAGGATAAGCTGGGAATATGAAGCAATAACTAAGATACAATCCCCTTTTGTTGTTAGGGCATATGCCGTTGAGAGCTATAGGAATATGATGTTTATCGTTCTGGGTGACTTTGGGGGCTTACCTCTGTCGAAATGGATGACAAAAGGCATCATCCCCCTGGAAGATTTCCTCCGCTTGGCCCTAAACATTACCGGGGGCTTGGAGCAGATACACGAAAAAGGGATTGTCCATAGAGATATCAATCCGTCCAATATCGTCTGCAATCCTGAAACCGGAGAAACCAGGATCATAGACTTTGATTCAAGCTCGCAGGCCTATTCAAAGGCTCCACCCTGGAGCGACAAGGATATGCCGGAGGGCCCCCTGACCTATATTTCCCCTGAGCAGACCGGCCGGATGAACCGGACGACCGACCACCGCAGTGATTTGTACTCGCTGGGAGTCACCTTTTATCAAATTCTGGCCGGCAGGCTCCCCTTCCAGACCCAGGATCCGATGGAACTCATCTACAGCCATATCGCGGTTAATCCGCAGCCTCTGCACGAAGTTAACCCCGGGATTCCCGAAGCCCTGTCGGACATCGTGCAAAAACTCATGGCCAAAGATCCGGACGACCGCTACAACTCGGCAACCGGAATTAAGCGGGACCTGGCACGGTGCTTGAGCGATTTTGCAAAATCCGGCCGGATAGATAAATTTGTTCCAGGTCAACATTGTGCAATAGTAAGTGATAGTCAGAATAGCCATTCTGGGAAGATTACAGCATTATTCCCAATGAATAGTCTGTTATCCTTCTCTAGAGCTTGTTTCTTGCCCGCCTATAGTGGTGAAATATGGGTGGCCGGCGAAGTTTCGGCGGTCCCGGCGCACGCCCGGCCTTCACCTTCAAATCTCATTCCCGGATCCAAACTGCTTTTCCCCCGCAATCAATACTTCAACAGGCTGCAGGTCCTGATCCAGAATGGCTATATCGGCATCATAACCGGCCCGGATCTTTCCCTTTTTCTCTCCCAACCCCATGGCTTCGGCCGGCGCCGCCGTAGCCATATAGACCGCGTCCGGAATAGACATATTGCACATTCTAACAATATTCCGCACCGCCTCATCAAGCGTCAGGGTACTTCCGGCCAGGGTACCGTCTTTCAGGCAGGCCCGCCCGTTATGGACGCATACCTCCTGCCCCCCGAACATGTAGCTTCCCTCCGGTAGGCCTGCGGCGGGAATGGCGTCACTTATCAACATGATTTTCTCCCGCCCCTTACTGCGGATAAGGAGACGCATCACATCAGGATGAACATGTACGCCATCGGCAATCAGCTCAACAAACACCTGCTCCAAAATCAGGGCGGCACCCACAACTCCGGGATGGCGGTGGTGCAATCCCTTCATGGCGTTGAAGCAATGGGTGATATGTGTCGCCCCGAGAGCAACAGCGTGCAGGGCTTGCTCATAGGTAGCGCCTGTATGGCCCAACGAAACATATATGCCGTTTCGGCGCAGGGTCAGAATGGCGTCTTCCGCACCGGCCAACTCCGGAGCCAGAGAAACAACCTTGATCACCTGCCTGCCATGGAACGCCAGCATATCGTTTACTGATTCCTTTGTTGGCAGCGCAATATATCTTTCATTTTGCGCGCCTTTAAATTCTTTGGCTATCCAGGGTCCCTCCATATGGGCTCCCAAAACCCGCGCCCCCGGCAAGCCCTCCTGCCGCTGCATGTAAAGATAGACCCGCTCTATGGCCTTAACAACCGGATCCTTTGGCGCGGTATGCGTGGTCGGCAAAAAACCGGTAACGCCATGATGCGCCAGCGTTTCGGCCATGGCCGCCAGGGACCCTTCCCCACCGTCCATGGTATCCGCACCGGCGATTCCATGCACATGAACATCTATAAAGCCAGGGGCAATAAAGCAGTTACCCCAATCCTCCGTAGGATCGCCGGTATCGCCTTCCCTAACCTCGCCTATCAATCCATCCTCTATTACCAGTAAACCACGTTCCAACAGCCGGTCCGGCAGTATCAGGTTGCCGCGCAATATTTGGAGAGACACTGGCTTTCCCCCCGTCTCTTATCCCACCCGGAGCTGCCAACCCGCGTCTGTCCTGTGGCAAGGCCGGCGAGGAACCAGCCGGGAGGACGCGGTTTCGTTTTCCGGTAGATACCTTAATCATCCCCGGCGGGCAGCAGACCCCGAACGGCTCTTTCCCTGCCGTAAGCGGCCAACAGGCGGTGTCGTGACCGGACAGCGCTTCCAGGAACCATCCGGCGTCTCTTTTGCTCCATTTGCCGATTCATGGTGCAGTACTCCCGTATTCCGCCCCTTTGACAGGGTGTTGCTCCCACAGCTACCCGATGGTATATTGATCTTGGTAAAAACATCTAGCGAACTTCTCCTGCCTATAGTACAACATGATCGGCGCCTGTTCAACTTGGGGCTAACGTTTTCGGTAATTGACCAGCTGATTTTGACCAAGGAGGGGCATTATGGAGGACTTCGCGGTACCTGCCCCGTCCCGCTGGCTACGGTTGGCCGGCTACAGCCTTTTGGCCGCCTCCACCCAGCTCCTGTGGCTGACCTATGCGCCCGTTACCACCGAGTCCGCCCGGGTGCTGCATACGTCGGTGGCCAACGTCGGCAATCTGGCCGTGGTTTTCCCCCTGTTGTACGTGATATTGGGCATTCCCGCCGGACGGCTTCTCGACCTCCGGTTCCGGCGGGCCCTTCTGCTGGGGGCCGCTCTGACCGGTGCCGGAGCCCTGGTCAGAGTCGCCGCGCCCTTCAATTTTTCGGTCCAGTTGGTGGGGCAGACCGTTATCGCGCTTGGCCAGCCTTTTGTTCTCAATGCCATCACCAAGATGGCCGAATTATATTTCCCGCCGCGGGAGCGTCCTACCGCCATTGCCATCGGCAGTGCATCCTTATTTATCGGCATTCTGGCCGCCATGGGGCTGTCCGGCCCGCTCTGGCAGGCTGGCGGCTTGTCCTTCCTTCTGATCGTGGAAGCCATCCCGGCCGTGGCCGGAGCCCTGTGGGTCGCCGCCGCCCTGGCGGTACCCGGAGATGCCGGCCGGCAGGGGAAAATCACCGCAGTGGAACGATTCCGGCCCGACCGCCTGGTTTGGCAGTTGAGCGGCCTGCTGTTCATCGGCATGGGTATCTTCAACGCCCTCAGCACCTGGCTCGAGCCCATCCTGAACCACTTCGGGGAAGCGTCCGCCAGCGGCAACCTGCTCGCCGAAATGGCCCTGGCCGGGATCATCGGAGCTGCGGTTTTCCCGGCCCAGGTGGCCTGCGCCCGGCGCTCCCGTACCTTCCTCAGTATCGTTCTCCTCGTCACCATTGCCACTCTTTCGGCCATTGCCGCCTACCACCGGGAGGCCTGGCTCTATGTCTGGATGGGCATTGAAGGGCTCGGCCTCTTAAGCGCCCTGCCTGTTCTTTTGAGCTGGGTGGAGCGGCACGTGGCCGCGGGTCAGCAGGCTTCGGCAGTCGGCCTGGTCATGCTGGCCGGCAACCTGGGCGGGGTGGTACTGGTGCTGGCCGATGAAACGGTCATCGGCAATCCCTACCTGGCTCTGGGCGTGATCGCCCTGGCCGCGGCCGCCGGTCTGGGTTTGGCCTTGACCCTCAAGGCGGACCCCGCGCCGGGGGGTTCCGCCAATATTTCACTATGAATCGAGGTGTCCACCATGGACGAGGCCGATGATTTCCTGACCTCGCTGCTAACACAACTGAAGCCGTACCGTCATGACCTCCCCGCCTTTACGGAATTGCCTGCCCGGGGCCTTGCCCGGGACCAAGTGCTGGACATTCTGACCGGGGTCGCCGCCCGGGAGGAGAAGCGCTGGGAACAGGGCTACGCGTCGGGGGCCGTCTATCACGGAGACCCCGGGCATATCGCCTTCCTGAACCAGGCCTACGCCCACCATTCCCAGAGCAACCCGCTCCATGCGGACATCTGGCCCAGCACCACCAAATTCGAAGCGGAAATAGTAGCCATGACCGCCCGCATGCTGGGAGCCACCGACGACGACCTGTCGGCCCCACCCGACCGGCAGGTATGCGGCACGGTCTCATCCGGCGGCACCGAAAGCATCCTTTTGGCCATGAAGACATACCGGGACTGGGCGGTCCGGGACCGTAACATAGCCCACCCTAAAATGGTGATCCCCGCATCGGCCCATGCCGCCTTTGACAAGGCGGCCCAGTATTTCGCCATAGACATCGTCAAGGTGCCGGTGGCGGCTGACGGGCGGGCGGATGTCACCGCCCTCGCCGGGGCGCTGGACGACCACACGGCTGTGGTGGTGGCCTCGGCGCCCTCCTTCCCGCACGGCGCCATCGACCCCGTAAGTGAGATCGCCGCCCTGGCCCGGGAACGGGGCATCGGTTGCCATGTCGACGCCTGTTTGGGCGGTTTCGTCCTGCCCTGGGCGGAAAAACTGGGCTACCCGGTACCTCCCTTCGACTTCCGGGTGCCCGGGGTCACCTCCATGTCCTGCGATACCCACAAATACGGGTACGCCGCCAAGGGGACCTCGGTCGTTCTCTATCGCGGGCACCATCTCCTGCATCACCAGTACTATATCAACACCGACTGGCCGGGGGGATTTTATCTTTCGCCGAGCTTCGCCGGCAGCCGGCCGGGAGGACTCAGCGCCGCCTGCTGGGCAGCCCTGGTGTCTATGGGCGAAGCCGGCTACCTCGACGCCACGGACCGGATCTTAAAGGCCGCCGCCCGCATCAAGGAAGGCCTCCGGGCCATCCCGGAACTGGCCATGGTCGGCGATCCTCTCTGGGTCATCGCCCTGACCTCGTCCGTGCTGAACATCTATCAGGTCATGGAGGAAATGGGACAGTTGGGCTGGAGTCTGAACGGGCTGCAAAACCCTGCCGCTTTTCATCTGGCTCTCACGCTCCGTCACACCCGGCCGGGAGTCCCGGAAAGATTCCTCGGCGACCTGACCCGGGCCGTGGCCACGGTCAAGGCCAATCCCGACCGCCGGACCGGCATGGCGCCTATTTACGGGCTCGCCGCCAGCGCACCGGCGGAGGTAGTGCGGGATATCCTCCATTTCTATCTGGACACCCTGTACGTTCCATAAGGAGGCGGCGGCATGGGCGCCCAAGACGGTTATATCCTGGGCATCGACCTGGGCACGTCCTCGGTCAAGCTGGCCCTGGTGCAAACAGATGGCCTGGTTGTGGCATCCGACACGGAGCCCGTTTCCTTGCTTCTTACCCCCGACGGCGGGGTGGAACAGGATCCCGGGGAGTGGTGGGAAAAGATCGCCCTCGGCTGTCGCCGCCTCCTGTCCCGGTCCGGCCAGGCTCAGCGGGTGATCGGCATCGGCTGCACGGCCCAGTGGTCGACTACGGTGGCAATAGATGAAGACGGCCGTCCGCTCGGCAATGCCGTCCTGTGGATGGACACCCGGGGCGCCCCAGACATCCGGGCCCTGACCGGCGGCCTGGTCAGCATCGAGGGCTACGCCGCTTTTAAGCTCTGGCGGTGGATCAGGCTGACCGGCGGCGCCCCGGCCCACAGCGGCAAAGATCCGCTGGCCCACATCCTTTTCCTGCGCCGGGCCCGCCCGGACATCTACCGGCAGGCCAGGTACTTTCTCGAACCGAAGGATTTCCTTAACTTCCGGCTGACGGGCCGCGTCGCGGCCTCTTATGATTCCATCGCCCTCTACTGGCTGACCGATAACCGCAATCCGGCGGCGGTGCACTACGACCCCGGCCTGCTGCACTTGGCCGGGCTGACCGCCGACCGGTTACCCAGGCTGCAGCGGTCGGTGGACGTTTTAGGTCCCGTGCTGCCCGGGGCGGCGGAAGCCCTGGGAGTACCGCCCGGTATTCCCGTGGTTACGGGATCGCCGGACGTGCCGGCAGCCGCGGTCGGTTCCGGGGCCACCGACGATTACGCCGCCCACCTCTATGTCGGCACGTCGTCCTGGATAACGTGCCACGTTCCGTTCAAGAAGACGGACCTTTTGCACAACATGGCCTCCCTGCCTTCGGCCATACCCGGCCGGTACCTGGTAGCCAACGAACAGGAAACGGCCGGCGCCTGCCTCAACTTCCTCGCCGACGCGCTGCTCTTTCCCGCGGACTGCACCGGCGCAAGACCCCCGAACACCCACGCCATCCTTAACGACCTGGCGGCCGGCGTCCCGGCCGGCAGTCACGGGGTCTTCTTCACCCCGTGGCTGGTCGGCGAACGAACCCCGGTCGAAGACGCCTATCTCCGGGCGGGGTTCCACAACCTCTCGCTGGGTACCACCCGGGCGGATCTGGTGCGCGCCGTGTTTGAAGGAGTGGCCTTGAACAGCCGCTGGCTCCTGGAGGCCGAGGAGCATTTTCTCGGTCGCCGCCTGGACCGGCTTACCTTTATCGGCGGCGGGGCCCGCTCCCCGTTGTGGTGCCAGATCTTCGCCGATGTCTTGAATCGCAGCGTTCAGCCGCTGGCCGACCCGGTGTCCGCCAACGTCCGCGGCGCCGCGGTCTTGGCTTCCGTGGGCCTCGGCCTCACCTCGTTCGAGGCGGCCCACGCCACCGCGCTGGGCGGTCCCGTTTACGAACCCCGTCCCCAGGTGGTGCCGCTCTACCAGAAGCTCTTCCAGGAATACACCGGCTTCTACCGGCGCAACCGCCGGGCCTTTCACCGGCTCAACCGGCAGATGAGCGCCCCCGTGCCCCCACCGGGACCGGGGTTTTCCGCCTGCCCTTGAGAAGACGGAAGATTTCCCGACAGTTGCGATCAACCGGGCCCAAGAGAGGAGCATAATGGATTTACATAACTACACCCTACCATGGCTTTCTTCTTATGATCCCGAGGTGTCCCCCCATCTGGAATACCCTTCGATGCCCCTTTTTGCCCTGCTCAGGGAAAGCATCCGGCAGAATGCGGAGCGTACGGCCCTGATTTTCTATGGTAAACAAATTTCCTACGCGCAACTCGGCAGCCACATCGACCGGCTGGCCGGCGCCTTGCAGCAACTGGGTGTCGGGCCAGGCGACCGGGTGGCCCTGATATTGCCCAACTGCCCGCAATACGTGATTGCCTACTATGCCGTTTTGCAACTGGGCGCAATCGCGGTGCCGGTGAACCCCCTGAGCACGGAACGGGAGTTGACGCACATTCTGCGGGATGCCGGCGTTCGCCTGGCCGTGGCGCTCGACTTGGTGGCCGGCCGGCTGGAGCAGTTGCGGAATACTCTGAGGAGTGAGGATTTGCCCCTGCTGGAACAGGTGGTTTACGCGTCGCTGCCGGAATTCCTGCCCTGGCCGCTTTCTTTCTTTTATCGCTGGAAACAAAAAGCCCCCTGCCACAGCGGCCTGCGTTTTTTGCCCTTGGCCACCGGTTCCCGGGCCTTGGAACGGATCGCTTCCCCCGACGTGCATCACGACCCGGCGCTGCTCATTTATACCGGGGGGACTACGGGCACGCCGAAAGGACTCATGCTTTCCCACTACGCCCTGGTGGTCAACGCCTGCCAGTGTAAAGCCTGGGGGAGCACCTCGCCGGAAGACCGTCTGCTGGCCGTTTTACCCTTGTTCCACGGTTTCGGGATGAGCGTGGGCATGAATTCCGCCCTTTTATAGAAATTAACCCCTGAAAACCCACCCCCTCGTGGGGTGGGATGAAAGGGGCATCGCCCGCAGGGCGATATCTCTGTACAAACTTTTTGAAAAAACGTTGACGGGCGGTGGACGCGCTGGTATAATTACCCTATGGAGAGAAAAATCAGT
>Ga0307376_10001976_pt1 | contig 20805 bp, 11 predicted proteins | sample TR2MG_FD_202536 | JGI IMG/M metagenome (GOLD analysis project Ga0307376, IMG submission 202536) | Soil microbial communities from Risofladan, Vaasa, Finland - TR-2 | ecosystem: Environmental > Terrestrial > Soil > Coastal area > Acid sulfate soil | place: Finland: Risofladan, Vaasa | collected...
TGCCTGGCCATGATCGCCAGCTTTCACGGCCACGATGTCGATCTGGCCGGCTTGCGCCGGCGCTTTTCCACCTCACTCAAGGGCACCACCTTGGCCCGGGTGATGACCATGGCAGGCCAATTGGGTTTGACCTGTCGCCCACTCAAGCTGGATCTGGAGGATCTGAGTCAACTCAAGACACCGTGCGTGTTGCACTGGGACCTCAACCACTTTGTGGTGCTGAAAAGCGTCGGCAAGCGAAGCGCGGTGATTCACGATCCGGCGCGCGGACTCCGCAAGCTGCGCATGAACGAAGTCTCCGAGCATTTCACCGGCGTGGCGCTCGAGCTTAGCCCGGCTGCCGACTTTGCACCGGTCAGCGAGCGCCAGGCGATCTCTCTGCGCGCACTGGCCGGCACCGTTCGCGGCTTGCTGCCGGCGCTGGCGCAAATCCTGCTGCTGGCCTTGGCGCTGGAAGTCTTCGCGCTGGCGGGGCCGTTCTACATGCAATGGGTACTCGACCAGGTACTGGTCTCGGCCGACCGCGATTTGCTGACCCTGCTCGGTCTGGGCTTCATCGGCATCGCCATCTTCTCGGCGATCATTACCGCCGCGCGTTCCTGGGCAGTCACCTGGCTCGGCGCCACGCTCAACGTGCAATGGGCCAGCAACCTGTTCGGTCACTTGATGCGCCTGCCGCTGGACTGGTTCGAGAAGCGTCATGTGGGCGACGTGGTGTCGCGCTTCGGTTCCATCCAGACCATTCAGCGCACGCTGACCACGCAGTTCATCGGCTCGCTGCTGGACGGGCTGATGTCGCTGGTCACCCTGGTGGTGATGGGGTTCTACAGCCTGTGGCTCACTGTGCTGGTGGTGGGGCTGTTCCTCGCCTACGGCCTGATCCGCTGGGTCTTCTTCAACCCGCTGCGCCGAGCGAACGAGGAGCAGATCGTCTATGGCGCCCGCCAGCAGAGCGAGCTGCTGGAATCCATTCGCGGCGCGATGCCGATCAAACTGGCCAACAAGCAGGACGAGCGGTTGTCGCGCTACGCCAACGCCACGGTGTCCACCGCCAATCGCGAGTTAGGCATCCAGCGTCTGGGTATCGCATTCACCCTGAGCAACCAGCTGATGTTCGGCATCGGCCGCGTGGCGATGATCTGGATTGCCGCCACACTGGCTCTGGACGGCAAGTTCTCTGCCGGCATGCTGATTGCGTTCATTGCCTACGCCGACCAGTTCACCAGTCGCGCCGCCGGCCTGATCGACAAATGGGTGGACTTTCGCATGCTGAAGCTGCACGCGGAGCGGGTGGCGGACATCGCCATGACGGCGCCGGAGAAGAGTGCCGAGACCGAATGGGTTGGCCCGATGCCCGAGGCCAGCATCGCATTGCACAACGTCAGTTTCCGCTACGCCGAGGGCGAGCCATGGATCCTCAAGGACTGCAACTTGCGCATCGAGACGGGTGAATCAGTGGCCATTGTCGGACCCAGCGGCTGCGGCAAGAGCACGCTGGCGAAGATCGTGCTGGGCTTGCTGCAACCGACCGCAGGTGAAGTGCGCTTCGGCGGCATCGACATCCGCAAGTTGGGCCTGGAAACCTATCGCCAATGGATTGGTGCCGTGATGCAGGACGACCAGCTGTTTGCCGGCTCCATCGCCGACAACATCAGCTTTTTCGACCCCGAGACCACGCCGGTGAAAGTGGAGGCCGCTGCTCGCCTGGCGGCGATCCATGACGACATCATGGCGATGCCGATGGCCTATCAGAGCCTGGTGGGTGACATGGGCTCAAGTTTGTCGGGTGGGCAGAGGCAGCGGGTGGTTTTGGCAAGGGCGCTGTATCGGCGACCGAAGTTGCTGGTGTTGGATGAGGCGACCAGCCACCTGGATATCAATCGCGAGCAGCAGGTCTGCGCTGCGGTTAATCGTTTGGCGGTCACCCGGTTGGTGATTGCGCATCGTACCGAGACTATTGCCAATGCACAGCAGGTGCTGGTAGTCGCCAATGGCACAGCGCAACCCATCCCGTCACGTTCACGCGAAGTGGAGGTGATGGGGTAGCAGACGGTTGCAAAAAATATCGGCTTCTTCAGCCGAGCTGCCACATCAACTGAGATCGGAGTTGCCGAATGACTTGTACCTATTCATTGGGAAATTACCTTAAGCCATTAACGTCTCTCGGAGAATATGGCGGCACGCAGGGAATTACCATAAGCGCATTGGAGCGACTTTAAAAGTTGAAGCCACTCGGTGTTGAGATATCCGTGCAAAAGCGATGCTAGGCAAAAAATATAAGATTTGGTCAAACTGTAGCGTCCGAATAATCAGTTTGATCATGGTCGCACCAAAAAATGGTGCAAATTTGGAAGTTTAAATCTAGGAGAACGAAATGTCATTTTGTGAAGCCATGCGTGAACTGAACCAATATGAAGTAACTGAAGTGACCGGATGTGGGTATGCACCGCTTTACGCAGCGGAGGCATTGGGAGCCACGAGCATGGGAGTGATCGCCGGCGTTGTGTCCTCAGCGGTACTCACCCCTGCAGGTGGCGTTCTAGTTGGCATAGCGGTCAGTGACGTAATAGGATTAGGTTTTGTGGGAATCAATTCTCTCCTTGGGATGTGAGTTGGTGACTGCTTTCCCAGTCGCATCGAAGCGCATTGCGATGTGGTTGATGCGACTGGGTCTTACTGAGGAACGTTTATGAAACGTATATCAAATGTCCGGTTAGCGCTTGCCGTTCTAGGGGTATTGTGGATCCCTGCAATAATGTCGACTGGGCTTGTGCTCGTTTGGCGTTCATGGTTTCCCAATCATGGTGGTAACGGAATAATCTACGCTTTGGCGTTTTTTATTGCATCAGCGGCTACCGCATCTTTCGTTCTATTTTGGATTCGGCGCCGGGAGCCGTAAAAAAATAGTAGAAGCGCGCCAGCACCAAAATGGGCTCTCTCGCGTCTGGTGTGGTTGACGTGAGGTAGATCTTGCAGCGGCCGCTGGATAGATGCTTAGGTAATTCGCGACGATTTCAGCCTTCATTTGGGTGCATAAAGTGTCCGCTACAACAAAATTTTATGATACACTTATGGGTAAACTCCTTCTTTTCTATGAAAATCAGAAGCACGTTGCCCCAGTCCATTCCAAACATCATGGTCTAGATAAGAAGTTAATAATATCTATGACATCTTATGGGCCGCGATTCAGGTGGCTGCACCTAACGATACATAGCCTTCTTGAGCAAACTGTCATTCCAGATATGCTTGTCTTATGGATTTCTGAAGAAGAAATGGAAAATCTTCCAGATTCCGTTAATGAGCTAAGCGACAAAATTAATATTCAGCCGACACAAAATATCTATTCCTATAAAAAAATAATTCCCACGCTACATATGTATCATGATGCCCACATTGTGATATGTGATGACGATATTTATTATCCCAGGCACTGGCTTGAGGACCTTGTGTGTGGGTTGGTTAGTAACAGAAGGGCTATATTGGCGCATATGATGCATCGATTCCACTTTTTGCCGGACGGCGAACTGGCCCCTTATTACGACTGGAGCTTCGATGTTCAGGACAATAGGGCGCGTACACGTAGCTCAGACACAATGGCTGTTGGCGTAGGTGGAGTGTTGTACCCGTCCGGCAGCTTGCATGCTGATGTGACTGACGAGTCACTTTTCAGCGAACTATGTCCTAAAGGAGACGATCTTTGGCTTTTTGTTATGTCCAGGTTAAATGGATTCCTTCCAGTTAAGGTTGGCAACAGATTGCACCCGATCTTTTGGCCTGACACTCAGTCGGTTGGGATGTTCAAAGAAAATATGTATAGAGGTGGAAATGACGATATTGCAATTTCTAAGTTGAAGTCGCATTACGGGGATGAAATTTTTAGTGCCGTTGTTACGGGCGAAGTGCAGGGCCGTTGATTCACTTGCAATAGATAAACCTCAGCGATCCCCGTCGTCGTGGTCTGAACGACCGATCCCGCCCATTTTGCATACCGCGCCATGCGCCGCAGGACCGTGAACCCCGAACGCGCCCGGCGCGCTTGATCCCGATTCATCCACAACAACAAGGACAGATCTGATTAAGCGTAAGCGGCCGGTGACGACATACTGTGTTGGAGCTGACGCATGCCGTGCCAGAGCGTTCAGAGGCGCAGAGCCATGGATAGGGCGGAGCTGTTGCCGTCGATCGGTTGCGGTAGGAACGCCGGTTGCCCTGCGCCCCGCGCAGTGCAGGCGCGCGAGAACACCAGTACGCCATCCCGGTTTGAATGACCGATTCGCTTCACCCGGCACTGCCCATCGCACTTGGCGACTCCACCTGATCCATCACCCCCAAGGACAAATCCAATGAAGCATCAAGTCATGCAATTGGCCGCCGCGATTGCGCTGGCCCTCGCCGCCGGGACGGCCGCCGCCAGCGGGTCGAACGACGTCACCCGCGCCACCCTCGACAATGGCCTGCGCGTGGTGATCGTGCGCGACACGCTGGCGCCGGTGGTGACGACGGAGATCAATTATCTGGCCGGTTCGGACGAGGTGCCGGCGGGGTTTCCGGGCACGGCGCATGCGGTGGAGCACATGATGTTCCGCGGCAGTCCGGGGCTGTCGAAGGATCAGCTGGCGGCGATCGCGGCGAACATGGGCGGCGCGTTCAACGCGGACACCACGCAGGGCGTGACGCAGTATTACTTCGTGGCGCCGGCACAGGATCTGAACGTGGCGCTGCATGTGCAGAGCCTGCGTATGCGCGGGGTGGACATGGACGCCGCGGCGTGGGCGAAGGAGCGCGGTGCAATCGAGCAGGAGGTCTCGCGCGACCTGTCCAACCCGGCCTACAAGTTCTACGAGCAGTTGCAGGCGCAGCTGTTCGAGGGCACGCCGTATGCGCATACGGCACTGGGCACGCGCGCCTCGTTCGACAAGACCACGGCGGCGATGCTCAAGCAGTTCCACGACCGCTGGTATGCGCCGAACAACGCGATCCTGGTGATCGCCGGCGACGTCGATCCGGCGACCACGCTGGCTACGGTGAAGGCCGATTTCGGCGACATCGCGCGCAAGACCCTGCCGGCACGGCCCACGTTCGCGTTCAAGCCGGTGCAGGCGAAGACGGTCAAGTTGCCCACCGACAGCCCGTACGGCTCGGTGTACCTGGGCTACCGCATGCCGGGCGCGCTGTCGAAGGATTACGCCACCGCCACGGTGCTGGCCAGCGCGCTGGCGTCGCAGCGCGCGGCACTGTTCGGCATGGGCATGGACGGCACGGCGCTGTATGGCACTTTCGGCGCCAACCTGATGCCACAGGCGGGTTTCGGCATGGCAGTAGGGATCTTCCCGAAGGGCGGCAACCCGCAGCCGGTGCTCAAGCGCATGCAGTCGATCCTGGCCGAAGCTGCTGCCAAGGGCATCGATCCGGCGCTGATCGAGGCGGCCAAGCGCAAGGCGATCGCCGCACTGGAGTTCAAGAAGAATTCGGTGGACGGCCTGGCCAATGCGTGGTCGAGCGCACTGGCGTTCCAGGGGCTGGATTCGCCCGATGCGATGAAGCAGGCGATCGAGGCGGTGACGCCGGATGCCGTGAATGCGCTGGCCAGGACCACGTTCGATCCGGCGCATGCGGTCACTGCGATCCTGACCCCGGAAAGCTCCGGCAAGCCGGTGGCCGGCAAGGGCTTCGGCGGCGCCGAGAGCTTCGCGTCCAGCCCCGACAAGCCGGTGGTGCTGCCGGACTGGGCGGCGCATGCGTTCGACCAGCTTTCGGTGCCGCGCTCCACGCTGTCGCCGGTGAAGACCACGCTGCCGAACGGCCTCACCCTGATCGTGCAGCCGGAGTCGATCAGCGACACGGTGGAAGTGTTCGGCCAGATCAAGACCAACGAGGACCTGCAGGCGGCGAAGAATCAGGAGGGTGTGGCAGACGTGCTCGGGGGGCTGTTTCCATTCGGTACCACCCACTTCAACCGCTTGCAGTACCAACAGGCGCTGGATGCGATCAGCGCGAGCGCGAATGCCGGTGCCCGCTTCTCGCTGGCGGTGCCGTCGGCGCATTTCGCCGAGGGCATGAAGTTGCTGGCCGACAACGAGCTGCATCCGGCGCTACCCCCGCAGGCGTTCGCAGTGGTGCAGCATCAGGTGGCGGGCATGGTGGCCGGGCAGATCCAGTCGCCGGACTTCCTGGCGCGCTATGGCATGGACAAGGCGCTGCTGCCGGCCGGCGATCCCGGGTTGCGCTTCGCCAAGCCGCTGAACGTGATGCGGCTGACCCTGAACCGGGTGGAGCGCTACTACGTGCATACGTTCCGGCCCGACATGACCACGATCGTGATCGTCGGCAAGGTCGATCCGGCGCAGGCGAAGTCGGTGGTCGAGGCGACCTTCGGCGGATGGAAGGTCAGCGGGCCCAGGCCGGACGTGGATTACGCCGCAGTGCCGGCGAACAAGCGCAGCCAGTTCCACGTGCCCGACGCCAGCGCGACGCAGGACAGCGTGCAGCTGTCGCAGACCATCGACGTCACCCGTGACGATCCGGCGCGTTACGCGCTCAACCTCGGCAACCAGGTGCTGGGCGGCGGCTTCTACGCCTCGCGGCTGTATCGCGATCTGCGCGACAAGAGCGGTCTGGTCTACAACGTCAGTTCCAGTTTCAATCTGGACAAGCACCGCGGCACCTACTCGGTTTCCTACGGCAGCGACCCCGACAAGGTAGCGGCGGCGCGGGCGATGGTGATCCGGGATCTGAAGCAGATGCAGAGCGAGCCGGTATCCGGGAGCGACCTGAAGCGCGCCAAGGGCATCCTGTTGCGGCAGATTCCGCTCGGCGAGTCCAGCTTCGGTGCCATCGGCGGCCAGCTGCTGCAACTGTCGATCGAGGACAAGCCGTTGGATGCGATGACCATCGCCGGCCAGCACTACCTGCAGCTCACCGCGCCGCAAGTGCAGCAGGCCTATGCGAAGCACATCCGTCCAGATGACTTCGTCACCGTGGTGAAGGGGCCGATGCCGTAGGAGCGCACCCTGTGCGCGATGGGCTCGGCGGGAAACGGGCATCGCCCACAAGGTGGGCTCCTACAGGTACGGCTTGCCTACCGTAGGAGCGCACCCTGTGCGCGACCGCTCTTGGCTTTTGCAGGAGCGGCTTCAGCCGCGATGCTTTTGGCTTGGTAAGAGCAAGAGCATCGCGCGCAAGCACGCTCCTACAACTTCTGCAAAAGCATTCGCGCACTTCGGTGCGCTCCTACTTCAGCAGCGAGCGCAACATCCAGGCGGTTTTCTCGTGTTCCTTCAGGCGGCCGGTGACCATGTCGGCGGTGCCTACGTCGCCGACGGCATCGGCTTCCTTGATGGTGCCGCGGGCGGTGTGCGCGGCCAGCTCGTGGCCTTCGACGAGCTGGTTCACCATCTCCTTCCAGTCCGGCACGCCGGCCTCTTCCTTGATCGAAGTGAGCTTGCCGAACTGGCTGTACGAACCGGGCGCGAACACGTCCAGCGTACGGATGCGCTCGGCCACTTCGTCGGCGGCCAGCCACAGCGCGTTGTACTGCGCTTCGAACATCGCGTGCAGGCTGTTGAATTCGGGTCCGGTGACGTTCCAGTGGAAACTGTGGGTCTTCAGGTACAGCGAGTAGGTGTCGGCCAGCAGCTTGGACAGATGCTTGGCGACCTGCTCGCGATCCTTCTTGGCGATACCGATGGAAATGGCCATGTGCTTCTCCTTATTCGGGGTTGAGGGATGTCTTGGAGCCCGGCGGACTCTGGTTGGCCGAGCGGCGAACCCGTCTGTGCGGCCCGCCATCCGCCGCTTGATGCCGATGGAACCGCCATGGGCCGGCGAAACGTCGAGTTCTGTCCTCGCACAGCCGATTTCTCGCCTCGACCGCCAAAGTCCGACACGCTCCTTGCATGAACACTAACGGCTCGGCACGTGACGGGAAAATGAATCCTTTCGATGCCGCCGATAGTCAACGGCTATCATGGGCGGCCTGATTGGCCGATCCCCCATGTCTGCACCCGATGCCACCACCGCCAACCATCGCCTGCGCAGCGTGCGCAAGGCGCTGGATTCGGTCTCAAGCCGCGACTTCGGCCGCCTGCTGGGCCGTTGGCGTGCGCTGTCGCGGCGGCTCGACGAGACCCGGCTGGCGGCGCTGATCGCGGATATCGAGGCATCGGCCGCCAGCCGCCGCGCACGGGTAGCCGCGAAGCCGCCGATCCGGCTGGACGAATCCCTGCCGATCACCGCGCGCGCCGAGGAAATCGTCAAGCTGATCCGTGCGCATCAAGTAGTGGTGATCGCCGGCGAAACCGGTTCGGGCAAGACCACCCAGTTGCCGAAGATGTGCCTCGCCGCCGGGCGCGGCGAGGCGGGCATGATCGGCTGCACGCAACCGCGACGGCTGGCCGCGCGTTCGATGGCGCGGCGCGTGGCCGAGGAACTCGGCAGTCAGGTCGGCGAGATCGTCGGCTTCCAGGTGCGCTTCAACGACCAGGTATCCGCGCGCACCCTGGTCAAGTTCATGACCGACGGTATCCTGCTGGCCGAGACGCAGGGCGACCCGTGGCTCAGTGCCTACGACACCATCATCATCGACGAGGCGCACGAGCGCAGCCTCAACATCGATTTCCTGCTCGGTTACTTGAAGCGGCTGGCGGACAAGCGGCCGGATCTGAAGATCATCGTCACCTCGGCCACCATCGACACGGCGCGTTTCGCCGAGCACTTCGGCGGCGCCCCGGTGGTCACGGTGGAAGGACGCGCGCATCCGGTGGAGCTGCGCTGGCGGCCCGTCGATGCCTCGGCCCCTGCTGTAGGAGCGCACCCTGTGCGCGAAAGCTCTTCGCCGTTGCGCGAAAGCTCTTCGCCGTCGCAGCAGAAAGAGCATCGCGCACAGGGTGCGCTCCTACGGCGATCGCGCGAGACGATGCAGCAAGGCAGCGCCGAACACATTGCCGCGGTGCTGGACGAGATCACTCACGAGGATCCGCGCGGCGACGTGCTGGTGTTCCTGCCAGGCGAGCGCGAGATCCGCGACGCGCATCTGCTGCTGTCGCGCCGGCAGTATCGCGAGACCGAGATCCTGCCGCTGTATGCGAGGCTCTCCGCGGGCGACCAGGACCGCGTGTTCAAGCCCGGCCCGAAGCGCCGCGTGGTGCTGGCGACCAACGTGGCCGAGACTTCGCTCACCGTGCCGCGCATCTGCTACGTGATCGACACCGGCACCGCGCGGGTGAAGCGCTACAGCCAGCGCAGCCAGCTCGAACGGCTGCACGTGGAGCCGGTGGCGCAGGCCGCCGCCGACCAGCGCAAGGGCCGCTGCGGCCGGGTCGGCCCGGGCATCTGCTATCGCCTGTACGACGAGGCCGATTTCGCCGCGCGCGCCGCGTACAGCGATCCGGAACTGCTGCGCTCGTCGCTGGCCAACGTGATCCTGCGCATGCTGGCGTTGCAGCTGGGCGAGGTGGAGGCGTTCCCGTTTCTGGAGGCGCCCGACCCGCGCGTGGTGGCGGACGGCTACCGGCGCCTGGCCGAGATCTCGGCGATCGACGAGGCGCGCAAGCTCACGCCGATCGGCCGCACCCTGGCGCGTCTGCCGATCGACGTGCAGCTGGCGCGCATGCTGGTCGAGGGCGAAAAGCTGCACTGCCTGCGCGAGCTGCTGACCATCGTCAGTTTCTTGAGCGTGCAGGATCCGCGCGAGCGCCCCGCCGACGCGCGCCAGCAGGCCGATGCGGCGCACGCCCTGTTTGCCGACCCGAAATCTGATTTCGTGGGCGTGCTGAACCTGTGGCGCGCCTATCACGAGGCCCACGAGGAACTCACCCAGTCGAAACTGCGCGACTGGTGCTCGCGGCATTTCCTCAGCTTCATGCGCCTGCGTGAATGGCGCGAGCTGCATCGGCAGCTGCTGCTGGTGGTGGGGGAGCTGGGTTGGACGCTGGAGGCGGGCCTTGCTCCCTCCCCCCCGCGGAGAGAGGGTCGGGGTGAGGGGGCGCGCTCGCGGCAGACTCCGCGCGCCGGCACGGTGGCGGCACGGAAGAGCGCAGGTAGGAGAGATTCCCGCGAGCATCCGCCCCTCACCTCGATCCTTTCCCCAGAGGGGAGAGGAGGCGAACGCGAAGAGCGATCTGTTGATGGCGAGGCCGCCGGTCTCTACGAGGCGATCCATCGCTGTTTGTTGGCCGGTCTGCCGACCCAGGTCGGGCGCAAGGACGAGAAGGGGGTTTACCTTGGTACGCGCGAGCGCAAGTTCCAGGTGTTCCCCGGCTCGGCGCTGTCCAAGGCGCCGCCGAACTGGATCTTCAGCGCGCAGATCCTCGATGTCGGCGGGCGCGTGTGGGGCATGATGAATGCGCGCGTCGAGCCGCTGTGGATCGAGCAACAGGCGGCGCATCTGTTGCGCACGAGCTGCCGCGATGCGCACTGGTCGAAGAAGCGCGGCGCGGTGGTGGCGTACGAGCAGGTGAGCCTGTTCGGCCTGGTGCTGGTGGAGAAACGGCCGGTGACGTTCCAGGCGCAGGACCCGGCACTGGCACATGCGATCTTCCTGCGCGAGGCGCTGACCCGCGGCGACATCGATGCGCGTGCCGATTTCGTGCGCGCCAACCAGCGCGTGTTGCAGGAAGCGGCCGATATCGAGGCGAAGCAGCGGCGCGAGGGGTTGATCCGCCACGAGGACGATCTGGTGGCGTTCTTCGAAGGCAAGCTGCCCGCAGAGATCGCCAGCAGCCGCGCGCTGGATGCGTGGTATCGCAAGGCGCGCCCGGCCGAGCAGGCGGCGTTGCGCTGGTCGCTGGACGACGTGCTGGCCGGCGGCGCCGCACTCGATGCAAGGGCCTTTCCCGCGGTGCTGGAGATCCCGCCGCAACGCTACCGGCTGGAATACCGTTTCGTGCCCGGCGACGACGCCGACGGCGTGACCCTGCATCTGCCGCTGGCGATGCTCAATGCATTGCCGGCGGCACGGTGCGAATGGCTGGTGCCCGGCCTGCTGGGCGACAAGGTGGCCGAACTGATTCGCGGCCTGCCGAAGTCGCTGCGTCGCAACTTTGTGCCGGCGCCGGATTTCGCGCGGGCCTTCGTCGAGGCCGAAGCGCCGCGCGACGAACCGCTGGCCAAGGCCTTGGCGGCGTTTCTCAAGCGCGCCACGGGCGTGGACATAGGCGCGGTCGAATTCGCGGCGGTCGCATTGCCCGCGCACTTCCTGATGCGCTATCGCCTGCATGACGCCGACGATGCGCTGGGCCGGGGCAGCACCCTGGACAGCGGCCGCGATCTGGCCGCGCTGCGCGCGCAGTGGCAGGGCCAGGCACGTGCGGCATTTTCGCGCAAGACCGATATCGAGCTGAGCCGCGAGAATGTGACCCGTTGGGATTTCGAGGAGATCCCGGCCCAGGTGCGTGCCGACGGTGGCCTGCTGGCGTTCCCGGCACTGGTCGACCTGGGGGAGACGGTGGCGCTGCGCGTGTTCGAACGCCGGGACGACGCGCTGGCGGCGCATCGGCAAGGCGTGCTGCGGCTGCTGCGCAATGCGCTGGCCGGCGAGGCGAAACAGGCACGGCGACGCTTGCCGATCGGCCATGCACTGGCGTTGAAATATGCGCCGCTGGGTAGCGTGGATGGCTTGCGCGAGGATCTGCTCGAAGGCGGCCTCGGCGATCTGTTTGCACGGCAGGATCTGGACGTGCGCACGGCCGGCGCGTTCGAGGCGCTGCATGCGCAGTGTGCGCGCGAACTGTTCGCTGCCGCTGTCGAACGCCTGGCCCTGGCCGAGCCGATCATCGAGGCCCAGGCAGAGTTGAAGCCGTGGCTGCAGCCGCCGCTGCTCGGCTTTGCCCGGGCCAGTTACGACGACCTGCACGAGCAGTTCGACGCCTTGCTCACGCCCGGTTTCCTGCGCGAGCTGCCGGCGCAGCGTCTGGCGCATTTTCCGCGTTACCTGAAAGCGATGCGGTTGCGCGCCGAACGCCTGCGGCAGGACCCGGCGAAGGATCAGCAGCGCATGCTGCAGGTCATGCCGTACTGGCGCGAGTACCTGCAGCATCGCGCCGCCGGCACCACTGCGCAGGATCTCGCCGAACTGCGCTGGCTGGTCGAGGAATGGCGCGTGTCGCTGTTCGCGCAGGAGCTGAAGACCGCCGAACCGGTATCGGCGAAGCGGCTGGCCAAGGCGCTGGCGGCGCTCGCTGCGTAGGAGCCCGCTCGCGGGCGATGCTCTTGTTTTGAATCTCCCAAACATCAAAACAAGAGCATCGCCCGCGAGCGGGCTCCTACATGCACATCGGGGTTGTTCGAGGTGTCCTGGGACGGATATCAGTGCACGCGCCGCACGTGCACGTCGTCGTTGCAGCCGTGCACGTACATCAGCCAGTTGCCCATGATCGACGGCTTGACCTTGACGGCAGGGTGATCGGAGGTCATGCAGGCGGGGGTCTCCGAGCCGACCTGCTTCCATACCTGGCCGTTGTCCAGGGTCATTACGTTGTTGCCTTGCCAGCCACCGAAGTGCCCGACCAGATGTGCCTTGATCTTGTGGCGCTTCTGCCCCGCATAGAACACCGGCTTGCCGCTGGAGTCGACCACGCGCGTGACGACCTTGTCGTGCCCGTGGGTTTGCAACCAGCGGTCCAGATTCGCCAACTCCTGCGGCGACAGCTTGTCCAGGCCGGCAGCCTTGAATTCGCTGCTGCTCATGCGTTGCTGCAACCCGGCCGCCTGCCGGGCCTGCGCGGACACACCGACCAGCGGCAAGGCAAGCAGCAACGGCAGGATCAGGTAACGGGAGCGGAACGTCATGGGCGAATCCTCTTCAATGCGGCGCGGCGACGAGGGGCAATTCTGCGCGACATGCCCCTCCAAGCCAAGCGTCAGGCCGGCACCGGCCGCTGCATGCGCACGGGCTGCGGCTAAGATGGTCTTCCACAAGGACACCCGGACCATGGCTCAAGCCGCCAAACCCGCCAATCTGGCCCAGTGGCGCGATCGCGCCGGTGCGCTGCCACCGCTGCTGGACGAAGCGCTGCAGGCGTGTGCCGCGCAGCCGGCGCCACCGCAGCTGCCCGAAGCGCAGTGCTGCGATGTGCTGGATCTGCTGGGGATGCTCGGCTGCGATGCGCAGACTCAGGCGGCGGCGTTGTGGTTCGAGCTGGCGCGGATCGATCCGGCGCTGTGGACGGCGCGGGGACCGAAGCTGCCGCCGGAACTGCAGCGCCTGGTCGCCGGCCAGCAGGCGGCTGAGCAGGTGTGGGCGCTGCATGCCCAGCATGCACCACCCGAGGGTGCTGCCGAGGGCTTGCGCCGTCTGCTGCTGGCGATCGTGCGCGACTTGCGCGTGGTGTTCGTGCTGCTGGCGCGGCAGCTGGCGCGGATGCGCGCGGCCGCCGCCTGGCCGGAGCAGCAGCGCGTGGCGCTGGCGCGACTGACCCGCGACATCCATGTGCCGCTGGCGAACCGGCTGGGCATCTGGCAGTTGAAATGGGAAATGGAGGACCTGGCCTTCCGCTTCCTGCAGCCGGAGGTCTACCAGCGCATCGCGAAACTGCTCGACGAGCGCCGCACCGACCGCGAGGAGTTCATCCGCGACTCGCTGGCCGAGCTGAAGCAGGTGCTGGATGCCGCCGGCATCCGCGCCGAGCTCGCCGGTCGGCCGAAGCACATCTATTCGATCTGGAAGAAGATGCAGCGCAAGGCGCTGGATTTCTCCGACCTGTACGACATCCGCGCGGTGCGCGTGCTGGTCGACAACGTCACCGATTGCTACGCCACGCTGGGTGTGGTGCATGCGCGCTGGCCGCATCTGCCGGGCGAGTTCGACGACTACATCGCCCGCCCCAAGGCCAACGGTTACCGCTCGCTGCATACCGCGGTGATCGGGCCGGCCGGCAAGACGCTGGAAGTGCAGATCCGCACCCACGAGATGCATTACGCGAACGAACTGGGCGTGGCCGCGCACTGGCGCTACAAGGAAGGCGGCAGCGGCGATGCCGAATTCGAGGCGAAGATCGCCTGGATGCGCAAACTGCTGGAACCGCGCGGCGCGGACGACAGCGCTCTGGCGGCCGATCTGCAGGCCGAACTGCTGGAGGACCGTGTCTATCTGCTGACGCCCAAGGGCGAAGTGTTCGATCTGGCGCGCGGTGCGACGGTACTGGATTTTGCCTATCTGGTGCACACCGAGGTTGGTCACCGCTGCCGCGGGGCGAAGGTCAACGGCCGCATCGTGCCGCTGACGTTCCAGCCGCAGAGCGGCGATCGGGTGGAGATCCTCACCGCCAAGGTGGGCGAGCCCAGCCGCGACTGGCTGTCGCCGCATCACGGGTATCTGAACACGGCGCGGGCGAAGGACAAGGTGCGCGCATGGTTTCGCCGGATCGCCCACGACGCCAATCTCGCGGTCGGCCGCGGCATGCTGGAACGCGAGCTGAAACGGCTGGCGCTGCCGACGGTGGACGTGGCCAGGCTGCCCGCTCACTTCCATCTGCAGACGCACGACGAGCTGCTGATCGCGCTGGCGCTGGGCGAGATCAGCCCCGGCCAGGTCGCGCGTGTCCTGCAGGAGGCCGCGCATCCGCCGGCGGCATCCGGGCCGGCGCCGGTGGCGACCGCGCGGCCCGCGAAACTCGATCACGGCGCGCTCAGCATCGAGGGCATCGGCAACCTGCTGACCACGCTGGCGCGCTGCTGCCAGCCTTTGCCGGGCGATCCGGTGCGCGGCTTCATCACCAAGGGGCGCGGCGTATCGGTGCACCGCGCCGACTGCGGCAGCCTGGCGCGGCTGGGCCGACGCGATCCGGACCGGGTGATCGAGGTGAGCTGGGGCAGCGCCGCCAGCCAGCCCTATGAGGTCGACATCGAACTGCGCGGTTACGACCGCAAGGGCCTGCAGAAAGACGTCACCAGCGTCATCAGCAACCTCGGCACCCACATCATCGCCTCGTCCAGCCGCATGTTCGCCAGCACCGGCGAGGTGGAAATGCGCTTCACCCTGCGCGTGCGCGACTTCGAGCAACTGTCGACCCTGCTCGGCAAACTGCTGGCGCTGCCCAACGTGATCGATGCGCGACGGGTCGGGGTAGGGTGAGCGGCGACCGGCGTTCGCCGGCAAGCTGAACGCCAATTCCCGTGATGCGAAGTGCGTCCTGCCCCGATGTTAAGCTGCATCGGTTGCCTTCACTGCCTTGAGAACATGAGCGGACATCGAGACCCTTACGAAGCCGATTCACGAGGCCGCACCGAGCCGACGCTGGGTGACATCGGGCAGCTCGATACGCCGTCCGCATCGCCCGGCGACGGCTTGCCGCAGATCATGGTCGAGCCGCGCCCCCGGCGTGCCGGGGTGGTCGCTGCCAAACCGCGCGGTGGCAGGCGCGGCTGGTTGCTGCTGTTGATGCTGGTGCTGTTCGGGGCCGTCGTCACGGCCTGGGTCAACCAGAACCGCTTGCGCAGCCTGCTGCCGCGCACCGAGTTCAACGACGTGCTGGGGCGAGCCCGGCAGGCGCTGCAATCCGGCCATCTGGACGGCCACGACGGCACCAGTGCGCGCGAGCTGTTCCAGGAGGCGGTGGCACTGGAACCGGACAACGATCGTGCCCGCGACGGCCTGCACCAGGTGGGTCTGGCCGAGTTGGCGCAGGGCGATGCCGCGCTGCAAGCGGGGCATGTGGAACAGGCCGCCCAGTTGGCGGCGGTTGCCCGCGAACTGCTCGGCGGTGGCAGCGACATCGATCGGCTGGATCACGCGATCAGCAGCGCACGCGTGACGCAGGCGCAAACCGTGGTCCTGATCGAGCAGGCACAGCAGGCACTGGCGGCCGGCAAACTCGATGGTGCGCAGGGTGCGGGTGCGCTGTACCAGCGGGTGTTGCAGGCCGACCCCGGCAATGCGGTGGCGGCACACGGGCTCGACCAGGTGGGCGACGCGCTGGCCGCGCAGGCGCGCAAGGCATTCGACGCCAACGATGCTGCCGCGGCAGACGCCAGTATCGAACAGTTGGCTGCACTGCAGCCGAACAACGGTGCACTGCCTGCATTGCGCGCCCTGCAGGCGCAGAATCGCCAACAGGACAGCAGCGCGCTGGACGCCGCACTCAAGCAGGGGATGGACGCCCTGCGCGCCGGGCGCATCAGCGGCCCCGGCGACGACACCGCGCTGGCGCACTTCAAGGCGGCGCTGGCACTGGATCCGGACAATGCGCAGGCCACGGCGGGGCTCGGCATGGTGGCGCAGGCGCTGACCGTGCAGGCGAATGCGGCGATGGATGCCGGCGACAAGGCCCAGGCCGGTCGTCTGCTCGATCAGGCCGCCACGCTGGCGCCGAAGTCGGCCGACCTTGCCGCCGCCCGGGCGCGTCTGGGCAGTACCGATCAACAGGCACCGGGAACGTTGCCGTCGAACGACCTCACGCAGGCGGCGTCCGGGCTGTCGCCGCAGCAGAAAGCGGCGGTGACGAAACTGCTGCAGCGTGCCCAGGCGGCGACCCGGCATGGCGACATCATGCTGCCGCCCGGCGACAGCGCCTACGACCTGTATCGCAGCGCGCTGGCGATCGACGGCAACAATGCCCAGGCGCTGAAGGGTTTGCAGGAGTTGCCCGTCGAGGTCCAGAAGCAGTTCAAGCGGGCTCTGGCCAAGGGCAACCTGGCGCACGCCGGCGAAATGCTGGACGACCTGGCCGAGCTGTCGCCCGGCGATGCGGCGCAGCCGGCCCTGGCCGATCAACTGGCCTCGGCGTGGCTCGATCAGGCCGAACAGCAGCTGGCACGGGGCGACCGCACCGGGGCCGCCCAGTCACTGGAGCGGGCGCGCAAGCTGGCGCCGAATCATCCGCGTGTGCACGAGCTGAGCGCGCGGCTGCAGGGCGGCGCGTGAGCGCGGCATGACGATCCTGGTGTTCGGCGGCAGCAGCCAGATCGGCCACTTCCTGTTGCCACGATTGATCGCCCGTGGTGAAGAAGTGCTGGCACTGAGCCGGCAACCGCGGGCGGCCACGCCCGGGCTGACCTGGCTGCAAGGCGCACTGCCCGATGCCGTGCCGGCACCGCCGTCGTTGTCGGCGATCATCAGCTTCGGCCCGTTGCAGGCGCTGGCCGATTGGCTGGCGCGCACGGCGCGGGTCGGTGCGCCGCGGGTGATCGCCACCAGTTCCATGAGCGCCGAAACCAAGTGCGATTCCAGCGTGCCCGGCGAGCGGGCGATCGCCCGTCAGTTGCGCGATGGCGAGGCGGCGCTGGCGAAGGCGTGCGCCGGTCACGGCTGTGCCTGGACGGTGTTGCGCCCGACCCTGATCTACGGCGCCGGGCTGGACCGTAGCCTCACCCCGATTGCCCGCCGCGCCATGCGCCTGCGGCTGTTTCCGTTGCCGGCGGGCAACGGCCTGCGCCAGCCGGTGCACGCCGACGACCTGGCACAGGTGGTGCTGGCCGCGCTGGAATGCCCGGCTGCCGCGGGCCGGATCCTGCCGGTCGGCGGCGGCGAGCGCCTGCCGGCTGTTGAGATGTTCGCGCGGGTACGCCGCAGCCTGCCGCGTTCCACCGTGCCGCTGCCGCTGCCGGCGTGGCTGTTGCAGCTCGGTCGCCATGCATTGCCGCGATGGCGTGGTCCGCTGCACCGGCTGGACACCGACCTGATCGCCGACAATGGCGAAATGCAGCGCCTGCTCGGCATCAGCCCGCGGCCGTTCCGGCCCGAACCGTCGATGTGGATGCCGCCATTGTAGGAGCGCGCTTGCGCGCGATGCTCTTGTTTTGAATCTCCCAAACATCAAAACAAGAGCATCGCGCGCAAGCGCGCTCCTAACCGGGCAAACCGTTGCTTTGCCCGCGTATTGCCACAGGAATGCCCGCTGTGTTCATCTGCGCGCCGGGTGGCAGGCTCTATCATCGGACTCCCTGCATTGCGGATTTCCCCACGTTGGCTTTCCTGACACGTACCCGTTCGTTCGCACGTATCTGCTGGCCCTGGCTGCGCATCCCGTTCTGGATCGGCATGGGCCTGCTGTTCGGGTTTCTGCTGCCGTACACGCTGGTACTCAACCAACGCGTGCAGGATCGTTTCAGCGACCTCGTGTTTGCCGTGCCCACCCGCGTCTATGCGCGGCCGCTGCCGCTTGCTGCGGGCAGGCCGATGACGCCGGCCGCGCTGGAGCTGGAGCTGACCTTCGCCGGCTACAGCCACGATGGCGAAGGCCGCATCCCCGGCAGCTGGATGAAGCACGGCACGCGTTACACGATCGCCTCGCGAGGCTATGCCGGCCCGGACGGTGGCGAACTGCCCAAGCGCATTCGCGTCACCCTGGGCAACGGCATCGTGCGGCAGGTACAGGATGCCGCCAGCGGCAAGGCCATCGCACTGACCCACCTCGATCCGGCGCGCATCGCCACGCTCTACGGTGCCCGTCAGGAGGATCGCCGCGTGGTGGCGCTGGCCGATGTGCCGCCGCTGCTGCTCAGCGGGCTGCAAGCGGTCGAGGACCGCGACTTCAAGCACCACATCGGCATCGACTTCGTCGGCATCGCGCGCGCCGCGTTCGCCAACCTGCGCGCCGGCCACACGGTGCAGGGCGGTTCCACGCTGACCCAGCAGCTGGTGCGCGATTTGTTCCTCGACCGCGACCAGACCTACACGCGCAAATTCAATGAGGCCCTGATGTCGATCCTGCTGGAGGCGCACTACAGCAAGGGCCGCATCCTGGATGCCTACGTCAACGATGTGTTCCTCGGCCAGCAGGGCAACCAGGCCGTGCACGGTTTTGCGGCGGCCTCGGAGTTCTACTTCGGACGCCGGCTGCAGGATCTGCGGCCGCAGGAGATCGCCCTGCTGGTGGGCATGGTGAAGGGGCCGAGCTATTACGATCCGCGCCGCGCGCCCGCGCGGGCGCTAGCCCGGCGCAACCTGGTGCTGCAGGAGTTCGCCAATACCGGCCTGCTCACCGCTGCGCAGACCAATGCGGCGCAGGCGGCGCCGTTGGACGTGATCAGCAACGGCCAGCTGCCGCACAACCGCTTCCCCGCCTTCATGCAGCTGGTGCGCCAGCAAATCATCGCCGATTTCGACGACCAGACCCTGCGCGCGGGCAACCTGTCGATCTTCACCACGCTCGATCCGGCCGCGCAGCTGTACACCGAGCAGGCGATCAGCAGCACGCTGGCGGGACTCGGCAAGCGCGCGAACGGCGTGCAGGCTGCCGCGGTGGTCACCAATGCGCACACCGGCAGCGTACTGGCGGTGGTCGGCAGCAAGCTGCCGGGCGACCAGGGCTTCAACCGCGCCCTCGACGCGCGTCGCCCGATCGGTTCTACCATCAAGCCGTTCGTCTACCTGGTGGCGCTGACCCAGCCCGCGCAGTGGAACCTGGCCAGCCTGCTCGACGACGGCCCGATCAGCCTGCGCCAGCCCGACGGCAGCCTGTGGACGCCACACAACGACGACAACCAGAGCCACGGCCAGTTGCCGATGGTCGACGCCTTGGCACATTCGTGGAACCTCGCCACCATCCATCTGGGACTGGCGGTCGGGCTGCCGCGGATCCGGTCATTTCTGCAGTCGTTCGGGCTCACCGACGTCAATCCCAGCCCGTCGCTGCTGATCGGTGCGCTCGATCTGGCGCCGCTGCAGGTGGCCCGTCTGTATGAATACCTCGCCTCCGATGGGCACGCGTTGCCGCTGGTGGCGGTCAGCGGTGTGGTCGACGGCAGCGGCCGCACGATCAAGCGTTACGAGGTGCAGGGCGGCAATGGCGAATATCAGGAGGCGGTGCGCCAGATCACCTGGGCAATGCAGCAGGTGGCGCTGTACGGCACCGCGCATTCGATCGGCGAATCGGGGCTGGCATGGCTGCACGCGGCCGGCAAGACGGGTACCAGCAACGGCATGCGCGACAGCTGGTTTGCCGGTTTCACGGGCGAGCACCTTGCGGTGTTCTGGATGGGCCGCGACGACAACAAGCCGACCAGCCTGTTCGGCGCCAGCGGTGCCTTGCGCGCCTGGCGCGATCTGTTCGCCAAGCTGCCCACGAGGCCGCTTTCCACCACCGTGGGCGACGGGCTGGAGATGGCCTGGATCAACCCGGCTGACGGCAAGCGCACCTCGCCGCAGTGCCAGGGCGCCCGGCAATTTCCGGTCGTCGCCGGTAGCTTGCCGGCGGATACCGAGGGCTGTTTCTGGCAAGGCCTGCAGAGTCTGTTCGGCGGCGGCGGTTCGCCTGCCAATGCCGCCACTACCGCGCCGTCCCCATCCGGCACACCGATCCCCGGGAACTGACCACCATGCTGCCCGCCTTGAAGCGTTTCACCATCCCGCTATTGCCGTTCGTGTCGCTTTTGCTCGGCGCCTGCAGCCTGTTCGCACCGGCTCCGTCGCCGGTCACCCGTCCGGTCCTGTCGAGCAGTGACATGGTTGCGGCGATCCGTGCCGCGGGTGATCGCGAGCAATCCATCATCGACGTCAGTCCCTTGCGCGATCCGGGGGTTGCCGCACTGGACACCGCCGCACACCACGACGAGCAAACCGGCCATTACGCCGCGGCGGCGACCAAGCTCGATCAGGCGCTCAAGCTGAGCCCCGATTCGCCCGACCTGCTGCAGGATCGCGCCGAGGTGGCGGTGTGGCTGAGGGATTTCCGCACCGCGGACAAGCTGGCTCACCAGTCCTGGTCGCTCGGCCCGAAACTGGGACCGTTGTGTGCACGCAACTGGCAAACCGTGGTGGAAATACGCTTGCAGGCCGGCGACGAAAAAGCTGCCGCCACAGCACGCCAGTGGGTGCAGCAGTGCCACAAGGCGGGCATTACGCGGTACTGAGTGCGGATCAAACCGGCT
>Ga0307376_10001978_pt1 | contig 20791 bp, 19 predicted proteins | sample TR2MG_FD_202536 | JGI IMG/M metagenome (GOLD analysis project Ga0307376, IMG submission 202536) | Soil microbial communities from Risofladan, Vaasa, Finland - TR-2 | ecosystem: Environmental > Terrestrial > Soil > Coastal area > Acid sulfate soil | place: Finland: Risofladan, Vaasa | collected...
GCGATTTGCGTATCTTCGGCATGAACATCAACACCGACTTCCGCAGGATTAAAGCCAGAATTGGTGTTTGTCAGCAGGAAAATACCCTGGACCCGGACTTGAGTGTAGAACAAAATTTGCACGTATTCGCCGGATACTTTTCCATCCCTAAAAAAGAGGCTGCCGTACGGTCCAGGGAACTTCTCGATTTTTTTGCCCTGAGCCATAAAAAAAATGCCAAGGTCATGGAGCTTTCCGGTGGAATGGCCCGCCGGCTGATTTTGGCCCGGTCGCTGATCAACCGGCCGGAACTGTTGATATTAGACGAGCCGACCACCGGGCTTGATCCCCAGTCCCGGCACCAGGTCTGGGAAAAACTGGAAGAGCTTAAAAAGACCGGTTTGACGGTCGTGATCACTACTCATAACATGGAAGAAGCCTCCCAACTCTGCGACCGTCTGATTATTTTGGATCATGGTAAAATTCTGGTGGATGGCAGCCCGAAAGATTTAATCGACCGGCATGCCGGAAAAAATATCATCGAAATCGAGGGGCCGGATCAGGCCCTGATCGAATATGTAAAAGAACACGCCGTCGAGCACGATGATCTTGGCCGACGCCTGATATTGTATGAGCCTGAAGGAAAGGGACTGAACAACACCATTCGCGAAAGATTCTGCAATGAAAAGTGCATTTACCGCAACAGCACACTGGAAGATGTGTTTTTACGTTTAACGGGAAGGGAACTTCGAGAATGATTGATCCTGCTGCATTTTCATGGCGTTTTATGAGGGTATGGAAAAGAAACCTGGTGGTTTACAAGAAAATCTGGAAGGTGAGCTTTCTGACGCCGCTGCTCGAACCGCTGTTCTATATTCTGGCCTTCGGTCTGGGCTTCAGCGGCTTGATCGACCATGTGAAATACGGCGGGGCAGATCTTTCCTACACGGAGTTCATCGCACCGGCATTGATCGCCACAGCGGTCATGTGGAATGCTTTTTTTGAAACCACCTATGCATCCTTTGTCCGCATGTATTACCAGAAGACCTTTGACGGCATGCTGGCAACACCACTGTCGTTAGAGGAAATCATCATCGCCGAAATTGCCTGGAGCGCCACCAAGTCGGCAGGTGCTGCGACGATCATGTCAATTGTCCTGGGTCTGATGGGATTTGTTCAGTTTCCCATGGGACTGCTGCTGATCCCTTTGGCATTTTTCGGGGGGCTGGCTTTCGGCGCCATCGGCATGTTCTTTACAGGGATCACCCCGACCATCGACATGTTCAATCTTCCGATATTTCTCTTCATTACACCGATGTTTTTGTTCAGCGGAACCTTTTTCCCTGTTTCCAATCTGCCTGTGTGGGTGCAGCCCTTTGCACTGGCCTTCCCGCTCTACCATCTGGCCGAACTGGCCCGTCGGTTCAGCATCGGAACCAACGAGATTTCACCGATCATCAGCATCGCGTACTTAACCGTGTTTTTTCTTTTCTTTACAAACCTTGCTCTCGGAGCGATGCGGAAAAGACTGATTCAATAAACATCCGCTCCCGAACAATATGATCTAATACATGTACCCTTAATCTCTGCAAACTTTTGTCCTTTATGGTGCGCCCGGCAGGATTCGAACCTGCGACCTACGGATTCGTAGGGCAAAAACGAAAATTAGACAACGGCAACAAAAAATATACCATTTGATTTTATTGGCATTTTCGTCGTCAAAAGGGTTGAAGAGCTTAAGCTTTGAAGAAACTTTAAACACAAAAAAGGAAAGTTTCTTATTATTAATCACTATATTACATTAGGGGGTCCGCCAATGAAAAAATCAAGTGGAATGAGGCCTATTACGGCAAAGCAGTGAGTCCCGTCGATATTATTGTGAAACGCTCTGTCAGCAACCCCGGATCAAAGGCTTTGCGTACAATCGTGGCGAAAGCTGCAGCTGGGAAATAAAATGCGGTGGTTCCAGGACAGTAAGTGCTGCTACCATGAGACCTGCCGTGACGATGACCTTTCTGGAATTGGTCAGCGATACTGAATTTGCCCCTTTGTAACATCGATAAAAGAAAAGCGTGGATCGAAATAATCCGCGCTTTTATTTTTTCTGGCTACCACAATATGGAGGGTCTAAAGATAAGGCAAAATAGTCGTGAGTTCTGCTATAAACGCACGTTTCATGTCCAAAAAAAATCGTGTGATATCGTTTTTTGAATAGGGGCAAATCCTTTTTCTCAAGTTTGCCCTTTTGATTTTTTATGAAATTTTAGATATATGTAATCAGCCTGAATTGATTCCGGGTTGTGATTATGGTAGAGACTGTCGAAAAAATCCAATTTCTGTATTTTTGCGAATTTCTCATATTATAATATCAAACACTTAAAAGTTTATAAAATTCCTTTATTAGGTTTTTCGACAGTCTCGCAAGATATATGGAATTTCATTTTTTCATCAACTATTTGAGTTCTTCCATCGATACGGCAATAGATTGTTTTTTTGAAGCGGTAAGTTTCCGCGAGATTAGAACAAAAAAATCGCCGATTGGTTAATACCCCAATTGAGTGAAAATCCTCAATTGGAAGTTATTTGTTATCCGTTATTCGTTATTATTAAAACTTGAATTCAACTCATAAGTGCAACGTTTAAGGTGGTGAAAAAATGAGCTAACTGCGGTATAGTAAGCGTTTCTAACCACCATTTTATATCTCTATCAACGGTGAGATATAATTCCAATTTTAGATATCAGAAAACCAATAACTATTAACGATTAACACCGAATCGAGTTTTGACTCGATTCGGGTAATATTTAATGCCATACTGCTTTTAAGAAAATTATTGCCGGATGTAAATCTTGTAGGAAGGGAATAATCAGATGATTAATATATTTAAAACCACAGCTGACGGATTTATTTCGATTAATGAAATCGAAAACAATTGCTGGATAAATGTTTCAAACCCTAGCCCGGATGAGCTGATAAAGCTATCAAAGGATCTAACTATTCCTTTGGACTTCTTAACAGATTCATTGGATGTTGATGAAAGATCGAGAATCGAAACAGAAAATAATACGACCTTAATTGTATTAAGAGTACCTAAATTTGATAAAGATAATTTGGGAGTTCCGTTTACAACATTGCCTCTGGGTATCGTCCTTACCAAAGATATAATCATTACCGTATGCTTATGGGATATCAATCTGGTTTTGGATTTATTTAAAGGTAAGATAAAAAACCTTCCCACTGAAAATAGACGCCGTTTCATTTTACACCTTTTTCATAGAACAGCTTTTTTTTACCTGAAATATCTGAAAGAAATTAACAAAAAGAGTAACGAGGTTGAAACGGAATTGCACAGATCGATGAAAAATGAGGAACTGATAAAACTATTGGATATAGAGAAGAGTCTTGTATTCTTTACAACCTCGTTGAGGTCTAATGAACTCATGATGGAACGATTCACTAGAATCAGGGCCTTAGAATTGAATGAAGATGATAAAGATTTACTGGAAGATATAATTGTTGATAATAAACAGGCTATTGAAATGGCGAATATTTATAGCAACATCCTTAGCGGTATGATGGACGCCTTTGCATCCGTCATTTCGAATAATCTAACTATTGTAATGAAATTTCTGACATCGGTCACAATCATCCTTATGCTTCCGACATTGGTGGCAAGTATATATGGAATGAATGTTGAGCTGCCGTTTCAACATTCTTCTCATGCTTTCTTTATAACGATTGGGCTTTCATTTTGCCTGTCGTCTGTTGTTGTGTTGATATTCCTAAAAAATAGATGGTTTTGATGTGAAATTGTTGTCAAACCTTGATTGGCGTACTCATACGACGAATCTGATCGTTAAAAAGAAAATTATGGTTTCTATGAAATTTGATGGTCATATGGACGTTTCAATCGATTATCCTGAGAAGACGTCTTTGACTTTCGCGACGATCTGACGCTGTGTCATTTTGTCAGCCGCTTCGACAGCAGTGATCCGATTTGCGAGATGCTTGATTTTTTCAATGGCCTTCTTCAACTCGCCTTTGGTTTCTCCGGGCCCCATGATGTAAATTTTATCCGCATCACCGATGACACCGATCAGCTCTTCGTAATATTCGCTGAGCGCATGTTGATGCCGACGGTCATGCCGGCCTTCGGACGAGACTTCCTGGGGACCATACGGCGTTGCCGATCGGCTGCCTCCTTTGAGGCGGGTGTGTTTTTCCACACCTGACTCGATTTCCTGTATGGTTACGTTCTCACCTTCGATCCTTACGATGACAGCCTTTTTCTTATCAATCCACAAACCAACCTTGCGTTTCATTTTTCCTCCTACAAGAGACTCTAAGTGTTCAGAAAAAAGTTAAAAAGCGGATGTATTATAGATTCATAGAGTTCCATCAGAGTTCGGATTTAAATATATCTTAAAAATGCTAGTTTTGAAGAAGCTCTATTCAACGCGATACGCAATGGTGATCATCCAATATGCACTGGCAATAACATCTATGATGCAGGAAGTAAAGTTATTACACAAGTTTCGCACCCTTAATTTTAAGCAACGCCAATACAGCGGAGCAGGCACAGTTGTGGTGGTCATCAAACCGATAAAACAGATGCCCGCTCTACCCTGACCCATACCACCGCGCGTTTCCGAGCTTGAGCCATCTCGAATTCCGCCACTGTGAATTCATTGGCCGGTTCTGTGGAAGAGGGGGCCAACCGAATGCCCAGCCGGCTCAGTTTCAGAGGAACCGTCTCCAGCCTCAAATGCTGCTCCGGGTTTAACAAGACCGCGTTCAAGTGCTCGAGACGATCTTCGGGTGTGTCCAAATCGGCTTTGATTTCTTCCAGCTTCCTGTTGATGTCGCTGAGCACTTCTAACGACTCTTGGGTCTGATTATCGCCGGCTTCAGTAGGGTTCAGATCGGACTGCAGGTCTGTTTTGGGTTGCTGAACCTTGAATTCCAGCAACGCTCGCTGTTTTTCCAGCTCTTCCTTCCATAGCTGAAGATCGGTTATTTTTTCAAAAGCTTGGGTGAAAAGGCTTACCAATGCACGGTGCTGAACTTGCAGGCGGGTTTCGGCCAAATCGGCAGCCGGGTCGATCACCTTAAAGTTCTCGAAGAAGACCGCTTTCTGAGGAACGTCCCTGCGGACAATTTCACCGTTTTTTTCCGTTCCGAAAAAATTTTTTTCCCTTCGGTCAGCAACGAGTATCGCAAAGGCCTGGGATGCATTCATACGCTGGAAAAAGTTCTTGAGCGCTTTACTGGATTGCAGCACACCGATCAGCTCTTCACGACTTATGAACATGGCTCTGAGCAGAGGGTCTTCGTCCCAACGTCCGGGATCGAGATCCACGGGTCCCGGGACTATAGGAATGAGCCCGGAAATGTATCGCATGGCGTGCCGAACGGACGGCAGAATCTTTTTTCGAAATCTGTGAACCGGTAAAATCGTTGAATCGGTTTTCAGTACGATCCTTTCGATCTCCTCCAGGACGGCGGCCTCTCTTTTTTGATCCAGCGGTCGGTGGGCACTACCGTAAACCAGCCGCTGATAGAACGCTGCCCATAGGCTTTTCAAACGCATGGCAATCAGGCCTCAAAAGTTATTTGTCTTATACTGCCGAATAATATCACCTAAATTGAGGGTTTCAAATGGTGAGAATTTTTTGCTTAAATGAATCCACCGACTCGATGAGACCCATTAGAGACTTTAGAATTTATATTTATTTATAATTATTACTTTTTTATAGCCCTGTCACTATTTGAAACGCTCAACTTAGATATTACCAAATCCTATGCCTGTATGGCGATCTTTTTCACTTCTTCCGACACATCTTTATCAAACTGTTTGAAGTTCTTCTGAAAATTCGCAGCAAGTTCCTTTGCCTTCTCACGGTAGGCAGCTTTATCCTGCCAGGTATTCTCGGGAATGAGAACCTCGGGCGCAACATTGGGACAACTGACCGGGATATGCAGCCCGAATATATCATCCCTCTTGGTTTCAATCTTTGCAAGCGTGCCGTCCAGGGCTGCCCTGACCATCGCACGGGTATCCCGAATAGGCATGCGGTTTCCAATGCCGTAAGGTCCGCCTGTCCATCCGGTATTGACGAGCCAGCAGTTGACTTTGTGCGTTTCAATCTTCTCGCCGAGGAGCCGAGCGTACACGGCCGGATTGAGCGACATAAACGGCGCACCAAAGCACGCGCTGAAGGTCGCCGAAGGCTCTGTAACGCCTTTTTCCGTGCCGGCAAGTTTTGCCGTATAGCCTGACAGAAAATGATAAATTGCCTGTTCCTGGGTGAGTTTGGAAACAGGGGGCATAACACCGAATGCGTCGGCGGTCAGAAAAATTATATTGCTGGGTTGACCGCCCATTCCGTCCCTGACGATGTTTGGAATATGAGAGATTGGGTATGCCGCACGGGTATTTTCGGTCAATGAATCATCGTCAAGATTGATGCGGCGAGTGTCGAAATCGAGGGCGACATTTTCCAGTATCGTCCCAAACCGGCGTGTCGTTTCATATATTTCCGGCTCCGCGTCCTTGGAGAGTTTTATCACTTTCGCGTAGCAGCCGCCTTCGAAGTTGAATACACCGTTTTCACTCCACCCGTGCTCATCATCGCCGATGAGCATACGTTCCGGATCTGCGGAAAGCGTCGTTTTGCCGGTACCCGACAGGCCAAAAAATATCGCTACGTCACCACTTTTGCCGATATTCGCCGAGCAGTGCATCGACAGAACGTCTTTTTGTGGAAGCAGATAATTCATGATCGTGAAAATCGATTTTTTGATCTCACCGGCATAGCTCGTGCCGCCGATAAGGATCAGCCGCCTCGAAAAATGAACCAGAATGAATGTCGGCGAAACCGTGCCGTCAATCTCGGGATTCGCCATGAAACTCGGCACATTGATGACCACAAAATCCGGCCTGTGCTGCGCAAGGTCTTTTTTATCAAGGATGCGGATAAACATGTTCCTCGCAAACATATTGTGCCATGCCGTTTCGGTAATGATCCTTACCGGAATCCTATAATTGGCATCTGCGCCGGCATGGCAGTCCTGGATATAAATATCCCTGCCCTGTAAATACGCACACATGCGCTGGTGCAGCAGTTCGAATTTCCGTTCATCGAAGGGGATATTTACCTTCCCCCACCAGATTTTATCCTGGCTCGACGGTTCCTTGACGACGAATTTGTCCTTGGCCGCCCTTCCGGTATGCTGACCGGTGCGTACAACGACGGGACCAAGATGAGAAATGAATCCCTCCCGGCGCCTGACGACTTCTTCATACAGCGCCGGAGTGGATAGATTCCGGTACACATTGCCGGAATTGGTAATACCGTGCTGCTCGATACCGAAAGTTTCTCTTTTGTGAACATACTGATGTTCCATGATACTTCTCCTTCTTTCAAATTATCCCATAGGATAAAGTTAAGCATTCGGACACAGAGGACCCGGCTTTGGTTGTATCCCCGCGAAGAGATTTTAGTTTGACAACAGGCCGTCCATTATTGTTTCAACAGGATCTGTCGGGTTACCAGGGGTGAAAGGACATAAAGAAACATATACGTTAACGCTACATATCCCAAATAGGGTGTAAATATGAAAATAATCAGCACTATCATATTCAAGCGACCAAACCAAAAATGCTTGTCCATATAACGGCCGAGATGCAGATAGCGAATGGGATAAAAATTCATTAAGATCGCTGTAAAAATCATTAGACCGAAACAGAAAACACCCCAGTGGCGAGCCCATTCTGAAGATCCTACAACGGCCTGGTTGAACATGATCAATGGGGCTGCTACCAGCAATGCTGCCGCCGGCGTCGGCATGCCTTTAAAAAATCCGGGAACAGGGGTGCGGTCAAAGGTAAAGTAAACCAGCCGGGCGCCCCCCATAAGTGCATAGAGTAATGCAACCCATCCAATCGGAAGTTGCCGGATCACGGGATCAGATGTATCTGCGAAAGACAAATAAAATATCCAAGCCGGGACAATACAGAAGCTTACGGCATCGGCAATGTCATCAAGAATGCCGCCAAAGCTGATCCGAGGTGTCCGTTCCTGTTCGGGCAGGGGCTCTGTCAGACCCAGTTTTCGTGCCAGGGCTCCGTCGAGCTTGTCGAAAATGGCAGCGCCAATCAAACAAAGATAGGCCTCACGAAAACGATTCTGATACGCAAAAAGAAGTGCCAGCAACCCCATCATTGCGTTCATGATGGTCAATGTATTCGGAAAAAAAGACAAAATGTTTCGCCGTATGCGTTCATCCTCGTCACAAATCTCTTCCAGGCAATAGGTTCCGTATTTTCGATAGTATGCTGCAATAGATCCGAAGTTAATAATTAAAAAAATAATCTCGATCAAAAACAAAACACGCAGGGGAAGATTCCCCAGCCAGGAAATCCATAGGTAAATTTTCAAATTCGGGCCCCCGGCGACAAAAAAGGCATGCGCATACAACAGCGTGCCGACCGGAGCCGCCACTATGGTTCTGAGCCGCGTAAACTCTTTTATTTCAGGTTCCGGTCCAGTGCGCATGGCAAAAAAACGCATGAAGTTGGCAAAATTGTCTCGGATCAGAACCGTTACGCAAAGTATCAGGACAAAAATGCTGTGCAGCAATTCAGCCTTGGTGCCGACGGCCGAGGTAAATAGGAGTCGCCACATGGCCCCCACAGCCACCAGTGGGAAAATGAGCGAATATACAATCTTATCCATGACACGGTCGGTGAGGTGAGCCAATGTGGAATGGAGGTGAAAACGGGTGGCAAGCCATCCGTCGATCAGGTCAAAGCACATTGAAATAAAAAGCAGCATCACCCCCAAGGTGTAGAGCATCGGGTTGCGGGTCCACATGACCGCAAAGGCGCAAAGCATTCCACCAAAAACAAGTGGAGGCCTGCCGTAAACCAGCAATGCTGAAAACTTTCTCTGAAAATTGAGTTTTGCCGACATGCCGATAGTTTAACCTTAGCCCCGGGTTCCGTCAACTTATAAGTATCGAACTTAAGGGTTTCGCCCCAATGGGAATAATGGAATATCGGTCCGGGTAAAAAATATCATTTATTTTTTAACATATAGGCCTTTGCGTGTCAAAACTTCTGAAGTGAAACGCTCGGTCTATTATATCTTGACAAAAGGGTTAATTTTTATTGTATTGATAGTGTATCATTGCTTCAATTTATTAACTTTGATACATGGGGTTGATATCGCTATTTTACTCATTTTTTAAATGGATCACTTACCCTCACAAACTTGTTAAATATCATTATTCAAGAGGTTAGAAACAAGTCTCTTCCCTTTACATTAAATATAAACAATTGTCTTAAAACCCTTTTTTAAGATTTCGCTCGGAAGAAAACATGAAATATAGAACAAACTCTATTTTAGGCGCTTTTCTGTTTTTTAGCATCATTATTTGGACAATAACACCGGGTCACGCTTCAGCACAGACTGCATCAAAGGGCGAAGTGCCCCAAAAAACCATTGACCACCAAACGAATAATACCCAAGTCCCTGCCGCAAATATCAAGGCGGTGGATAAAGCCGGAGAGAGCGTTGGAAAGGGTATCGACAAATTTAGTCAATCGGCTTCTTTAAAAATCGGCAAGTGGATCGAAGTTGAGATTTTCGCCGGAATTACCTGGATCAAACTGCTCTTTTGTCTCTTTTTAACCTTTCTGGTGGTCATGGTTGAGCGGCTGATTCGATGGCTGATCAATTCAGCAATTCGAAAAATACCGGCCGAAGAGGAGACTGTTGCATGGCGAAAGCATTTTCTTGAGGCACTCACCCGGCCGCTTTCCCTTTTTATCTGGTCTTATGGTATCTATGGCGCCCTTTCGCCGTTATACATTCATTTCTTGGCGTCTGATGGAAGCAATCTGGTGCACAGCGTGGCGCAAAAAGCGGCGGATATCGGCGGGACCATCGCCCTTTTCTGGCTCATCCTTCTTTTAATCGGGATTGTTGATGTGTACTTGAAAAAATGGGCGGCCGCTACCGAAAGTACCATCGACGACATGCTGGTTCCCATTATCGGCAAAACGCTTCGTCTGTTCATTATTGTTATCGGCGGCATTATTATTATTCAAAATCTCACCGGACTAAAAATCGGGCCCCTGCTTGCCTCCCTGGGCATCGGCGGTCTGGCCGTAGCCCTGGCCGCCAAAGATTCCATCGCCAACTTTTTCGGAACGCTGACCATCCTTTTCGACAAGCCGTTTCAGGTGGGCCAGCGGATCACCATTGACAAATATGACGGGACCGTTGAAAATGTCGGCTTCAGGAGTACCCGAATTCGAACATTGACCGGTCACCTGGTAACCATCCCCAACGAAATGCTGGTCAACTCCTCTTTAGAAAACATCGGAGAAAGACCTTATATCCGTTGGCTGACCAACATCGGTATCACGTATGATACCCCGCCGGACAAAGTTGAAAAGGCCGTGCAAATCATCCGGGAAATTCTGGAAAATCACGAAGGGATGAAGGAAGATTTCCCACCCCGGGTCTTTTTTAACGGCTTCAACGACTGGAGCCTGAACATTATGGTGATTGCATGGTATCATCCGCCCAATTACTGGGACCTTCAGGCATGGATGCAAAGAATCTGCCTTGAGATCATGCGCCGGTTTGAAGCCGAGGATATCGATTTTGCCTTTCCGTCCCGAACCATCTATATGGCCAACGATGATAAACGGCAGCTAAAACTGATGATGATTAAAGGTCAGGAACCCTAATCTTTTTCTAGCGGAAAGGAATTACGTTATGCCGAGATTTATTAAAAGACAACTTAAGAAGGCGGGAGCATCTCCGGGAACGCTGGTTCATATTGGGGAACAAAAAGTGGATAAAACCCGGATCACCCTCATTGACTATAATGAGGCGCATTTGCAAGAAAGAGTGCTCGACGGCATTGAAGAGGCGTTTCCACTTAAAGATTTGCCAACGGTGACCTGGATCAACATCGACGGCTTGCATGAAATAGACACCGTCGAAAAAGTCGGCCAACATTTTAACCTCCATCCGCTGGTTCTGGAGGACATCTTAAATACCGGCCAGCGACCCAAAACCGAGGAGTTCGACGACGCTATTTTTGTCGTCTTGAAAATGCTCAATTATGACAAAGACGCTGAAAAAATTCTATCGGAACAGTTCAGCCTATTTCTGGGGTCGAATTTTCTCATTACTTTCCAGGAAATCCAGGGCGATGTTTTCAGGACCGTCAGAGAAAGAATCCGCAAATCCAAAACCCGAATCCGCAAAGCAGGATGCGATTATCTGGCCTATGCCCTGATCGATGCCATTGTGGATCACTACTTTGTCATTCTGGAGTTACTGGGCGACAAAATTGAAGATATTGAAACCCAACTCCTTGATAATCCCACCCGCGACACTCTGGAAATCATCCACGAGATGAAACGAGAGATGATATATCTGCGCAAGCAAATCTGGCCGATTCGGGAAATCATTAACAGCCTGGTAAAAAATGAGTCTTCTCTGATTCAGGAACAGTTGCATGTCTATTTCAGGGATGTCTATGACCATACGATACAGATTATCGACACCATTGAATCGTATCGGGATATTCTGGCCGGCATGCTGGATATTTATCTTTCCACCCTGAGCAACAAAATGAACGAGGTCATGAAAGTGCTGACCATCATCGCCACCATCTTCATTCCCATCACTTTTGTCGCCGGGATTTACGGCATGAACTTTAAGTTTATGCCGGAGCTCGAATGGCGGTGGGGGTATTTTATGGTTTGGGGCATAGTTATCGTCGTCGCGGGGATAATGCTCGGGTTCTTCAAAAAAAAGCAATGGCTGTGAAACCATACAAGACCCTACATGTAATTGATCGATGAACCTTTTTTACAAAAGGAGGTAATCCATGTCCGCAAAAAAATCGGAACTCAAACCCAAAAGGCGCAAAGTAACCTTCTCCCTGAGGTCTCCCGATGCCAAAGAGGTGATACTCATGGGAGATTTCAACCAGTGGAATCCAAAAGTCCATCCCATGAAAAAAAACAAAAACGGGGTGTGGGAAAAAACGACCATGCTTTTTCCAGGAACATATGAATATCGCTTTATGGTGGATGGGCAATGGAAAAATGATCCCGAAAACAATCAAACGCGCGTCAACCGATTCGGCACGAAGAATAATGTTATTGTCGTTCCGTCGACATAAGCGCTCTGTCGTTGATGATTCAACGGTTAAAACGGCGATTCCCATGGCTCTCCGGAGAGATCTTCAATGACGCCTTTAAGGCCGAACAATCGGGGGCCACTTTTAAATTCAGACCGTTCAAACACTTAGCCCACGATCTATCACCCGAAAACATTATTATTTTTCCCTGTTGTGGAAAGGAATTGAACAAATGGATCCTAAAACAGTTGAGTTTCCAAATCTCCCTGAACGCTTGATCGGACTTGGCGAACTGGCGGACAATCTCTGGTGGGGTTGGCATCCCGGAGCAAGAATGCTGTTTAAAATGCTTGACCGCCAGGCATGGAAGGAGAGCGGACACAACCCCGACAAGATGCTCAGAGAGATGCCGGTTGAAATTTTGGCGTCTGCCGCTGCCAACGACGATTATTTGCGAAATTATGATGTGGTGCTCTCTCAGTTTTACCGGTATCTATCGGACAAATCGTGCCGATTTTTGAACAATTTTTCATATGATCCGAACACCTTTGCCGTCGCTTATTTCAGCGCTGAATACGGGCTTCATCGTTCCTTGCCGTTTTACGCCGGCGGTCTGGGATTTCTGGCCGGAGATCACATCAAGGAATGCAGCGATCTGGGTGTTCCCCTGGTGGCCGTCGGTTTCATGTATCCCCAGGGATATCTCCATCAACACATTCGCGAAGACGGCTGGCAGGAAAATATTCATGAACCCATCAACAGGGAAGCCGCACCGATTTCGAGAGTACTTGATAATGAGGGCCGGCAGCTTGTGGTTCGGGTTCCTTTCATCGATCCGGCAATCCATGTGGGCGTTTGGAAAGTTAACGTCGGTCGAATATCCCTGTATCTACTGGATACGGATATCGAGGACAACGATCCCTGGAACCGCGGCATATCGGCCCGTCTTTACATCGGGGACATGGAGCAGCGACTGCGCCAGGAAATTGTTCTCGGTATCGGCGGCGCCGAGGTTTTGGAAATTTTGGGAATCAAACATTACCTGATGCATCTTAACGAAGGGCATGCCGCCTTCGCGATTCTGGAACGCATTCGCGACCGGATGCTGGAGGGCATGCCTTATCCACAGGCCATTGAACAGGTAAGAAACACAACCGTTTTTACCACGCATACGCCGGTCCCGGCCGGTCATGATGTCATCCCGTTTCATCTGATGGAAAAATATTTTAATTCCTACTGGCCGGCTCTGGGGTTAGACCGCGACGCCTTTCTTCAGCTGGGAATCCACCCTGAGCAACCCGATGCAGGATTTAACCTGACGGCCTTTGCCCTCAGAATGTCCGCCCATCGCAACGGCGTCAGCAAACGGCATGGAGAAGTGTCCAGGCAGATGTGGCAAAGTCTCTGGCCGGGCGCATCCGAGTCAGAGGTTTCTGTGGATCATATCACCAACGGAGTCCATGTCCCCACCTGGATTGAACCCCGGATGAAACGCCTTTTCGATACCCATTTGGGCCCTGAATGGCTGACCGATCATGACAATCCCCTTATCTGGGAACTGATCGACAAAATCCCGGATGAAGCGCTGTGGAGAACCCATTACTGGTTAAAAATCAAACTCATCGATGCCGTCCGGGAGCGATCTCGCCAGCGCTGGGCCGGAGATCGCGTCAGCCCGTCCATCGTGATTGCCGGTGGAACACTGCTCGATCCGTCGGTGTTAACCCTGGGTTTTGCCCGACGTTTCGCCACCTACAAAAGGGCTGAGCTGCTCTTTAATGATATGGAGCGCCTGAAAAAACTTCTCAACGACCGCTGGCGGCCCATCCAGATCATCTTTGCCGGAAAAGCACATCCCGCCGACGATCCCGGCAAGCAGATGATTCAAAGGGTGTTTAATGCCGCCCGTGACCCGGAAACCGGAGGGCGCATCGCCTTTGTGGAAGACTACGGGGAACAACTGGCGCAATACATGGTTCACGGCGTGGATGTGTGGCTGAACAATCCGTTGCCTCCCATGGAAGCCAGCGGAACCAGCGGCATGAAAGCAGCCTTGAACGGAGTGCCCCAGCTAAGCATAATGGACGGCTGGTGGATAGAGGGCTTTAACGGTAAAAACGGCTGGGCATTCAGTCACAAAGAAGTCGACGGCAACCGGGATGCTGCGGATGCCGCCGAACTCTACCGCATCCTTGAAGAAGAAGTGATTCCAATGTATTATAACGTATCGGATAACGGCGTTCCTCAAAACTGGGTAAACGTCATGAAAAATTCCATTAAGAGCAATGCTGCAAAATTCTCGGCCCGGCGAATGGTCAAGGAATACATCGAAAAATTTTATGCCAAAGGCCTTGAAAGCGTCCTATCACATCAGAATGAAGGCTAACCCGATAAGCAAGGAGAATCGAAAATGAGAAATAATTCTATTTTGCTGGCGCATGTAATGATCCTGAGCATTATTTTGGGAGTAACGGCTTATGCCGGGGAACCGCCAAAACCCTTCGATCTGACCATCGGAAAAACAACTTACGCACAAGCCATTGAAACACTTCAACAACGAAAATGGAACTATCAGGAATACATAAAAAAACAGCTGAAAATGATCGACAAAAAGGATCCTGCCTGCGGTAAAAACACCTTTTTGTTCGTAAACCCCAAAGATATCGAAGGTGTTAAAAACATAATGATATTTTTTGATGGCAACTCGGCATTGGACGCCTTGATTGTTTATTTGGATCCAAAACTTTTCTATATTATTTGGGATGAGCTGGATAAAAAATATGATTTTGTGAGTAAAAACCTCGAAGGTGATTATTTTTCATCCGACTATCCCCGGATATTGTGGCAAAAGGAAAATGTTTACATCGAGTTGCAAAAAGTTAGCTCCCATAATGTACGGCTGGTCTATGTTGAAAAATTGTTTTATGAAAACTATAAAGACTTTCTCCAGAAAACTTACGAACCCTATCGACGCAAACAATCAAAAAAAGGATGGATGGATGATCTATAGCCCGGTATTCGATGATGTTTTGAAAATGATCTGCCGACCCTTAACGGAACTTCAGGAACCTTCGGTTGAAAGGAGCTGGGGATGACACCCAAACGCATTTCCCTGATTATCATTGCTATTTTGTTTGCCGTTTTTATTGTTCAAAACGCCCAAGTGGTGGAAGTTCGATTTTTATTCTGGGGCACCGAGGCGTCCCGGGCCATTGTTTTGCTGGTCACCTTCTTCCTCGGTCTTGTTTCCGGATGGCTGTCCGGCTGGAAACACAAAAAACCTGCCGGGAATAAACCCAAACCGAAGTTGTCATGAACCATAACGAAATAAAAACAATGACTAAAGTAACTTCCAAAATGGTTGTCGTGCCGCTTGACGGCTCTGAGAATGCGTTAAGAGCTTTGGATTATTTAAGCCTCGTTTTTGGATCGAAATATAATTTAAAAGTCGTATTATTCTACCTGTTGCCGAGCTTGCCACAGATATTGATCGAGGGAAGCACAACAGGCGATGAGATGGCCCGTAAGTTCACCGAGCTTGAAAAAAAGAACAGCGCCATGGCTCAACGAATTCTATCTGAGGGGAAAAAAAGGCTGATAGATAAAGGTTTTAAGGAACAGGCTGTTGAAACGGTGTTCCAAAAGAAAGCGGTTGGAGTTGCACGGGATATTTGCAACCGGTCGGAAAATATGCGAGCAGATGCTATTATTATTTCTACACGGGGGCTCAGCCGACTGAAGGCCTTTTTTATGGGAGAAACAGCGAACAAAGTACTCGAATTCAACCGGTCTTGCCCGGTATGGATGATTAAAGGGGCTGTCACAAGAAAGAATGTACTCTTGGCCATTGACAACTCCCAAAATGCTATGCGCGCGGCTGATTATGCCGGGTTCATACTTCCCGGCACCGATGCACATGTAACGATTTTTCATTCGAAACGAGATTTAACAAGATTCATGCCAAATGGGCTGATAGAAGAATTCCCTGAATTCCAGAAATTCTGGAATCATAAGGCAGGAGAAGTGGTTGCTCCTTACTTGAAGAGAGCCAAAGAAATACTTCTTAAATCAGGTTTAAAAGAGAACCAGATATCTATTAAATTGGATGCGGGAAGCGAAAGTGCTGCTGTAGACATTCACAAGGAAGTTGAAAATAGTGATGCGGGAACAATTATTCTGGGCAAGCGGGGGTGTTCCGATGTAAAAGATTATTCGATGGGCAGCGTGGCTAGAAAAGTGCTATATCAAGCTTCGGATATGACAGTTTGTATCGTTCCTTAAATACTTAAAGCGATTATTACCACGGGCTCATCGGGTGGTAGAATCTGGTTCAACGGGGCCGAAGGAAGCTTCAATATATAAATTCAACCCTTCACCGATTGATGTTTACATTCAACGCAACGGAAATTTCCTAAAAACATTCTTTACCCCATTGCGTGCCAATTCGTTAACAGACAGCCAACGAAGCCCTATTTTGCCCTGTTTTAACCCGCCCAACACATCTTCCGACAAGGTTTTTTGAGTGCCGTCAAACGCATTACGCCACAGCCTTTTACCGCCGGCAATCTCTATCAGGTAGACAGCGAAAGCAACCGATGCAGGGCTATCAGGTATTTCTGTAACAATCTCTTTTTCCCGAAAACGCCAAATCGTGCCAACCACCACAAGATCCGCTTGCAAGTTCTCACCAAATTTTTTTGCCAGTTTCCGCGGCGTGTCCAGGGTTGAATCTCGGATGACATCCGCGTAAACAGCAGCGGCTTCTTCCATTGAAACCATCTGATCCGGAAATCGAATTTGCATCACATCATTGACCAACCGGGTCATGATTTGATCCGCCCCTTCTGCCAGATTAGCAGCATCAACATAAAGTTGTCCCAGTGGCTGGCTCAAAGGCTTTTCAACCGGGTTTTCCGGTGATTCCAGCTTACCGACGAGAAAGGGCATGACGGCGATACGCTTAAACTGCAGTGTGGATAAGTCGGCGTTTTCAAACGACGTATGATCGGTATCAGTACTGCCATTGATAGGGTTGCCTGGGAGTAGAATCAATACCGCCCACAGCAATAATAATATTTTCTTTGACATAGATGTTTTCCTCTTAATCAGCATTAATATCATGCGGCCTCACCATATAGATATCCATTTTATATTGTATGAAATTTGGTTAATCGTCAATTAACGCCCTACCGTTATCTCCACCACAACATCCGGCCAACGCTTTTCCTTTGGCTGAACCGCCGGTAGTGCAATAATTTTACAATAGATTGTGGTGTTTTCGTAAATGTTGTTCAGGTAAATGGGTGTTGTTGTCAGGCTGATTAATTTATCTATCTCATCACTGGCCGGAGAGAAAACTTTTACCTTCTCAGGTTTTACTTCTAAGGAACGGATCTTCAGGCCGTCCGGAAGCTTTCCGACCAGTTGCGGCTTTATAACCAACTCTTTTTCTACGATTTCTGCAAGTGTGAGTTCAAAGCTGGACGGAACAACATCCAATAGATGTATCTCTTTCGGTAACTGGATGTTTTCACGCGTAATAATAAAAGATTGCTTTCCCGGCAGGGCTTTTGAAAGATCTATTTTCACAATGGTATGAGACGGGTTAACGGTGTCAAGCGCTGATTTCGGGCCTGACAGATGCAGCCGAACTTCCTCGGCCTTATTTCCGACCAACGTGAGGTTGGGTGATGAGGCCGTATATTCCACCGGAACGGTTATGACCTTTTCCAGTATTTCTCCCTGAGAAACAGCCAAAGTTGACCAGAAAAATGCAGCCAACACCAGGCTCGCAAAAATTTGAAGAAATACCGGCCAACGCGCTTTTCCTTTAGGGAACACAACGGGAAAGGACGTCATGTCTTTCCAATGTGAAATGATCGTTTTCACCATCTCTTCGCCATCGCCCACCTGCCGCATTCGACCTTTACGGAATATTGAAAGGTTTCCCCGTTCTTCAGAAACGACAATTGCCAAAGCGTCTGATTTCTCAACCAGACCCATGGCAGCATGATGACGGGTGCCATATTCTTCCGCCAGTCTTGAACTCTGTGAAACAGGAAGTCGTACGCCAAACCGTGAAAATTTTCCGTTGGTTATAATCAATGCACCATCATGGCCCGGCGAGTTCGGATCAAAGATACTCATAATGAGAGGAAGGCTGGGCTTAGCATCAAGAATAAATCCGCCGGAAAGCCATTCCTGAATCGGCTCCTTGCCGGGAAAAACGACAATCGCCCCTTGACGTTGCCGAGCCAGCTTTACTAAAGCGTCCACTACTAAATGGGAGAGCTTTTCATCTAAGTCGCGAGGTTCAGATCGTTTAACCGAAGCTGTCTGTTCTAAAATTTTTCTCAATTCAGGCTGAAATAATACGATTAATGCTATCGCGGCCACCTGGCTGATATTACTGAAAATCCATCCGATTCCCTTAAGATCCATTAAACTTGCAACTAAAAAAATAGCCATGGCGACCAGAATCCCGGCCACGATTTTCCACGTGCCGAGCCGGAGCAATGTCCGGTATAAAAAAAACAACCCTGCTGCTATCAGGAATATGTCTAAAATAGCTCGCCAGGAAAGTAATTCCCTAACCAGAACCAGTGTGCCAACCTGCTCCATTAACGTCTCAATATTTAATTGTTTGCGTAAACCCTAATAAAATAGTTGTTCTTCGTATATATATCCCAAAAATTACACTTGCAATAGGAAACACTTTCGTGAAATATCCGGGCTATCTGCCTGATGACAAATACGGCATCGAATGAGTAAACAACCGAATTCATAGAGGAGGCAAGGCCATGCATCCGAAAGCGCAAACCGCCCATTTTGACCTCGATAAAATCATTTTAACGTGGAAAACCGCCTTGTACAATCTGTTTTTGATCACTGCAGGGATCATCATCTTTGTGATAGGGATGAACAGCATTTTGATTCCCAATAAGCTTTTGGGGGCCGGTGTGTCGGGTGTGGCCATCATCATCCACTATCTGTTCCCTTCAGCGGATGTCGGCATCACCTATTTTTTACTCAATATCCCTTTAATGTTCCTTGGCTGGTTCATCATCAGCAAAAGATTTATGCTGTATACTATTTTCGGGATGGCATTTTTCTCCCTGGCTGCCGTGGTCATTAAAACGCCCCCCGTTCCTCTCAAAGATCCCATTCTGGTCGCCGTATTCGGCGGCATCGTTTGCGGCGCGGGAGCCGGAATTGTTCTCCGATCTTTAGGATCTGCGGGCGGCGTTGATATTCTGGCAATATATGCGAATAAGCAATTCGGACTTCGGCCCGGTCTGACCAGTTTCTTCGCAAATGGCGTGATCATCATTACAGGCGCCTATTTTTTCGGTCTTCAAATTGCGCTTTACAGCCTGATCTATGTATTCACAAGCAGCAAAACTCTCGATGCGGTTCTTACGGGCTTTAACCAACGGTTGTCCACAATCGTCATCTCGGATAAGTATAAGGAAATTGCTGAAGAAATTTTTAAGAAGGTCAACCGGGGCGCAACGTTTCTGCAAGCTCAGGGCGCTTATTCCGGCACCCCAAAAGAAGTGATTTTTACCATTACTACGCTTACCGAACTCCCCAAGCTAAAAAATGTTATCTTCAATATCGATCCGGAAGCGTTTGTGGTGGTGAACAGCACCCTTGAAGTGATCGGAAAACGGCATGGAACCCGAAAGGTTTATTAAGTATTCAAGTTTCGCACCCTCAATCTTTACGAAACCATCAATTTTCGGCAACGCCGATAAAGTGGAATGCTTGTCCTGTGGAATGCCTGCCCAATGAAATGTTTATCCCGTGGAATGCGAAGCCTTATTCCTCTGGGGTGGCTAATTAAATAAGGGTTTTTAAAGCCGATCCCTCCAGAGGCGGGCAAGCCCTGGCCCCTGCCTGCCCCGTTAAATTTTTCGGAGAAAAGGAGCAGAGCGAATTTAACTGGGGACCTCTGACCTCCGACTTCTGACCTTCGACCCCTGCCCCTGATATCACCCTTGACATGTTAAGTTAACTGTTCGAAAAAACATTAAATTTCAAGATATTCGCTTTAACCTTAAATAAAGAAAGAGGACGTGCGATGGATACAAAGACCCCATTTCTCAGATAGAGAAGCGGGGTTTTTAGTTTTCAGGCCCGATGAACCCCGATTGAATGAGTTTCAAATTCAACAGGGCCCCGATTGCGGGATTTACGCTTTGCTCCAACATGCACGATGATCAGGATTGTTCTTACCAGTTAAACCAAAATGTTAAGACAGAAACTTATAAACTTATGTACGTCCCGGAGATCTTTGCTATTATTGACAATGATTGCACCATCGTATATGTAAATTTAAGCCAAATTAAAGGCTTATATCTACTTTCTGCCTATTTTTCCAATAAACTGTTACCTTAACTCTACACAGTGTGTCTGTGGATGACACAGTTGTTATTATACACCACTTAATAAATTGACAATTCAATTAAATCAGCAAGTTATGATTATTTTATAGAGTATTATCCACCCAATTTGGTCTATTTGCCTTAATGATTGCATGTTTAATCACCATTTTTTGTTTTCATCTTTTTTTCAGGGTTAGATTTGGTGTATTCCACGCATCTTTTTAGCATATTAGACACCAAATCATATCAATATTG
>Ga0307376_10001980_pt1 | contig 20790 bp, 17 predicted proteins | sample TR2MG_FD_202536 | JGI IMG/M metagenome (GOLD analysis project Ga0307376, IMG submission 202536) | Soil microbial communities from Risofladan, Vaasa, Finland - TR-2 | ecosystem: Environmental > Terrestrial > Soil > Coastal area > Acid sulfate soil | place: Finland: Risofladan, Vaasa | collected...
CGACAGCCTCAAGGGCGTCAAACTGTGCCCGGATGTCCTCGGACCTTGTCCGGAGGTTCTCCGACGGACGACGGTAGGTGTCCGCGTTGGCCGGCTCACCATTGTCGATCGGCTGGATGGCGACGGTTTCGTTGTAGCCGGTGTCCTTCAGCGGAACGCGATATACGAGAGGCATGTTCTTCTCCTACGACGAGATGCGGAACTTCCAGGTGTACTCCACGGCGAACGAGCTGGTCTTCTCGATCGCACCGTGCACCTGGTGTGCCATCATCAGCTGACCCTGCGGGACTGGGCCACTGTAGCTGGGGGTGTCGTTGTCACCGCGAGTAAACAGGCCGGCTTCCACCAGCGTGCTTCCGTTGGCATTGCCCGACGAGTCACCGCCGCCAACGGCGCCGCTAATCGGAACGGTCATCTGGACTTCGACTTCGCCGGTTCCCAGGTCCACGGTGTACGGCTGGTCGCAGATCGCTGCGTACACCGCGGAGCCCAGGTCCAGGTCTGCGGTCACCGGAGACGTGTTGTCGGTGCCTACGTGGATGGCCCAGATCTTGGTCTCCTCGTAGTCCTCGGGCGGAGTTCCCTGCTGTGCAAGGAGTCGCGTGATCGCCTGGATGGCACCGACGCACACCAGGTTGGGCTTCTCCATTTTCCACAGCTCGAGCCCGTCCGCGTCAAGTCCCCGGATCCGGAGGAATCCCTCGACCTTGATGCTGTCGATGATCTGCATCCTTGTACTCCTCGACGAATAGTAGGATGGGCTCGGAGCCCAATCAAGCAATTACTAAAAGAGTCTGATCTGGAGGGGCCGGTCAATCACCGCCCGCATGTCTTTGCCGCCGTCGTACTTGTAGAGTTCCCAGTCGGCTGTGGCCGGCGCATCTGACACGCGAGTGGCAAGAAGCACGTTGGCCACGTCGATGAACTCGTCTATTTCGTAGTACTCCTCGGTGTCGTCGCGGTAGACCCACTTACCCACGTCCGTCTCATCGAACACGTCAGTCAACACCTGGAGCTGGTAGGCGTTGCCACCGAAGCCAAAGACGCCGTTGCTCTCTGAAGCCAGGAGCTTAGTCTGGTGATGAGGATCCGCGCCGCCCACCGTCGTGGGTGTCCACCCATCCTTGAAGCGCGGGAACCGCCAAGGTGCCGAAGTTGGTGAGTCCAACACGGCCGGCGTCACCCGGATTTGCTGCGGTGTAACAGCTCCGGTAATCTGGTAGTACTGATCGATGTCCACACGGTAGATCCAACGACCCACGTCGGCACCGGAGAACACATTTTTCCCCACGTCGACGAGCGTGTTATCTCCGCCGAGTCCGAAGATGGCGTCCAGCCCGGTACGCAGAGGCGCCTCGTCCGGGTTCCCATACTCGTTCTGGATTGTCGTACTTGTCCCCACGTACCTGAAGTAGTCTCCCACCAGCGCTGACTTGAGTCCGACCGTCAAGCCGCCGTCCACAGTTCCCACGATCTCCTCGAAGCCTACCCTCGGCAGATACGTGAACACGTCGAGCGGGAGCACGAGGGTATCGGACAGGACGATGCCCGGTTCGAGGTACAGCGTGGTGTACGCCGACTTCCCCGCCAGGATGATCTGCTGAAGATCAATGTCGAGCCGGTTGAACGGAATGGCTCCGCTGTACAGGAGCACTGAATCGAAAACGATCGTGAAGGTCTGCTGCCGCAGGAAGCGCTCGAACACGATGAATGAAAAGAGGTGTCGGTACGACGGTCGCCCCGACGGGACGAAGCCGTCATCGTCTGCCCCGACGAAGAGGCCGGGATCTCCGACCTTGGTGCGCCCGATCGGGTACCCCACCACATTTTCGTACAGGTGGGGGTCGATTATACGTCGGGCCTTGGATTCCGTGGGCAAGATGCGTGTCGGGATGACAGTGTCGTACCACCACACCGGGTTGTTGACGCTGTCGTAGACTGTGAATACGGTAGTGAGAACTTCCAGCGCATCGAAGGTGAGCGTGCCCCAGTTGCTCGTATCCTCCACGTCGGAACGCAGCGGGATTTCCTTGGCGAACCTGTACCGACGTGCGTCTGTCACCACGTAGTTGTACTGTGCGTCACTGCTGTCCACTGACTGAAGGACTTCCCCTTCATCGCGGATCGTTGGCAGTCCGAGGATCACGTTCATTGCGCTCGTCAGATACTGTACTGTCGGACCGAGAATGAAGTACTGCATGACTCCCTCGATCAGGGAGCGGTACGCTTCCGACGAGGGTTCGAAACGCGTGAGCAGGTACCCGTAGTTCAGGTACATGTCGAAGTTGTCGTGTTGTGCATCAACGAGCCAGAGTGCCAGCTGCCGCTGGGGTACTCCGCTCACAGAAACCGTGCGCACACCGTATCCGGGGATCGTTGCGCCCGCCCCGTCCCAATCGAAAAGATTCGTCGGGAACACGAGGTAGTCAGCGTCGCCATCCGTGTCGAAATAGTAGCCATCGTCGGGTTGCATCACGGACGTCGGTGAGAAAATCTTGTTCTGGATGAACGGTGCAGATTTCAGCCGGTCACCGGTAACTTCGATTGCCCAGTCATCCGTGGCACTGCGATACAGCAGCAGATCTTCGCGAACGATGAGCAGCTGGAAAAAGCTCTTCTGGAATGCCGGCGTTTCCCGGATCGAGAGGCTCAACACCTGCGTTACCATGTCGAGGTATGCCTGCCCGATGAGAATCTCGCTGCCTTCGTAGACTGCCTCGAGCTGGTTGCGGTCCTTGAAAAACCGGAGCCAGAAATCGCTCAGTCCGCGGATGAAAGTGTCGGCGCTTTCGGACGTGGTGGCCATCGACTACACCTCGTTGAAGGTGAGGAGGGCGGCAACGCTCAGGTAGCGCACCGTGTTGTTGCTGACCCCGAGGCCCAGCGGGTCTTCCAGCCGCAGCTCGGGAGACCCACCGCCGGGGTACGCGCCCGTGTTCGGATCGATGACCAGCGTGGGATTGATTGACACGGTGTCGTCCGTCTTGAAGTAGATGACGCGCCCATCCGGGGAAAGGAGATCGTAGTAGAGCGTCGGCGGTTCGATCGCTCCCAGCTGTGGGTATGTTGAACGGAGGAACCAGGTGATGTCCGACGCGTCCAGGTCGTTGTTCACGTTGAAGTTGGTGATGAACTCCGCCAACGCCTGCGCGGCCGCAGCTTCGTCGAGCGTTTCGGACGCCGTCTTGGACAGCCGGTAGTTGATGTTGAAGTGGAGGTACACCGGGTGCAGCCCCTTCGGGATGACGCTCCCGCAGAGGATACGCCGGTCGGTGGCCATCATGAAAGACCAGACAGCTGCGTAACCGTCGAGTGTATCGTAGGTGACCGAGAGCACCTGGTCGTTGAAGTACGTCGGGTCTCCCGGCGACGCATAGCCTACGTTGAGTTCGAGCAGCTGCCACGCAGACGGCACGTCCTCGGGGTTGTTTCCGATGAGCTGGTACTCCAAGTCCGCCCCCACCGTGGTCGCGGCTGGTTCCTTGTTCACGCGGTTGGGGAACCGGACGCGATCGTCGGTATCCTTGAGGGCCGGCGGATAGCTGCCGCCGGGAAGTGACACGTCGGTGATACGGTAGACCGGCTCGGCGGGGAGCAGGACACGTCCGTCATTCTGCACCGTCTTCGTGAACTCGCCGCCGAGGCGCGCCGCGCCAGTGAAACCGGTGTGCGGTCCGTAGCTGATCTTGTCGTGGTAGTCGGGAGCGTTGTCACCGATGGTGTACGACACGACCCGGGTAGCGAGCTCCCACGTGAGGTTCGTCTCGACGACGAACGAATAGGGGAAGCCAACGAGGTCAGCATAGCTACCGGCGGGATCCACCGCTGTGATGATGCCGGTCCCCACGTTGTAGCGCGGGTTGGCCGAGGATGCGATCCGAACGAACTTGCCGATGTCCCCGCCGTCCTCGACCGCAGCATCGATGAATGTGTGTGCCACGCTCGTCAGACGGTGCGTGCTGCCCACCATCTCGACGTCGCCGTCATCAGCGTACTCTTCTGCGATGGCGGGGAGTGCCAGCGGAAAAGGGGATCGCTGTGACACGAGGAGACCGTACGGCGTCACTCCCTTGACGATGTACTGGTCAGCTTCGCTGGTCTCGAGCGCGTTGTAGATCCGCAGAACGTCACCCTCGACGACATTGTACGTTTCGAAGTTGGTCTCCGGAACCGAGGGGAAGTCACCCTCGTTGGCGATCGTCGGGTCCCGAAGGATGTAGTGCTTTTCCCTCGGGTCTGTGAAGGTTCCGCCCACCGTCCCCGTGAAGACCCGGCTCGAAAGGATGGGCATCCGCAGATACGCATCGACGTAGCCGCCTCCGTGGATCTGGGTTGCCGTTGCTGCCTCCAGCACGATGTCACGCTGCATCTCGTCGTCACCGTACCCGATGACCACCACGTCATCGACGCTGCTGAACTCCTCTTTCAACACCGCGTCGATGGAGCGAGCGCTGTTGAGGTCGCGCACGGTGATCGCCGTTTCGGAGCGTGTGAGCATCTCATCCGTCGCCTCGACGGAAAGTCCATTGCTAAACGGCGATACGTTTTCGATCTTGGTAATGTAGGGACTGAAGCGGGTGTAATCAACGAACACGCCGTCTTCGACGTTGTACTCCGTGCCAGCATTGACAGCCTTCACCGGGATGTCCACGGTGTAGCCGATGGTCACACCGTCGGAGTCCGTGACCGACAACATATCGTCTGACGAATAGGTGAGCGTCGTACTGGAGTCAATCTGGAACACGATCGAAGATGTCTTGTAGAATCTCGCCGTCACGTCGATGGCGATGTCTTCATTCTCGCTGAGGTGCACAGTGACCACGCCGGTGGTCACGCGTCCGTCCTTGCGCTGGATGAACCAGTTGGAGAGGATCTCGTCCACGGCGTCATCGATGTCCGACCCGGACAATTTACCGAGTAAAAGGAGAGACTGCCTCGCCATGATGAGGTCGCGCTCGTGCTGGAAGTAGGCAAAGATGTACGCCAACGACTGCACCACGAAGTCTCGAAGCGCCCCGCCTTTGCTGAAGTCCAAGTCCGGGAGCCGGTCCGTGAGGAACTGTTCGAGTACACTCTCCGCATCGATGCGGTCCTGGTCGGTGATGGTGATCGTGTCTGCCATGGGTTAATTCCCCTCGAAGAGCTGCGGGATGAGCATCCGCACTTTCACTCCCGATACATTCTCCAGCAGGATCGACAGTAGAACGCCGGGACCCCCCTCGTCAATCATAGTTCCCTCGAGCTCCACGCGGGCGAGGCGTTCATCGTCGTCAGTCCCGTACTCGGAGTCGTACTCGCGAACCTTGTTCTCGGCGTCAGTGACCGCGCGTGCAGACAGCGCTCCCAGCGTTGACAGATCCACGTTGTTGCCCAGCGCCGCAGCGAGATGTGTCCCGTAGTCCCGGTCCGAAAGATTGGTTCCCTTCGGTGTGAGGATCGCTTTCAGATACCGGTTCACCATCTTCTGGACACCGCGCACACCGAGGACACGCGGGTAGCTCCCGAATGTGACGGCACGGATGCCCGCCACCTGGTTGATGTTGAGCCCCTCGTAGTGGATGTCGAACGTCTTGCTCACAGCGGCTCCCCATCATTGAGAGTTCCCGTGCTGGGGTCGAACAGCACCCCTACATTGTTCGTCTGGGGTACTGGCACCACCCGGAGGTTGTTGTCCCGCATGAACTGAGCCAGCCCGGCACCGAGGGTCTCGTTCTGGAAGCTCGAATGGTTGGCGGCCAGGAAGCCGAGCGTTGCCCGGTCGAGGGCTGCAAAGCGAGAGCTCCGGGAGAACGCGGCCACAGATGCAGCGCTGGACTGTATCCGGCTGAGCTCCAAGAACGAAGTCCCCGGGATCCTGGCCAGTGCCAAGATCTCTGCGGTCTTGGTTGCCGTGTCCGACACCGGATCGAACGGAGCCTGGTACAACGACGCCGGCGACGCATCTCCGAGCGCGTTGCGGGCCAGCGCTGCGCTAATGACTAGACGCTGCACCCGAGAATCAACGACGACATTGCCGCTGCGCTTCGTGATCCACGCGTCCGTCTTTTCCCGAGGAAGAATCGCCGAATGGTTAAGGATCGTGCTGTACCCAATCGACATACCACTGAGGTGGGCAATCATTCCGATGAGCAAGTACAGCGTGCTCAGCATCTCACCCGAAATGGGATCACCGATCGCGCCCTCGAGCTCTACGCCCACGCTGTTGTTGTTCGTTGCCGGAGCTGATTCTCCGCAGTGAAATGCGATGTCGGCCAGGTCAACCATCTGGATGAGAGCCCCGGCCTGCGAGATAATGAAGTGCGTCGACGCCTGTCGTCCCCGCTGAACAAACTCTCGAATGATGTTGTCCACCCGTGCAGCCTTCTGCATGCGGCCAGGACGGTGAAGAACAAAGTACTGCGTGTCCTCCACAACGAATCCACCGGCCTGGAAACGGTTGGGGTGCGCAGCAATGAACGTCGCGCTCTTGAGGACCTTGCGCAACTCTTTGGTAACTCCGCTCTTCGACCGCGCCCGCTTATTGACGTAGGCCATGGAGTTGCTGCGGATGGAGTTCATCTTCTCGCGGATGAGCCGCTGGAAGTCATTCATCACCTTTCGACGAAGCCGGTCGGAGGCTTCCGTGTTCTCCGGAGCCTTCCCCGTTGAAGGGATGTCGTCGATGATGACGTTCTGCGTCACGAGAGACCACCGCCTGTCAGATTCCCGACACGGTCCACAAGGAGGCGCTTCTGGTAGCTCAGCTGTCCCTGTGTCATCTTCAACTTCTTCATCAGCTGCGGGTTGCGCATCACCTGCGCCCCGCCGTACCCGGTGGTGTGTTCAAAGATACTCTTCTGCTGCGGCGACAGATCGTTGTACACCAGATCGACCATCCCGGACTCGCCGCTGTCGGTGTCGAAGATCGGGGGAACCTCTCCGCTCTCAACGAGCTCCCGCCGGATCGACCGCTGGAAGTTCCCGAGGTAGGGCTTGGGCCAGCCGAGCTCCGACGACAGCTCATCCACCGTTGGCTCTCGTCCGAGTCGCTCTTCCAGCGCAGTCTTCCCGGACTGGTAGGTGTGGAACTTCAGCGTCTGGTACTCCGGCATCCTCGCCACGTTCTGGTGCGCGTAGGAAAGACGGGACAGCTTCTTCAACCGGTTGGCTACGTGAGTGGACAGCGCGGCACCGCCCCGAGGGTTGTAGGACTGAACCGCTTCGGCGGCCAACCGCTTACCTTCGAGCTCCAATGCCGGGCGCGCCAGAGTTCCCGACCAACGGTTCACTTCTTTCTGGATGAGCGGGTTCACCTGGTGCAGCACGACACCCATGTTCATCGGCGTGGGCCGCTTCTTCCACTGCTGCCACGCGTGGATGTCCTGCTCCTTGCGATTCATCGGCGGCATTGGCTACTCCTCATTCGGGCGCCAGCCCATCTTCTTGAATAGTATCCGTTGCCGGTAGATTTTCAAGCGTCTTGTCCAGTCCGAGCGTGTGTCAGCCAGCTGTGCGATGCGCGGGTGGACCAAGTTGTTGTTCTGATCGAACGTCGGTGCCGGGTTGGGCCCGCTCTGAAGGTCCAAGATCTGCTCGTAAAAACGGCCGCCCTTACCCTGCACAGGGTCAGTCCTCTGGACTCCGCCAACACGCAGGCCCCGCCTGCCCCGGAAAGAAATGTATTCCTCGAGCGTACACACCGGCCGGCTCACGAAGCGCATGGCATTCGTGTGGTTCTCGAACATTGCTGCGAACCTCGTCGATGGGCGGAACGCGATGTACGACTGCAAAAGCGGAGAGTCGAACTTCTCCTTCGGTGTGAGGGACAGCGCTTCGGCGCGCCGCTTGTCGGAGTCTTCTTGGAGGGCGCCCCTTTTGAGGTTGACTTTATTGAGGAGTGTGATAGGATCAAGGTTTTCGTACTTTTCAAGAAGGGCCTGGTACTCAACCATCTCCTTGTCGATCCAGGCCTGCTCCTCGTCTGCTTCTTCCAACAGCGCCTGCACTCTCTGCTTCGTCTCGTCGTCACTCGTCAGGTCGTGGAGATAGGGGTACGACATCCCGCTGGGCAGCACGAGCTCAATGGCAGCGTTGAGATCGAACGCGGCCGACTTGATGCCGGCGTAGGTCGTGTTCTGGTGAAGAAGGGCACCGAAGTAGGCCTCGGCTCCTTCCAACGTTTGAAGCGTGTCACGGATGACACCGATCGGGTTAGCCGGAGCAGCGTCGATTTCTTGAACACCGAAGGCTGTGTTTCCCACTCGCGCGTCGTAGACTTCCTGGATGAACTCGTCCAGGGGCTGCACGTGGGCCAACGTCACGGTTGTACTCCACCCTTCGTCAGACAGCTCCGTTGAGACAGCCACGACGTAGCCTACGATGTGCTGCCCCGACCCAGCCTCGTCGAAGAAGACGCCCGGGTAGCCGGCGATGATGTAGGGATTGAATGTCATGGAGACGCTGCCGGACCGGAACTGTGACCGCTGCCGGTAGTACTCGTAGCGTGCATAGGAGCGCCGCAACGCGCGCACGAACGCCGTCTTCCCTCCAGCCTGGAGTTCGAGGATCTGCTTGACCTGTAGCACGGCCTGCGTGGTGGAGGCAGTCTGTCCCACCGACTCCGGCACCATCCCGCGCTTCACCAGGCTCGCGATCACTGTGGCTACGTCGTTGCCCTGGGCTTCGGTGTCCTTGAGTTCCTGGAGAGCGAGCTGAGCCTGGCGCTCCGACACATCCGTGGACGACTGTGCTGTCTCGGCGAGCATCGTGAACCACTCGGGCAGCCGGACGTTAGCCGGCTTCGGTCCCTTGAAGAACTCTTCCGGCCAGATAAGGAAGTTGCGACCAGACACCGTCGGGTTAGTGGTGGTGCTCCCATCGCCGAAGCGCTTGTTCATTTCGCGCTCGACCTGTTCCGGGTAGCCGGACCGGAGCGCCGCCGTGGCCGCGCCCATCGGATCGTTGCCCGTGGTTGTTTCGATGTACCACAGGTCGTTGATGTAGAGGCGCGTCGGCTGGTCCTCGTAGTCCTCGTCCATCCGCAGCTCGTCGATCATGGACGGAAACACAACGTTGCAAGAAGGAATGACACCGAACAGCCACTGCGGCTTCGTCACATAGTTGACCAAGCAGTTCGGCTTCTGCGCCTCCGCGGGGCTGTCGGGCTGTGTCCCCTTGAACTTTGGTGGACCGATGATGGTGCCATTCGCCGTCGAGTTCGGAACGCGGTTCACCTGTGCGATCGGCGCAGCCATGATGGTGGCTGTCTCATAGTAGAGCCGCAAAAAGAGCTGCTGAATCGTGCCCCAGATGGAGGCGTCCTGTCCATTGGACGCTGCTCCACGCACCATGGTTTCGACGACCTTCTGTGACTGAACGGCGCGCAGAATTGGAAACACCCCGGTGGAGTCCGTTACGCTTTCGGACAGGACGTCCGTCTCGATGACGGGAGATGGAACAAAGCGGTTGCGGAACATCGTACGCGCCATGTAGCGGGCGAAGAAGTTCACGGCTACGCTGGACGCATACTTTTCCTGCGCCGTTCCCGTAGACACAGAATCTATCGCGTTCATGATCAGGTCGTACGGGCGTCGGATCAATTTTTCCTGCGTCTGGTCCAACCCGTAGAAGAATCGGCTCCACGGGAAGAGGAGCGGGTTGGCCAGGAACGCAACCTCGTCTCCCTGTGGTGCGTCGGTTGTACTCTGCGCCACCGACGCGAAGCCCGTGATGTACGACGGCTTCAGATCTTCCAGGATCTTGAGGAAGTTTCTGCAACGGAACGAAAGGCTGCGACCGCGGGCAGTGTTGACATAGGACCACCCGGTGATCTCCCCCTCGTAGAGGAGACGGAAGTCGGGCTCTTTCTTCTGGTCGATCTGGGGGAAGATGTCGTCGAGGTAGAATACCTGCACCTCGACGCGATCTTCAGCACCGAGCCGCGCGAGGATGGGGTCAGGAGCCAGCTGGAGCGTGGCAGTGGGAGGAACGCCGCCCACGTTGCTATTGATGGACACGGCCTCGACCGGAACCTCGATCCCATTGATGTACACGAGGTAGGCTCCCTCGTGTGGGTAGTTATCTGTGAATCCGATCGTCGACACGTCAGTTCTCCGGGAAAACAGTGAGTACCACGGCCGTCGCGGCGGCGCTCAGCTGATACACAGGGGAGCTCTTCTTCCAGTACTTCACGAGGAGATCGCGCACCTCGTTGCTCGTGTCGGGCAAGTGCAAGAGTGCGCTGCGCACGACATCTACGTACGGTGCCATCCGCTCAGCGAAGTTCACGAGAGTTCGCTTATCCCCCAGTCGGATTTCGTCCACGAGTGCGAAGTCCACCCGGTTCGCGAACAGCGTTCGCAGCTCAGTCATTGCAGCAGTGTAAAGCAGTGTGCGTGCCTGCACCACTCGGTTGTCGGACACTGTGCAGCGGGGCAGCAACACTACGCGGAGCCTCTCAATCTGGCGAAGACTCGCTGCGGTCATCGGCGTAAGAAGAGCGGTGTCCGTGGCGGTCGCGGCCGGGTCCGTGTCTTCAAAGAACGTGGGAGGATCCTCGAACGAGAAGTAGGTGACGCCGAAGTTGGTTGACCCTTCCATGTCCGAGACGACAGCCATAAACTTGACGTTCCCCGCCGGGGGAGACCACTTTCCGGACGCGGGAAGTATTCGCACCACGAGCTCGGTCACGAGTCCAGCGTCGTCAGTGGTCGTCTGTACGTCCACGTCGTAGACTGCTGACGCCGGGGCACCCGCCTCCCACACGCTCGTCTGAACATCTCCTTCAGTAAAGGCAGCGATCCACAGTGAAGAAACGTCAACACCGGAGAACCCCTCATCCGGATCCCCGATGTTGATCCGCAACGGCTGCCGGAGGGGATGGCCAGTTGCCGAGAGCCCGAACTCCACGGGAGCATCCGCGTCCAGTTGTTCTTCTACCGGGGGTCCCGGCGTGAAAACGATATTGGGCACGCCGGTTCCGGCGCCGAAGAACTCCGTCTCATTGTGCCCCGCCGAAATCGGATTTCCGTACAGGTCATGCACGGAGGACAATCCGACGACTACGTCGTACACCTCTCCTGCGTACTGCGTACCGGTGGTGGCCAAGAAGGTTCGGTCATCCACCTGATCGATACCGGTGATGGACAGCACGCCGTGGACGGCCCCCGTGAACGTATAGTTCGCGGGGTTGGTAGCTTCCGATACGAGGACGGGCTCGTTGTAGATGATGCGCACGCTCGTGTTGGTCGGCGCCGTCAGGATTCCGAAGATCTCCGGTACCGGTCCGATCCCTGCGAACACGGCCGTGTTGTTCAGCGCATCGACTACGTTTCGGGCCTCATCACGGACGTTGTTCACGGTCAGAGTGTAAGATCCACCGGTCAGCGATGTCGTGGTAACGGTGAGTCTCACCTCCGTCGACGACATGACGGTCACATTTACGGCGTAAAGGGACGTCGGCCCATTCAACGAGTAGTTCGACGGTTTTCGAAGCGCCGGCTCATTCAGCATCGGCTCGTCGAATACCACGTCGATCTCTTGTGACGTGAGTGCTGTGGCCGAGACGACCTTCGGCGACCCACCGCTTCCCACGAAGCCGTAGGTGTGGTAGTCCGGGTCGATGACATCGCTGGTCTGGTTCTCGACGTTCTCTACCAGTACGAGGTACGATCCTCCCAGCGTCATCTCACCGTCGAGGGTCAACTCGACGATGCTGTTGCCGGGATCGGGAACGAGCAGCGAGACTGCCGCGGGATAACGCGGCGCGGCTCCTCCTGTTGTGTCGATGGCATAGTTGGCGAGGGTCTCCACGTCGTCGGGGTTACCCGGCGAGCCCTGCTCCATCGACTGGTCGAAGTTGACCTGGACCTTGTTGATGGCCGAGGCCCAGGCGTATGTGACACGCGGGGCAGCCATCAGGGACCTACATCCGTGTCTACGTCGAGATCTGCGCCACCACCTCGCACACCTGCTCCGTAAGTGTCAGCCCGGGTCGCGGCGTCGTCAGAAATTCGATACTCCTCTTCGATACCACCCTCTCCGAGTGCCGGTTTCTTTTTCCGCTCCACCGTGGTGTTGGTAGGCGCACTTGCCGTCCGGATGGTACGAGGAGGTACCTCGAACTGCTGGGTGGCAAACGCGTCGGGCTTCACCTGCGACGGGAAGCTCTGCACCTGCGTGGGTACGGAGTTGAGCGTGCGAAGAACGTCGACGCGCTGAACCAAGAAGGAAAAGTTGAACTGCGCCGCCATCTGCATGTCCGCAGTCAGATTCTGGCTCATCGACAGGAGCGTACCGGTGACGGCCATGTCATCGTAGGACAGCGTCGCCACTGCCTGGCGCCGGGCGAGCTCAGTCCCACGCAGGATATCGTTGTAGAGAATGGTGAACGCCGATCGCCAGTCGTCCTGCCGGGTGTTCAGCAGGATTCCTGAATACTGAAAAATCGAGGGGCGGGCCCCGAAAAAGTATGCAACATAGTTGTCCGATAGGACATCTACGATTTGTACCTTCTCCTCGTAGTTTTCCTGCGCCGACTGGAGGAGGAAGTCAACGTAGCCGAGCCCGTAACGCGTTGTCGGGTCGTCGCCGCCCTCGTTGGTCTTTCCGATGGTCGCCAGGTAGCGCGCGAGCTTCTTCGACTCGGTGTCCTTGTCACCGAAAGACGCGATGAACTCTTCCTGCACCGTGGGACTGGACAGCGGCACCATCAGGCGCGCCATCGTTTCGATACCAGGATCCCTGTTCGACGTGGAATACTTGGGAGTTGACGCCGGGTTCTCCGAGAAGACGCCACGACGGAACGCGTGCAAGCCGCGCTGGTTGAGGCGTACGTCTCCTCCCAGCAGGTTCAGAAAATCTCGGGTGTCCTCTCCGTACGACATCAGACCGCCCTGTTCGTCAGGTAGTCGACCATCGGCACCACCCCGCTCTCGTGGTAGACCATGAACATGCGATCGAAGTAGCGCGGGAGCACCACGTCAGCCTTCTTGTTCTTCCGCGCGTTCTCCAGTGCGATCCGGTTGATCTCGACGGCCATGTTCATCGCCGTCGGGATGATGACGCGTGTTCGTGTGCGCTCATTGTTCGCCATCGTCTACTCCTTCGACGCGCCCAGCTGTTCCTTCGAGAGGGCGTCTACTTTACTACCGCCCATCACCTTGGCCGCGGCCAACAGGGTTGACGCTGCTACACTGAGCTGTTTGGCTGCGCCGGTCGGTCCCGTGAACTGTTCCTTGAGTTCCTTCACCATCGACATACGGTCTTCGACGTCGCGCGTCTTGTCACTCTCCGGCGTCCCCGCAGCGGAGATCTTACCACCGGTGATGTCATGGCCTGCTTCTGCGGCACGCTTCAGGATAGCCTCGGGCGTGGCTGCTACGTCCAGGATGCCCTTGCCCTGCCGCATCGCCTTCATCGTCTTGCCCATACCGCTGAGCGACTCACTGTTCTTCATCTCGAGCTCGGCGATATTCGCCAGCGTACCAACAGCTTTCTTGCCGCCGCGCTTTCGGATCCCTTCGAGGGTCGCCTTGGCTTTCTTGAGGAGGTCCTCTTTTCCCGGGTCCAAGCGCACGTTCGTCAGTTCCGCTTCAGCGGCTTCCCGGGTAGCCTTGTCCTCCGATTCTTTACCAGCAAGGGTCGCAACGAGTCCCTGCTCTTCGGGAGTTTCGATGTCCTTCAGTCCGCTGAGCGCGACCTTCTCTTCTTCACCAAGGGCATACCCCGACCACCAACCTCCTTCGGTGATGCCGAGTTTCGAGAGCCGCTCTTCCATGTTGTCCTGTGCCTGCGTAAGCTCCTTCTGCATCGTCTCGGGGTCCATCGCCTCCTTCATGGTCTTCAGCGCAACATCCGTTGTTTCTTCGAGCGCAGCTTTAGCAGACGCGTCTCCCTCAACACGGATCTTCGACATCGCGTGCTTGAGATAGTAACTCCGGTTCTTCTGCACGATCTCCCGAGCTCTCCCCAGACTGATGTTTCCGCTGGACGCGAGCCCCTTGGCGATCTCATCCAAAAGACTGTCCGGGTTCAGTGTCTTGCCCCCCTCTCCGCGTCCCACTCGTCCCGCATAGTTAAGGATGTTTCGTCCGATGACTGTCAACGTGGACGCCGCAGGAAGCCCCGCTTTGTTCAGCTCAACTGCCTGCCCCTGCAACTGCTTGCTGTATTGCTCCGAAGTGATCGTTTTTGTTCGATCGATGGCACTCGCCATCTCATAGGTGCGCCGCTTCGCAGCGTTCGCCTTGCTCACGATCTCGTCACGGATTGCCTGCTGCGACTTCCCCAGCGCGGCACGTCCACCGCCGAAAAATCCAGCGACGTCCTCCATGACGTTGCCCATGCCGATTTCAGCCTGGTCCCACGTGCGTCCGGCGCTCCCACCGACGCCCTCTTCGTACCCCATTGCTTCCTGTGCTGCCGAGAGCTGAGACATCGTCATGCGCCCCTGCCCGCCGCGCCCCATGTTCGCTCGAGCCCGCTGGAACTTGTCCATGCCCGAGTCGTCGAGCATGAGTCCTTCTTTTCGGGACTGCGTCAGCATCTCGTCGAGGATCTTCTGGTTGGGCTGCATCGTGCGGGACAGGTGCACACGCTTGATGCCGCGGGCAGCGTCTTCAGTTTGGTCCAGCTGAAGTGCGCGGTCCTCTGCCGCGCTGGCGTTTATCCGGTCGAGATACCCGCTCACCTTGGGCCACGACGTGAAGACTTCCCCCACGGCACTGATGCCCCGCCCGGCGCTGCGGTACCCCAGGTATCCCGCAGTATGCGCGTCGCGACGCTCCTCTCGTTCCTTGCGACGCTGGTCGGCATCCGCGCGTGCGCTGTCCTGTTCGGTCTTCAGTTCCTCGCGGAGCTGAACCATCCGACGCTCGTAATACTCCGGGCTCGTCGCCATCCCCACGAGCTGATTCGCAGACTTCGCATCGCCGCCCACAATTTGTGCGGCTGCGCGCATCCCCATGCCACCCTTGGCCAGCGAACCCATCGTCTGCATCTGGAGGTCCATCATTCGCTCGGGACCCATCTGCTGAGCGATCATCGACTGGAACTCGGGCATCCGCTGCTGCATCCCGACCATCACGTCCTTCACCGAGCGGCCCTGCTGCTTGGCCATCTTCATGGCGGTGCTCATCAGGTTACCCTGCGACTTCGCCGCGAGGCCCGTCATCGACATGCCGCCCGAGAGCATTCCCTGGAGCTTTGAGCCGTCGAGTTCAATGCCGCCGCCGGCACCGGCACCCATCGTGGCACCCAGCATCATCTGCATCGCCGGGCCGCCAGCGAACCGCGCCTGGCCCTCGACCATCCGCTCGCGCATTCCCTGCTGGCCACCGAGGAGCTCCTGCTGGAGCGGGCTGAACGCGCCAGCCATCTGGCGGGTGGCCATCATGCCGTGAGCGCCGGCCATCACGCCCGGGCCCGCGCTGAGCCCGTAGGCGCCGTACGCTGCTGCGCCGTGCTGGCCTGCCTGTAGTTGTGCTTGGGAGGGGGCGCCGCCTACGGGTCCGTGTCCTGCCGCCGAGGCGTACCTCGACGTTTGGGCGAGCGCATCGGCAGCCTGGTCTATAGTATAGCCCATGGACCGCATCCCTGCAAGCTGTTTCAGGTTGTTGCGAAAATCGGGGTCGCCTGTGACTTTCCCCAGTTTTCCCAACACCTTGAACAGTTTCTGGACGGTGTCCCCGATCTGGTCGACGTTCGTGGCCGCGTCCAACAGTCCAGTATCACCCGCCATCCTGGTGAGGTTGACCAGGTCCTGACCGTAACGCTGTTTTCCGGCCTCGATGTCTCCGCCGCCCAGCTTCTCGGCCATCGCCGGGTTCTGCTGGCCGAACTGTTCGGACATGCGGTTGAAGCGCCGGGCGAGCCCCAGCCCCGCCGTCATGTTCATGCCCATGCCGCCGAGTCCCGCCTGGTTCCCGGTCATCTGAAGCTGGCCGAAGGTTCCATGCTGGAGGCGCGCCGCCATGGACACGTCCTGCGCTGCCCCGCCATATATCGATTGATGGATCCCGCTGAACAAGGGGTTCTGGGCAGCCTTCTCGCCCAACCAGCCGCCCCCGATGCTGGCCGCTGTTCCCAGCACGGCACCGGGTGCCCCAGCAAACATCCCTGCGTAGCCGGCAACGTTACCGACTGCCTCCCCCGCGCTACGGCCCGCCGCTCCCAACTGTTGGTGGGAGAACGTCTGTCCTGCTGTACGCGGATCGAGCATACCGGAGCTGGCTCCGAGCTGCATCTGCGCCCGCCCAGCTGCTCCGGGCTGGTATTGCTGTGCCGCCATCTGTCCGATCATGGCCAAGGGGGACGGCGTCGGCATCGACGGCATCGCCGGCGTCGTCATCGGCGGCAGCTGTGGCATCGCACGTTGAACCGCGGCCCAGCTGTCCGGGTAGGGCTGTGCGTTCGCCGCCCACATGTTCGACGTCGACATCGTTGCCGTCGGCATCATGGGCGTGGGGCCCCGGAGCAGGTCGTCGAGTGTCCGTTCCGCCATCTTACCCCACCGTCATCGCTTCGAGTCGTTCAAGGCGCGCCTTGTCGGCCTGGATGCCAGCGAGTTCTACCCGGAGCTTCGCGACCTCGAGCAGCGGATCGTATCCGAGGTGCAACAGCTTGGCTCGGTAGTCTGCGCCCATGATCCCTACCATCTTCGTCACCGACGCCGCCGGCAGTCCGGCGAACAGCCCGTTGGACATCGCCTGGAGTTCCCAGCGCGTCGCTTCGACCACTCTCTCACGATGCAGAAGCTCAACTGCGACTTCCTCTGCCACCGAACCCCGTGGTGGGAGCGCGATCCCTCGGAACATCAAGGTCGCCCTGGTGTTCCCCCACGGGGTTCTCAAAAATTCGAGATCGCCCCTTCATCCATCACATCCAGCATCATGTCGTCAAACCGAGTCAGCTTCTTCACGAGCACCCGCGTCACGATATCGGGAAGCAAGCTGATGTAGTCATAGCGCTCCTGCACCTTCTTCTTCCGGAAATCCTTGCCCATGAACTCCATCATCGACGCCGACAGGTTGTGCTTCGCCACGAGGTTATTCACCGTCGTCGGGTAATGCGGAGCATCGGATTCGATCCGTGCAAGGACCCGGTCCTGGTCCTCCTGAAGCCGCGTCCGGAAGATGACGGTCACGTGGCTTCCCACCACGTTGTAGGTCTTCTCGTGGAAGCCCTTCTCGAACATGTCGGCAACGATCGTCATCGCCTCTTCTTTCGAGATGTCGTGAGCCTTGAGCTTTTCGTCGTAGGTCAGCTCGGGGGCTTCCTGGAGCCGCGCGATCGCATCGGCCAGCTGCGCCTCCCGGTCCTCCACGTGATCGGGCTCCTTCGGTTTGTCTTCGTCCTCTCCCGCCTTCTTCTTTTTCGGGACCGCGTTCATGACACTTCCGCCGGCGTCACCCCGCGCGAACGCCTGGAAGACGGTGAGGCCGTCGGGGCCCCCGTCTCCGGGAGGAATGGGGGGCACCGGTCGCTGGGGGGCCGCTTCCACCGGCTCGGGTGCCGCATCGTGCGTATCAGTTTCCATGTTGGTCTCCTTTCTTCTGAAATAGTAGGCTACCGTGCGGGGCTGTCAAATGAATTTCTCTCCTGGTTGTGGTAAAAGAAGGTGCAAAGGATTTACACGGTAAATCCTTGACAGTCCGAAGGAAATGAAGGAGGTTTTCGTTTATGCCACAGGACACTCCAAAGACCATCATCGATTTCTCGGCGGTTATCCGAGAACACATCCCGGGCTTCGAAATCCGGTACAAGGACGAGAGCTGGAGCTCGAAGGTGCTCGGGATCCTCGTCTGGGTGTTCAACCGGGAATACATGACGCGCTACACAACCACGCGCTACCCGCGGGTGTACTTCCCGAGCCGTGAGTTCGTGAACAGCGACCACCGGCGTGCCTGGAAGATCCTGGCGCACGAGTTTGTGCACCTGTGGGACACCAAGCAGCAGGGTATCTGGCACAACATCGCTTACGGGCTGCCGCAGCTGCTCTGCATTCCGTTTCTCATCTGGTTCATTGCCAGTTGGTTCGTCCCGGTCAACTGGCTGAAGTGGAGCATGGTGGGGCTCTCAGCGGGTGGGTTCATCGCCTTCGCGTGTCCCCTCCCGGCCTACTTCCGGATGCGGTCGGAGATCCGCGGCTACACGATGAACCTCTGCGTCAACCAGTGGCGCTACTGCGACGACGGCATGCCCAGCAACGCCACGTTGAAGTGGATCACCCAAGCGTTCACTGGTTCGGGATACTATTTCATGTGGCGCGATAAGGACGACGTGATCAGGCGTCTTCAGGCTTTGTACACCGAGATCATCGAACTCGAGAAGATGGACCTGCCCTACCGCGTGACCAAGGAGTTCCTGGACACGCACAACCTCTAATAGGAGACCAACCATGGCCAAGGCGAAGAACAAGAAGAATCCCCCGAAGGCGAGCTCGGTAGCCCCCACCAAAACGGCCGCGCGGAAGAACCGCCCCGTCTACCGGATCACTCTGCTCTGCAAGAAGAGCGAGAACAAGATCACCACGGTGGAGAACGTGAATAAGCCGTCCTTCAAGTGCCCGCTGTGCAGTGACACGCTCGTGTACCTCCCCGACCAGCACAAGATCGGCCAGCATGGAGCGGTCACGGGACACGAACAGCACGTGCTGCGCAAGGCGGTCGAGTCCAGCACGGCTACCAGCGCGTGAACACGTACCACCCCAAGGTCGTCGAGTTCTGGAAGAAAAAGAAGGTCCCTGTCAAGGTAGTCTATGAACTCGACGGATTTCCAACGTGGGAAATTGAGATCCCCGATGACCACCCCGCGTTGGCGGACCCCGAGTACATCGGACTCGCTCTGTCTGAAAAGATGTACCTCCTGCCCCAAGTGTTCTCCCGCCGGATTCGCCTCCCGTTGTACGGTCTGAAAGTGAGTGGGCTCCCCGCCGAAGTCGCAGACACCGAAGGGAAACAGGGACTGGCGCTGGCCAGGAACAGCGGCGTCTTCGGTGACATGCCGATCGACGCCGGTGGTGTCTCTCTCTTCCGCTTCCAGAATGCCTACGAGGTCTACGGAGCATTCCGAGCGGCGAAGGAGCGGGGCGTCGAGCGTGTGCTGTTTTTCGTCAAGCCGGGCGTCTGTGAAACGATTCCCATCGACACAGCGCTCGACATCGGGAAGCAGCTCTTGCACTGACCGGAGGGACTACCATGGATAAATTCGATGCGCTCCGGGCGCAGATCTCTGCGTGTGACCGCTGTGGTCTTCGTTCTGGTTGCACCCAGGTCGTCCCGGGCGAGGGCAGTGAGGCCGCGGTCATCGCGTTTTACAGTGACGGTCCCGGGGAGAAGGAAGACGAGGTTGGGCGGCCTTTCATGGATCGCACAGGTACGTTTCTCCGAGATCACTTACGCCGGTCAAAGATCATGCAGGAGTACGCCGTCTTGCTCGACAACACTACTCGGTGTCGGCCGCCCGACAACCGTGATCCGGCGCCCGACGAGATTGAGGCGTGTTGGCCGTGGACGCTTGAAACGCTCAAGATCATCAGACCCCGCGTGCTCGTAGCACTCGGTCGTCCAGCACTCACGACCGTTGCTCGAAAGTACGGCTTCTCGAGACAGCTCGGGCAGGACGGAATCGTGAAGCTCGCAGGGGCACCGATCTATCTCGAAGAGCGCGGGTTTTACGTGTACCCGATGTTCCATCCCTCCTACGCTGTGCGCCGCAACGAGAGCCGGCGCGAGTTCGGGGCCCACATCGAGTATCTTCGACAGGCGATCCCCGGCTGGCTCCAGAGGCCGATATGAAAATAGAATACCGCTGCTCGCGTTGTGAGACGATCACGCGCCCGCGCATTGTTCCCGAAAAGCCGAAGCATCGGGAAGATTACATCGTGTTCCTCAAGTACCTCACCGGACAGTTTGACCTTCCTCCGCATGACGGTGACTACCGGCGGATGAAAAACAAGCCCCGGGTTACTCATATGAAGCGGAACTGGTACATTCCCACCGTGCGCGGGGCGCAGAACCGTCCCCTCTTTCCCGCGCCAGGACGGCAGCCTTGCGACCTCTGCAAGATTGCCGGCTACAACCGGAAGTGCGGCGTGGAAGCGCAGTGCACGGCCTACGCCTATTGGACGGCCCAGATCACCGAAGCTCTCAGTTCTACGGAGCACCCGCTCCTGGCCATGATGCGAAAGGGAAGAAAATGTGGTGCTCGAACTGTGAAATCTACCTCCCGTACCTCGGGGAAACGGCGAAGTGCGCGACGTGCGGGAAAGCGCTCTCGCTGACGTCCGAAGACATCCTGGGTGACTCACCCGTCCGGATCGTCACCGAAGTCCGCGTCCCGCAGGTTCAGCTGGCACGCAAGGTGGAGGACGCCATCCACGCTTCGAGGTGTCTGGTCGCCGAGGCCGGTACCGGCACTGGCAAGTCCTTCGCCGTCCTCGTGCCGGCGATTCTGTCCGGGAAGCGCGTCGTGGTTTCCACCGCTACCACCCTGCTCCAACATCAGTACATGACGCAGGCTCTCCCCTTCCTGGCCGCGGCCATGGGCGACCTCGGATACGAGGTGTCCTTCGGCGTAGCCAAGGGGAAGACACACTACCTCTGCCGGCGGCAGTTCGAGCGGGACAAGAAGAAGCTGCCCAAGTTCAAGGGTGTCACCCAGGGGAAGTGGGAGGACTTCGTGGCGTGGGTGGAGTCCTCGGAGTGGGAAGACAAGCAGGAGCTCGGCAACGACGTGCCACCCTTCTGGTCTCTCATCAGCGCCGAAGAGTGTATCGGAGCACAGATCTGCAAGCTGGCGAAGAACTGCGGC
>Ga0307376_10001983_pt1 | contig 20764 bp, 14 predicted proteins | sample TR2MG_FD_202536 | JGI IMG/M metagenome (GOLD analysis project Ga0307376, IMG submission 202536) | Soil microbial communities from Risofladan, Vaasa, Finland - TR-2 | ecosystem: Environmental > Terrestrial > Soil > Coastal area > Acid sulfate soil | place: Finland: Risofladan, Vaasa | collected...
TTCAATGTCTGCGGCAGTGAACTCAATGGTTATCATGGATGCACCTCATCCACTACAGATTGTGCGCTCCATGATACAGATTTCTGTCCTGCTGAAAAGCGCGATTCATGCCCTCCTTTGGTATAGCAGTTGGCGGTCAGCGGCTACCGGCTGGTCACCAGTAGTGCTCCCGGTACTGGCGGTAGAAGGCGATGGCGCGTTCCAGCCCGTCCCGCAGGGGCACGGTCGGCCGCCAGCCCAGGTGGGCGCGGATTCTGCTATAGTCACCGTGGTAATCGCCGATGTCAATCCGTTTCCGGTCTGCGGGAAAGGGAACGATCCGATAGGAACCACCGCCGTTGACCCGGATGAGCAGCTCTGCCAGATCGAGCAGGTTGATGGGATCGTCGCCCCCCAGGTTATAGATCTGCCCCTCGGCGGTGGGATCAGCGGCGGCCAGCACCAGCGCCTCTACCACGTCGTCCACGTAGTTAAAGTCACGGACCTGCCGTCCGTCGCCGAATATCTGCAACTCTTCATCGTCAACGATCTGGTGCAACCACCAGCCGATGAACGTCTGGCGGGCGTCCTTGACCCGCATGCAGGGCCCGTAGATGTTGGTCATGCGCAGGCTCACCGTCCGCAGGCCGTGCGCGCGGTGGTAGATGATGTGATACCACTCCCCGGCCAGTTTGTTGACGCCGTTGATGTCGGTCGGCTCAAGCGGATGGGTCTCGTCCACCGGCAGGTACTGCGGGCGGCCGTAAATCTGGCGCGTGCCCGCGTAGACGATCTTGACACCGGGGTTGTGCTTGCGGCAGGCCTCCAGAATGGAGAGTTGGCTCCGGCAGTTGATCTCCAGGTCGGTGTAGGGGTCGCGCATGCTGTCCAGGTGACTCACCTGTCCGGCCAGGTTGAATATGACGTCCTGCCCTTGCACCAGGTAGTTCATCCCGTACTCGTCCCGCACGTCGGCGATGTTGACGCGTACCCGGTCCTCGATGCCGGCGATGTTGAACAGGTTCCCGCCATAGTCCGGGATCAGGGAATCGACCAGCAATACCTCGGCCCCCAGTTCGACCAGCCGCCGGGCCAGGTTGCTCCCGATGAAGCCAAGGCCCCCCGTGATGAGCGTGCGTTTGCCGGAGAGTTCGGCTGCCAGGTCGGTCATCGCTGCGCATCCTCCCGGCCCCGCAGATGTTCTTTCCGCACCACCAGTTTCCACCACAGTACCCACAGGTGCCGGGCGGTGCGCACCAGCCGCCGCCAGTTGAAAAACTGGGACACCCCGTATTGACGGTGGTAGTGGTGCACCGGCACCTCTGCGAAGACGCACCCCGCATCCTGAAACTTTTTCACCATCTCGAGACAGATGGTGCCTGTTTCGCTTTCCAGCTCGATCTCGTCAAAGATGGAGCGCCGGATCAGCCGGAAGTCGCAGTCCACGTCCCGCAGCTTGAAGCCGAAAGCGAGCTGGACAAAATGATGGTACAGGCGACCGATGATGCGCCGGCTCAACGGGTCGTGACGCGTGATCTTGTAACCGTTGACCACGTCCACGTCGTCGTCCAGCGCGGCCACGAGCGCGGCCAGTTCGCGGGGATCGTACTGGGCGTCGCCGTCGGTGTAAAAGAGCCACTCCTTGCTCGCGGCGGAAAAGCCGGTGCGCAGTGCCGCACCGTAGCCTTGGTTCTGGGGATGGTGGATGACGCGCAGTTCGGGGTAGCGGGTGGCCAGTTCCTCCAGCACGTCGGCCGTGTAATCAGCGCTCCCGTCGTTGACGACGACGACCTCGTAGTCATCGCTCACCTGGCGCATGGTCAAGAGCGCCGTCAGCACCATGCTGGGGATGGTGCCGCCATCGTTGTAGGCGGGGAAGAAAGCGGTCATGCTGGGAATGCGCTTCATTCGGTGTGTACTCTCCCTCCTTTCACACTGTGGATAGCGTTCTCAGGGCTTTCGCCGATCATGCTGCCCTGCGCAACGGGAGGAGTATATCATGAATGGCACATCCTGCAACCCACTGCCACCACAACGTCTATCCTGCCCCCCCTTTCGTTGACTCGATCACGCTGCCGTAGTGTACCTACAACGTTGCTTTCCCTGCTGCTCGCATCGGATCGCCAGATCCGATGCTTGGCCAGGCCAGTCCGGGGTAGTCGCGGATCTGGCGATCCGCTCCGAGCGTGTGTAGACGTCTCTTTTGGACAAAGTCACCTTGTGGTACTATAATTCATCGACGGATTTCAGAGTATTCCTATGGATCATTCCAAAGACTCACCGCGCTTCGCATCCTGCCGATGTAAGATCGGGCCGTGGCTGGAACCGGCGCTATGGCTGGTGCTCTTGATCGTCCCGCTGGCCATCGGGCTGGCGTGGGGCACTTTTCTCGACGGCAGCGCGTACGTCACGTTCCGGCACGCCCGCAACCTGGCCGCAGGCGGACAAGCGCTGCTGACATCGCCTCTTTACGTGCTGGCACTATCACTGCTAGCCAGGCTAGGGGTTCCGTTACCGCAGGCGGGCCTGGTCCTGAGCGCACTGGGATGGGGGGCAGCAGTTGTAGCGATCTACAGTATCGGCAAGGCGATGCGCCGGCCGGTGGCTGCCGTGGTGTCGGCAGCGCTCGTCGCTTTCAGCCCACTCGTCGTGTCGACGCTGGGGACGGAGATCTCCTGGACAACAGCGTTGGCCGGGATCGCGGTCGCGTTGTCTGTGAAAAGACGGTTGACAGCCCAGGCCTGCGTGCTGGCCCTGATGCTGGGCACACACTTTGACTTGAGCACGCTGGCTTTGGCCACGCTGTTGTCGGTCGTCCAGTGGATCGAGCGACGGCGCTTCCCGGTGCTGCCCGGCCTGGTCCTGGCGGCTGCTGCCCTCGGGTGGGCGCTGACAGTCATTCCCTGTCAAGACCCCTCCTCCCCATTGGTCATTGGTCATTGGTCATTGGTCATTGATGATTGGTCATTGGTCATTGGCCACTGGTCACGCAGCATCCAGCGACTTGCGGACGAGAGCGAATTCTACTGGCTGTTTCTGCCATGCGTGGGGGCAGGGCTGCTTGCCACGGAGCGCAAGTCCCTGTGGGCCGGGTTGCTGTGGGGCGCGATTTCAACCTTGAGCGGTGGCGCGACAGCCAGGGCGATGATGGCCACGCTGGGACTGTTCCTGGCCGGCCTGGGCATTGACTGGGCCATCTCGTGGATTGAGACGCACGACGTCGTCCGCCTGGACCGGCTCACGCTGGCCGTGAGCCTGGCGCTCCTCGCCGGCCTGCCGCTGGGCATCGCCCAGGCGTCCTCGCTCCTGCAGCGCTACCCGTTGCGGCCAGTTGCCCGCCAGGCGCTCGAACAGCAGGCGGGGGACTGGCTGCGGGCGCACAGTGAACCCACGGCAACGGTCCTGGGCTCCGAGCGGGTTGGGTATCTGGCGGACCGCTCGACCTTCCCGTGGGATGGGGGCGAGAGCGACCAGGCGGCGTTGGCATCCCTGATCGAGACCCTGAGCGAGAACCCGCCCGAGTATTGCGTCGCTTTCAGGAGCATCGCCTGGGACCGCCTGACGCGGACGGCCTGGTTCCAGGATAGTTATGAACCCCTGGAGGAGTTCGAGTCCCCCTACGATGCCACGTCCCCCTTCACAATCTGGGGCCATCGCTTTCGCGCGCTTGATCCGGGGGAGTACCAGCCCGTGAACGTGCACCTGCCCGGCAAAGTAGACTGGGTGGGGTACAGGTATCAGCCAGATCGAATTCAGCCTGGCGGCGCCGTGCACGTGACCCTCCTGCTGCAGGCCACACAGCCCGTCACCGAACCGTTCCGGACGATCGTACGCGTGATCTCACCCCACGATGGCGTTGCCTGGGCGCAACAGGACATGATCACCCCTCACGACGTCCCGGCGGATTCGTGGCAACCCGGACAGGTGATCGCCGAGCAGTTTGTGCTGACGACGTCGACGGACATCTCCGTCGGCGCGTACCAGGTGAACGTGTCCGTGGCAACACCGGACTCGAGCCGCCTGTTGCCCATGTATCGACGCGACGACACGGCTGCGCTGGATCGAATCACGCTGGGGTACGTGGTCGTGCCCTGGCAAGGCAGCCTGGACACGACAAAGCCAGTGAGCGCCAGTTTTGGGGACCAGGTCAGCCTGTTGAGCTTCGAGTCGCCGGACAGCCTGTCACCTGGGGCTGAATTTGACGTGGTGCTGTATTGGGAAGCACTGCGACCACCAGAGGATGACTACGTCGTGTTCGTCCACCTGCTGGCTGCGGACGGCCAGCCTGTCGCCAGTCACGATGGGCCGCCGCTGGACGGGCGATACCCGACCACCGCGTGGCTCCCGGGAGACGTCGTGCCGCACGTCGTCCACGTGGCGCTCGACCCCCAGACGCCGGAGGGGACGTACCGTTTGCAGGTGGGCATGTACCAATGGCCCAGCATGGAGCGGTTGCCGGTTTGGGACAGCGAGGGCGTAGAGCAAACGGATCGCGTCGTCGTCCTGCAACCGATCGAGGTGCACTAGTCAGCCCAGAGCGGCCAACAGGCCACGGACGTATTTCGAATTGCGACTGCGCAACACGGGGAAGCGGGCGGCCACGTCCTGCAACCGCTCGGCATGTTCCTGCCCGGTCTTGATCTCGATCACGACGGCATCCGCAATCGGAAGCCGGACGCGCAGGTTGGGACGGGGTGAAAGTCGCTGGTCGTAGGCAGCCTGGCTCAAGTCCAGCGTGACCCGTATAGCACCGTCCGGGGTGACGTAATACTCGCGCTGGTAGTGGGTGAGCAGTGTGGGTTGATCCACTGTCTGCAGCAGCGCCCGCCATTCCGGCCCCGCGTGGGCGCGGATCGTCCCCAGGATCTGCGTCCACGGCAACGCCAGGTCCAGTCGGCACGGCAGCAAGTATCGCTTTTTCCGGCCCAGCAGGTTGCGCTTCTGTTTGAGCTCGAGCAAGGGCTGAATGTCCGTCAACACGTCGCCGTACCAGCGCAGCCGCAGCTTTTGACGGGCGCAAAGCCCCTCCAGATTGCCGTTCAAGCTGCTCAGGTGCAGCGTGTCCAGATACAGGCTGTTGACCTGGCGCGGCGGATACGCCACGACAAATCCCGCCGGGTGCAGCCGTATCCACGACCGCGCCTGCGCCAGCCTGTGTGGTTCACAGACGAGCTTGATCTCGTAGCGCAGATCGGAATCGGGATCCAGAATTTTGAGCTCTTCACGGTCCACGACTTCTCCCCCCCAAATCTCCAAATCTTAAATCTGCAAATCTCAAATCCTCACGCCCTCATTCTGCATGGCCCATAGTGAAAACGTCGGGGTAGCCGCGCCGGGCCAGCGTCAGGTGCGTGGTTGAGAGGCCGAGGATGCGAGTGGCGACCTGAATATCCAACTCCTGCATAAAGTCGAGCTCGTCGTCCAGGCGTTGAATCTCGGCCAGTGGTACGTCAAAGTGAGCGTAGCGAACCACCGGCGTCCTGGCTGCGTCAAACGCGCGGAGGACCACGCCGCTCACGTGATCGGTCAGCAGGTCGGCCGATTCGTCCTGCAACCACTGGCGATTCGCCGGCAGATTCGTCGCTCCGTGCACGTCAAAGCCCACGATCTCCACGGGCAGATTCAAGACGTTTGCCACGTCGATGCGCAGCGTCCCGCTGGTGGTCAGCTCAGGCGATCCCAGGTAGGCAAAAACCGGCTGCACGGGCTCGAGAGAACGTCGCATTTGCTCCTGGCGACTGCGCAATTGGTCCCACGGCGGCAGAAGTTCCTGGTGTTCGGCGCTGATCGCCTGCCGCAACCGTCGGAACTCGGGCTCCAACTCGGCCTGTAACTGGTCCAGGTACTCGGGCTGGCTGATGCGCCAGGCCTCCTGGACGTAGGCGGCCTGCAGGCCCGGGTCGTCGTAGGTGGCGGCCAGCGAGAGACGCGCGTCGGAACCCAGCGCGTCTCCGTTAAAGCCAATCGGCTCCAACCGGGCGGAGGTGGGGTTATAGTAGTAGCGCAGGTTGACCAGCGACGTGCCCCGAGTCGCACCCCACAGGTCAACCAGGGCCAGGAAGCGCCCGTATCGTGCGACGTCGAACACCTCCCAGGCCTGGAGTTCCCCCGCCTGGAGCGCGCGCAACAGGCCAATCGCGGCGTCTTTTTGCGCAGATAGATCGGGATCGCGGGCGATCGCCGCATCGCGAAAAGGATCGACCTCAAAGTACTGAAAGTCGGTGGCCGAGAGATTGGCGATGGGGTCGGCGTAGGCGGCCTGTGCATCCCCCTGGAAATGAGCGATCGATTCCCACAGCAAGTCAGCGTCGAACTCGACGATGACCCCCGCGGGCCGTCCCTGCGCCGCCAGCAATGGGTCGGCAAATCCCTCTTGCACCGCATAGATGCCCCGATCATCCCCGTTAAAGATCAGGCGCACGAAGCGATAGCGGGCGGCCAGAACACCCTCGCGCTCCAGCGCACGCGCAAACGCCCATTCGTTGAGCCAATTGTTCACCGCCGGATCCAGGAGGTAGAGCCGCTGCATGTCGAAAAGCTGCTGACCACCTCGCGTGCGCACCTCAAAGCCCCATTTCTCATCCTCGCCCAGGTGATCGGCGGGGCCGGGCAGCAACCGCATCCTGATCGGGACGGTCGAGTCGTTCAGACGGACGGTGGCGGTCATAAAGTCCTGCGCCGATGGGATATACACGCCCGCCTGTAACGCGGCCTCTCGCTGATCCAGAATGCCATCGTAGGAGGAGAAGTTCATGTCGACGACCAGCGTGGGCAGATCTCCGGCAGGGGCCATCGACCGGGCCACCCGATCCGGTAGTGACCGCAGATCGTGGAGCACCGCTCGCCACTCCTGGTTGCCGGCGATCCAGCCGATGACAAACACGAGGACGAGCACGCCGAACCACCCCAGGTTTCGACGGAGGAAATTTGGAGTCTTGGTGAGCCGCTGTTGGCCGATCTTCATCGTCAGCCACCCAAGGTGTTATCTTGTTCGACGAAACTGCATTCGCACGCCGGGAAGTGGGTCGCTATGTCGTCCATCAAGGCGGTCAACGCGCCGTCGCTCGGGCAAGCGATCAGATACGTGGCCTGGAGGGTCGCGTCGCTGCGGTCCAACCGGCGCAGGTCAGCGGACTCGACGTGCTTGAGCAGCACCTGGTTGATCTGGGCGAAAGAGTTCTCCGAGGATGGAACCAGCAGATTCAGATACAGGTTGTTCTTCTGGGGATGGGGCACGACGAATGTGCGGGCAAGCAGATAGCCCAGGATCACCAGTATCGCCACGACGGTGGGCAGACGTTGGTCGGCGCCCAGCCCCAGGCCGACGGCGATCGCTATAAACAGGTAGATCAATTCCTCGGGCTCTTTGATCGCGGTTCGAAAGCGGACGATCGAAAGCGCGCCAACCAGACCCAAGGACAGCGCCAGCGAGGACTTGACGACGGAGATGACGAGCACCGTCGTCAGGGCCAACACGGGCAGGACCTGGGCGAACTGGGCGCGATTCGATAGCGACCTGCCATATCGCGTGTAGAACCACGCCAGCACACTCGAGAGCAGGATGCTCAACAACAGGTTCATCGCCAGCGCAGTGAGCGAGAGGGGTGCGGGAGCTGTAAGACCGAGCAAGTTATCCATCAAAACCTCCTAGTTCGCGCGCCTGGGTATCCGGCGCGCGTTTAAGTATAGCACCGCCATTCCAGCCAGGGCCAACCCCCAGGTTGGCATCTGGCTGCGCGTCTGTTCGCCAGGCTGTGCGTCGGCGGGAGTGGGCGCGGGCCACACGCCGTCGGTCAGCACGCCAAAGGACGCTGGTGTGACGGCGGTGCCTTCCGCCACGAAGGCGATGCCCTGATCATCGCCGAATGTCCCCGTGGGGCCGGGAGCCAGGAGCACCAGGTTGTCGTCCGGTCCCAGGTTGAAGCCGGGATCGGTTTCGGTATCCAGATGGCCATTGCCCGCGTACAGGACCATCCGCCGGTCCCACGTGCCCAGGTCGTCCTCAGGCAGGCTGGCACCTGCCTGAGCGACGGTGTGAGTGACGACGACCCGGATCGTCGTACCACGAGGCACGCGGGCAAAGGCCGGGTGGTCGGCGAAAATCAGCGAGCCCTCGTCCGTCGCGGTCTTGGTGTCGTTGTCGGTCACGCGCCAGCCGCGCAGGTCGACGCCACCCGGGCGCGTCACCAGCAGCTCGAACCGGTCCCCCGCGAGGTGACTGTCCTCACCCATGCGGTACGTCGTAACGATCACGTCGCCCGGCCGGGGCGCATCGTCCCCCACCGCCTCGAAGCGTGGCGCGAGTGTCTGCGTGATGTCGACGGTCAGCGTGATCACGGGGGTTTGCGGGAGATCGAGCGGATCCCAGCCAGCGAAGCGGTAGCCCGGCGCGGGCACGGCCACGACCTGGACAGGCAGGCCCTGGAAGTAGACGCCCTGCCACGGCAGGTCCGGCACGAGGACCCCATTGACGGCGACGGAGCCAGACCCGCTGGCCGGCGGATTGAAGGCGAGTATTGCGGTGCCATTCAGGTCAAAGGTTTCGACCATGTGCTGCCGGAAAAAGTCCGGCCGGTGGCGGGCAAAGTCGCGCAGTTCCTGGACGTTGAGCGTCCAGTCGGACGAGCCCGGCCAACGGGCCGTTTCGTAGGCGATGTCCGGCAGAAGCTCGGCGGCCAGCACGTCGACGTGACCGATGACCGACCGGGGCGCAAGCGTGGTGTTGAGCACATCGGCGGCGCGGGAGAGGAACCGCTCGTGGAACGCCGGGTTCTCCAGCAGCTTGCGGAACAGGAGCGTATCGCGTCCACCCGTGTCCGCGTTGTCCTCGGCCAGCGCCTGTTCCAGGAAATTCGTGTGCGCGTAACCCGGGAACGCGCCAAAGCTGTTATCGCTGTCCCAAAACATCCACTGCCAGCGGCCGCCCTGCACGCGGGGGCGAAACAGGTGCATGTTGTTGTGTGGCCAGTCGATGTTGACCGCATAGATCTGGAGGACGTTGTAGTCGATAAAGTTCGCTACGTCCACCTGGCTCTGCACGTAGGCATAGTTGGCCGGATCTGCCAGGTCGTGGGCGTCGACGAACTGCAGCAGGTGATCCCAGTGTTCGCTGTCCCCCATGGGGATCGCCCGCCGTTCAGGTGATCCAGGCGCTTCCAGGAAGTCGGCCGCCTCGACGCCATAGTGGTCGGCCAGGAAATAGCGGTCTATGCGCTCGCGGATCTGATAGATCCCCCACGGCTCGCCATTGATGAACAGCAGGGTGGGTTGGCTGTGGGTGGCGTATCCGCCGAGTTCAAACGCCAGCCGGGCGGTCAACTGGTTGCGCATGAGCGTCCAGTTGATGTCGGGACAGTTCGGCCAATCTTGCCCGCCGCTGTGCAAGATCAGTCGCTTGAACGAGCGCACCTCGCTGCCGGCGAACAAGGGATACTCGAGCCGGCTGGCCCCATACTCCTGGCGAAAATAGAGCCGCAGCGACTTTTTGTGGAACCCACGGCTCAACTTGCCGTGGATCCGCAGCCCGGCCGGGACGTGGAACCCCGAATGGCGGTCCTCGTCCACGTAGGTGACGTCCACCGGCCGCTCCCACGCATCCCCTCTCTGGCGAGGATTGGCATAGATGCCACGCTCTGAATCCCACAGGTCGTCGGGGTCCACGATCAGCGACATCATCGGCAACGTCGCCGGCACGCCGACGAAATACGACGCGCTGGCGACGGGCCCCAGCCTGCCATCGGGCAGGACGGCGCGAGCGCGAACGACGGTGACGGCCGGCGTCGCTGCGCTCATGTGAATGGGTTGGGCGTACGTCACCCCGGCTGCACGGGTGGGCAGACTGCCGTCAAGCGTGAATATCACGCCGCCTTGCTCACCGGCGCTTTGCTCACCAGCGCCGAGATCGGGGGCCCGAATCTCGAGTCGAATGTCCCGGTCGTAGGTGCCGCCGGGAAGCGAAAACGTCGGCGCCAGCCCGGACGCCGCCTCGACAGGCTGCTGGTGGACGGCGAACGTCTGGACGAGATATAGCGCCACCAGCGCCAGAACCGTGAACAAGCTGATCCACAGATGTGGCGCGTGTGCCCGCCGTTTAAAAGTCTGAGGTATACTGGTATTCATTCGCTCAGTGCATCGTCGGCTTGAGCCGCACTGGCAGGTATCTGCCGGCGACGTCGGCCCTGCCTGGGGAGGGCGTGCCAAACGTGATCCAACGGTCCCCCCCGTTCGGATAGCGGCGCTCCGACGCGTCAGCCGTCTGCGGCCCAAAGGTGTGCGTATCGATCGGTTGGTTGCCAGTCGCGTCGACGTCGAACAGGCCGATGCTTTCGCCGTTCCGGCTCAGCTTAAAGTTGGCGTGGAACGGCCCCTGTTCGGGGTCGTCGTCGGCGTAGAAAAGGACGAAACCGCCCGCTGGAACGACGAGGCCAGCGCTGATCCTGAACTTGAACGGGTCGGCCAGATCGTCGGTCAGGTACTTGCCAGCCAGGTCTATGGGAACTGGACCTGGATTGTGCAGCTCGATCCAGTCCGGGAACTCTTCGGGCTCATCGGGGTCCTCCAGGACGGTCTGGTTGTCCGCCAGAACCTCGTTGATGACCACGGGTGGTGGCCGGTACCCAACCAGGTAGCCGTGCGTGTCGGCCGGTGCCCTCAGCGGGCCGGTGACCGATAGCCCCCAGGCGTCTTCGGCCTGCACGTAATAGGCCACGCGCGTGGCGTCTGATTGGGCGGGGACCCTCGCAGAGTAGACGCCGCATCCTGCAAGCATTCCGGCAGGCATACCTGCGAGCCTTTCCGCAGGCGTTCCTGCGGGTCTTCCCGCAGGCATCATCGGCACCGCCACAAAGACACCCCCGGCGCTGTACCAGAGCGTAGCCGTGATCACGGCCATGCCGCCATCAACCGTGGCAGTGACCGTCACCTCGTCAGACGCCGAGGGAAACGGCGGCGTATGCACGACGTTCGGGGTGGCGGGTAGCCTACCGCACGGACCGTTGGCCGCGCCCGGCGTTGGGAAGGTAAAAGACGTCCACGTGACACTGCCATCGGGGCAACGGCCAACGGAACCATCGGCGGGCTGCGGGCCGAACGTATAGGTATCCAGCGGCCGGTTACCCGCGGCGTCGACGTCGCACAGCCCCACACTCTCGCCGTTCTTGCTCAGCCTGAAATTGGTGTGAAGCGGTCCCTGTTCGGGATCACCGTCGGCGTAAAAGACCAGAAAACCACCCGCCGAGATCGTGGTCCCGCTGGCAATTTGGAATTTGCCTGCATTGTCCAGGTCGTCGGTCAGGTATCGCCCTCCCAGATCCACCGCACCAGGACCCGGGTTATACAGCTCGATCCAGTCGGGAAACTCCCCCGGTTCGTCCGCGTCCCCCCACACAGTCTCGTTGTCGGCCATCAGCTCATTGATGAGCAGGACGGGCGGCTGGTAACCCACGATGGTCTCGTGGAAGCGATCCGGCGCACCCGGCGGATCGGTGCTCACCTGCCCATCGTCGTCCCCGGCGGCGACATAGTACGCGATCAGGCTCCCGTCGGGTTGGGGCGGGATTTGAGCCGTGTACAGGTCCCCCCGCACGTTGGCCATGTCCACCTGTACAAAGCCGCTGGCCGTACCGCTGTAGAAAAGGGTAGCCGTCCGCAGCACGCCGTCGTCCGTGATGTGGGCCGTGACGGTTACCGGTTCAGAGGACGTGGGCAGCAGGGGGCTATGGGCCGTGCCGGCTATGACCGGAGGGAGTAGCCGGTTGGAGCGACCGGGGGTGGGGACGTGAAACGGGACCCAGTCGTCCACGCCATCGGGACAGCGGCCCTCCGAGACGCCGGCCGCCTGAACGCCAAAGGTGCGCGCGTCGATCTGCTCCGTTCCGCTAAAGATGGCGATCTGCCCGCCGCGTCTGTCTAACTGCAAGTCCGTGTGCAGCGGCCCCTGTCCCGGGTCACCATCAGCGAAGAACGTGACGAACCCACCGGCCGGGACAGTAATCCCGTCTGTAATCCGAAACCTGGTCGGATCACCCGGGTCGTCCGTCACGGCCATCCCCGAAAGATCCACCGTTTCCAATCCCGCGTTATAGATCTCGAACCAGGCGGGGAACTTCCCTGGATCGTCGGTGTCCTCCAGGACGGTCTGGTTGCTCGCCAGAACCTCGTTGATCGCGAGATAGGGTCGTTCGGCCGGGCAGTATGCCGGTATCTCACCCCGCAAGAACTTTATGCGGTCGGTGACGTATGCCTCGAGTTCGCGGGGAGCGGCCGTGAACCAGTCGTCGTTCTCCCACCCGTGCTTGCGCCAGTCGCGCAGGCCATCCTGCTCGATCGCGGCGTACGTGGCGTCGATCAGGGGATGCATCGCTGCATCCGAGTAGATCGTATCCATGAACTCGGCCAGGCGGTGGCAATAGGTGGCGCGGAACTGGGGGACGTCCAACACGCGGGTCAGAAGCAAGTTCGTCACCCAGTTCCAGATGGGGGACGCCGGGGTACCCCGGTCAATGGGCGTGTCCGGAGGAAGCTCGTGCCAATCGTCGCTGGGGTGGAAGGCATGATCGAGGTCATAGGGCACCAGCGTCCACCGATCGGCCGCCAGGTCGTGGAGCAGGTAGGCGTTGTGGGAGCTAAAGTCGTTGTTGCTCGTGAGGATGATGATCGCGTAATAATCCAGGTACGCGGCCACGTCAAAGACGCGCGCCAGCTCGTAGGCGAACGTCTCGTCCGGCGCGTCATTTATGAGCTCGATGAAGGCGATGATGTCCGCGTAGCCGGTGTCCGTGTTGGTCTTTTTGTCAAAGGCCTGGTGGTAGGCATCCTCGGAAGGCTGCCGCATGGAAAAGTCCATGAACTCGGTCTCGACGGCCTTGTAGACGCTGACCGTGGGATCGCGCCCGATGCGCTCCAGAAAGCCCTCGTCCACCTGCTCGGCGCGGGTGTAGACCCCCCAGTACTCCCCGTTGATCGCCAGCAGCACGTGTTCGGCCTGAGGTGTTTGTATGCCGGCCGCTTCAAACACGGCGGTCGCCAGCTTGCTGCGCATCAACGACGGGTCCAGGTAATCGGCCCGGAGGTTGATCTCACCCTGGCCCGGAAATGGAGAGTCGTCGAGAAACCGGATCTTCCACGATTTCTTGTTGTGGTAGCGTCCCCAGTTGCCCCGGTACCGGACCTCGACGGCGTAGGGCCGGCCCTCGTAGACAAAGTTGGCGCTCACCTCGTCGTAGGTCCACGGATCGTCGTATAGCGCGAGCAGGCTTTCGGGCGGCAGATCGAGGTGGTAATAGGGGAGCGTGGCGTCGGCCTCGTCCAGCGCGACGGCGGACTGATCGGGCGACGGATCGCTCTCGTTGCCGTACACGTCCACCACGCTGATGCGATAATAGTACGGAACGTGGGTCGCGGTGACGACGTCCTGGTAGCGAGAGAGGTAGGTCGGTTCGGCGGTGAGGCGCGTGGGGGTCCCATCGGGCGACCTGGCCCGGTAGACGTGGTAGCCATCCAGGTCGTCCTCCGGGCTGTCGGCCCAGTCGAGCAGGACGGCGTCGTAACTGCTCGTGGCCGTCAGACCGGCGGGCGGGACGGGCGCGATCGCGTCGGGAGAGCGGGCCTCCACCTCGATGGCAGCCAGGCGGGGTTCGCCAAACACGGGCGTGGCGGTCACGTTGAGCTCACCGTCCGTCACAGTCACGGCAAAACGGCGCACGAGGACGTAATTGCGCCCCACCCGGGCAAAGATGTTGAAATCGTCGAGCACGGTCTGTCCCTCGATCGTCACGTCAAAGATCGTGTACGCGGGGCCATGCTCCTCCAGGACGGCCATTTCGCTAAAGTGCAGCGTGACCAGGTAGCCGCCGTTGGGAATCGTGCTGAAGCGGTACTCTTGCCAATTGCGGCGCTGGTTCTCATACAGGAGCTTGTCCGGGGTGCCACCGGAGGGAAATCTCCCGTACACCGTGTAGCCGCCGATGTATCCCGCCTGCGTCTCGGGCGTCCACTCCTGGTCGGGCAGGTACACGCGGCCGTCCTGAGCCGTGTAGGGTTGGTCGGTTCCCACGTTCAGGCGGATGGGCAACGGCGGCGATGCCTGGGCGGCAGTCTCGCCGGACATCATAAGCGCCAGCGCCAGCCCCAGAGCTAGCGCGATGAGAAGTCTCGTCATCTGGATATTCACGCGTGGTCCTGGCCGTTCTCGCTTCGGCGTGCAGTATAATTGACTTCAGTCGAAAGTCAAGACTCGGCGGCCGTCGACTTTTCCACGGTATCTGTTACGGCGCTGGCGTTAGTGTTTCTAATTATTCACCCAATTGTGATCAAATCTTAACACAAACCGCCACATTTTGTGGTATAATCTGGCTGTGTAGGACAGACAGGGTTTCGCCAATAGTTCGGATATACAGGCGCCCTGTTGACCGCTGGGCAGGTTGCCGGAAGCCGAGGGTTCGAATCCCTCGGTGGCGGTCAACAGGGCGTCGTTTTTTGCGAGCCACTGCCCCAAATACCCCACGCTCCCGATCGTGTCTTTGCCCCCGTCTCGTAAGATGTTATAATCTACCTCGATGCGCTTCCAGAATCACTCTGTACTCTGCCACCCAAAGCGCACCGCCGGCTCTACTGGGAACCGGCCCAACTGAGTCGGCCACTTCAGGTTGCATCCCTGGAGTGACTCGTCGAGCGGCTGGCTCCACCGACCACGGTGCCCGTCGGTGCCCAACAGAGGGTACGCATTCGTAAAGGGAGACCGTTTGAATGAGCGAGAGGAAAGATCAATCTCAACTCCTGCAGACCATCGTGGGAATTATCATCGAGGAGGCCAATCCAGAACAGGTCATCCTGTTTGGTTCCAGGGCAAAAGGGACAGCGCAAGAGGAAAGCGACTATGATTTCCTGGTGGTGGTACGAGGTATCCAGAACGAACGGGAAATCTCCCGCCGCATCTATCGCGCCCTGCTAGAAAGGAGGACTGGTGTGGCGGTCGATGTGATAGTAGTTGACGTGGGAACTCTGGAACGGCACCGGGAAAGCCCCTACTTCGTCTACCACCAGGCACTACGGGAAGGGAGAGTGTTCTATGACCACGGAGGAATATGAAAGAGCTCTGAAACTGGCAGAGAGGGTTTTGCATTGGACCAGGTCGCAGGTCAAGGAGAGCGGAGAGGGGCGCTGACGACGATGCGCTCCAAGGAAGAACGGAGGCCAAAAGATGGCCATCAGCAAAGAGATACGAGACAACTTACTGGTCTACCAGAAGAACGAGATCACCGAGCATCACATCTACAGCAGGTTGGCACGAACGATCAAATCTCTTGAAAACAGGCGCATTCTGGAAGAGATCGCCGACGACGAACTCCGGCACTATCGAGATTGGCGGACGCATACACAGCAGGACGCGAAACCTGACAAATGGAAGATCTGGAAATACTACCTGATCAGTCGCATCTTTGGGTTCACGTTCGGGATCAAGCTCATGGAGCGGGGCGAGGAGGACGCCCAGGACAACTACGAACAACTGCGCGGGACGATCGCAGAGGCGGACGCCATCATTCAGGACGAAAACGATCACGAGGAGGCGTTGATCGCGCTCCTGGACGAGGAACGGCTGCGCTACACCGGCTCAATCGTGCTGGGGTTGAACGACGCGCTGGTGGAACTGACCGGCGCGCTGGCCGGTCTCACGCTGGCGCTCCAGAACACGAGACTGATCGCGCTGACTGGCCTGATCACGGGCATCGCCGCGGCCCTGTCCATGGCGGCATCGGAATACCTCTCCATACAGACCGAGGAGACGACCAAGAACCCTGTGAGAGCGTCGATCTACACCGGCAGCGCCTACGTCGTGACCGTGATGATTCTGATCCTGCCGTATTTGCTGTTGGAGAACTTTTACGTGTGTTTGATGTGCACGCTGGTCGCTGCGGTCCTGATCATCTTCTTCTTCAACTATTACATCTCCGTGGCGAAGGACGTGCCGTTCAAGCGGCGTTTCCTCGAGATGACCGGCCTGAGCCTGGGCGTGGCCACGTTGAGCTTTTTCATCGGCTTTGTGATTCGTGCTTTCTTGGGAGTGGACGTCTGAAATCAAAATGGACATCTATCAGTTTCTTACTGACCACAACATCGCATACGAGCGCCACGACCACCCCCCCGTGTTCACCTGCGAGGAGGCGGAGCAGTTGGTCCCACCCATGCCGGGGGCCAAGACCAAGAACCTGTTCCTGCGCGACCGGAAGGGCCGACGCCACTTTCTCGTGGTCGTCGGATACGAGAAAGCGGTGGATCTGAAGGCGCTATCCCCGCTCCTCGGCGTCAGCAAGCTGGGCTTTGCCTCGCCGGCGCGCTTGCAGAGATACCTGGGCGTGGACCCCGGAGCGGTCTCGATCCTGGGGTTGGTGAACGACTCGAACCAGGACGTGGAGGTGATCGTGGACAAAGACCTGTGGGGCGCGGAGGTTTTTCGCTGCCATCCGCTGGTGAACACGAGCACGTTGGCCATCCCGCGGGACGGCGTCCGGCGTTTCATAGAGATCACGGGACATCGACTTCGCATCCTCGACGTCCCCGGCAGGCGCTGAAACGGCCGGATTTGGGAGGGATGGTCAAGCCAACTGGAGACGGATGATCGAGAGAGACTTTGACGTAGCCTACTGTGAGAGACCGTTTGAGATCACGCTTGGACGACCCAAACGCAGGGTTTTCATTTCAGGGGAGCAAATCGGCGCCCGCCTGGTGTCCGATTTTCCCCAGCCTGAGGACGCCAAAGCCGCCTACCTCCAGGCGGCTTCTGCGGAGAGGTTGACGCTGCCCCGGGCTTCGTTGGATGCCGTGTTGACCGACCCTCCCTACTTTGCCAACGTCCAGTACGCCGAGTTGATGGATTTCTGCTACGTCTGGCTCAGGAGGCACCTGGGCGACGAGGTTCCGGCCTTTCGGCTCGCCTCCACGCGGGCAGAGGAAGAATTGACGGTCAACCTGACCGAGGGGCGCGACATCACCCACTTTACCGCAGGGTTGAGCCGGGTGTTTGCGACCTTCACACAGGCTCTCAAGCCAGGAAGGCCGTTCGCCTTCACCTATCACCACAACGACGTCCAGGCATATCTTCCCATCGCCGTCGCCCTGCTCGACGCCGGGTTGGCCTGCACGGCCACGCTGCCATGTCCGGCCGAGATGGGCGCCTCTATCCACATCAACGGCACCCAGTCGTCGGTGATGGACACCATCTTCGTCTGCCGGACGACCGGCACAATTCAGGCCAGCCAGTTCGACACGAGCCAGGAATCCCTGGAGCGAATGGTACAGGCCGACCTGGAGAAACTGCAGATGGCCGGACTGACGCCGACAGCGGGGGACGCTCGTTGTTTGATGTTCGGGCACCTCGTTCGCCTGGCCGTGTGGCACCTGCGCTCCACCTGGCGGGACGACGTACCTGTCGCGGACAAACTGGAGCAGGTCAAGATGGCGTTGCAGCGGATCTACCCGCTAGACCTGCTCCAAACGTCAGGTGCCAGGCACTTGTGAGCCATTTTGAGGCCAGAGACGGCTTCGACAAGCAACTGTTTTTGGCCCTGAATTGGCTAGAAAAGTGCCTGGCACCTGGATTTGCCACCTGGCAATTCTCGCTTGACAAGCCGGGCGGATTTGTGGTACACTGTGAGCAGGCATCCGCTCAGATTACCGCGTGTGCCAGGAGGGCGGCGATGAGAGGACAGATCGAATCCCTGCTGGAGCGGGGGATCGAGGCCGCCCGGGCGGGCGAGGAGAGGCGGGCCCACGACATTCTCATTCACGTCATTGAACTGGACCAGCGCAACGAGAAAGCCTGGCTGTGGCTCAGCTCGGTCGTCGAGACCACAGCCGACAGGATCGTGTGTCTGGAGAACGTCCTGACCGTCAACCCGGACAATACGTACGCGGCCGCAGGACTCCAGCAACTGCGCGGGCAGCCGCTGGACAGCATGGCCCCACGCTCGCTGCTCCCCCGTCTGGGTGGCCCCCGGGAACCGGACCAGGTGGCTCGGAGAGCCGCCGCCGTTCCCCCCGCTCCTACAGCCGACCGTGTGTGCCCACGCTGCGGCCTCCGCAATCCCGGCTGGGCCTATCTGTGCGACCGGTGTGGCGCTGACCTGCGCCCCGTGGACGTGCGCGATGCGCTCGGGCTGGGCTCCAGGCCGCGTGGGCGCAGCTTCGTCACGCTGGTGGCGGCGTGGGCGACGGCGTTCACCGCGCACCGGCGGTGGGCCTTCCTGCCGGAGGTCGAGCTGGCATCCTGGGGGCGCAGCCTGGCGGCGCTGGTGATGGCCGTGCTCTGCACCTCGGCCTGTCGTGCGCTGACGACCGTGGCGCTGCGGTTGTGGGTCGGCGGGGGCAGGCCGGGAATCCAGATCGCGACGATCGCGCTCCGCTGTGCGGCCGCGACGCTGAAGCCGGCGCTACTGTTGGCGCTGGCCTACGTGCCAGTGGCGCTTTTGGCCTGGGTGGGCGCATGGCTGGTGGGCGGCCGGCAGCGATTCAAGACGCACGTCCACCTGCTAGCCGTGGCCTTCTCGGCCTGGGTCGTGCTGATCGCGCTGCTGGCCTCGCTCGCCACGTTCTTGCCCCACCTGTTGGACAGGCGGCGCTTCGATCTGCTCCTCAGCGCAACGCCGGTCCTGATCGGCGTGGTGGTCGGCCTGATGGGGATCACCTGGCTGACGCAGGCCGTCCGGACGGCGTACCGCCTGCCAGCGACGCGCGCATTCCTGGTCACACTCCTGGTGACGGCGCTGGGTGCTGCCCTCCTGTTTGGCCTCGACCTGTTCGGCGGCGAGCGGTTCGCCGGACTCCTGGGCACGCTGGCGCTGCTTTTTCTGCCCTGGCCCGGCTGCGGGGCCTGATGAGCTCCTCAACGACCGGCTTCCCATGATGGTCAATCCGCTTTCCGCCCCGGACTTGTGAGCTCAGCCGGGCCGTCGAGACGCGCTCGGTCGAGCCACTACCGCCAGCGCCTGGCCGTGCTCCGAAAGAGCGCGACGGATCTCGCGCTTGACTTTGATTTCTAATCGTGCTAAACTCACATTTGTTCGATCTGTTCCGACTTGTCGTACCTGTCGAGAAAGGAGGTGATCGGCCGGGTGTGACACGTGCATTCTCGCAATTCTCACGTGTGTATCAAATTAACTGCCACTCAAAAGAAGAAGGAGAGAAAACGATGAAGACAACCAAGATACTGCCCCTGATGATAACTCTGGCACTGGTGGTAACGATGGTGGCCGCCTGTGCCCCTCCTGCCGCGCCGACCGAGGCGCCGGCGCCAACCGAGGCTCCGCCAACTGAGGTTCCGCCAACCGAGGCCCCGCCGGAGGCGGAGTATGACCTGGAGGGCCGCGAGGTGAACATCGCCGTCGAGAACGCCTACCCGCCCTTCAACTACATCGACGAAGCGACCAGTGAGGCGATGGGGTGGGACTATGACGCCTGCCGTGCCATCTGCGAGGTGCTCAACTGCACCCCCGTCTTCGTCGAGGCTGCCTGGGAGGGCATCTTCGAGGCCACCGCCGCCGGCGAGTACGACATGGTGGCGGACGGCGTCACCATCACCCCGGAGCGGGACGAGATCGTGGATTTCTCGATCCCCTACGTCGTCATCCGCCAGGTGATCCTCGTTCGCGCGGACGAGACGGATATCGTGGACGAGGCCAGCCTGGTGGCCAGCGGTGCCCCCGTCGGCACCCAGATCGGCACCACCAACGAGGCCGTGGCGATCGAGTTGGTGGGCGAGGACCGGGTGCAGAGCTTTGACACCTTCGACCTGCCCGTCCAGGCGCTCATGGCCGGGGACGTGGACGCGGTGATCATCGACGAGGAGGCGGCCAAGGGGTTCGTGGAGCAGAACCCGGACGCGATCATGGTCGTGGGTGATCCGCTGACCGGGGAGGAGGAACTGGGCTTTGTGTTCCCGCCCGGCAGCGACCTGGTCGAGCCGGTCAACTATGCCCTTCAGGTGCTCCAGGAGAACGGCACGCTCGACGCCCTCTACCAAAAGTTCTGGGGCGAGGAGGCGGCGGAGTACGACCTGGGCGGGCTCGAGGTGAACATCGCCGTCGAGAACGCCTACCCGCCCTTCAACTACATCGACGAAGCGACCAGTGAGGCGATGGGGTGGGACTATGACGCCTGCCGCGCCATCTGCGAGGTGCTCAACTGCACCCCCGTCTTCGTCGAGGCCGCATGGGAGGGCATCTTCGAGGCCACCGCCGCCGGCGAGTACGACATGGTGGCGGACGGCGTCACCATCACCCCGGAGCGGGACGAGATCGTGGACTTTTCGATCCCCTACGTCGTCATCCGCCAGGTGATCCTCGTTCGCGCGGACGAGACGGATATCGTGGACGAGGCCAGCCTGGTGGCCAGCGGTGCCCCCGTCGGCACCCAGATCGGCACCACCAACGAGGCCGTGGCGATCGAGTTGGTGGGCGAGGACCGGGTGCAGAGCTTTGACACCTTCGACCTGCCCGTCCAGGCGCTCATGGCCGGGGACGTGGACGCGGTGATCATCGACGAGGAGGCGGCCAAGGGGTTCGTGGAGCAGAACCCGGACGCGATCATGGTCGTGGGTGATCCGCTGACCGGGGAGGAGGAACTGGGCTTTGTGTTCCCGCCCGGCAGCGACCTGGTCGAGCCGGTCAACTATGCCCTTCAGGTGCTCCAGGAGAACGGCACGCTCGACGCCCTCTACCAAAAGTTCTGGGGCGAGGAGGCGGCGGAGTACGACCTGGGCGGGCTCGAGGTGAACATCGCCGTCGAGAACGCC
>Ga0307376_10001984_pt1 | contig 20763 bp, 14 predicted proteins | sample TR2MG_FD_202536 | JGI IMG/M metagenome (GOLD analysis project Ga0307376, IMG submission 202536) | Soil microbial communities from Risofladan, Vaasa, Finland - TR-2 | ecosystem: Environmental > Terrestrial > Soil > Coastal area > Acid sulfate soil | place: Finland: Risofladan, Vaasa | collected...
TGCAGATACACGCACTCCGAGAGCAGCGAGAAGCCGCCGCCGGCGATAGCGGCCCGGGCGGTCCGCAGGTCGTCCAGGAAGACCGTTTCGCTGAACGGCCGGTAGACGAGCTCGCCGACGACGAGGTCCTCCTTGAGGTCACGGCGCACGCCGTAGAGCCGGCAGGGCAGACCGGTCGCGTGCAGCGCCCGGACCAGGGTCTCGCTGCCGGCCGCTGTCTGATACACGAGGAGGTGCTCCTCTTGCTCCGCCTCGGCGGCGAGCACCGCCTCCCGCAGCACCGGCGCGACCAGCGTCGTCGCCGTGCGCCGCAGCGGCGGGCGGAAGAACGTGGGCACGATCGCGTGACGCAGGCCCGCGGCCTTCGTCCGCGCGATCTGCCGCGCCAGCTCGAAGTCGAGCGTCTCGTCGCCGATGATGCCCTCGTCGTGGCGGCAGCGGTCGAGCATCATGATGTTGTCGACGCTGATCGCCGGCACGCGCTCACGGCGCGCCACCGTGAGCACGAACGACTCGAAGTCGCTCACCACGACGTCCGGCTCGAAGTCGCGCGCGATCTGGTAGAAGCTCCGCACCTGCGCCGGCCAGCCGCTCATGGCGCCGCGCAGGTTCGTGACCACTGTCTCCCAGCGCCGGATGGCGTTGTCCTCATACGCGAGCGAGAACCCGAGGATCTCGCGCACCTGCGGGAAGTGCTGCGCCAGATAGTCGTGGGCGCGTCCGGAGGCGACGATGAGCACATCGTGCTCGCCGACGATATCGGCGAGGAAGGCGTGCGAGCGCGTGGCGTGGCCCATGCCCTCGCCCGCCACACCGTAGAGTATCCGCACGTCGCACTCCTTTCGTCGCGGTCGATCGTGCCGCAGCCGTACAGACTCTACCCGCTCGCGAGGTCCTCCGGCTGGTGACCGGAGGCGCTGCGCGGTAGTGTGCCCGCCGTGGACCAACCCCCGCAACTCGGCGCATTCTCCGCACGGCACCGAGCCGCCATCATCCTGATCCTGGGCGGCCTGTGGACGATCGGGTCATTCTCGACCGACCTCTACCTGCCGGCCATGCCCGCGGCGGCCGGCGACCTCGGCGCCTCGGCACAGGCGGTCGCGCTCAGCGTGACCACCTTCCTCGTCGGGCTCGCCCTCGGCCAGCTGCTCGCCGGCCCCCTCAGCGACAGCTATGGCCGGCGACCGACCTTGCTCGCCGGCCTCGTCGTGTTCACAGCGTCGGCGCTGGTCTGCGTCGTCGCGCCGTCGGTGGAGGTGCTCATCGTGACGCGCTTCGTCCAGGGCGTCGCTGGAGCGTTCGGCCTTGCCATCCCAAGCGCCGTCATCACCGATTACTCCCGAGGGCGCGAGGCCGCGCGTCTGTTCTCTCGCGTGGCCATCATCGGCGGCGTAGCGCCGATCGTGGCTCCGCTCATCGGGGCCCAACTGCTCATCCTGTCAGGCTGGCGCGGACCGTTCGTCGCGCTGACCGTGATCGGCCTGATCCTCACCGCGAGCGTCGCTATCGGGCTGCCCGAGAGCCTGCCCCGCGAGAGGCGCTCGTCGAGTGGCGCGCGCGCCGCGCTTCGCGCCATGGCCATGCTGACGCGCGATGTCGACTTCATGGGCTACACCATCACCAGCGCCCTCGTCTTCATCGCGTTCTTCGCGTACCTGACGGGCTCATCGTTCGTCTACCAGGAGGTCTACGGCCTGTCGGCGACGACCTACAGCTTGCTGTTCGCGCTGAACGCCGTCGGCATGCTGGCGGCCAGCCAGGTCAACCACCGGCTGCTGGCCCGGTTCTCCCCCCGAGGGCTGCTCGCGATCGCCCTCGTGGCGAACGCCCTCGCCGGCGTCACCGTCCTCGCCGTCGTGCTGGTCGGAGGACTCGGGATCTGGGCCTTGGCCGTGCCGTTCTTCGTCCTCGTGACGAGTCTGGGCTTCATCTTCCCGAACTCCACGGCGCTGGCCCTCTCCCTGCACCCTGAAGTCGCCGGTTCCGCGGCGGCCTATTTCGGCACCCTGCGCCTCGGGTTCGGCGCGCTGGCTACGCCCCTGATCGCGCTCGGCGGCTCGGTGAGAGTCCTCCCGATGGCGCTCGAGATCGCCCTGTCGGGGGTGGCCGCCCTGCTGCTGTTCGTCGTCGTCTCACGGCGCACCCGTGGCCAGCGTGTGCTGCTCGACCTCCCCGAGGAAGCCTCCGCGGACGTCCCCGTCGGCTGACCCTCACGCCAGCACCGCGCCTCCCCGGCGTGCCGCGCGGGTACACTGTCCCCAATGGCGGACACCCGGGAGGTGGCGGACGATGATCTGCGAGATCGCGAGGAAGCTCGAAGGCGAGGACCTCGAACGCATCCAATCCCTTGAGAACGACCTCGACCTCACCATCGTGGCCTTCTCGTGCCGGTCGCTCGACCCGGCGCGCGAGGAGAAGCTGCAGAAGATGATGGAGGAGATGGGGCCGCAGCTGCAGGCGCCGGCGGCCCAGCCCGACGACGACCAGCTCACGCGCATCCGCACGGCGGAGGAGGAGCTGGGCCTGGCGCTGGTCGCCGTCAGTCCGTCGGCTCAGTGAGCTGACGGTCGCGCGGGCGGAGGGGCTGCGCCGACCGCGACGTATATGTCCCCGCGTCACCTGTGCCCTCGGCTCAGGCCTTCGGATTCGGTGTCTTCACCACGAGGAAGCGGACGCGGGCAACGCTCTCGTTGCGGATCGCGTGCAGGTGGCCGGCGGCGCTGGGGACCAGCGTGTCCGGCCCCGCCGTCACTGACTCCCCTGCGATCTCCACGGTCGGCGTCCCCTCGAGGACGTAGAAGTGCGCATCCACCGGCGCCTTGTGTGGCTTGACCACCTCGCCCGGCTCCAGGGTGATCTGACTGACGACGACGTGCGGCGTCGAGTAGAGGTGCCGCACGTCCACGCCGTGCGGGTTGTCGGCCACGGGGATCTGGTCGGCGGTGATGGTCTGCATGGGGTCTCCGTTCGTCGGGAGCGGCCGCGAAGGGCCGAGATCGGTCACGTCAGAGATTCCCGCAACGCCCCGCGGAGAGTCTTGACGCTGGTCAACCGGGTGAGGCTAACGGGCGGGCGGCCCGTGAAAATCCTCCCTGCTCTGAGCACCGACCCTTGACGGTCCGCTCATATCACCTCTACACTGCGCCCCTAACGACTGCCGGACTGCTCGCTGTTCCGGCCGCGTGCGTCACGCAGTCCGGGCGTGTCGTTCATTCACTTGGGGAGGAAACTGTGAACAAGACCAGCAAGAGGCTCGTAGTCGCGCTCATCACGGTGTTGGCGCTCTCGCTCGGGACGGTGGCTATCGCCGCCTGCGGAGGCAGTGACGACGGTGGCGGCGACACGGGCGGCGCGCCGTTCAAGGTCGGCCTCGCCGCACCCTTCACCGGCGACTACGCCACCTACGGCGCGTCTCACAAGGCGGGCGCCGACATCGCCATGGCCGAGCTCAACGACGCCGGCGGGGTCAACGGCGGTCAGGTCTCCACGGAGATCGGCGACGACCTCGGCGACCCGAAACAGGCCGTGCTCGTGGCCCAGAAGTTCATCGACGACACCTCGATCGTCGTCGTCGATGGGCACATGTTCTCCGGCGCCACCATCGCCGCCGGCGCCAAGTACGAGAGCGCCGGCCTGCCCATGATCTCGCCGTCGGCGACCAACCCGGACATCACCGGTCTGGGCGCCTACATCTGGCGCGTGTGCATGACCGACGCGGTGCAGGGCGAAGGGCTCGCCACTTACAGCGTATCCACGCTGGGCAGCAAGAAGATCGCCATCATGTACGACAACTCCGACTACGGCCGCGGCCTTGCCGACGCATACGAGGCGGCCGTCAAGACCGCGCAGGGCACCGTCGTGGGCAAGGAGCAGTACGCGACCGGCGACACCGACTTCAAGGCCCAGCTGACCAAGCTCAAGGGCGCCGGTCCGGACCTTCTGTTCCTCTCCGGGTACTATCCGGAGGGCTCGAAGATCGCCCAGCAGGCCAGGGAGCTCGGCATGGACGTCCAGATGCTGGGTTCTGACGGCTACGCCTCCGACGAGCTCCCCAAGCTGGGCGGCGCGGCAGTCGAGGGCATGCTGCTCTCCACCTTCTTCGACTACACGAAGGAAGACCCGGCGGTCCAGAAGTTCGTGGACGCCTACAAGGCCGCCAACGATGGGGCCAACCCCGACTGGTTCGCGGCCAACTCCTACGATGTGATCATGCTGGCCGCCAAGGCAGCCGAGAACGCCGGCAGCAACGACCGCACCGCCATCAACGACGCGCTCGGCAGCATCGGCACGTATGAGGGCATCTCAGGCGCGGTCACGTTCGACGAGAACGGTGACGTCATCAAGCCGCTGCAGATCGTCGTGGTGCAGGACGGCGCCCTGGCCACCGCTCCACAGCAGCCGACAGAGTAGCGACCCTCACTGAGGCCTGGGGAGGGGCGAGTGGCACACTGCCACTCGCCCCTCCCCAGGCCGATGTGCAGCACCGACGGCGCGGACCCGAGGACCTCATGAGCGAACTCGGACAGCAACTGGTCAACGGCCTGATGATCGGCTGCCTCTACGCCCTCATAGCCGTCGGCTACACGATGGTGTACGGCATCATCGAGCTGATCAACTTCGCCTTCGGCGAGCTGTTCATGTTCGGCGCCTTCATCACCATCATGATGATGGTCCCGGAGATCTCCCTCTTCGGCGCCAAGGTCCCGATGCCCGGCCTCAGTTTCTTTCTCGCGATCCTCATCGCGATGGCAGTGGTCGCCGTCATGGGCGTGATCATCGAGCGGCTGGCGTACCGGCCCCTCCGCAACGCCCCCCGCCTGGCGGCGCTCATCTCGGCGATCGGGGTCTCGATCCTGCTGCAGAACGTCGCCCAGGCCATCTTCGGATCGCAGCAGGTCCCGTTTCCCGACATCCCGCTGTTCACCACCGCGGCCGGGGCTCCCAAGGCGTTCGTTGTGGGGGATGTCCAGATCACCTACTTCCAGGTCTTCGTGGTCGTGGTCACCGTGACGGCCATGCTGCTCCTCAATCTCTACGTGCGGCGCACACGCATGGGACGCGCGATGCGCGCCTCCGCCCAGGACAAGAGCACGGCGGCGCTCATGGGCGTCAACGTGAACAAGGTCATCGCGCTCACCTTCCTCATCGGTTCGGCGATGGGCGCGCTGGCCGGCGGCCTCTATGGGGGCGTGTACCATGCCGCGTGGCCCCTGATGGGGTTCAACCCCGGCCTCAAGGCCTTCATCGCCGCGGTGCTCGGCGGCATCGGCAACATCCCCGGCGCCTTCCTCGGCGGCCTCCTCCTCGGAGTCGTCGAGGCCCTCGGCTCGGCCTACCTGCCCATGGGCTCGCAGTATCGCGACGCGATCGCCTTCGTGATCCTGATCCTCATCCTGTCGTTCAGGCCGTCCGGCCTGCTCGGCTCCACCGTGTCGCAGAAGGCCTAGCATGACCGGCGATCCGCAGAACAACGAGACCGACGGCCAGAGCACCGGCCCGGGCGGCTACCGCACCAAGCTCAACCCCATCGCGTCGGCGCTCGTCGGCAACGGATCCACGAGGTCCCAGCGCATCCTTCTGGCCGTACTGCTCGCCATCGCCGTGATCCTTCCGTTCCTGGTCGGGTCCAACCGCTGGATCACGCTGATGACCGTCGTCGTCATCTACATCGTGCTGGCCTCCGGTCTCAACATCGTCGTCGGCTTCACGGGTCTGCTGGACCTCGGCTATGTGGCCTTCTACGCGATCGGCGCCTACTACACGGCGATCATCTTCAACAACGTCCTGAAGGTGAAGTTCGGCGTCGACATCGACGCCTACTGGTGGCTCACCTGGATCAACTTCGTCGTCGGCGGCCTGATGGCCGCGATCGCGGGCGTGCTCATCGGCTACCCGACCCTGCGCGTCCGCGGCGACTACCTCGCGATCATGACCCTCGGCTTCGGCGAGATCATCCGTATCCTGGCGCTCAACTGGGTCGGGCTCACGCGCGGGCCGTCGGGCATCTCCGGCATCCCCAAGCCGGCCTTTCTCGGCTTCGAGCTCACCACCCAGAAGAGCCTCTACTTCCTGGGCCTCGCCCTGGCGCTGCTCTCGCTGTGGACCATCTCGCGCATCGTGCGCTCGCGCATCGGCCGCGCCTGGACGGCCATCCGCGAGGACGAAGTGGCGGCCGAGGCCATGGGCATCCACACCTCGCGGTACAAGCTGCTCTCGTACGCCACCGGAGCTTTCTTCGCCGGCGCCATGGGCGTGTTCTTCGGCCATTACCTCAACTACATCTCGCCGAGCAGCTTCATGCTCATGGAGTCATTCCTCATCCTGAGCCTGGTCGTCCTCGGCGGCATGGGCAACATCGCCGGCCCCGTCCTCGGTGCGATCGTCTGGATGGGTCTGCAGGAGTGGCTGCGTGACTTTCCCTTCGTGCAGGCCCATCCCGAGACGCGCGGGATCGCCCTGGGGCTGGTCCTCGTGCTCCTCATGGTCTTCCGCCCGACGGGCTTGCTCGGGTCGCTGCGCGTGAGGCTCGAGATGCGGCCAGGCAGCAAGGACGAGGCGGACCACGAACGCCAGGTCTGGTCTGATGCCAGCCGTTAGCGACAGCGCCACGGGCGCGGCCCCGGCGGCCACCGCGCGCGCCGAGCGCGTGCTCGAGACGACTCAGCTCGTCAAGTCGTTCGGCGGCCTCGTCGCCGTCAACAAGGTCGACTTCCACGCGGGCGAGAACGAGATCGTCGGCCTCATCGGTCCCAACGGAGCCGGCAAGACGACCCTCTTCAACGCCATCACCGGCGTCTACCCGCCCACCTCGGGGGACATCCGCTTCCTCGGTCACGACATCGCCGGGATGCTCCCCTCCAAGGTGACCAAGCTCGGCATCGCGCGCACCTTCCAGAACATCCGCCTCTTCAATGAGATGACGGCGCTCGAGAACGTGATGGTCGGCCAGCATTGCCGCTCGCACACCAGCATGCTGCGCATCATCGCGCGGACGCCCGGAGCGATGCGAGCCGAGCGGGCCGTCCGCGACAAGTGCATGGGTCTGATCGAGTACGTGGGTCTCACAGGGCATGCCGGGGAGCTCGCCAAGAACCTGCCCTACGGCTCCCAGCGGCGGCTCGAGATCGCGCGCGCGCTCGCCACCGAGCCGACGGTGCTGTTCCTCGACGAGCCGGCGGCGGGCATGAACCCACAGGAGACCTCCGCCCTCATGGGCCTGATCCGCCGCATCCGCGAGGAGAGCATGACCATCATCCTCATCGAGCACGACATGAGGGTCGTCATGGGCAGCTCGGACCGCGTCGTGGTCCTGGACCACGGCGAGAAGATCGCCGAGGGGCCACCGGACATGGTGCGCAGCGATCCCAAGGTGATCGAGGCGTATCTGGGGAAGGGAGCCGGATGACCTCCGCGGCCGCGGCCCCCGAGATGTCCGGCGCGCTCCTCGAGGTCCGCGACCTCCACGTGTTCTACGGCAACATCGAGGCGATCAAAGGCGTATCGCTCGAGATCCGCGAGGGCGAGATCGTTACCCTGATCGGCGCGAACGGCGCGGGCAAGACCACGACGCTGAATGCCATCTCGGGTCTCCTGCGCCCGCGCAGCGGCAGCATCAACTACGCGGGCCAGGCCCTCGCCGGCGTGCCGGCCTACGAGGTCGTCACCCGCGGACTCTCCCAGGCGCCTGAAGGCCGCAAGATCTTCCCGCGCATGTCGGTCAGGGAGAACCTCGAGATGGGCGCCTTCTCGCGGCCGCGCCAGGACCTCAGGGCGGACTTCGAGCGCGTCTTCGACCTCTTCCCGGTGCTCAGGGAGCGCGAATCGCAGCCGGGCGGCACGCTGTCGGGCGGGGAACAGCAGATGCTGGCCATGGGCCGGGCGCTGATGGCCGGCCCCAAGCTACTGATGCTCGACGAGCCGTCGATGGGGCTGGCGCCGATGCTGGTCGAGAGGATCTTCGCCATCGTCAAGGAGATCAACGCCCAAGGCACCACCATCCTGCTGGTGGAGCAGAACGCCCACGTGGCGCTGGAGATCTCCAGCCGCGGCTACGTGCTCGAGACGGGTCGCGTCACGCTCACCGACGAGGCGTCGGCCCTGCTGCGCGACCCGCACGTGCGCGAGGCGTATCTCGGCGCCGATTGAGATCCGCCCTCCGGCGCCACATCTCACGACCCGCCGCGGCGGGCGCAACAGCTACTTGACCCTGAAGCCTCTCCACGCCGTCCGTACGGCGGTGTTGGCAGGCGTCTCGCCGACCGAAGCGCGCACACGGTACGCGCCTCTCCGGAGAGGCCGATACGACCAGGTGTAGTTGCCGGCGGCCGTGGTGCCGGGAGACGCCCTCTTCACGGTCCTCCAGACACCGGCCTTGCGGCGCTGGACGACCACTGCGATCTTGGCGCCGCCGAGGCTGACCGGCGCCAGGAGGCCGCTCATCCTGACGCGCCGGCGCACGGCGATCCTCGTCGGCCTCGCCTTGAGCTTCAGAGAAGGAGTGACGGTCACGACGAAATCGGTCTCGCTCGAGACCTTGCCGCCCGGCGTGAGCACCGAGACGAGGCCTGACGTCGCGCCTGCGGGCACGAGCGCCGTGATCTGCGTGTCTGAGTCGACGGCGAACGCCGCCCAGACGCCGTTGAAGATGACGGCCCGAGTGCGGTCGAGGTGCTGGCCGGTGAGGGTCACCGTGGTGCCCGCCACGCCCGCACCCGGGGTGAGTCCGGTGAGCGTGGGCGCGGCGATGGAGTGATGCGCGCTGCCGGCGGGGTCAGAGGGAGATGCCGTGACGGGATGGCATGAGGTGCAGGCACTGGAGCGGCCCGGATGGGCAGTGTGGGTGACGGTCGACCCGTCGGGCAGGTGACACGCGGACGTGCACGCCGCATCATTGCGGACCCCGCTCATGTCCTGACCGGGCGCGTGACACGTCCAGCAGGTCAGACCCGGCAGGGGCACCTTGTAGCCGGGGTGACAGCCGAGGCAGGCTTCGTTCGTCGGCGTCCACCAGGTGTGCGCGTTGACGTGACAGGTCTCGCAGTCGGCGAGGGTGAGGCCGCCGTGGATGTAGGACGCGCGGGCTTGGGCCGGGTGCGGCGTCAGCGCGGTGATGAGCGCGAACGCCGCGACGATGACGACGAAGCCGATCAGGTGAAGCGGCCGGCGGCCGCGAGAACCTGTGAATCTCATGTGCTCCCCCAATCCTGCTTGGTCGGTCGGTACAGCCTAAGGGGCCGCGGTGGACGACGTCCACCGCGGCCCCCATGTCTTCACCCGGCGTGGGGCTCCCGGGCGTGTCTTGCGATCGTGGCGCCGACGACTAGCGGCGGACCCTGATCGTCATGCGCGGGCTGTACTTGTTGGTGTGCGACGAGCCCGAACGCTCCCACTTGAACCTGTAGTTCTTCCAGGTCCTCTTCGCGACCTTGAACGTGAACCCGAAGTTGCCCTGTGCATCGGACATGGTCGTCCCGAGCACCTTGTTGCCGCGGAGAAGCTTGACCTTGGCACCGGCCGCCGGGGAGTTGTCGCCATTGACGACTCGACCGGACACGTGGGCCTTGCGGTACTTGCGGACCCACCTCGGGGCAGAGCGGTGCGTGAACTTGCCGCCGACCGACTTCGCCATCTGCTCGGCCTTGACCAGGCCGGCCATGATGTAGGTCGGGTTGTGGACGCTCTCGGAGGCGTCGTTCTCGAACACCTTGTAGTTCCACGTGGCCCTGCCGACGAGCACGTAGCCGGGCTTGGTGGTCACGGTGCTGGAGAACTCGCTCCGGGTCTTGGCCTTCTCGATCGCCGTGGCGACCTTGGCCGCCTGCGCCGTCGCATCCTCCTGCCACTCGTCGATCTCGGCCTGAAGCTCGCTGCGAGATAGACTCGGATGGCAACCGGTGCAGGAGTCTTCACCGTTGTAGCCGGCTCCGGCCATCTCGTTCCACGCCTCGGCGTCGCCGGGGAGCATGGGCTTCATGCCGTGCGAGATGCGGGTGACTGCCTTGTTGGTCTTGGGCATGTGGCAGTCCTCGCACACCGCGCCGGGCATGAACTCGCTGCCATCGGCCACGCCGTACATGACGCTGCGGCTGTGGAGGGTCTCACGCTGCGGGTGACTCGGGCTGCCATGAGCAGCCAGGTCATCCATCGGCTTCGCGTCCGGCTTCTGGCCCTGGACCTCCACCTGCCAGTTGTGACAGTCCTCACAGATGCTGGTGTTGTCGACGCTGAGGCCCGCGGCGCTGCGCTCGCCGGCCATGTCCGGGTCGCGGACGACGTCGGACGCGCCGACGCCGGACGGATGCCCGTTGTGGCAGGTCAAGCACTCCTGGCCCATCTTGCCGACGGTGTCGGCGGCCGGGACGATATCTGCCGCGAGGTCGTCGCCCTTGGTCTGCAGGTAGCCTTCACCCGTGTGGCACTTGTAGCAGCCGTTGGTGAAGCTCGGGTCGAAGTTGGGCGAGTAGTGACCGTTGCCCGCGGCCTGGTAGGCCATGGCGTCCGGGTCGTCCGCGGTGAGCGCCGAGCGATACGAGTGCGCCGAAGCTGCCCACTCGTCGTAGTAGTAGTGGTTGGCCTTGGCGTTGCTCCCGTTGGGGAACATCCAGTAGTCCGTCGGAGTGAGGGCGAACTCCTCCTCCGTGGGGATCTTGGTGTAGGACTGGCCACGGCTGACGCCGTTGACGTCGACGAAGTCGCGCATCGGCAGGTTCACCGTGTAGCCGTAGATGCCCATCGTGCCCTCGACGTTGGTGAAGCTGCCGTGGCACTGGCCGCACACCTGCGACTGGCCGAGGACGTCCAGCGTCGTGGAGACGTCGACGCCCGTGCCCATGTGACCAGAAGTGGATTCCTGGCCGGTTCCGTGGCACTGCTCGCACTGGATGCCGAGGCCCGCCATTGAAGCGGAAGCGTCGGTCATGAAGTCGTTGACCGTCGTGCTCTCGTCACGGGCCCACTGAGTCGCCGTCGACTCAGTCGGCTGGATCGTCGCGGCGGGGTTCGGGACCACGCCGGTGCCGGGCACCGTGTTGCCCAGCATGTGGCAGCGGTTACACGAGTAGCTCTCGTCGAAGAGTCCCTCCTCGGCGCTGATCATCCACTCACCGCCGTGTGCGGGCTCCCACGAGAGGCCCTCGACGATGTTCCACGGCATCACGGTCGGGTCGGTGCTGCCCATGAAGAACAGGTACTCGGTGGCCGAGTTCCCCACTTCGCTGGCGTCGCCGAGCGTGATCCAATCGAGACCGGTGAGGCTGTAGCTGCCACCGGCCTCGAACATGGACTGACCGGTGCCGGCCACAGGCGCGATCGCGCCGGCGGACTGGAAGGCCGTCCAGGCCTCCGGTGTCTCCGGCGAGACGCCCTCCGTGGCGAACCGGCCGTGAAGCGCCTCCGCGTCACTATGGCAGCCCAGGCATGTGTCCTGGCCCGCGTAGTGCATGCCGTATTCGTTGACGAGCGTGGCGGACGCCAGAGCCGGCAGCAGCAACAAGCTCCCGATGGCGACCGCAAGTAGAACTGAGATCCGTTTCCCCATAGCTCCTCCGAACTGATGCATCTGCAGACTGATCCTGGTTCCGCGCACCCCCTTCGGCTGCTCGATGCTGACGTGACGATACGCCGGCGAGATGAGGCTGATCCGGTGCGCTCGACGCGCTGTGGGCGTGCCGACGGCGGGCCGCAACGCGACCCCCGGGCTTGTGCTGTCGGCTCCCTGCGCGAGCGAGGCCGGTCCCCAAAACCCCGGCGACCCTCGTGCACAGTCTAAGGTTAAAGCCCTATGTGTACAAGGGCACAAGACTCTACGTTATTGTACTTCAGCGACCAAATAACTCTACTTCAGTGACCCGACGCACGACAGGTGCGGCAGGGCAGCCCCATCGGCGGTGACCGGCGTCGCTCACGCGATGGCCGGCGCCCGGCATGCCCTTCCGCCGGCGTATCCCCGCAACGGCCGGCATCCGCCGTAGCGAACCGCTCCACCCCACGACCGCCCCGTCGCTTCGCCCCGGTCCGTGAGGGGTAGTACAGGTGCCGAGAAACGCATTGCGAGGAGGAAGGCCATGGCCTCAGAGGAACGGCTGCGCGACGCGTCGCCGACGGCGACGGACTTCGACTCGCGGGCCGCCGAGGGACCGCCCGCGCGAGCGCGGGCGGTCGTCATCGGCGGCGGCATCATCGGCGCTTCCGTCGCGTATCACCTTGCCCGGCTGGGCTGGACCGACACCGTCGTCCTCGAGCGCAGCCGGGTCTCGAGCGGCACGAGCTGGCACGCCGCCGGCCTGATGACGCGCACCCGCGGCACCCACGTGCAGACCGAGCTCGCGAGCTACAGCCGCGACTTCTACAAGGGCCTCGCGGCGCTCTCCGGCGTCGACATCGGGTATCACCCCAACGGCTCCCTCTCCGTGGCGCGCACGCCGGAACGCATGGTCGAGCTCGGCTACGCGCTCACGATGGCGCACCACCACAGCCTGCCGGCGCGACGGTTGTCACCCGCTGAGATCGCCGCCGTCTCGCCTCTCCTCGCCGTCGACGACCTCGTGGGCGGTGTGCTCTTCGAGCAGGATGCGACGGTCAACCCCGGTATCGCCGCGTACGCCACCGCCAAGGCCGCCTTCGACCTCGGCGTGCGCGTCGTGGAAGGCGTCCGTGTCACCGGTTTCCGCCTCGAGGACGGCCGCGTCACCGGCGTAGAGACGGACCACGGACCTGTGCAATGCGATGTCGCGGTGATAGCCGCGGGGCTCTGGTCGCGCGACCTGGGCCTTCTGGCCGGCACCCGCCTGCCGCTGCACGCGGCGGAGCACTACTGGGCGCAGACGGAGCCGGTGGAGTGCGCGAGCCGCGACTTGCCCATCATCCGCGACCTCGACGGCTACTTCTACATCCGGCACTACCGCGGCGGGCTGCTCGTCGGCGCCTTCGAGCCCGACGGGCGCCCGCGGACAACGGCGTCGATCCCCGACGACTTCTCGTTCGGGGAGTTCGAGCCCGATCTGCCGCACTTCGAGCTCCCGCTCTCCAAGGCCCGGCGGCGTGTGCCGGCACTGGCGAAGGCGCGCTTCGCGCACTTTCTGGACGCGCCGGAGAGCTTCACGCCGGACGCCAACTTCCTGCTCGGCGAGACGGCCGAGGTAGCGGGGCTCTTCGTCGCCGCCGGTATGAACTCGCAGGGCATCATCTTCGGCCCGGGGGCCGGCCGCGCCCTCGCGGAGTGGATCGACGAGGGCGCGCCGACGATCGACGCCTCGGACCTCGACGTGCGCCGTTTCTCGCCGGCGCAAGCCAACGCCGGCTACCTGTTCGCGCGCACACGCGAGTCGCTCGGGCGCCTGTACGCGATGCACTGGCCGTTCTTGCAGCCCGGCACGGCGCGCGGATTGCGGCGTGTGCCGCTCTACGACCGCCTCTCCGCCGCCGGCGCGTGCTTCGGAGAGACGGCCGGCTGGGAGCGGGCCAACTGGTACGGGCCGGCCGGCTCGCGGCCGGAGTACGAGTACTCGTTCGGCCGCCAGAACTGGTTCGGCGCCGCCGCCGAGGAGCACCGGGCGGCGCGCGAAGGCGTCGCGCTCTTCGACCTCTCCTCGTTCGCCAAGCTGCGCGTGGAAGGGCCGGCCGCGCTCGGCGCCGTCCAGCGGGTCTTCACCGCCGACCTCGACCGGGAGGCGGGAGCGGTGGTTTACACGTCGATGCTCAACGGCCGCGGCGGCACGGAGCTCGACGCGACGGTGACGCGGCTCGCCGACGACCTCTTCCTGGTGGTCGCGCCGACGGCGGCGCAGGCGAAGACGTTTCACTGGCTGCGCCGCTATGGCGACCCCGCCGCCGTGGTGACCGACGTCACGTCCGGGCTGGGCACGCTCGCCGTGACCGGCCCGCGCTCGCGGGAGCTCCTGGCTCTGCTCACCGGCGCCGATCTCTCCGACGCCGCGTTCCCGTTCGCGACAGCGCAGGAGATCGACGTCGGCTGGGCGACCGCGCTCGCGCTGCGGATCTCGTTCGCCGGCGAGTTGGGTTGGGAGTTGTACGCCCCGGTCGAGTCGCTCGCCACGCTCTACGACCAGCTCCTCGAGGCAGGCGCCGGGCTGGGCCTCCGGCACGCCGGCTACCACGCCCTGGACAGCCTGCGCGCCGAGAAAGGCTATCGTCACTGGGGCGCGGACATGGGCCCCACGGACACGCCCTTCGAGGCCGGCATCGGCTCCACAGTCGCCATGGAAAAACCGGGCGGATTCATCGGCCGCGAGGCCCTGGTCGTGCTCGCGACCGACCCGCCGCGACGGCGGCTCGCGCACGTGCTGCTCGCCGAGCACGAGCCGCAGCTCTACCACGGGGAGTCGGTGGTGCACGACGGCCGCATCGTGGGTCGGATCACGTCCGGCGCCTTCGGCCACACCCTCGGCGCCGCCGTCGGGCTGGCCGCGATCGAAGGAGAGTCGGCCGTGGCGGACCACATCGTCGCCGCGGGCGACGTCGAGATCGAGATCGCCGGCGAGCGGGTGCCGGCGCGCCTCGGCGCCCGGCCGTTCTACGATCCCGACGGCGCGCGACTGCGTGGGCGCTGACAGCGATGCGGACTCGATCGCAGCGTATGATGCCGTTGTGGAGGGAGCAGCAGGACAGTCCTGGAAGCTGCGCGCGGCCTTCGTCTGCGCCGTCGCGGCGCTCCTCGCCCTGTGCAACGCGGCACCGTTGATGCGGGGGTCGACGGCGATGGCTCGGACGCCCGCTGCCGACGCGTCGCCCTCGCCCTCCCCCAGCGGCAGCGTCAGCGACACGCTGACGACCACCGTGCCGCGCGCCGTGACCCTGCACAGCGGCTCCACAGCGCGGGTGAGATACCGCGCCGACGACACGGCCGGCGGCCCGGTGACGATCGATCTACTGGTGACCACGCGCTCCGGCGAGGTGCGCCGTCGCCTGGTCACGGGCCGAGTGACCGCCGTCGGCGTCGAACGCATCTGGAGGGGCCGCCTGCGGCTGCCCCGCGGCCGCTACTTGCTCGTCGCCCACGCCGTGGACGCAGGCGGCCGCGGCGCGGCGAGCGCGACGCCGGCCGCGCTCCGCGTACTCGCGCCACTTCCGCCACTGGTGCCCACGGCCCGCGCCCGGCGCGCCGCCTTCGCTTGGGCGGCCCGGCGCGCCGGGGACGTCGCCGTGGCGGTCATCGACAGCCGCGGCCGTCTGTACGGCTACCGCGAGCAGCGGCCGTTCATCACCGCAAGCGTCGTCAAGGCGATGCTCCTCGTGGCCTATCTCCGCCACCACCGTTCCATCGGACCCGCGATGCGTGCGACGCTCACGCGCATGATCACCGTCTCCGACAACGCGGCCGCGGACGCCGTCTACCGGAGCGTCGGCAGGCGGGGCCTCATGCGTCTCGCACGCACGGCGCGCATGCGCACGTTCCGCGCCGGCGGGGCCTGGATCGTGAGCCGTGCGGCCGCAGCCGACTTGGCGCGCTTCTTCCGCGACATGGAGCGGTACGTGCCGGACCATCACCGCCGCTTCGCCAACGGGCTGCTCGCGCACGTCGTGTCCTGGCAGCGCTGGGGCATCCCCGTGACGGCCGAGCCACGAGGCTACCGCGTGTACTGCAAGGCGGGCTGGCTCGGCGCGTGGACGCTGGCGAACCAGGCCGCCCGACTGGAGCGCCGCCGGGTCCGCATCGGTCTGGCCGTGTTCACCGACCACAATCCGACGTCCAGCTACGGCAAGGAGACGGTCGCCGGCGTGACCGAGCGGCTCCTGCGGCGCTGATCCGGCGCGCGCGACTCCGAGCCGCAGGCGCCTCGCCGGCGGCGCGTGAGCAGCTCATCGCCGGCGCTCGACCGCGCCTAGGTCGACCGCTCGCGCACGACGACGGCGATGTCGATGCGGTCGACGGCGCGCAGCACCGGCCACTGCGAGAGCAGCGCCGCCGCGATGAGCGCGAGCGCGACCAGCGCCGGCGTCCACGGCCGCAGCGCGAGGTCAAACGAGAAGAGGTCGCTGCTGAACGACGCCATGAACGCGGCTGCCGCGTAGTAGCCGATCACCAGGCCCGGCACGATGCCGATCACGGTGAGCAGCAGGTTCTCACTGGAGACGAGCAGCGTCAGCTGGCGGCGACCCATTCCGGCGGCCCGCAGCGACGCCAGCTCGGTAAGGCGCTCCGAGATGTTCGCCGACATCGTCGTGTAGATGAGGGCGAGGGCCATGACGGCGCCGAGGACGACCATCAGGCCGACGAAGGCGTAGAAGAGCCCCATGAACGACTGCGCGGCGGTGTACAGCGCCCGCGAGTCGACCACGGCGGCCACCTCCGGGAGGCCGGCGATGCGGGCGCGCACGGCCGCGCCGTCCGCCCCCGGCGAGAACTTGACCGACGCCGCGTTGACAGGTTCCGGTGCCCCGGGGCCGAGGGCGCTCCGAAGTTGTGGCAGCGAGAGGTAGGCAAAGGTACCCATCGGCTCGTCGACGAACCCGGCGACGCGCTCGCGGATGGTCGTCCCGAGCGACGAGAGCTCGACGGCGACTTCGTCCCCTACGGACAGATCGAGCAAGTCGCGCAGCGAACTGCCCAGGTAGAGACCCGTCGTCGGTGGCGACACGCGTCCGCGGCCGGCGACGAAGAAGCCGTGCAGCTGCGTCCCCGGCTCGTAGGCTTGGAGTTGGGTCCGGTACATGCCCGACGACGACCTGATCGCGGCCGGGACGTCGGCGAGTGCCTCGGCGCGAGCCACGCCGGGGACGGCGGCCACCGCGGCGACGTCCCGCGTGGCCGACGCCGCCGTCGCCCCCGCGCCGCCGGCGCCGGCGAAGTACGCCTCGGCGTCCTGCCGTTGGATATCCACGAACTGACGCTGCAGGAGCGTGGTCGTCGTGTCGAGCATGCCCCAGGAGGCGAGGATCAGCGTCGCGGCAAGCACGATGCCCAGGACCGTGGAGAGGGACCGCCGCCGGTTGCGCCCGACGCCGCGCAGCACCATCTTCCAGCGCGTCGGCAGCGAGCGAAGCGGGGGCAGGATGCGCTCGAGGAGGCTGCGACCGCCGTGCCCGGAGCCGATCTGCCCGCGCATAGCCGCGGCGGGCGCGAGCCGAGCCGCCCTCATCGCCGGAGCGAGAGTCGAGAGGGCGCCCACGACGACGGCGAAGACGAGTCCGACGATCACGGTGGTCGGGTGGAACTGGATGATGTGGATCGGGACGGAGACGGCGTCCGTGTACAGCCTCGTGACGAAGCGCGCCAGCACGATGCCGACGACGAGGCCGGGGATCGCGCCGGCGAGAGCAGCCGAGAGGCCGAACGAGAGGTAGTGCCGGAACACCGTACCGCGCCCGAAACCGTTGGCGAGCAGCAGCCCGACCTGTGCCTGCTGCGAGAGCACCAGCCTGGTCAGCAGGATGTACGTCGCCATTGCCGCCGCCCCGAGGAAGAGGATCGGGAACATGACGGCCATCTCGCCGAATCCGTTGATGTCCTCGCTCAATGCCGCATTGGAGGGCTGATCGGCCTGGGTGAACGCGTCGACGGCCCCCTGCTGCCGCGCCGTCTCGCCGAGCCGGGCATCGAGGGCGGCGCGGTCGGCGCCGGGCGCGTAGGTGAACAGCACCTGCGACGTCACCGACGGCGGCGGCAGTTCGTCCAACAGGGGGTCGGGGACGAAGAGCACGCCGAAGTCGTCCTGGGAGGCGAGGATCTCCTGTCGGCTGGGGGCCGGCCAGAGGTACTCCGCGGAGGCCGCCTCGCCGAGCACGACGACAGGGCGCCAACCGGCCGCGCCCAGCGCCTCGAGCCGGTCTCCCGGGCGGAGCCCGAAGTGCCCGGCCATGTGCTTCTCGACGAGCACGCCGTCGCCGCGGTCCGGCGAGAGGTACGTGCCCTTCAGCACGATGACCCCGTCCACGGGCGGCTGTTCACCGGCCGGCAGGCCGACGAGCCGCCCGAGCAGCTTGTGATCGCCCACGCGCACGGCGACGTCGGCGATGCGACGCTCGTAGGCGGTGGACACGCCGGGCAGCGCCCTGCCGGCGGCGAGGATCGCCGTGGTATCGCCGCCGCTCGCCGTGAAGTCGGCGAAGTGCGTGATGTCGAACACGCGCTGGTACGACGCCTTCAGGTTCGCGTAGGCGTCGTAAGACAGCGCGAACAGGGCGAGGCCGAGGAAGATGGTCACGACGACGGCGGCGAACTGGCCGCGCCGCGCACGCACGTCACGCCGCATCTTGCGCGCGAGGAGGCTCACGGCGCGCCGGCCATCACCAGTCCACCTCGCTCGCCGGCACGGGCTCGGCGTTTCTCTCGTCCGAGACCACGGCTCCCGAGCGCAGACGGACCACCCTGTCGGCCGCCTCGGCGATCGCCGAGTTGTGCGTCACGACGATCACGGTCCGGTCTTCACGAGCGGCGGCCTGCAGCAGTTCGAGGACCTGCCTGCCGGTGTCCAGATCGAGCGAGCCGGTGGGCTCGTCGCAGAGCAGCAGACGGGGCTGCTTGACGAGGGCCCGGGCGATCGCGACCCGCTGCTGCTCGCCGCCGGAAAGCGCTCCGGGGAAGTGGTCGAGGCGGTCGCCGAGGCCGACCTCTTCGAGAGCCGCGCGGCTCGCGTCACCGCGCCCCACCAGCTCCGCCATGAGCTCCACGTTCTCGAGCGCGGTGAGCGTCGGTACGAGGTTGAAGAACTGGAAGACGAAACCGACCTCCTCGCGGCGGTAGCGAGTGAGCTCCTCGGGGCCGAGCGTGGCAAGGTCGCTGCCATCCACGACGAGCCGCCCCGACGAGGGTCGCTCGATCCCCCCGACGAGGTCGAGAAACGTCGTCTTGCCCGATCCGCTGGGACCGAGAAGGACGACGAACTGCCCCGCCGGGATGCTGAGCTCGGTCGGCCGTAGCGCATGGACGGCGAGGCCGCCGGCGCCGTACGTCTTGGCGGCGCCGTCCAGGACTACGAGAGCCATCGTCCGCCTCCTTCCGTGGTCGTCACGCTGCTTCGTGTGTACCCCGATGCGCACGCTACACCCTAGAGCAGAGGTTCTCCGCGTCGTGCGCCGGGCTCCGGGCGCGATCCGAGCAGCCCGTCCAGCGCCTCCATGTGCTCGGGCCGGGTGACCACCACGAGCTCGTCGTCGCGCCGGACCCGCATCTCGGGCGTGGCGAAGAGCGTCTCCTCGCCTCGACGCACGCTGAGCACGAGCGTCTCGGGCGGCCACGCGATCTCGCTGATGCTCATCCCAGCGATCTCGGCGTCCGCCGTCAGGCGCCCCTCGAACAGAGCGCCGCGGCCGGCCAGCGCGTCGAGGCGGCGCACCCCGGCATGGACCAGACGGGTGTAGTGGCGGAGCAGCCGCTTGGAGGTGGCCGTGCCGGCGAGGCGCCCGTCGGCGGAGACCACCGGCGCCCACGTCGCCCGGTTGAGGGCGAGCAGCTCGATGGCGGTGTCGAGCGTCGAGTCGGCGGGAATCACCGGGCCGCGGACCGCGGCGAGGTCTCCGGCCGTCTCCGTCCTGCCCCGGCCTGTGCTCTCGGCGCTCGCCGGCAGGATGCCGAGATACGCGCCGTCGCGGCCGACGACCGGCGCCGATTCGAGACCCGCGGCGTCCACGCGCTCGAGCGCGTCGAGTGCGGGCTCGTCCGCCTGCAGCACAAGGGGCGGGTCCTCCATGACGGCCGCGAGAGGCAGGGCGCCGACCGGGGTCAGGCCGAAGCGGAAGCGGTGCGCCGGCGCGTCCTCGCGCGACGCCAGCTGGGAGTGGTAGATGTGGCGGTCGCCGACGATGAGCGTGGCGATGCCGACGGCCACCATGGCCGGGGCGAGCAGGGACAGATTGCCCGTCATCTCCGCCACCATGAGCATCGTCGCGATGGGAATGTGACCGATACTGCCAAAGCTCGCCATCATGCCGACGATGACGAAGGGGGCGGGGCTGAGCGGGACCCCCGGCGCGACTGCTTCGAGCACCCGCCAGGCGCCCGCCCCGACCAGGGCTCCGATGACCATGCCGGGGCCGAAGATGCCGCCGGAGCCGCCGGAGCCGATGGAGAGGCTCGTGGCCAGGATCTTCGCGAGCGGCAGCAGCAAGACGAGCCAGAGCGACAGCGACATGAGTCCCGGGCGGGTCATCATCTGCTGCACCCAGCCGTAGCCGGTGCCCAGCACCTGGGGGAACAGCAGGGCGATGCACCCGACGAGCAGGCCGCCGACCGCCGGAAGCAGCCACCGGGGCCAGCGGGACCGCCCGAACAGGTCGTGCGTCGTCCAGAACGCCTTGTCGTAGAGCAGACCGACGAGGGCGGCGGCGACCCCGATGAGCGCGTAGTACACGAGCTGGATCGGCTGGTCGAAGCGCAAGCCTTCGTGATAGCCGAAGATCGGCGCGAACCCCTCGACAGCGCCGAAGACGACGAATCCGACGATGGACGCGATCAGTCCCGGCACGATGGCCGCCGTCTCGAAGTCGCGGCGGTAGAGGACCTCCGCGCCGACGACGGCGCCCCCCAGCGGCGTGCGGAAGATGGCGCCGATCCCGGCCCCCATACCGATGGTGACGGCGATGCGCGCGTCGTCCTGACTCAGCCCGAACCCGCGGGCGAGGAAGGAGGCGAACCCGGCGCTGATCTGCGCCGTCGGACCCTCGCGACCGCCCGAGCCCCCGGAACCGATGGTGATCGCCGACGCGACCATCTTGACGAGCGCCGTCTTCGGACGGATCCCCTTGGGGTCGTTGTGGACGGCTGCGATGGCGGCGTCGGTCCCGTGCCCGGACGCCTCCGGGGCGAAG